>PVBE011735422.1_pt1 | contig 50737 bp, 49 predicted proteins | sample 1631181 | NCBI WGS metagenome assembly PVBE01 (sample SAMN08397723, study PRJNA350692) | Marine metagenome, whole genome shotgun sequencing project. | isolation source: water | place: Pacific Ocean | collected 2012-04
CTTTTTGGCTGCCACCATCTCCGAGCATCTGATATCCTCTCGCTCGGGCGATTTTAGCCAATTATATCATATGGTTACAAAGATTCCCGCCTCTTTTTGCTCTGTTCCGCCGCATAATGTGGGGTAAAATGACTGTAAGAAAGGCTCAATATTTACCGGCGGATTTTTTGGAATTATCGCTCATCCACCAAAGAAACAAGTCATGGCGAATAGTCCGCGAGTAAAGAAATATAATAACCAAAGCCAGCCGAGAAGATTTTAAATGAAGGGACAAACCGGGGCCAAACAAAACTCCGCCAACCCCCCACCGCCTGGTCCGATGAGGAGCGGTGATCTTTCATTCCGAGCGCCAGCGAGGAATCTGCTTGGGATTAATCCGGTGGCGCTCAGGTAGCTCGCTACAGCGCCCTATCCCGTAGGTAGGGCGCTACCCGTCACAAGACGACTTTGATGGGCAACCGCCCAGTGCTGTCCGACATGTAGGTCACACCGCTGGCGTTGATGTCGAGGTCGATCATGAGCTTGGCGAGCGCGATCGAGGCGCTGTAGCCCTCGAGAACCGGCACATCCCACCCCAGTTCCTTGAGCCCTTTTTTGATGAACGGCTGGAGCCAGAAAACCCCCGAGCAGCCCAGCGTGATGACCTCGGCGCCGTCCTCGAGGAGGGCGGCGTGGGCCTGCTCGACCGCGATCTCGGCGGCGCGGGTGGGTTCGCCCCGGCGCATCTTTTCGCGCTCGTCGTTGAGCTGGGGATGGTCCTCGTTGCCAGGCCGGGGGAGGTGGTAGCCGATGTTGCGGATCGAGGCGCAACGGTGCTGAAGCTGGTGGGTGATGATCACGTCCCGGTAGTAGAAGTTGTGCACCCCCATGACGTCGAGAACGGTGAATTTGTTGCCCAGCATGGTGGCCAGATGGAGTTGCGAAAAGGCGTTGCCGGTGACGACGACGCCGTGCTGGAGGCCGATCTCGCGCGCCTCGGCGAATCCAGGCTCCCCGCCGCCGAGCAGCACGATGCCGTTGTATTTTCCCGTTTCGCAGGCCTTCTTGACGTTGGGTAGGCGGGCTGAGGCGGCGTAGGCAAACTCCTCGCGGGTTTCGACCGGCCAGTCGCCGTAGGTGGCCAGTTCGCCGGGGTGGAGTTCCCATTCCACGTCCTCGAGGTGGGGCAGGATGAGGCTGGAGTTCATCAGCCGCTTCTCCTTGGGGAGGTCTATCGGGACCCCGGTGATGCTGACGTTGAAGCGGGAGGTCTCGGGAAGGCGGAAGGGGGGAATGAGCAGAAAACGGTATTTGGCTTGATCGGTCATCGGTTATCCTCCGGGACGAGATAATTTCAGGAATATGGGCGTGAACATTTCCCCCGTTTAGGCTGACGTTTCGCCTGGCGAATCTTATCTCACTATATCTAAAGGACGGGAGCGCTGATCGCCAGCCCCGGCGCGGCCGGTGCGGCATCCGGCGCGGCCTCTAGGAAGCGGACGCTACCAGTTTCCCGTGTTGGCGCAAATCCCCCGGATCGATTCCCACTCGGCCTGCGTCATGGCCGGGCCACCGCGTGACGGTCCGCCGGGCCTGGTCAGGGCGCTCATCGCGGCGACGCGGTCCCGGGCGGCGGGGTGGGTGGAGAAGTAGCCGCCCTCGGCCATGCCGGGGGCGCGCCGCGAGATGCGCTCCAAGAACCGCGATAGGCCGTCCTGGCGGATACCCGCGCCGGCGAGCATGGCGATGGCCTCGCGGTCGGCCTCGAGCTCGGCCTCGCGGGTGAAGGAAAGATTCAGGAGGTTTCGGGTGAATTTCCCGGCCCAGGCGGCGAGCTCTGCGGCGTCGCCTGTTATCACGGCGAATATCAGACCGAGCCCGGCCTGACGAAGGATGGATTTCGCCGGGTGGCGCAGCGCGGCGTGGCCCATCTCGTGGGCCAGCACCCCGGCGAGTTCACTGGGCGTTCTGGCGAAGCGGAAAATGCCGGCGAAGATGCCGATGTGCCCGCCGGGGGCGGTGAAGGCGTTGGGGATTTTCGAGCGGAACAGACGGACCCGTATCGGATTCCGGAAGGTACGACCGGCGGCCAGGCGGCGCGCGAGGGAGGCGATGGCCGCCTCGCCCCGGTGGCTCCGGCACTCGGGGTATTGAGCCGCGATGGCGGCCATGATCCTCGCCCCGGCGGCGTCCTCGAGCCCGGCGGGCACGAGGAGCGAAAGCCGGTCGGCGGCCCGGGGAAGGACGGCGATGGCCGCCCCGACGAGGATGCCCAGGGCGGCGGCGGCGATCCCGGCGTAGACGGCGATTCTCTTTCCCCAGCTCCATTTTCGCCGGGCGCCCGGAACCTCTCCCAGCGCGCGGAGGATTTCCTGGCTCTCGAAGGTGAGGCGGGCCTCCCCCCGGTCGCGGTGGGCGAGCCGGACGGGCTGGGCCGCCGACCGGATTTCGTCGGCGAGGCGTAGTCCCTCGAGGGGCCACTCGTCAACGGTCTCACCATCCTCGCCGATGATGACGAGGCGGCCCATCGTGACCTGAACGGTGACAGGGCGGCGGGCTGCCGATCGGCCGTCGGTGAGGGAGGCCGGGTACACGGCTATACCCGGCCCAGGCCGAGGAAGCTGCCGCTCATGCCGAAAATTTCGGCGAGGCCCTCGCCGCTCCGGGGTGTCTCCTCCTGGCTCTGGAGGATGCGCTCGTAGTTGATCTCGCCCTCGAGGCGGAGGTGGGCGAACAGGAACCTGAAATTCCTGAGGAGCGCCCAGGGATAGCCCAAGCCGAAGGTGAGGATTGTGATCAACAGGTTGCCGAGGCGGAGCCCGAGGAGCTGAGCGCCGGTGTAGCCGATCTCGAAGCGAAGCCCCTCGAGTCGGGTGCGGGAGGCGACATAGGCCGTGTCGCGCGCCATGTACCAGAACCAGATGAGCCCGAGGGTGGGGATCGTGAGGAGGTAGCTCAGAAGGAACCAGGCGTATAGGTCGCGCCCGTCGCCGCCATAGGCGAAGGGTGTGCTTCCGAAGCGGGTGTTGTTGATCTTATAGCCGAAGAGATAGTGGCGCCGGATGGGCCAGAGCAGCCCCAGGGTGATGAGGGTGAGAAGGCCGAGCCCCACCGAGCGGAGGGCGAAGTTCGCCGCCGAGCCCGTCTGGCCAATGCGGATGCTCCGCCAGCGGGTCCGGCTCAGGAGATAGCCCCGGGCGCTGTAGCCCGCTGCGGCGGCGAGGAGGTTGCCTGCGAGATAGACGGCGGCGCCCAAGCCCACGAGGAGAGGGTCCACCGACGGAGCGGCGCCCGTGAAAATAAGCGCGGCCAGGGCGAGGAGGCCAATCATGGCGAGCGCGGCCTTGAGGAAGCCGACGAGAAGCTCTCCCCCGCGCCCGGTGTACTCGAACCGATCGTCCTCGAAGCTCTGGTGGCTCCACAGGTATTCTCGAATCCGCGTTTTCGCCCAGAAATGGTAGATGTTCAGGGTGACCCACCTCAGGAGGGTGTTAATGAGGTGAATCACAAGGAGATCGCCGAGCCGGCCGTGCTGGTGGAGCTGGCGGTAGGGAGTTTTCTCGGGGCTCTCCTCGGGGCTGGGGACCTGCATCGACACCTCCTGGGGCTCGGATTTCTCGGGTTAGACTCATTGGCCGCGCCGGCCTCCGAACCGGCCGCGGCGCCCTTGCCGCGCAATATAACGGGAGAGGGTTGGACGCGGGCCGACGCAAGGGTACTATATCGGCGGAATGGCCGGATAAGTCAAATATTTTGAAGGGGATGTCATGAAGATCATCGTTGGAGTCACTGGCGCCTCGGGCTCGATATACGGCGTGCGTCTTCTTGAGGTTCTCCACCAGGCCTACCCCGATGTCGAAAGCCACCTCATCGTCAGCCGGGCGGGCCGCCGCGTGCTCCGCCACGAGACCGCCTACGATGAGGCCGATCTCGCCCGGTGGGCCGACGTTCACCACCCCGAGGCCGACATCGGTGCCGCCCCCGCCAGCGGGAGCGCCGGCTTCGACGCCATGGTGGTCACGCCCTGCTCGGTGAAGACCCTCGCCCAGATCGCGCACGGCACGGGGGACACCCTCGTCGGCCGCGCGGCGGACGTCATTCTCAAGGAAGGGCGCAGGCTGGTGCTCGTCGTGCGCGAGATGCCGCTGTCGGCGATTCATCTCGAGAACATGCTCAAACTGTCGCGCCTCGGGGTGATGATTCTTCCCGCCTCACCCGGCTTTTATTTTCATCCCAAAACCCTGGCGGACCTCGTCGACCACGTTGTCGGAAAAACCCTCAACGCCATCGGGCTCGAGCAGAATCTTTTCGAAAAGTGGCGAGGGCAGGGCCCGGCCGGCCGTAAAGGACACTTCCTCCCGGAGGACGGCGGGATCGGAGGCGAATCGGTCAACTAGGCGGCGGGTGGATTGACGCGGCCGCTATTTTTTTCTCTTCTTCTCATTTCTTTTTGCCAGCGATATCAGCCCGCCAACCTGCGAGAGCAGCTCCCGCTCGGCGGCTGGGAGTTCCTCCCAGGCGACCGGCATCCTCTTTATTTTATCGAGCGGCGGGCGCCCTTCCGGCGGAGGTATGTCGGTGCGCGCCGCGTAGAGGCCGCTCTTTCTGATAATTTCCTGGGCCGGTTTCGACAGAAGAAAATCGGCGAGGCGCCGCGCGCCGGCGTTTTCGGCCGCTTTCCCGGCGATTCCGGCGGGGCCGCTTTTTTTGACGATCCCGGCGGGGCCGGAAATGGTGATCGCTCCCTCGGCGGGCCAGACGATTTCGATGCCCGGGCGGTTCTTCAAGTGGGGGTAGGCGATAAAATCGGCCATCACAGCGGCCCGCGCTTCGTTTTTTTTGAGAAGTTCAGCCGCGGCGCCGAAAGTATCCCCGAATTCCGGATGGCCGAGAATCAGGCGGCGAATAAATTTCCAGCCGAGGTCCGGCGCCCGGCTCCAGGCGAAAAAACCGGCGAGCGATGCGCCCGATTTTACCGGGGAGGGGAGGACGAGGGGGCCGGGCCCGGGCCCCTTTTTCCGGGGAATGGGGCGGGCGAGGTCGGCGAAACCCTTGGGCGCGGGGGCGCGCGAGCTTTTGTTGTGGGCGAGGATCAAATGGAAGAGACGGACGGCGTGGTAGAAGCCACCGGGGTCCTTGAGATCGGGAGGGACGGCCGAGGCTCCGGGCGGAGAATAGGGGGAGAGCCGCCCGGCTTTTTTATAGGCGGCGAAAAGGGAGGCGTCGCCCGCCCACAAAATGTCGGCGCGGGCGCGGCCCTCTCGCCACTCGGTCTCGATGCGATCGATGACCGTACCCGCCCGGGCTCGGAATACCCGGAGCCTCCAGCCCGGGTGACTTTTCTCAAAGCTCTTTCTGAGCGGCGCGAGAAGGGATTTTGGAACCGAGGTGTAGAGGAGCTGTGATTTGCCGGCTGCCTCTTCGTCTGCCCGGGCTGGCGGGGAAGTCATAAGCGCGAGAGCCAGCAGGGCGGCGAGAGGCGCAGATAGTTTGTTGCGAAGGAGCCGTCTGGCGAGAGGCGCTCCCCGAGTGGTTCCCCGGGTGGCTCGCCACTTAGTGGCCCGCCTCCCCTGAAATTTGAAGATCAGCACAATCGCCGGGTTTCCTTAATACAGTACCCACTCGGGGCGGTCGGGGCGAATTTATTTTCACGTTTCTTTTTACGAATCGGGGGACATTCTGGCCTGCTCCCACAGCCCAGGCAAGCGGCAGGGGCGCCCCTCCGGGTCCCGGTGGGGGGCCGTGCGGCCTCCAACGGGAACTGGGGACCACTCTTAGTTGGGGAACCCTCCTCCCTAAACCCGTTGAATAAGGGGCTTTAGCGGCCGCGCCGCGCTTTGGCCCGCGCCCGGGCCGGGAAAAGCTTGATTGCTTTCGCAGGTGCGATTCGTTACCATCTTGAATATTCAAGTCAAACGAGAGTTCTACAATTTATTTGAGGCGGATTTTTTTCTCACCCGTGAGGGGTGGGAGAGATTTCAAAGAGGGGGTAACCCCGGTTTCATTAAAAGGAGAGGCGAAGATGAGCGCAATTCGTAGAGCAGTGGTCGCATTTGTAGCGATTTTTGTCGTGGTGGCCATGACGGCGCCGGGCGCCTTCGCGGCGCGGGTGAAGACCTCGGTCGCGGGCGCGGCACCCGGAGCGGCGGCCTATGTGATTTGGGGCGGCCTGGCGGCCTATGTTTCCAAGACATCGAAAACCGTCGAGATGAGCAACCTCACCACGCGCGGCGCGGTCGAAGATATCCGGCTGGTTGAAAACGGCAAGGCCGAATTCGCGCTCGGCGTCGCCACGCTTGTGGACCTGGCGATCAAGGGCAAAAAGATGTTCAAAAAGCCCTATACCAACCAGTGTGGCGTTGGACCCGGAACCGTCTCGTTGTTCCATATCGGCGTGAAGAAAAGCTCCGGGATCAAAACCGTGCAGGATTTGGATGGAAAGCGCGTGAGCTTCGCCCGGAAGGGATCGAGCACCCACTTCATGACCCGGACCATCATGAAGCTGGCGGGCATCAAGGTGCGCGAGGAGAACCTGAACTGGAACGTGGCCGCCGACGCCGTGAAGGACAACCGGCTGGACGCGTTCACGATTCCGAATCCGGTCCCTTCGCCGGCGTTCGTGAAATTCTCCACCGCGCAGCCCATCACGCTTTTACCGGTGGACGGTAAGGTCCTTAAAACGATGTTGACGATGAACAAGGCTTACTTCCCGATCAGCATTCCGGCGAATTCCTACGATGGTCAGGACAAGGAAGTGCCCACCATCGGCTACACTGCCTGGACGATTGCCGGCTGCAATGTCCCGGCGGACGTGGTGTACGAAGTGACGCGCCTGAACTATTCGAAAAAGGGAAGAAGTTATCTGCTCAAGGTGCACAAGGGTTGGTCTACCGGATTCGCGATCTCGCCCGCGCTAGATCAGATGGGCGCGATCAACATGAAGATCCATCCGGGCGCCGCCCGCTATTGGAAAGAACAGGGCCACAAGATTCCGGCCAACATTCAGTAAGGATTGTTTGATTGCACCCTCCCGGGGAGGCGGTGAGCCTTCCCGGGAGAGCGCTATTATCGCTAGTCCGCCCTGAAAATTTTATTCCTCGAACCGAAGGGGCTCCGCCGTCTCGCTGGATAGATTTATGGCCGAATCAAATGGATTTTTAGCGAAGTTGCGGGATTTCTTGGGGGCGGGCCTTGCCCAGACCCGTACGCTGACCGGCGGCTACCTGTGGGCGCTCCGGGTCGTCGGGTTTATTTTCGCCGTCTACTTTCTGTTCGGCGCCGTCAACGGCAGCTTCACCCTCTTCGGTCCGAGAAGCTGGAATCTTTTTCAAATCGATTTTCCGTATCTTCCCTACTACGGCGAGCAGTTCTCGCTGCCTTTGTTTATTTTCTTCACCTCAGTTTTGACCTACATGCTCTATCCCGCGAGGGAGAGTTCGCCCCAGGATCGCCCCTCGGGGTTGGACATCGCCATGTGCGTCATGTCTTTTGTCATTCTGTGCGAATTCATCTATTTCTACGACTACCGGGGCGAAACGGCCGGAAACATCCCCCCCTGGAATGACGTGGTGTTCGGTTTTACCGCCGCCTGTCTCGTCTGGGAGATGTGCCGCCGCGTGTTGGGCCTCATCCTGCCCATCATCGCCATCGTGTTTCTTTTCTACGACTGGGCGGGGCCCTATTTCCCGGGCGAGTTCTCTCACAAGGGCGCCGAGTTCGGCTACGTCATGAGCTATCTCTACAGCCAGTCCGGCATATACGGCGTCATTACCCGGGTTTACGCCCAGGTGGTGTTCATCTTCCTGATCTTCGGCGCGCTCCTTCAGGCCACCCGGGTGGGCGATGTGTTCGTGGACCTCGCCTTCGCCCTCGTGGGCCGCTACAAGGGCGGGGCCGCGAAGGCGGCGGTCGTATCGAGCGGCATGGTCGGATCGATCGTGGGAAGCGGCGCGGCCAACATCGTCATCACCGGCACTTTCACAATTCCCTTGATGAAAAAGGGGGGGTTCCGTCCCACCTTCGCGGCGGCGACCGAGGCGGTCGCCAGCATCGGCGGTCACCTCATGCCCCCGATCATGGCCTCGACCGCCTTCATCCTCGCCGCGATGACCGAGACGCCCTACTGGCGGGTGGCGCTGATCAGCCTGGTGCCGGCGTTCCTGTACTACCTGTCCGTCTTCATGTCGGTTCACTATTACGCCTCGCGCCATAATTTACACGGCCTGGGAAAAGAGGAATTGCCGGACTTTTGGGCTATCATGCGCAAGGACGGAATCCTGCTGATGCCGGTGGTTATTCTCATCACGCTCCTGATCCTTCAATTCTCGCCCTTCTTCGCGGGCTTCTGGTCGATTGCATCGGCCATCGTTTTCAGCACGATTCGGCAGAAGTGCTGGTATCTTCTGGGCATCGAGGCCGCCGTGTTCGTCGCGAGCGCCGCCTACGGCGGCGACATGCTCTACCTCTACACGGCAATCGCCTGCCTGGCGGCCTGGCGCCACGACGAGGCCCGCCGGATCATGACCGAGATTTCGAGCGCCTTTGTTCAGGGCTCCACCAATTCCCTCGTCATCGGCGCGACGGCGGGTGTGATGGGCCTAGTTCTCACCGGGGTGACCCACCCCGATCTCGCCCAGAAGATGACCTTGATTATCCTGTCGTATTCGTACGGTTTTATTTTCCTGGCGGTCGTGCTGGTGGCGCTGGCGAGTTATATCCTCGGCATGGGGATGACGATCACGGCGAGCTACATCCTGATCATCATCCTCGCGGGCCCGGCCCTCCAAGAACTCGGCCTCTCCATGCTCACCTCGCATATGATTGTGCTGTGGCTGAGCCAGGACGCGGCGCTGACGCCGCCCTTCGCGCTGGGTGCTTTCATCGCGGCGGGCATCGCCCAGTGCGATCCGATGGAGACGGGCTTTAAATCCCTCAAGCTGGCCAAGCCGCTCTACGTCATTCCGCTCCTGATGGCCTATACGCCCATCCTCATGGACGGACCCTGGAGCGAGGTGATACTTGTCTGGGTGGGGGCGTCCCTCGGTTTTATTTGCTCGGCGGCGGTGCTCGAAGGATATTTCATCCGGGTGCTGACCTGGCCGGACAGGGGAATTTTGTCCGCCGCCTCGCTTCTGTTCTTCTGGAACGGGATTGGCTTCAAGGCGGTGGGGCTCGCCCTGATGGTGGTGAACCTGCTGATGCAGCGGGCTCGGCCCAAGGTGTTCGGGGAGCCCGAGGTCCCCGTCATGGCGGCGCAGGCGGACGCCCAGGAGGGTTGAGGACCAGGAACGGCCGAGACACACCCCTGTAGCTCCTGTATTAATTCCCGGCGGCTTCTCTTTTGGCGCCAGGCCGGAACCCTCCCGCCTTATTCCCGGCGGCGTCTCTCGTGAATACCCCTCCGCTGGGCGGACCCCAACTCTTCGGTCCCCTGTGCCCTAGGCCAGAAAGAACCCTCCGTTGACATCCACGGTGGCGCCGGTGACGTGACGCGCGTCGTCCGAGGCGAGGAAGGCGACGACGCCGGCCATGTCCTCGGGCGCGGCGATGCGGCCCAGCGGAGTGGCCGCGATGGTGCGGGCCTCCTGCTCGGGCGTCATCTGAGCCACGATGCGGGCGGTGGCGGTGACCCCCGGGGCGATGGCGTTGACGTTGATCCCCGAGGGGCCGAACTCACGGGCGAGATGGCGGGTGAGGCCGATGACGGCTGCCTTCGAGCTCGAGTAGTGTGCCCCCTGGAGGACGCTCGCCGATCGCCCGGCCACGGACGAGAAGTTCACGATTTTCCCAGTTTTTCTCTCGGTCATGTGCGGCAGCACCGCCCAGCAGCAACGGTAGACGCTCTTCACATTGAATTCGAACATGGACTCGAAATCCGCCTCGCCAATCTCGAGCGAGGGCAGGGGCTGGCCCCCCCCGATGCAGTTGACGAGCGCGTCGATCGGCCCGTGCTCGGAGATGACGGCGGCCATCGCCTCCCGCACGCCCACGGGGTCGGTGATGTCGAGCGGGGCGTGTATGGCGACCCCGTCCGCTTCCTTTCCGCTCTCGGCGGCGAGCCTCGCCGTCTCCTCCCGGGTGTCGGTGATGTCCATGCAGACCACCTTCGCGCCCTCACCGGCCAGACGGCGGCAGGATGCCCGGCCGATTCCTCCGCCCGCGCCGGTGACGATGACGGTTCGGCCCGTGAATCTGTTCAAGGTATTTTCTCCAGTGGTTGAGCCGGGCGATTGCCCGGAAGGTGACCCTCACCCGGAAGGTGGCCTTCACCCAGAAGGTGACCTTCACCCGGAAGTTAAAAGCCGATCGCATCGGAGGTCTGGTCCCAATCATATGCCAAACGGGCGGAATGATCCCGGCACCGGGGGGGGATCCCGGCCGATGGAGGTGATCCCCCTGCCGGGGCGAACGGCGATGCCGACCATGCCGTCGGTGGTGAGCTTCCAGTAGGAGCCGCCCACGTAGCCGACGACGCCGCGCACCTTGATGCCGCGCTCAAGGGCGGCGGGCAGGTTGGTGAAGGCGGCGGGGGCGAAATCTATCTGGTCGGCCTTGAGCGACTTGGTGTGCTGGGCACCCGTGTTGCGGACGACCACCTTGGCGTCGATGCCGTGCTTGGCGAAAATGCTCCGGCCCACGCCCGCGAAGACGATCATGCCGCCGTTGTTGCTGGCGGCGCCGAGGTTGAGCTTGGGCGCGGCGGTGGCCGAGCCAGCTGTCCCCAGTCCGAGGATAAGAGCTAGTGCGAGTATCACGCGAAACCTTTTCATGAACATTGTCTCCTCCAGGAGAGTAGCCGCCTGGCGCTGAGGGATCTTTCGGTCTTCCGCACCGATTTCGTCCCGTTGGTGAAATAGGTCTTTCCGGTAAACGCTCATCGAAATTGAGAACGGCTATTTTGTTGAGAAATAGGCCCCGGCATCAGGGAATATCGATTCCGGGCGATCTCAACAAAAAAAGAGCCGTATACCTGGAAGAAACCGGCGGGGGTTTTATTCTGCGAATGCGGGTTTTTTTTTCGGGCTTTCCGGGCGCGGGGGAATTTCCGCATTTTCGCCCGAAACGGTACCGAATGCTCCGGTTGGAATCCGGCGCAGGAACCAGCTAATAGATTTTAAAACAATACTTTATTGGGACGGCAATTTACCGGGACGGAATCTCGATGGGCATCCCCTCCCGGTTGCCCCATTCCTTCCACGAACTCATATAGTTGCGCACCTTTGTGTAGCCCAGGAGCCTGAGGGCGAGATAACCGTGCGCCGCACGGTAGCCCGTCTGTCAGTAGGCGGTCACCTCTTTTTCAGGCGTGACCCCGATGGCCTCGAACTGCGCCCTGAGTTCCGATGCCGGTTTCATCTCCCCCTCCGGGGTGAGATGGGCGAGCCACTCCTGCCAGACCGCGCCGGGCAGTGCGCCCCCTCTCTTGGCCCGGGCCTCGGTGCCCAGCCACTCGCCCTCGGTCCGGGTGTCGAGGAGCACGTGGTCATCGTCCTCGATGGCGGCGAGCACGTCCTTGTAGGTGGCGATGCGGTCGCGCTGTAAATTAAATTCGAAATTCGCGGCCTTGAGCGGCTCGGAGTCCCGCGTTGTCGCCAGCCCGGCCCGCTCCCATCCGCCGTAGCCGCCGTCGAGTACGTGGACATCCCCGTGGCCAAAGAGCTCGAGGAACCAGAACCCGCGGACGCAGGTGTTCCCGACCCTGTCGTCGTAGAAAACAATCGTGTTTTCGAACGACACCCCGCGGTTTCCGAGGAGGAAGGCCCACATCCTGAGAAACGATATCAACGGGGCCTCGTCCGAGTCGTCGCAGTTGATCGCATAAACGTTGAAATGCCGCGCGCCGGGGATGTGGCCCATGGCGAAGCGCTCGCCGGGCCGGGTGTCGATGATCCGCAGGTTCGGATCGCCCATCCGCTCATTGAGCTGGGCGGGCGTCCATAGCAAATCGGGATTTTCATAGCCTTTCGGATTGTCGGCGTTCATAAAAGATCCTCCGCTAAAGGTGAACCGTTAGTCGAAAGTTGAGCCGTTAGTCGGTCCAGAAGCCGCCGTTCACGTCCAGCGCCTCGCCGTTGATGTGGCCCGCCTCCTCGCTGGCCAAAAAGAGAACCGCCGGCCATACGTCGTCCGGCACGGTGAGGCGGCCCAGGGGGTGCGCCCTGGCCGCGTTGGCGAGCATCTCGGGCGGCGATTCGAAATGGAGCCCGGTGTCCGCCGGGCCGGGAAGAACGCAGTTCACGGTGATGCCCGTCTTGGCGAGTTCGCGGGCGAGGTTGAACGTCATCGCGAGCAGGCCAGCCTTCGCCGCCGAGTAGTGGATGTTGGGTCCGATGCCGCCCATTTTTCCGGCGATGGAGGCGAAGCTGATGATGCGGCCCGAGGGGGAGGCCTTGAGGGCCTCGACGGTCTCCTGGATGGCGAAGTAGGGGGCCAGGAGGTTGACGCCCAGAACGTCCGACCAGTCCTCCTCGGTCAGCCCCAGCGTCTCGCGGATGGGCATGTAGCCCGCCACGTTGACAAGGACATCGCACCCGCCGAGCCATTCGAGGGCTCCGCTGAGCTCTTCTCTCAGCGCGGCCACATCGGTCAGATCGCATCCCGATTTCATGAGGCGGTCCTCGGGGCCCTCGAGGGCGTCAAGGCGCTCGCCCGCGCGGTCGGTGGCGAAAACCCGCGCCCCCGCCTCGAGGAAGCCGCCGAGTATCTTGCTCCCGATGTCCCCGGCGGCCCCGGTGACGATCACCTTGCGCCCGCTGAAATCGAAACGGATGGGCATTCTTCGCTCCCTTTCGAAAAACCTTGATTCAAAATGTAAAGCCGGATGCGAAACAAGAGGCCGGATGATAGCCGCGTCTCTTAGGAGTAACACGGCGCCCCCGGAAGGGCGACTCGCCCCAGGGTGGGCCCCCGGCCCCGGCCGGCTCAACGGCCTCTATTAGGGTGACTCAGCCCGGCCGGGCGCTTCGCCCCCGGGAGGGTCCCCGGCCCTAAACTCCCGGTTCATCTCCTCGAGGGCGGCCTCCACCCTTTCGGCGATCTGGTTCCGGCCCTCCCGGCCCCGTTCCTCGGGCGGATCGATAGGCCCTCCCGCCCAAAACGCCATCCGGCTCCGGCGCGTCGGGCCCGCCGGCCAGCTGAACAGCGTGTTCGTATCCTCAAGGTAGATCGGAACGACGGGCGCTCCCGTCAGGGAGGACAGGAGTCCCACGCCTTCCTTGTAACCATTCTCTCCGAGGGAATCGACGATCCCCCCCTCCGGAAAGATGACGACGGCCTCGCCCTGTTGCAGGAGGCCCACCGCCGTGCGGAAGGTAGAGCCCAGCGCTATTTCCGGGTCGACGGGAAACGACCCGAAACCCCTGATCACGGCGGCGAAGGCGCGGTTCCTGAAAAGCTCGATCTTGGCCATGAAAAAGACGGGGCGGGGGATGAATGCGCCCAGGACGATCGGATCGATATAACTCCGGTGGGTCGAGGCGATGATGAGCGGCCCCTCGGCGGGGATTAGTTCGATTCCCCGGACGCTGCACGCGCCGAAGGTCATCCGGAAGAAGGCCCCGCAAAGCGCCTTGAACCAGCGGGGCTGGCCGTTATAGGGAAGCCTTCCGGGCAAACCGGGCGTCATACTCTCTCCGCGCGGGCGGGCTACTCGTAGAGCTCGGCCATCTCGACCTTGCGGTCATCGCGGGCCGAGATGGTGATGGCCTCGACGATAGCGGCGGCGCGGAGGCCTGCGCCGCCGTCCACCTCGGGGTCACGCCCCTCGCGGATGGCGGCGGCGAAGTCGGCCAACTCGTTCACCACGTTCCCCGCGACGGGGTCGCCCTCGACCTCCCAGTCGTTCACATCGGGCGCTGCTTCGCCCTTGCGCTGGACCGTCAGGCGTCTTCCTTCGTCCTCGGCGAAGGCGTTGGCCTCAGTGCCGAAGACGTGGACGAAAAACACCTTCGGAGTGAGCATGTTCGAGGCCAGGTAGCCGTGCGCGCCCGATTCGAATTCGAGAAGGGCCGCCGTCACATCGTCGAGATTCGTCGTGGTGGTGAGGGGGCGGCTCGAGGCGAACACGCTCTTGATGGGCCCGAGGAGATACTGGAGGGTGTCGGCATGGTGAATACCCAGGCCCGTCATGGAGCCCGAGGGGCTTTCCTCGGGGAGGGCGCGCCAGCTGGCAGGGTCCACCTTGTCGGCGTAGCCGTAGGAAAAATTGGCCTCGGCCTGGACGGCCGGACCCATCTCGCCCGATTCGATGAGGCGCTTGAGGGCGCGGTGGGCGGGTTGGTAGCGCCGCTGATGGCCGACGCCGAGGCGGACGCCGGCGCGCCCGCAGGCGGCGATGGCGCGCTGCCCGTCGGGCACATGAAGGACAAAGGGTTTTTCGACGAAAACATGCTTGCCGGCCGAGGCGGCCTCCTCGACCATCCTCGCGTGGGTGGAATGAGGGGTGGCGAGGATGACGGCCTCGGTCTCGGTGTCGGCGAGCGCCTCCTCCCAGCTGGCGGCGGGGCGGCATCCGTGCTCAGCCGAAAACGTCTCGCGGGCCTCTTTGGTCCGGGCGAAACACGAGATCACCTCCAGGCCCTCGGCCTTTTTCGCGGCCCTGGCGTGCTCGGTTCCCCACCAGCCGAGGCCGACCAGGCAGGCGCGTACCGAATCTCCTGAATTCATCGCTCGATGACTCCCCAGTATGGCGGAATTGAATCTGAATTCCGGTTCCGTGCGGATAGTCTACCCGTTTCCGGTGGCTTTTTCCGCCCGCCCGGCGGGTTTGGCACCCTTGGGTCGGAGGCCTCGGCTACTCTTCCGGGTGAAGCTTGGCGAGCGCCTCCCCAAAGGCGTTCATCACGTCCTCGACCGTAATGATTCCGAGCAGGAGGGCCGGGTCCTCCCGGCTGACGACGGGGAGGCGCGATATCTGCCGGGCGCCGATCTTGGCCATGGCCGAATCAAGGGATTGGTCCGGGTGGGCGTGGATGACGTAGCTCGTCGTGGCGGCCTCGATCACCGCTTCATTCTCCCGGCCCGCGCCCTGAGCCTGCCGCAGGTCCGACTCGCTCACGATTCCGGCCATGCGGCCGGCGGCGTTCATGACCGGGAGGCCCGTGAACCCGATCTCCTCGATCCGCTCGATCGCATCTTTCACCGTGACGTTCGCCCCCATCGTCTTCACATCCGTGATCATCGCGTCTGCCACATGGATTTCGTGCAGCAGGTGCTCGGTCTCGTGGTTGGGCAACTGAACGCCCTCCTGGGTGGAGAGGGAGCTGTAGAGCGGCTCGGGGTCCCAGCGCCGGGCGAGGGTGTAGGAGATCGTGTTGGCGACCATGAGGGCGAGGATGATGTGGTAGTCCTGGGTCAACTCGAAAATCATGATGACCGAGGTCATCGGGGCGCCGACGACGGCGGCGAAGGCGGCGCCCATGCCGACGAGGGCGTACACCCCGGGGCCGAGCACGAGTTCGGGGAAGAAAAAATCGGCGACCGCGGCGACCGAGCCGCCGGCCATCGCGCCCATGAACAGCGTGGGCGCGAAGATGCCGCCCGACGAGCCCGTCCCGTAGGATATCGTCGTCGCGCACAGCTTGAGCGCCAGCAGGGCGAGGAAGAACCAGAACGTATAGCCCTCGGTGAGCGCTTTTGTGACCCAGGGGTAGCCCACGGCGAAGACCTGGGGGAACCAGATTCCGATCACGCCCACGGCCAGCCCGCCCAGGGCGGCGGCGGCGACGGCGCGGCCGCCCGAAAGCGCGAGCCAGTGGCCCCTGGTAAAGAGCAGCGCGCGCTTGAAGATTACGCCGATTCCCGCGCACACCACCCCGACGGCGGCGTAGGGAATCAGCTCCCAGTAGGAGACGAGCGAGTAGGCGGGGACGAGAAAGGCCGGGTTGTCCCCGAGGAGGACGCGGGTGACGACCGAGGCCGTGATCGAGGCGACCACGATGGCGCCGAGGACGCGGGCGTTGAGGTCGCCGACCAACTCTTCGAGGGTGAAGGTGACGGCGGCGATGGGGGTGTTGAATGCGGCGGCCAGGCCCGCCGCCGCGCCCACGGGGACCAGCGATTGTATGCTCGTGCGGCCGAGCGAGAACGTCTGGCCGAGCCAGCTGGCGATTCCCGCGCAGATTTGGACCGTCGGCCCCTCCCGGCCCAAGCTCGAGCCGGTCCCGATGTTCAGCGCGCCGATGAAAAACTTTCCGATCCAGACCCGCGCCGGGATGACCCCGTTGTGGACGATGTAGGCGATCTTCGTCTGGGGGATGCCGCTTCCCCGCGCCTCGGGCACCGCGCGGAGTATCAGGGCGGCGACGAGGGCGCCCCCGGCCGGGATGAGCGGAACGAGATACCAGGGGCGCAGAACTTCCGAAAGGTCGCGGGAGCCGAAGGAAATTTCGTGTATCAGGCCCAGGGTGAGATGAAACGCGACGGCGGCGAGTCCGGCGACGAAGCCGACGAGGATTGTGAGGAAATAGAAGATCGTCTCCTCGCCGGCGCCGAAGTGATGGAGCCACTCCAGCAGGCGGACCTTGAATTTTTTGTTTTCCATTTTCTGTCCGTCGGGGTTGCCCGGTCTTCCTCGGAGGAGCCCTCAGCCTCGTAGAGCGGCTTAGCCGCTTTCGCTTCCTTGGGAGGGTGCGGGTTCGTATTTCGATGGATCGTGCCCTTCCTGGCGAAGGCGATTGGCGAACCATTCCGGCTCGATTCCGTTCGTTTGATCGTTCATCTCGGCCATTTCGCAAAAGATCTCAATGCGGTGGCCGTCGGGATCGCAAAAGTAAAAAGCGCGGTTCTCGCCCCAGGTCCCGTCTCCCTCGGGGTGGGTCGGGCTGTGAACGACGGAGCCGCGAACGATTTCGATTCCGTTTTCGATGATCCAGGCCTTCCAGTCCTCGTATTCCCGGCGGCCGGGCACCTTGAGGGCGAAATGGTGGTAGCCCAGGTCGGCCTCGGGGCCCTGGTCCTTCCGGCGGAAGGAGGGGAGATCGCCGGCCTCCTCGGGAAACGAGACGAGGTTGAGGTCGTGGTGGAGACTGGTGCACCTCAGGAAACAAAGGCCGACCGGCATGGTGGGATGCTCGCCCGGCGCATAGCGCTCGGAGACCTTGAAGCCGAGAATTCCGGTGTAGAATCGAAGCGACTCTTCGAGATTCGAGACCTTGAGGGCGACGTGCTGAACGCCGTCGAATGTATGGCCGGGACGCGGCATCGTCATAAATTCCTCTCCTTGACTCTGTTTGGCAACCCGCCGCCCGGGGGCGGGAAAGGGGGATATTAGCGCAACCCCCGGGCAGAGGAAAACGCCCCGGGCCAAGGACGGAGAATTTAGCGGCGGCGGGGCGCTCTCCGCTCCCTTTACCTGCGCCGATTCACCGGGCTAGAGTGCGGGGAATCCGGCAGAAATTCATTTTCGAAATTTTTTCCAAAAAAGGAGTATTTCCCATGAGCATGAAAATAGGCGTTGTCGGTCTGGGAGTCATGGGCGGGGCTTTCGCCGGGCATCTTCTCGACGCCGGTTTCGAGGTGGCGGGGTTCGATCCGGTTGAGGGGATGTACGCAAAGCTGGAGGGAAAGCCGCTTCGGCGGGCTTCCTCGCCGGCGGACGCCGCTGCGGGGGTGCAACTGATAATGACCTCCCTGCCCAATTACGGAGTGGTTGAAAAGGCGGCGGCCGGGGCGGACGGCGTTTTCGAGGGCGCGGATAAGGGGGCGGTTATCGCGGATATGAGCACTGTGCCGCCCAAGTTTTCCCGCGCGATGGCCGGGCAGGCAGAGGAGAGGGGATTGAGTTGGCTCGATACGCCGGTGAGCGGGGTGGGCAAGCAGGCGGCGGTCAAGGACCTGGTCGTCATGAGTTCGGGGCCGAGGGCCGCCTACGATCTGGCCCTGCCCGCCTTCGACGCCATCGGGAAAAAAACCATTTACGTCGGCGAGAAGAACGGCCTCGCCGCCCAGCTCAAGCTCGTGGTGAACCTGGTACTTTTCGTGAACATGGCCGGGGCCGCCGAGGGGATGACCCTGGGGCTGAAAGCGGGAATCTCGCCCGAAATCATGCTCGAGACGCTTTGCGCGGGCGCGGCGGGCTCGAGCGTCCTCGATGTGCGGGGCAAGGACATGCTGGACGATAATTATCCTCCCTCGGGGCCGATCTGGATTGTCCTCAAGGATCTGGAGTGTGCGATACAATCGGCGAAGGACCTGGACGTGCCGGTCCCGCTGGGGGGTCTGTTGGAGCATCTGTACATGGTGCAGCGGAGCAAGGGCCGCCAGAACGAGGACGGAAGCTCGATCTTCAGAATCTACAAGGAGCTGGCGAATTTGGCCTGAGGCCCGGGGGCTAGTCCTTTCGGGGGGGGTTAGTCCTTGAAGATCGTCCCGAGCTTCTCCGCGAACACATTTGGGGTGAAGGGCTTCACGATATAGTTGGACGCACCGGCCTGGATGGCCTATATGATATTCTCCTTTAGCGCCTCGGCGGTGACCATCAGGAAGGGGATCGATTTCGTACTCTCGTCCGCCCGGACGGCCTTGAGGAACTCCAGGCCGGTCATGACCGGCATATTCCAGTCCGATACGATCAGGCCGAAGTTCCCAGCCTTGACCATTCGGAAAGCCTCCTCGCCGTTTTCGGCCTCGTTCACTTTATCGACTCCGAGCTGGCGGAGCATGTTGCGGACAACTTTTCTCATGGTCGCGAAATCGTCCACGACGAGAACTTTAATATTGGGGTCCAATTTTCGCCTCCGGTTCCTGTTCCGGCCGCCGCGCGGTGGCGCCGGCTTCCTTCCATCCACTCAACCGCTATCGGGGTGGGCTCCCCGCTAGGGTATTTGATTACAGCTTTGCTCCTGAGACGTCAATCGGGTGGGTGGATGAAGGCCAACGTCCGAGTTTAATTATTTTATTATCGAGGCTCGTTGGCAAAAAAAATTTTCAAAAAATAAAAACAGCGAGATGGTAGCAATAAAAATCCGCCGGTTCTGTCCGGGGCGGTTTGCCGGGGCCGTTTGAAAGGTTTGGGGATTTTTGGCTATAGGCATTGAGTAATGGGTTTTTAGGGAGTGCCGTATCTCCCGCTGGGGTGTGGGCGCATGTTTTCCATGCCTCAGGCCGGCCGGGAGTCTTTTCATATTCGTTTTTTCTGGCCGGTTGCGGGGCGGCCGGAGCGGCGACGGCTTCTTGAGGCCCCCGGTCAAACCGCCCGGTCGATCACCCCCGGGGAATTTGAATATTCAAGATTCCGGTGGCTGAAGGTGTGGTTTTCCTTATTTATGTGGTATATGCTAGCACCCGGATGACGTTGGGGGCGTTCAGCCTAAATTTCCTGTAATCGAAGATATCGGTTCATTTTTTCGTGCCGGAAGAGCGTAATGAAAGCAGAGTATTTGAATCCCTTCCTTCAAGCCCCGATTAACGTATTGAGCACGAAGGCTATGCTCTCCCTCAAGCCTGGAAAACCCAGGATTAAGAAAAGCGTTGTCGCGATGAGCGACATTACGGGGATCATTGGTCTGACGGGCCATTCGGAAGGCTCTCGCGCGGTCAATTTTTCGGATTCTTGCGCGCTCAAAGTAGTCAAAAACATAATTGGCGAGAGGTATGAAGAGATGAACGAGGAGGTGGCGGATGCCGTGGGCGAGTTGACGAACATGATCTCCGGCGACGCCCGTTCTCAGCTTCAGAAAGTGGGATTCGATTTCACGGCCGCCATACCCACCGTGGTGCGGGGAAAGGATCATACGGTCCGCCACGTCGCCCAGGGCGGGACGACCTTGATGATACCCTTCAGCACCGATGACGGAAATTTCTACATCGAGGCTTCATTCACGGACTGATCCGGTTTTAATGTCAGGAACACGATGCGAATATCCGGGACGCGGTGGGTCTTAGCCGTTTTCGGAGGTGTTCTGGATGACCTGCCTGAGTTCTTCGTCGTTGAGCGTCCGTAGTTGATCAAATGTGATGAAAAGTGTTGTGTCGGGGTTTCCGCGCTCTCCCCACCAGAGGTGGAAACTGTCGTCCACATAGCTGAATCGTATGTCGTGCTCGATGCCCGGGATTTCCTCAGAGAGCAGGCGGCTGATTCTGTCGGCCATGTCTCGCCCGAGTTGTCGTCGCTGTTCCACGTCGGTCAATGAAATATCTCCCCGAAAAATAAAATAAAAAACGGCATCGGAACCGCAGGGTAGGCCGGCGGCCGGCGGGTGTCAAGAAATGAGGAAGGCGGGCGCCTGCCGCGCTTGAGGCTACTTGAGCGTTTTCAGCGGCTCGTTCAGCTTCCGCTCGAGTAGATTTTTGTAGGCGAGGAAGTGATAGGTCTTCGCGCCCCGGGGGCAGTTTTTCTTTCGGAAGTCCAGGGGGAGGGAGAGATACGCGAGAGAAATGGAACCGGCGGCTTTCTGGTGCGCGTGGCAGTGGGCCGCCACTGCGGCAAAAACACCGCTGCCGTGCTTGAGGCTGGTGATTTTCTCCCCGTCGATATCGAAAACGAGGGCCCGCTTTCCGTCCTTCGTTTTCATTTCCGAAAAAGTGACCTGACCCGGAGCGCCCTCCCTGTTTTCGATGGCCTGAAGGTATTTCATGGTGACATCGACGAGAGAATACTGGTTCGGGCCGGTGCCGGTGGCGTCAACATGATAGAAGGCAAACTTGATGGGAGGCATCTTGGCTTTTGCCCGCCAGGGCTCGGCCATAATTTTGCTGGCGGCGTTGCTTAAAAAGGCCCCGAGTTTGACCGAGTAGGTCGCCCAGGCTTCCTTTGAGATGCTGTGGCACATCGTGCCTCCCATCTCGTCCGAGATGTACACCCTGGCCCGGATGCCGTCGTCGAGCATGATCACTTGAATTTCGTTGAGCTTGAGGCCCGTGGTGATGGCCTGCTGGGCGAGCAACTCCGTGGCCGAGGAGGCCAGGCCGTTCTCGTCGCGGATGAGCTGGCCGTGTTCCCGTTTTTGAAAAATTCCTCGAACGTGGAGAATTTGCTGGTTTGGGTTTCTTTGCCGTTCCAAGAGGCGGTGATGACTCCCTGTTCCCCCTTGAACAGGAAAATGCGTTGGGTGAGCGGAGGGAGGGGGGATGCGTGAAAAAAGGTGGCGATCCCCTGGAGAACATTCTCGAAGTCCGTGAAGATTTTTCTTCCCGCGGCGACACAGATCTTTCCGGTGGGAACATACACTTTCAGGGAGGGGCCCTTCTCCGCATCGGAATAGGGCAGGCGGTCCAGGCAAAACGCCATGGCGCCCATGTCGTCTACTTTTCCGGAGGGGCGCTCGGTGTACATTTCTCCCCACGAAGTCCGGTGAACCAGATCGACCCGGTGAATTCATTGACTATGGCTGGTGTCGCCGAGGTTGATGATCGCGTATAGCTTCCTGATCTGGGAGTCTTTGATCAGATCGTTGTTAGGGAGGTGGCCCACGTCGATCGGCGGGAAAAAATCGCCTAGGGATTCGAGAATATTCTGGAAATTCGCGGCGGTCAGGCGCGACTCCCGCGACTGAAGGTTGACCTGGGTCCGGCGATCCCAGACGCCGTTGATGACCAGCCATGTCAGGAGGTCGGGCAGGTTCCGCATCTGACGGAGGAGTTGGGCCCCGACTTTCTCGCTGGTCAGGTCCGTCGCCGAAACGGAGCCACGGTAGACCTTCCACAAGGCCTCCCCGCCGGTGCGCGAAGGGGTCATGGCGAACGTTATTTGATTCTGGTGAAGGCTCTCCTCGAAGGTTTTCGGGAGATAACCCACCTTTTTCTCTTTTCTCGAATAGAAGGTGAACAGCTTTCGTCCCAGAACGGTGAGGTCCGTTTCGTTGATCATCGCCTTGGAGGTCGCACCGGTTTGCGAGAGCCTCTTGTAGGATTCGATGATAAAATTGTTCACCTCGCCGCCCAGCTTGACGCTCAGGTCGAACGCCCACACCTTGAAGTTGTTCAGGTCGATGATGTGGTCGTTCTCCCACCCCCAGCTTTCGATGATTTCGGCGAGCATGTCTTTCTTGCGGTTCTTGGCGCGCAGGGGATCGTGGATTCCCGAAATCGTATCGCCGGCCTTGAGGTAGAAGCACTGCCTCAGGATTTCCTGCAGGTCGCTACGGTTCATCCGTTTATAGAATTCAAGAATTCGGTTGAACATGAGCATGTAGCCGTCGAGAGAGAATCGATCCGTGTGCGAGTCGATTTCCTCGCCATCCCCCAGGGAGTCGAATGTCGTCCGATCCCCCTCGAACTTGACAGCCTGGTCCGTGATGTTTTCCTTGAGGGAGTCGCACAGCAAAGAGGAGGTGGAACTCGAGTCCATGTAGTCCTCGATTAACCCCATCTTCATCGCCGACTTAAAGGGGCTGCCGAGGGCCTTGTTGAGTTGCCAAAGGGCGGCGCCGAAGGCTTCCTCCATGGAGATTCGCTGGGCGTTGCCCAGGTCGATATAGGATTTATGGTTAATGGTGTAGTGGCTGAAAGCCATCTGAGAGAAGCGCTCGTAGTCTTCGTCGGATATGTGGGGCGGCATCGCGGTCCACAAGGGGGCGGCTCCGGCGAGGACCGTATGGGTCCGGAAGAATTCCTCTTTGAGAAGTTTCCCCAGGGCCGAGCCCGCGCTCTTAGAGTCGGATTCTCCAAATTTGTTGTTTCGCGCTTCGTTGATGTCGGTGATGAAGAAATGGCACTAGAAGCGGTTCGTTTTATCGGCTCACTTTTCGATTTCCTTGAGTTTGACAGCGAGGCCCTCGATCTTTTCGAGGGTGAACTCTTCTTTTTTCACGCATACCCAAATATCGAAGTCGCTCTTCGAGGTTTGCGCGATAGTGGCGAGGCTCCCCATGGCCGCCAGGGAATAAATCGGGCTGCTTCCGACGCGGCGGGCGAAATCGGCGAGGGTGACATTCGCGGAGGGAATCTGTCTTTCGATTCGCCTGGGTATGTCGTCCTCGGGTTTGAAGTCGAGAACGCCGTCCGGCACCTGCTGGGGGTCTTCGATGTAACCGGGAACGCCGGGCAGGTTGAGGTGGACAAGAGAGGGAAGTATCAAAAAAATCTATTTGTCGATATCGTTGAGTTTCGAAAGGATTGTCGCGACTTTCCGCTTGTTGTAATCGACATAGGCCCGCGCGCGGATGGAGATTCCCCGGACCACTTCCTGGTCTTTGTCGTCGAGTTCGAAATGGGAAGATCCGTCATCGTCATCGCCATCGCTGGAGTCGGATGGCCCGAGGATGTCGTCGTCGTAGTCCCAGTCGTCCTCGCTTTTTTTTCCCGAAGAATTTTTTCAAAGCCATGTTTGACTGTTTCCGGTAAGGCCTCAGCCGGAAGGGCCGGGTTTTTTAAAACTCGTAGATTTCACCTTGCACCAACATCTTAAGCCTGGGTTCGTTCAATTTCTCCAACTCCTTGGCGATTTCGTCGTGAAATCGAATCTTTTCATGGTAGAGGTAGATGGGAATATCGGCCGGCATTTTCTTTGTCTCCTCGAGGAGAGATTTTGGCGTGAGATGCTTGGCCACCTCCGCCACATCCTTCATGAAGTTGGGAAACGACACTTCGGTGATTATCGCCCTGAGGTTATCCGCCTCGTGGGCTTTTTTCCATATTTTCTCGGTCGGTCCTGTGTCCCCCGAAAAAAGAACCGTCCCGTTTTCGTCGCTTAATAGGTATCCTACCGCGTTTAGCGAATGATTGACACGGTAGGCGATGAATTTAATTCCGGCGATGCATTTTTCCTCGCCCTCCTCGATGCCGATGAACTCCAAGATGGGGTTGTCGCCCGCCGAGAGGACCGTGAAATCAGGCCAAATAATATTATTGAACAAGTACTTATGGAGGTCATCCAGAACCGGCTGGAGGCTGATAATAAGAAGAGATGAGTCTTTTGTCCCAAATATATTGTCCGCGATAAAGGGAATCTCGCCCACATGGTCGAGGTGGGTGTGAGAGATCAGTATTCCCTTGAGCCTGGATTGTTCGGCTACCGTAAGTGTGGAGGCGCCGCTGCCTGCATCCACCAAGAGGCACTCATTAAAGAGGAAGGAGGGGAGGTAGCAACCCGGTTCCCTTCCGCCATAACTGCCCAGCACTCGAAGTTGGATAGCGGCTTCCTCCGTTAACTACCCCAAACATGAGGATAAACGGGGCAAGCTATCACATTTTAAAACTTAGCACACCAATTCTTAAAAGAAAAGCAACTCTCATTCCAGCATTATTTGGACTATTCCGTTAAATTTTTTCCCAGCGCCCGCTCTTGCTCCTTCGGCGATGGCCAAAATCCGGCATGCTCTCAAGCATTTTCCCCGGGAAAATCGGCCCGTCCACACAAACCCGCTGTCCCGAACAGGTGCACTGCCCGCAGAGGCCGACCGCGCATTTCATATACCGCTCGATGGCGTAGTGGGTCCGGTCGTCGGGCAGAATTGATCGGCAGGCCACCATCATCCGCTCGGGGCCGCAGACGGCATAGGAGCCGGCATCGACCGGAAGAAGATCCGTGACCAGTCCCTTCTCCCCGAGGGAGCCGTCTTCGGTGGCGACCTTTACCGGGCCCAGGGATTGGAATTCGTCGAAGTAGAGTATTTCCTCGGCCGTCCTCCCGCCGAGGATGAAGGTTGGGGAATCGCTCCTCAGGGCGAGGAGGCGAAGTTCGGCGATGCCCACCCCGCCTCCGACAAGGGCGGGGCGCTCCAGGAGAGGATATCCCCTGCCCAGAGGACCGCGGAGCCCCAAGGTGTCACCCGGTCCGAGTGAGGTGAGGGCCTCGGTGAACCTCCCCGCCCGCTTGACCGTGATCCCGTTGGGGTAGGAGAGGGTAAAGGGCTTCTCGCCCAGTCGGGGCAGCCAGACCATCATGAATTGGCCGGGCTCGCATGCGATCTCGCGGTCGAAAAAAAGGGTATTTGTCCAAGGGCTCTCGGCCAGGTTCCGGATGACGCGGACGTTCTCACGCACGGGCTGCCTCCGGTGCGGGATCGCGGTGAGCCCTGCCCACCATTTCCGGAAACGGTGCCCCGCCGAGATAGGCCTGAACGCCCTCCCAGATCCGGCGGGTCAGCCTGGCGGCCTCGCTCGTCGTTTTCCCGAGGAAGGCCGTTCCAATCCCCAGGATGCATGCGCCGGCGAGAGTGTATTCAACGGCGTCCTCCCAACTCCCGATTCCCCCGTAGCCGATGATCGGGCACCCGAAGAGAGCGTAGCATTCGTAAGTCATCCGGAGGTTGACGGGTTTGAGGGCCGGGCCGCTGATGCCGCCCGTTGTTCCGGCGAGAATCGCCTTCCCGGTGACGGTGTCGATGGCGAGGCCGGGCCCCAGCGTGTTGCCGCATCCGAGACCGTCGGCACCGGCGTCCATGCAAGCGGCGGCGACGGCCAGATAGTCGCTGTTGGGCGAGAGTTTCGCGATCACCGGCTTTGTAGTGGAATCGCGGACCCTGCCGATTACTTCTCCCGAGAGGTCAGGGCGCTGCCCGATGCTCTCCATGAGCGCCACCTCGCCGGGAACCCTGTTCGGGCAACTCAGATTCACCTCGATAAGATCGGCGAAGGGCGACATCCGGGCGGCGATTTCCCCGAACTCATCGGGGCCTCCCCCGTAGATCGACACGATGAGCCGGGAGCTTTCGAGGCGGGTCTGGGCGAGGTCGGCCTCCCAATCCTCCGGGCTCTGGGTGGGGAGGGCGAGAGAGTTCAGGAGGGGTTGCCCCTCATCCTCGGGGCAGACAACCACCGGGTTTTCGTTTCCCGCTCCTTCGGCCGGGCCCACCGATTTGGTGACGTATCCGCCCAGAGCGGCGCCTGAGGCCTCGAGGGCCCGGAAAACCTCCGGGTAACTCAATATTCCGCTGGCGTTGATGAGCGGAGGGTTGATTTCGGGGAGCGCTATCAAAACCCTGGAACTCCAGAGGCGGAAACAGAATCAGTGAATCAATTGTTATCATATATGGGGGGGTAATTTAACCCGGAAAGCATCATTTTTCCTATTGTTCGCCGAAAATGGGTCTATATTTCAGATGATGATCGGGTGGACCTGAACCGGGTGGGCCTGAACCGGGTGGGCCTGAACCGGGTGGGCCCGAACCGGGTGGGGATGGTGAGGTCTGATTTCCGGGCGTCCCTATCTTCCCAAAAATCAGGGAATTGGTTAATATTGGCCCCGTGAGGAGTTAGGTTTCATGTTTTGTTTTAAATTTCGATGCTTAAGCTATTGATAAATAACATAAAAGATACCTAGCCTCTACCGGTTCCCTGTTTTCAGGTCACTCCGGGGAGATGGGGCGGAAAGCGGAGCGTCGTGGTCGCAGTGCTGGTTGGTCTCTATCTGATTTCGACGATCGCCCATCTCTACAACCTCCTCAAAAGGCATACTCTCGCCATATATGTGGGCATCTCATCGCTCGTTGGCGGGTTTTTGCTTCATACGGCGATGCTGGGGGTCTCATTCTCGGTTGCCGAAAGCCGGGGGTGGGGTGTCTGGCTCAGCGCCCTCTCCTGGGTGATCATTCTCCTTTACCTTGGCGTTTTCTTCCGCTACCGGGATATGTCGCTCGGCGGCTTCGCCGTGCCCATCGGATTCGTGGTGGAGGGATACGCCTCCTCGTTTCCCGGCGTTTGGGGTGCGGGCTCCACCGAGGTCCAGGGCTACCTCCTGGTGGGCCACGCGCTTCTCGCCCTTTTGAGCGGGGCCTCCTTCTTCCTGCTTTTCGGATTTTCGCTGATGTATGTCACCCAGTCGGGTCAACTCAAATCCAAGCGCCCGAGCGCCTGGCTGCACCGCCTTCCATCGCTCGGTGTTCTCGACGATCTCAACCACAAAATCCTCTACTTCGGATTCGCTTTCCTCACGGCGAGCATGCTGATCGGTTCGATGTGGGCCAAGTCCAAGCACGGGGCCTATTGGAGCCTCGATCCGATGAAAACCTGGCCTCTGGTGCTCGTCTGGGGGGCCTATGGGGTTTTGTTGGTTTGCCGGTTGACGCGGAGCTGGAAGGGGCACCGCTCGGCGGTTTTTTCGATGGTCTCTTTCGTGGCGGTGGTCTTCGCGATCGCCGTCCATCTTTAGGTCGCGGGAGTTTTTGGGACGATGGCGATAATCCTGGCGGGCGTTAGTCACCACAACACCCCGCTCGAGGTGCGCGAGCGTTTCTATTTCCCCGAAAACACCATGCCCGAATGGCTCGACCGCATGTCGCAGTTTAGATCCCTGAGCGAGCGCGTGATTCTCTCGACCTGCAATCGTGTCGAGCTCTACGGGTACGCCGAGAGCTACGAGCAGGGTGTCGATGCGATTCACGAGTTTTTGCTGGAGTCGCGGGACCTCCGCAGCGACGAGCTGAGCGATCACCTATACATCCAGCGCGACGAAGAGGCCACGCGCCACCTGTTCCGCGTCGCGTCGAGCCTGGATTCGATGGTCTTGGGGGAGCCTCAGATTCTCGGCCAGGTCAAGGAGGCCTACCGCATCGCCCAGGAGGCGGGCCACGCCGGAAAGACCCTCAATGCCCTTTTCTCGCGGGCTTTCCGGGTGGCGAAAAAAGTCCGCGACAAAACCGCGCTCGGGAAAAAGGCGGTGTCGGTCAGCTCGGTCGCGGCGGAGCTGGCCGGAAGAATTTTCGGGACACTGGAGGGGAAATCCGTCCTCCTCATCGGCGCGGGGGAGATGGCCGAGCTGGCGGCCCGCCACCTGGCCGGCCACGGCGCGGAGATGCTCCTTGTTGCCAACCGGACCTTCTCGCGGGCCGAGACTCTGGCCGGGGACCTCGGCGGGGCGGCTGTGGATTTCGGAGATTTGGTAGGCGCCCTGGCGCGGGCCGATATCGTCATCGCCTCGACCGGGGCGCAGGGCATCGTTGTGAGACAGGAGGCGGTGGCCGCCGCGCTCGAGGCCCGGCGCGATGCGCCGATCTTCTTGATCGATATCGCTGTTCCGAGGAACATCGACCCCTCGGTGGACGGGCTTGAAAATGCCTACCTCTACGACATCGACGATCTGCAATTGGTCGTGGCCTCGAACATCAAGGGACGCGAGGAAGAAGCGCGGGAGGCGCTCTCGATAGTCGAAAAAGAGGTCGAGGCCTACGTGCGCCGAACCCAGGTGGAGGACCTCTCGCGGACTTTCTCGGCCATACGTATCGAGGCCGAGTTTCAGCGGGAGGGAGAGGTCTCGAAAACCCTCTCCCGGTTTCCGGATTTGGGCGAGAAAGAGCGCAAGGCGGTCGAGGCCATGTCGCGGTCCATCGTGAACAAACTGCTCCACCGGCCGTTCGACGTGCTCCGCAAGATGGCGGACGAGGAGGCCGGGGACGACTCCCTCTTCATCGCCCAGCGGCTTTTCGGCGTCGACTCCGACGAGGACAGCGATTCTTCCCGCCCCGGAGAGGGCGAATGAGAACCCTCGGAGGCTGGAGCCTCGGATGAGCGGAGGAAGCCGGGTCCGGGACGGCGTTTTGCGGCTGGGAACGAGGGGAAGCGCTCTTGCCCTGGCCCAGTCGAGGCAGATGGCCGCCCGGATTCGAGAGAAAAACCCCGGTCTCGAGATCGAAGAAGTCATCATCCGCACCCGCGGGGATGAAATTCTCGACGCGGCTCTCCACGAGGTCGGCGGAAAAGGCCTCTTCGTCAAGGAGATTGAAGACCAGCTCCTGAACGAGGATATCGACGTTGCCGTTCACAGCCTCAAGGACCTGCCCGGCGACTTGCCCGATGGGCTGAGGCTGGGGGCGGTTCCCGAGCGCGAGGAACCCTGGGATGTGCTCGTTTCTCGCGGCGGGGAATCCATCCGGGGGCTCCCCTCCGGAAGCCGCGTCGGGACGAGCAGCCTTCGCCGCCAGGCCCAGCTTCGGCGGTACCGGAGCGATTTGGAGATCGTCGATCTGCGCGGAAACGTGGACACGCGCCTCCGGAAGGTGGTCGAGGGCGAGGTGGCGGGCGCCATTCTCGCGGCGGCGGGTCTGAACCGCCTGGGCCACGGCGGCCGCGCGACCGAGAGCCTCGCGCCCGAGATCATGCTTCCGGCCGTGGGGCAGGGCGCCCTGGGCATTGAAACGCGAGAGGGCGACGCGGCTACGGCCGAGTTGCTCGCTCCACTCGATCATGCGCCCACCCGCCAGGCCGTTACGGCCGAGCGCGTGGTGATGGCTGTCATGGAGGGCGGGTGCCAGGTGCCCCTCGCCGCTTTCGCCGAGTTTCGGGGCGGCGGGCTGCGCGTGAGGGGGCTGGTGGCGAGCCTCGATGGTAAGCGCCTCGTCGAGGCGGAAGAGGAGGCCGCTCCCGATGAGGCGGCCGCCGCGGGCGAAAAGGTGGCCCGCCGCCTTCTCGAATCGGGGGGCGAGGAAATTCTCCGGGAGATCAGGGATGTATGAGACGGGTGTCGTCTATCTCGCCGGAGCAGGCACGGGAGACCCGGCCCTGCTCACCCGCCGGTGCGGCGAGGTGTTGGAGCGGGCGGAGGTCGTGGTGTTCGAGCCCTCCCTTTCCGTTGAGTTGCAGGAGCTTTTTCCCCTCGGATGCGAGCGGATCGAGGCGGTCCCCGCCGGGGTGGGCTCCGCCGTAAGCGGCACCCTCGTGGACCGCGCCGAGGAGGGGAAAGTGGTGGTCCGCCTTTACGGGGGCGATCCCTATCACTCGAGGGAGTGCGTCGATGAGGCGAGGGCCCTTACCCGCGAGGGAATCCCCTTCGAGGTTATTCCCGGTGTCATTCCGGGGGTGACCGCACCCACTTTCGCCGGAATCCCGCTCAGCCCGGCGGCGGCCGGAGGGTTTTTGGTGGCCGAATTTCCGCTTCCCGGCGGGGGGGAGCTTCGGAAAAGCGCCTACTGCCGGCTGGCGGACGAGGGGAGCACTCTTATCTTCATGACCCGGTCGGACCGCGTCTCAGGGCTGAAATCCGGCCTGATGGCGGGGGGCGTTTCGGCCACGACGCCGGTGGCGATTATCGAGGGCGGCGGCTCACCGTCCCAGCGCGTGATCGAAACCACTCTTGAGGCCGCACCGGACGCGGCGGACGCGCCGGACTCGGAGGTTTCGCCCGCGCCCTGCGTGGTGGTGGTGGGGGAGGTGACCCGGCTTCGTTTGGAACTGAACTGGTTCGAGGGCAGGCCGCTGCACGGGCGGCGGATTCTCATCACGAGGCCGCGCGAGCAGGCTGATCGGTTCGCCCGGGTTTTGAGGGAGTTGGGCGTTGAGACGCTGATCGCCCCGACGATTCGCATCACGGAGCCGGAGGACTGGAGCCCGCTCGACGCCGCCATCGAGGAACTCGCTTCCTACGCCTGGGTGATATTCACCAGCGCGAACGGCGTCTGCTTTTTCGCCGACCGCCTTCGGGCCTCGGGGCGGGATGCCCGCGCGTTCGGGAAGGGGGCTCGAATCCTGGCCATCGGGCCTGCCACCGCCCGCGCCCTTGAGGACACCCTCCGCATCCGGGCCGACGGTGTGCCCGAGCGTTATGTGGCCGAGGGAATTTTGGAGATGATTCCGGGCGAAGATTTGGCTGGCCGGGATCTGGCGGGCCAGCGGATTCTCATCCCCCGAGCGCTCGAGGCGAGGGAAATCCTCCCCGAAACCCTCGGGGAGCGGGGGGCGGAGGTCAATGTCGTGCCCGCCTACCGGACACTGCCCGCGGAGGAGGCGGATGTGGAGCGAATCCGCGCCGAGTTCGGCCGGGGGCGGATCGAGATGGTGACGTTCACGAGTTCCTCGACTGTGCGGAATTTCGTCGAAATGCTCGGCGAGGATTTTATCGGGGAGTCCATGCGCGGGGTGGCGGTCGCCTCCATCGGCCCGGTAACGAGCCAGACGGCCCGGGAAATGGGCCTCGAGCTCCATCTCGAGGCCGAGGTTTCGACGATACCCGGACTCGCCCGGGCCATAGTAGACTATTACCGGTTCTCCCCGGCCGTTGATTGGCGAAATCCCGCCCCATGGGTGGGACACCACGAATAGGAGGCATGGCAGTGAGAGACACCGGCTCCCTTCTGACCGGGACCCGCGAGGACATCATCCGGCGGACCCGGCGCACGCGCGAGACGGCGACGCTCCGGCGGATGGTCCGGGAGACCCGCTTGTCCGTGGACAATTTGCTTTATCCCATGTTTGTCGTCGAAGGCGAGGGGGTGAAGGATGAGATTTCCTCGATGCCGGGCCAGTATCAGCTTTCGGTGGACGCTCTCGTGGCCGAGTGCGCCGAGGTCGTTGCCCTTAAAATTCCGGGCGTCATCCTTTTCGGAATCCCCGACCATAAGGACGACGCGGCCACCGAGGCCTACAGCGACAGCGGCGTCGTTCAGGAGGCCGTCAGGGCCCTCAAGTCGGCCTATCCCGATCTCTGTGTCATCACAGATGTCTGCCTCTGCGAGTACATGGACCACGGCCACTGCGGTATCGTCGAGGGCGATAGGATTTTGAACGATCCGACGCTCGAGTTTCTCGAGCGGACGGCCGTGAGCCACGCCGCCGCCGGGGCCGACATGGTCGCCCCCTCGGACATGATGGACGGCCGCGTCGGCGCCATCCGCCGGGCCCTCGATCAGGCCGGCTTCGCCCAGACCCCCGTCATGGCCTATTCGGCGAAGTTCGCGAGCAGTTTTTACGGCCCCTTCCGGGTGGCGGCCGAGAGCGCTCCCTCGTTCGGGGACAGGAACTCCTACCAGATGGACCCGGCCAACGCGCGAGAAGCGATGCGCGAGGTGGATTTCGACCTCGAGGAGGGGGCCGATATCGTGATGGTGAAGCCGGCGCTCTCATACCTGGACCTGATCGCGCGGGTGAGGGACCGGGTGGACGTCCCGGTTGCCGCCTATAACGTCTCGGGGGAGTTCGCGATGGTGGTGGCGGCCTCGCAGAACGGGTGGATCGACCCCGAGCGGGCGTTCATGGAGGTTTTGACTTCGATCCGCCGGGCGGGGGCCGATCTGATTTTCACCTATTTCGCCCGCGACGCGGCGCGGCGGCTGTCGGGAGACGCGGCCACCCCGTTGTCGTGGCTTTAGGCCGAGTTGCACGGCATTGTATGAAATTTTATTTTCTTGAATCTTATTTTATGAATCTGGGAGTCTAGGGAGATTTCACCATGCCTGATCAGGAGATTGTCATTCTCGGCGGCGCGCGGACCCCGTTCGGGACGTTTCTGGGAACGTTGAAGGACATGACCGCCACCCAGCTCGGCACGATTGCCGCGAAGGAGGCGTTGGTGCGCTCGGGCGTCGAGCCGGGGATGATTGACCACACGGTGATCGGCAACGTGATCCAGTCGTCCGCGGACGGCGTGTATATCGGCCGCCACGTCGCGTTGGCGGCGGGTGTCCCGAAAGACAAGCCGGGCTACTGCGTCAACCGGATGTGCGCGTCGGGGTTTCAGGCCGTTGTGAGCGGGGCCAAGGAGATATTAACGGGGGACGCCGACTTCGTCCTCGCCGTGGGGGCTGAGAACATGAGCCTGACCCCCCACATCATCCGCAACTCGCGCACGGGAATCGGGCTGTTTCAGACCTCGATGGAGGACGGCCTGGAAAACGCCCTGAGCGATCATTACGCCAATATTCAGATGGGCATCACCGCCGAGAACCTGGCCGAAAAATACGACCTTCACCGCGAGGCGGTGGATGAGTTCGCCGCCCTGAGCCAGGCCCGCGCCACCGAGGCCTGGGACAGCGGCCGCCTAGCCGAGGAGTGCATCCCGGTCGAGATCAAGCAGCGGAAAAAGACGATCACCTTTGATCGGGACGAGCACATTCGGCCCGGTTCGACCGCGGAGAAACTGGCGGGCCTGAGGCCGGTATTCAAGGAGGGCGGGGTCGTCACGGCGGGCAACGCCAGCGGAATCAACGACGGCGCCGCCGCCCTGGTGATCTCATCGCTCGAGGCCGCTGACAAGCACGGCCTCAAGCCCATCGGCCGGCTGGTATCCTGGGGGGTGTCGGGCTGCGACCCCGAGATCATGGGAATCGGCCCGGCCGAGAGCAGCCGGATCGCCCTGAGGAAGGCCGGCCTTGAGCTCGACGACATGGACTTGATCGAGATCAACGAGGCGTTCTCGGCCCAGTATCTGGCGGTCGAAAAGGAGCTGAGTCTGCCCCGGGAGAAGACGAACGTAAACGGCGGCGCCATCGCCATCGGGCACCCGGTGGGAGCGAGCGGAGCCCGTCTCACCCTGACGACGCTAATGGAACTCAGGCGGCGGGGCGGGAAATACGGTCTGGCCGGCGCCTGCATCGGCGGCGGAATGGGGCTTTCGGTCGTTGTCGAGGCGCTTCCCGACTGATCGTACAAAACGAAAGTTAAAAATGAATGAAATCAACGCTTTATTGGACTTTATTGAGAATTTGCTTCGACTACTTAGGGCCTACGGGTGATTGCCTGGATGTAAATATAGGTTTTAGGGGATAAGTTATTGGAATATAAGAATATCATTTATGATGTCGCGGATAGGGTCGCTACGCTGACATTTAACCGCCCGAAAGTGCTCAACGCGCTCGACGCCGATACGATGGGCGAGCTTTCGGACGCCCTCGGCAAGGCGGAGGTGGACCCCCTCGTCAAGGTGCTTGTCCTGACCGGCTCGGGCGATAAGGCCTTCATCGCCGGGGCGGACATTAATATGCTCGCCGAGCTGACCCCGATGAACGCCGGGGCGACCTCGCGGTCCGGCCAGGAGGTGCTCAGCGCTCTCGAGTCGATGGGAAAGCCCTCTATCGCCGCGGTGAACGGGTTCGCGCTGGGAGGCGGGTGCGAGGTGGCGATGGCGTGCACGATTCGCTACGCCGCCGATACAGCCCGGTTCGGCCAGCCCGAGATCAACCTCGGCATCATCCCCGGCTACGGGGGCACCCAGCGCCTTGCCCGCCTGGTCGGGCTGGGCCGCTCGCTCGAGATCAATCTCACTGGGGATCTGGTTTCGGCCGATGAGGCTTTCCGCATCGGTCTGGTCAACAAGATCGTGCCGGCGGACCGGCTCCTCGAGGAAGTGGGTGCGCTGGCCGCGAAATTGAGCCAAAAAAGCGCGCCTGCGATGGAACTCATCCTCCGCGCCGCGACGCGGGGCATCAGCGGCCCCCTGGACGCCGGGCTCGCGCTGGAGTCGGATCTTTTCGGCATCGTGATGACCTCCGAGGACAGCAGCGAGGGTTTGAGCGCTTTTCTCGAGAAGCGCGGGGCGAACTTCAGGGACCGATAGGGACGGTTTGGGGATGGCTCGAAAATCCAGCCGAAAAACAGCGAAGCAGCGCGCCATCGATTCAGCGCTCGCCGTTGTCAGGGAGCGCCGGAACGGCCGCTCGTCGACCTCGGGGTCAAAGGCCGGGCGGGGCGCCGGGGGCAAGACCAAAAAACAGCTCGAGATCGAACGCATCGAAAGGTGGCTCAAAAGGAACCTGCCGCCCCAGGGTTCGCCCGAGTGGGAGGCCCTGTGCACCGAATGCGGAAAGTGTTGTTACGATAAGGTTTGGCGCGGCTCGCGGCTCATGCTCCTCAAGAGCGCCTGCGGTTACTTCGACACGAAGACGAACCTATGTAAATGCTACGAAGACCGCTTCGACAATGAGCCCCTTTGCTTGCCGGTCGGTGCCGAAATCATGCAGATGGGGGGGCTCCCTGAGGATTGCCCTTATGTCCAGGAGCTTCCCGGCTACCGCCCGCCGCTCGTGGTGGACAAGACCATCGATGAAATCTGAGTATCTTTTCGCCCCGGCCCCCCTTCGCCCCTTCTGGCAGCCGTAGCCATGTCTAAATCACCCTCACTCCCATCTTCACTAGAAACCGCCGCCATCCTCTCGGGAGACGTTCTCGCGGCCTCAAGGCTTATCCGCCGAATCGAGGACGGCGACCCATCGGCCCGTCCGCTGATCAAGGAAATCTATCGCGGCGGAGGAGAGGCCCGGACCATCGCCCTGACCGGGCCGCCCGGCGTCGGCAAGAGCACACTGGCCGATCAGTTGATTGGCGAATTCAGGGCGGCCGGAAAGCGCGTTGCCCTCCTCGCTGTCGATCCGACGAGCCCGTTCACGGGCGGAGCCATCCTCGGCGACCGGATTCGCCTCGGGCGGCACTTCACCGATCCCGATGTTTTTATCCGGAGCATGGCCACGCGCGGCCACCTGGGCGGCCTCGCGCGGGCGAGCGGTGAGGCCATCCAGATCCTCGACGTGATGGGCTGGGACGTCATCCTCGTCGAAACGGTGGGGGTCGGTCAGGCCGAAGTCGAGGTCGTGCACATGGCCGAGACGGTTATTCTCGCTCTCGCGCCCGGCGAGGGCGACGATATCCAGGCGGCGAAGGCGGGCATCATGGAAATCGCCCACGTTTTCGTGGTGAACAAGGCACGGCGAGAGGGCGCGGAGCGGAGCGCCAAAATGATCGAGGAGATGCTCCACCAGGGGCCGGATCGAGGGCCGGACGCCTGGCGCCCGCCGGTTCTGAAAACCGAGGCGTTGGTGGGCGAGGGGATTGCTGGTCTCATGGGGGCGGTTTCCGCCCGGTGGGCCTATCTGGAGTCTCATCCCGAGGTGGCGGAGGCCCTGGGGCGCGCGCGCGCGCGGCAGGTATTGACCGAGACGCTCAAAACCCTCGCCGCCGAGCGCGTCATCGGCGGCCGCGAGGGGGAGCCCGAATTTCAGAAAATACTCGCCGATATCGCGGCGCGGAGGGAGGACCCCTATACGGCGGCGGAGCGGCTTTTGGGCTCCGCCGGGGGATAGGGACTTCACACGGGGAGGGCGCAGGGATGAAAGGGGCTGAGGCGTTCCGTGTGGCGCTGGTGACGGCGGGCTCGGACGAGGAGGCGGCGAAGATAGCCCGGGCGCTGGTCGAGGAGCGGCTGGCCGCCTGCGTCAACATCATACCCGGCGTGCGGAGCATCTACCGCTGGCAGGGGAAGGTGGAGGACGATCGGGAGGTTTTGATGGTGATCAAAACGGATGCGGACGCTCTCAATGACTTGGAGGAAAGGGTCCGCGCCATCCACAGTTATGAGGTTCCCGAAGTGATCGCCCTTCGGATCGACCAGGGGAGCGGTCCCTACCTGGATTGGCTTGCCGGGAGCGTTCTTCCTTCGTCTGAATAGATAAGTCGGGTTTAGGCTATGAAAATTTCGAGAGCAGGAGAATTTCGAGGCGCGCCTGGTTCGGATAGCCGAAAAACCTTTTTCCGACGCCAGGAAAGAAAACGCTTTGCTTTAGAGAATGGGCAGGTAGGTGGTGAGTTCGAAATCCGAGACGTGGGCCCGGTAGCGCTCCCACTCCATTTTCTTGTTCGAGATGAACTTGTCCTGCAGTTCCTCGCCGAAGACTTCCTTCAATAGTTCACTGTTCTCCGCCGCCTTGATGGCCTCGTTGAGGTCGGCCGGGAGGCTGCCGATGCCGCGGGCGGCCCGCTCGGCTTCGCTGAGCTTTAAGACGTTTTCCTCGACCGGGGGAACGGGGGGGTAGTTTTCCTCGATTCCCTTCATTCCTGCCGCGAGGATGAGCGCGAAGGTGAGGTAGGGGTTGCACGCCGAATCGGGGGAGCGGAGTTCGACCCGGGTGTCCGAGGGGCGTCCCTTGCGGTTCGTGGGGATGCGGATCAGGTCGCTGCGGTTCTTGTGCGCCCACGAGATATGGAGTGGGGCCTCGATGCCGGGGACGAGGCGTTTGTAGCTGTTGGCCCACTGGTTGAGGACGATGGTTATCTCGGGGATGTGGCGAAGTAGACCGGCGATGAAGCCGTGGCACAGGTCCGAGAGGCCGTCGGGCTTTGATTCGTCGTGGAAGGCGTTATTGGCTCCCTGGAAGAGCGAGAGATGGGTGTGCATGCCGTTGCCGTTGCTCTCCTGGAGGGGCCGGGGCATGAAGGTGGCGTAGACGCCGTTGCGCATGGCCACTTCCTTGACGACGAGCCGGTGGGTCATCGCGTTGTCCGCCATCGTGAGCGCGTCGCCGTAGCGAAGGTCAATCTCGTGTTGGCTTGGCCCCACTTCATGGTGGCTGAATTCGACGCCGATGCCCATTTCTTCGAGGTTGAGGACGGTGTCGCGCCGCAGGTCGCTGGCCACATCGAGCGGGGTGAGATCGAAGTATCCGCCGTTGTCGAGTTTTTTCAGGGGCAGCTCGGTGGACTCGAAATAATAGTGTTCGAACTCGGCGCCGACGTAGAAGGTGAATCCCTTCTTGGCGGCGGCTTCGAGCGATCGCCTTAGCACGAAACGCGGGTCGCCTTCGTAGGGCGAGTCGTCCGCCTGGCGGATGTCGCAGAACATGCGGGCGACGGCGCCACCCTTTTTGGGGCGCCAGGGCAGGACGCAGAAGGTCGTCGGGTCGGGATGGGCGAACATGTCGCTCTCTTCGATCCGCGTGAAGCCCTCGATGGAGGAGCCGTCGAAAATGTGGCCATCGTACAGGGCGGTATCGAGCTCCTCGATGGTGATGGCGAAGCTCTTGAGGAAGCCGAGGATATCGGTGAACCACATGCGGATGAAGCGCACCCCCAGCTCGCGCGCCTGGTTGAGTACGTATTCCTTGTCCCGATCCTGCATTTCAGAGCTCACTGTCCCCTCCTGGGTGGTTTCGGGGGTTATGCCGGGAATCCCTCCCACAGGGTCGTATATCAGAATAATGGGGGGCCTTCCAAGTGAAGACCCCCCATATGTTCGTTTTTGCTTCTGCGGCCGGCCCGATATCGCCGCGAATCTATCTGGGGTAGGCCTCCATGCCGTGCTCGGCGAGGTCCAAGCCGATATGCTCGTCCTCGGGGTCCACGCGCACCCCGATGAAGGTTTTGACCGCATTCCAGAGAATCAAGGAGAAAATGAAAGTAAAGGCGCCGACGACGACGGTGCCGACGATTTGTTTCATGAGGAAGGCCGCGCCTCCTCCATAGAAGAGCCCCGCCGCCCCGCCGGTGAGCGCGGGAACGCCGAACAGACCCAGGGCAATGGTGCCGAATATGCCGCACACCAGGTGGACCGAGAGCGCGCCCACCGGGTCGTCGATTTTTCGGTTATCGAAAAACGGAACCGAGAAGCAGACGATGACGCCCGCGATCGCCCCGATGACGACCGAGGCGGCCGGTGTGACGAAGGCGCACGGCGCCGTGATGGCCACCAAGCCGGCGAGGGCGCCGTTGACGCTCATCGACAGATCGGGTTTCCCGAAAAGAACGCGGGTGGTGATGCTCGACGCGATCACGCCCGCCGCCGCGGAGAGGTTGGTCGTAACGGCGATATGGGCGATGAGGCCGGGATCCGATGTGCCCATTGTGCTGCCCGGGTTGAAGCCGAACCAGCCGAGCCAAAGGATAAAACCACCCAGGGTGACCAGGGGCATGTTGTGGCCCGGAATCGGGGTCATCTTCCCGGCGGAATCGTATTTCCCGATTCGCGGGCCGAGGACGATGATCCCCGCGAGCCCGGCCCATCCGCCGACCGAGTGAACGACGGTCGATCCGGCGAAGTCGAGGAACCCCCAGTTTCCCAGCCAACCGCCGCCCCAGATCCAGTGACCCTGGATCGGGTAGATGACGGCGACCAGGATAAAGCTGAAGATCATGAACGAGGAAAAGTGGATTCGCTCGGCGACGCAGCCCGAGACGATTGTCGCCGCGGTGGCGGCGAATACCAGTTGGAAGAAAAATTTCGCCAGAAGCGGGATTCCCGACCAGTTGAGCGAGGAGAAAACCCCTTTGTAGGCGTCGCCCATGGCGGGGCTGTTGTCGGCGCCAAAGACAAAAAGGCCGTTTGCCCCGAAAATGTAATTTCCGTCTCCGAACATAAGGGCGAAGCCGATGACCCAGAAGGCGAGAGAGGAGACGGCCACTACGCCGAAGTTCTTGTAGAGGATGGCGATGGTGTTTTTCGCTCGGCAGAGGCCGGATTCGAGCATGGCGAACCCGGCGTGCATCCAAAAGACCAAGAATCCAGCGACCAGAACCCAAACCGTGTCGAGGGCGACACGAAGATCGACAATGCTTTTCTCCAAAACTTTGGCGTCCTGGGCCCAGGCGTTGCCGGCGTCCGAAAAGACCGAAGCCAGGGCGATGATGGCGGCTGCCAGGCCGAAAAAGCGCATCTAAAATCCTCCGTTTATCAAATCAGCATTGTTTCTAAATAAGCCAGAAAAAAACCGATAGGGCATGCGCCCTTTGAGGACTTTGATGCTAGGGCGGATATGTTTCAGGGAGATTTCGGATGAGTTTCGGAGGAGTTAAATAGGGGCCGGAACCGAAGGGAGCGCTTGTCTCCCGGTGTTGCGGTTTTGTGGCTAACCCGTTCCGATGTTGAATTTGTAGCCGACGCCCCGGATTGTCGTGATGAAGATTTCGCCTTCTGCTTCGATTTTCGCCCTGATACGCCGGATATGGACATCCACCGTCCTCGGCCCGCCGATATAGTCCACGCCCCAAACGAGATTTAGGAGCTGATTGCGGTCAAACACCCTCCCGGGGTTTTGAATCAAATGCTTGAGAAGCTCGAATTCCCGGAAAGTGAGATCGACAAGGACGCCGTTGAGACGAATTTCGTAATGGTCCTCGTCGAGGGTGAGGCCGGTTGCCTGGGCGCCGGAGCGGGCCACATCGGTGTCCGTTGAATCTTTCCGCTCGCAGAGGTTCCGGACCCGGAAGAGGAGTTCTTCCTCGCGGACGGGTTTGACAAGTATGTCGTCGGCCTCGGTGGGGGTTCTGAGGGTCTCAATCCGGCCCGGCTCGGCGATGAGCAGAATCGGCAACATGCTCCAGGTTCGAATCTCGCTGGGGGCGGGCAGCGCGGGGGCGTCGTCGAGTAAAATGAGGGAGAGGCCGCGGGCGCGGATTTCCTGAAGGGCGGTGTTTTCCTCTTCGGCCACTTTGCAGAAGTGCCCCTCGCGCCGGAGCGCCCGGGTGAGCGCTTCGGCGAAACCGTTGTCGGCGGTGTAGATCAATAAGTTTGCCATCGGGTCCGCTCTCCTCACCGAGTCATTCGGAAGGTTGGGGCAGATTATATAGCCGATTATGTGGCCGGAGGGAAGGGAGGAAAAGATTGGTGCTTATGTAAAGGTGGTGTAAGGCAATTAAATTGTGGAGATATGCTCGGTCATGGAGACAAGACTGTCGAGATTGTGCGCTGACATGAAGTCGTCGCAGTAGGGGAGGGCGGTCCGCATTCCCCGGTCGATGGGCCGGTAGCCGGGGCTTCCCAGGAGAGGGTTGAGCCAGATCAGGCGGTGGCATTTTTTGGTCAGCCGGTCCATTTCCTCGCCGAGGATTTCGGTGTCGCCCCGATCCCAGCCGTCCGAAATGATCAATACGATCGTCCGGCTGTTGACGATGGTTCTCCCGTAGTCGACATTAAAAGTTCGGATGCAGTTTCCGATCTGCGTGCCCCCGCTCCAGTCGTGTACTTCGTTGGCGAGGCGCTGCAGGGCGAATTTGACGTCCTTGTGGCGGAGGTAGGGGGTGGCGTCGCTCAGCCTGGTGCTGAAGACAAAGGTGCGCAGCGACTTGATCTCATTTTGCAGGCTGTAGAGGAACTGAATCAGGAACTGGCTGTAGCTGTCCATCGACCCCGAAACGTCGCAGATAAGGATAATCTGGGTTTTCTGGATTTTTCGCTTCCTTCGAAAGAGGCGAAGGACTTCGCCCCCGGTTTGTATGCTCCGCTTGACACTTCTTTTGAGGTCGATGTCCCTGGCGCGAAGGTCGTTTTTTTTGCGCCGGCTGATCTTTGTCGCGAGCTTGGGGACGATTTTCTGGATGAGGCGGCGGAGATCGGCAATTTGGTCGGCGTCGAAGGTGGAAAAATCCTTCGCGCCGAGCACTTCGGCCGGGCTGTAGGAGGGAGTTCCTTCCTCGTCTTCATCGGCGTCGCCCGCCTCGCTCGAGGCCGAGTCTTCTTCTTCGGTGGGAAGCCCGGAGCTTTCCTGGCCTTCTTTTTGGTCTTGATTTTCGGCGTCCTCGCTCTTCTCGCCGCCGGCCCCCTCCTCGCCCGCGCCTTCGGGGATGTCTTCGTCGAAAATGTCGCCCATGGATTCGCTGTTGTCGCCGCTGTAGGGATTTCCCTGCTCGTCGAACCAATACTGCCGGAATACCGCATCGAACAGGGGTATTTCCTCGTGGCTCGATAACAGGTTGGAGCGCGTTGCCGCATATAAGTAGTCGAGGTTGGTGACTTCGAGATGCTCGAAGGACCTGAAAACATCAATAATGCGACCCGAGGTGATTTTGAGCCCGCCGCGGCGAAGAACCCGGCAGAAACCGATGATCTCTCCCTGGAGCCCTTGTCCGGGAATCCTGATTTTTCGGTGGGGGAGGGAGCCTGTAACGACGGGACGAATGGTCATGGCAAATTTTCGGTGGCCCGGATTAGACCCCCACCTCTGGTGAAAGGTGTGCCGTGGCGACCATACTCTCGATACCGTTTTCCGCGATGCGCTTGATATCGTCCTGGTACTTCAAGATGCAGCCGAGGGTCTCACGGACCGAATTCGCGTCGAGTTCGTCCTTGTGGAGAGCGAGCAGCGCCTGCGCCCAGTCGAGGGTCTCGGCGACGCCGGGCCGCTTGTAGAAATCCATCGTCCGGGCCTGGCACATGAAGCGGCAAATTTGTTCGGCGAGCTTGATGGGCGCGTCGGGGACCTTGGTCGTAACGATCTCGACCTCTTTTTCGAAGGCGGGGTAATCCACCCACAGGTAGAGGCAGCGGCGCTTGAGGGCGTCGTGAATTTCCCGGGTCCGGTTGCTGGTCAGGACAACGACCGGATTTCGGGCGGCTTTGATCGTTCCCATCTCGGGGATCGTGATTTGGAAGTCCGAGAGAATTTCCAGCAGGAACGCCTCGAACTCCTCGTCCGAGCGGTCGATTTCATCGATGAGGAGGACCGCCGGTTTTTCCTTCGAACGAACAAGGGCGCGAAGGAGGGGACGCTCGATGAGGTATTCCTCGGAGAATATGTCCTTCTCGATCTGCTTGGCGTCGCCTTCGCTTCCCTCCTCCATCTTGATGTGAAGCAGTTGCTTGGCGTAGTTCCACTCGTAGAGGGCCGAGTTGGAGTCGAGGCCCTCATAGCACTGAAGGCGTATGAGTTCGGTGTCGAGGAGCGTGGCAAGCACTTTGGCGAGTTCGGTCTTGCCGACCCCGGCCTCGCCTTCGAGGAAAAGCGGTTTTTCGAGTTTCATGGCGAGAAACAGGGTGGTCGCGAGGGTCTTGTCAGCGATGTAATCGTTTTGCCGGATGCTCTCCTGAACGGCTTCTGCCGATGAAAAATCGAACTCGCGAGTCTTGCGGCGCTTTACGCCGCCCGATTGTGATGGTGTCACGTTTTCCTTCCTTTATTTGGAAGCCATATCGGCCGCGGCCGCTTCGATGGAGTCAATTATTTTCACATATCCCGTGCAGCGGCATAGATTTCCAGATATCCCCACCTTGACCTCCTCGCGGGTGGGCGACGGATTATCGTCCAGAAGGGCCTTAGCGGCCACGATCATGCCTGGCGTGCAGAATCCGCATTGGATGCCGCCGAGTTCGATGAATTTTTCCTGGATCGGATGGAGGTTATCGACGGTGCCGATACCCTTGACGGTTTCGATTTTCCGGCCGTTTGCCTGGACGCCCAGCATGCAGCAGGCGTTGACGGCGACGCCGTCGAGCATGATGGTGCAGGCGCCGCAGTCGCCGGCCTCGCAGCCGTTCTTCACCTCGGTGAAGCCGAGATCGCGAAGCAGATAGAGCAAGGATGTATGCGCGGAGACCTCGGTTTCGACCTGCGCGCCGTTGACCGTGAATGAGATCGAATGCTTGGCGGGCGGGCGATAGGCAGCCGATTTCCGGGCGCTCGATCTTTTCCGCTTGGATTTCGAGGCGGATTTTTTCTTTGCAACCTTCTTCTTCGCGACTTTCTTTTTTGCCGCTTTTTTCTTCACCGCTTTTTTTGCTGTCTTTTTCTTGGCGGTTTTTTTCTTCGCGGCGTTCTTGCGTACGGCTTCCTTTTTGGTTGCTGCCTTTTTCTTTGCCTTTGCTTTCTTTCTGGTCGCGGCTGCCATTTTTGGCCTATCCTCCTGAAAAAAAGTAAGAAGCGTAAATTAGTTGTGGTCTATCGAAATCCCGGCCGCCTGGCATATCAGGCGTCGCGGCAGGACCTCGCACATCATTTGACGGTATTCGGCCGAAGCGCGGATGTCGTCGATTGGAGATGCGGTGGCGGCGCAGGCTTCGGCGGCCTTTTGGGTCAGATCGAGCGTAATCGCTTCTCCCTCGAGAATCTTTTCCGCCTCGTAGCATCGGACGGGAACGGGCGCCACCGAGCCCAGCGAGATTCCCGCCTCCTGGCAGGTGTCTCCCTTCATCCTCAACACCACCGCGGCGCCAACGACCGTAATCGCCATCGCATTCCGCCGGGCGAGTTTGTAGAAGCCATGAAGGTGGTTTTTCCCGGGGGAGGGGAAAGTGACTTCCGTAATGATCTCGCCCGGATTGATGTCGGTTGTGCGGTATCCGGTGAGGAATTTATCGAGGGCGACCGTCCGTCTTCCCTTGGGGCCGGCGAGCTTGACGGCTGCCTTCAGGGCCAGAAGGGAAGGAACGATGTCGGCGGCCGGGCCTCCGTCGATGAGGTTGCCGGCGACAGTCGCCCGGTTCCGGATGATGGGGCCGGCGAATTTGGCGGCCATGGCCGTGAGAATAGGCGCTTCACGGGCGATCAGGCGGCTCTTCAGGAGGTCGGTTACGGTTGTGAGGGCGCCGAGCTTGACTGTCCCCTTGGAGGCGGAAATTCCCTTCAGTGTTTTGATGCGCATGAGGTCGATCACCAGCTTTATCCCGTCGCTGTGATCGTGCCGGAGGTCGGGCATGAAGTTGGTGCCGCCGGCGATGAACTTATATTTCTTGCCTTTGGCCGCCTTGAGTGCGGCCGGTACCGTGGTTGGAGTTACAAAGTCGAATCCCCGCAATGTTCACCCCCGCCTTTCGGAATGTCTGCTCGAATCGGTAGCGGACATTCAAACGATATTCATTGTGGCCCGACCCGCCCGGAAATTAAAGGAGCAGGCAACCCGACAAAACGCCTGAAAACCCCATGAAAATCAATGCTGAAAAACTTATTTGATGGACCTCACCACTCTGGAAATTGCGCGGCTAACCTATCAGTTCCCCCCGTCTTGCGTCAAGTGATCGGACCCTTGCGGGCCGGAAGAGAGCGTCTTAGAATTTGCTTGAATGTCAATCACTTGGACGCGTCCCGTGGGCTATCTCGAGGGTTTCTCTTGCATGAATCGAATCGGTTGAAATTTCCCCGCCGGCGAATCGCTGTTTTCAGTCTGGGCTGCAAACTCAATCAGGCTGAGGGCGAGGGGATTCGCCATTTGTGCGGCGAGAGCGGCTGCGAGATTGTTCCTTTCGAGGCCGAGGCGGATGTTTATGTCATTAACACCTGTACGGTGACATCCGAGGCCGATCGGGAGGGCAGACGGCTTGCCCGGCAGGCGAGACGCCGGGCGCCGGAGGGGGCGAAAATCGTCCTTGCCGGCTGCTCGGTCCAGGCTAACCCCAGGGGGATGCTCATTCCGGAGGCGGACCTCCTTTTGGGCAATGCCGAGAAGATGCGCCTGTCAGAGCATCTGGCCAGCGCCGCGCGGCGGGAGGGAGGGGCTTCCGCCGAGGTTCGCGCCGCCGCCATCGACCGCCGAGACCGGCTGGACGCTGTTCCTCTCGAACATTTTGAAGGCCGGACAAGGGCCTATCTCAAGGTCCAGGATGGGTGTAATTTCTCGTGTTCTTTCTGCGCGACGACCCTCGCGCGCGGGCCTAGCCGCTCCCTCGCGGCGGATGATTGCCTCCGGCACGCCCGGCGGCTGGCCGAGGGGGGCCACCGGGAAATCGTTCTCACCGGCGTTCATCTGGGCGCCTATGGCCGGGATTTGAAGCCAAGGGATACTCTGAGCTGCCTCCTTGACCGATTGGTTGAGGAAGGAGGGTTGCGGCGGGTGCGTCTTTCCTCCGTGGAGCCGGGGGAGGTGACGCGCGAACTCGTGCGCGTCAGCGCCGAGAACGCGTACGGAAGGAGAAAAAAGGGGACCTATACATGCCGCCACTTTCACATCCCGGTTCAGAGCGGGGACGACGGGATTCTCCGGGCGATGGGCCGGAACTATACGGCCGAGCGGTGCGCCCGGCGGTTCGCCGAACTGGCGAGGGCGATTCCGGGAGTGTGTCTCGGGGGCGATTTCATCGCGGGATTTCCGGGCGAGAGCGCGGAGGCCTTCGAGCGGACGATGGCGTGGGTCCGGGAGTCTCCCATCGCCTACCTTCACGTCTTTCCGTACTCTCCGCGTGAGAATACCCCCGCCGCGGAGATGCCGGGCCGTTTGCACGGAGTGGAATCGCGCAGCCGGGTTCGCGCTCTCAGAGAGCTTGGCCGGCGAAAGTGGACCGCGTTCTTGGCCTCGCAGGCCGGGGCCGAAGCCGAGGTGCTTATCGAGGGACGGCGGAAGGACGGTCTCCTCACCGGCCTGACGGACAATTACGTGCGTGTGGCGGCCGAGGGGCCCGAGGAGTGGATTGGAGAGATCGTGCCCATGCGCCTATCACCCGGCGGTGAGGGTGGGGACCTGGGCCCGGCCGCCGGCCGGGAAGAGGCCATTTCGGGAATGGCGGTGACATGAGCGACGCGCAATCGCGTCCGGACCCCTACGGCGAAGGGGGGCGAGAACTCGACGAGCAGGAATCCTCTCGCCGCGTTATCACGCTTCTTTCGGATTTCGGCACCGACGACAATTCCGTCGCGGTGATGAAGGGCGTCATATTCGGGGTGAACCCCGAAGTCCAGATTGTGGATATTTCGCACGCAATCGATCCCTACAACATCGAGGTCGGCGCCGATGTCCTCGCAATGGCGTATCACTACTTTCCTAAGGGGACGATTCATGTGGCGGTGGTGGACCCCGGCGTTGGCGGAGATCGCCGGGGCATCCTGGTGGCCACCGAAAACTATCTCTTCGTGGGGCCGGACAACGGAATTTTCTCCCATATCTACGAAGACCCCGCTTATCTTTGGGTGAGGGATTTGCGCGCGGTTGATTTTTTCCTGGAGAAAATCAGCTCAACCTTTCACGGGAGGGATGTTTTCGCCCCGGTGGCGGGCTATCTATCGATTGGGGAGGACCCCGAGGATTTCGGTCCCGTAATCGATGACCCGGTGAAGTTGGAGATATCCGATTGCCAGGTGCGGCCGGGAGGCGGCATCGACGGCGAAGTGGTATATGTCGATCGTTTCTGTAATTTGATTACGAATATCGATACCGGGGCGTTCTGGGACGGCGAGAGCCTCGCGGGGGAGGACGAGGGGACGCTGACCCCAACCATCGAAATCGCGGGGATGACCATCCGGGGGCTCAGCGAGTTTTATCGGGAAGCGGAAAAGGGGCTGTGCGGCGCACATTTCAACAGCTGGTCCCGGCTTGAAATTTTTCTTCCCGAGGGCAGGGCGGCGGACGAGCTCGGCGCGGGCCGGGGGACGCCGGTGAAAGTGAGATTTCAACTCAACAGATCATAGGGGTGCGATGATGGAGCAGGATTCCGTAAAGCTGACTGTCTATAGCGATTTTTTGTGACCCTGGTGTTTTAACTCGGCCGTGCGCCTGAAGATGATCAAGGAAGAATACGGGGACAAGGTGATTCTCGAGCCTCGGGTATTCATGCTCCGTCCCGAGCCCGACCCCACAGCCGTATTTAACGACTACCGCCGGAGCAATTGGGAGCGGTGCAACGACCAGCCCGAATCGGGCTACTACCGTATGTGGGAAGGTGGCGGGGACTACCCCATCTGCTCGATGCCTTCGGCTCAGGCGGGTTTGGCCGCCCGCGCCCAGGGGCCCGAAATGTGGGATGCCTTTCACATGAACCTCCTGGCGGCTATTTTCACCAATAGCCGGGATATTACTCAGCTCGAGGTTCTTTCCGACGTAGCCGAAAAGAGCGATCTCGACGTGGACCTGTTCCGCGACGAGGTGGCGAGCGAGTTCCACCGCGACCAGGCGGTCAGGGAGTACACCGAGGCGATCAATCGGGGTGTGACGGGAATTCCCACCGTGGTCGTGAACGATGAGGCCATGCTCGTCGGCGCCGTTCCGAGGGAGAATTACCGCTTCGTGATTAATCATATTCTCGAAAACGGCGAGTTGCCCACGCAGGCTTCTCAGGGGCTGCCTCAGTTTTGATGGAAGAGGCCTCTCACCGGGACAGGCCGCCCGACCTGTCCGGCTGCATCACCGACGTTCCCGGATTTTTGCTGGGCCACGCCCAGAACCGGGAGGCTCTGACCGGCCTCAGCGTGGTGATATGCCCTCCCGGCGCAGTGGGCGCCTGCGAGCTTCGGGGGACGGCGACCGCCACCCGGGGGCTCGACGCTCTCCGCCCCGAGCACCTGGTCGGGAACCTGGATGCCGTCGTCCTGACGGGGGGAAGCGCTTTTGGCCTTGCCTCGGCGGACGGTGTGATGCGTTATCTCGAGGAGCAGGGCAGGGGATTTCCGGCGGCCGGCTACAGGGTGCCGACAGTGGCCGCCGCGGTCTTGTTCGATCTCGCTTCGGGAGGGGGGGATGTTCGGCCCGATGCTGGCATGGGCCGCGCCGCCTGCGAAGCCGCTGTGGACCGGGAAGGCCCCCAGGGAAGCGTCGGCGCGGGCACAGGCGCTACGGTGGGCAAACTCCTGGGCCGGGAGCGGGCGATGAAAGGCGGGTTCGGGACGGCCAGCGTGCAACTGCCCAGAGGCGGTGTCGTGGGCTCCGTGGCGGCGGTGAATGCCTATGGCGGAGTGCACGATCCCGGTACCGGCATTGCGCTCGCCGGTCCGCGCGGCGAGGCGCCCGAGGGAGGTATCGTCGATACGACTCACTACCTCCGCACCCGGGGCCGCCTCCACGAGGGGTTTTCCGACCCGGGGGAGAACACCACGCTCGGTGTTGTCGCGACCGACGTTCAACTGACGAAACCCGAAACCCAGAAGCTCTCGCAAATGGCGGCGAACGGTCTGATCAAAACCGTGCGGCCCTCCTACACCACTGTGGACGGGGATGTCGTATTCGCCGTATCGCGCGGGGATAAAAAAGAATCCCTCGATGTGGTCGGCGCGGCGGCCCAGGTGGCTCTCGCCCGCGCCATATGCCGCGCCGTCGTCGAGGCGGACGGTTTCGGTCTTCTCCCGGCCTGGCGCGACTTGGGATGACGGCGGGCAGAGGCGAGATTCCTTCCGCCCCGCGGGGGCCCGCTCCCTGGGGGCGGCGAGATTATTTCGATCTGACCCTGATCGGTTCGGCCCATGGACTGAGCGACGGCTTCTCGAACATGCTCGTTCCGGTCCTGGCGCTTATCGTGGCCGACCTGGGTCTCTCGACCGTCGAAGCCGGAACGTTGCTCAGCACGTTCAGCCTGGCGACATTTCTGTTTTTATATCCTCTCTCCATTCTGGCCGATTACACGGGCCGCAAAAAGGCGATAGTCATCGCCGGGTTGGGCCTGTCCGCCGTGTCGTTTGTCATGATGGGCTGGATGCATAGCTTCGCCTCTCTGCTCGTGCTCTCTTTCCTGGCCGGAGCGGGAAACTCCACCTACCACCCCTGCGGCACGGCACTCGCCGCCGAGCGATTTTCGACGCACCGCTCGTTCGCCATCTCCTATCACGGACTCGGCGGCAATATCGGGACGAGTCTCATGCCGCTTCTTCAGGCGGCCATCGCCGCCGTGGCGAACTGGAGAATTGCCGTTGCCGCCTGCGCGGTTCCCGCGCTGGCCCTGCTGCCGATGGTGGGGGTTCGTTTTCACGGGAAATCGGCCGGGGCAGCCGCACCGCACAAGGAGGAGGGTGTTCGGTCGATGCTGGTCCGCGTCTTCCGGAACAGAAATGTCATTCTTCTTGCGCTGACCTACATGCTTCAGGGAATCGGATACAAGGGGATGATTGGGTTCCTGCCCTTAATTGCCTCGAAAAAACTGGGGATGGATACGGCGGCCATCGGATTGGCCGTTTCTCTATACTTCGCGGCCGGGGCGGTTTCGAAACCGCTCATGGGCTACTTGTATTCCCGTTGGGGCGCGCGGGCCGCGCTGATGGCGCCTCTTCTCGGGGCCGGGGCGCTGACCGTGGCCGTCCCGTTCGCGAAATGGGATACCGCCCTGATTTTGATCTCGATGGTGGCGGGGGTGTTCAGCTTCGTGAGCCCCATCATCCTTACGGCGACGGCCGACCTTTGCGAGCCCGAGGTGCTTGCCTCCTCCGTTGGCGTGATTTACACCATGCGTGGCCTGAATTTTATCGCTCCCCTGGCGGGAGGGTGGCTGGCGGAGCGCTATAATCTGGACGTGAGTTTTTTCTTCTATGGGGTGGTCACCTGGTCGGCGATGCTGGTGGCGGTCCGGCTGCCAGGAAAAAAATGATTCCACAACGCAACTCGTGAAATGGGGGATAATGATGCCTCGAGAATATTTCAAGGGGACCTGGCAGGAAGATCGGTCTTTTTCACCGGCGGTCGTTACGCGAGCGGGGAAGATGGTGTGGCTCGCTGGGGTGGGAATGTGGCGGGACGAGGAGGGAAACTCGCTGGCGGGGGATTTCGATGCCCAGGTGCACGCTTCATTTGCGCAAATCGGCCAGACGCTCGCCCGCGCCGGCGGCAAACTCACCGACATCGTGACGATGACGGTTTTTATCCTCGATGTGCGCCACGGAAACCAGTTCGTCGAGCTCCGCAAGGAATATTTTCCCGAAAATTTCCCTGGCAGCGCCCTGATTACGGTTGCAGGGTTCGCCAAACCCGAGATGATGGTGGAAATTCAAGCCATCGCGGTTGTTGGAGACGAATAAATCGTTTTCGGTCAGGCGGTTTTCTTCGTTTTCTCCTGGTAGCGTTGGTTGGCCGCCTCGATTTCTGCGGCATGGGTCTCGGCCCAGTATCCCAGCTCGGTGAGCGGGCCGACGAGCGTTAGCCCAAGGGCTGTGAGCGAATACTCTACCTTCGGCGGGACGACGGGATGCACCTTTCGTTCGACCAGCCCGTCCGCCTCGAGCTCGTGCAGGGTTTGGGTCAGCATCTTCTGCGATATGCCGCCGATGGTCCTTCTTAGCTCGGAATAGCGCATCGTGCGCATAGAAAGGCAGCGAACGACCAGGCCGGTCCACTTGCTCAGCAGGCGCGCCATAATTTTTCGGCCGGGGCAGTCGACACAAAATACCTCAGGATTACGTAAGCTCATCAGTAATAACCTCTTGTTTTATAATGAATAAAATCCCCGCTTCATTTCTCGCCGAAAGGAGCGAACCATAAGGTATGTATATAACAAAGAGGTGCCTATATTATAAACAGAGCGAGAATAATTTAATCTCCAGTGCGCGCAAAAAGTTATGATTTCACGGTCGATTTTTCTTGTCCAACGGGGGAAATTCCGATGAAAATTCCGTACGTTTTCCTGACACTTCTTGTTTTCCTGGGGATGGCCGCGGTCCAGGGGCCGGATCCGGCCGGGGCGGCGGACAAGTTTGTAGTGGGGATGCCCGTCCGCCCCCCCATCGTTGTTCACCTTCCGGTCTTCTATGCCCTGGACAAGGGTATTTTCAAGAAAAACGGCCTCGATGTCGAGGTGAAATTCTTCCGAGGTGGCAACGCCACCCACCGCGCCATCACGCGCGCGAGATCCAATCTCGACGCTACCATTGCCCCAGCGACCCTAGAAGTCATTTCATAACTTCAAAATGACTTGGTATGCTGTGGTTCTCCGCCGGGAGGAGTGCAGCCATGGCATGGCGTGGCCTCACCGATCGGCAGTGGAAGCTGATCCAGCCCCATCTCCCGCCCCGGAAGATTAATC
>PVBE012429979.1_pt1 | contig 50691 bp, 29 predicted proteins | sample 1631181 | NCBI WGS metagenome assembly PVBE01 (sample SAMN08397723, study PRJNA350692) | Marine metagenome, whole genome shotgun sequencing project. | isolation source: water | place: Pacific Ocean | collected 2012-04
CAGGCTCAACGGCTCCTGTTGGCTTTCACCCATGCGGTGCCTCCGGCGATCATTGCTGCGATGCCCGCTGCGATGCTCTGAGGCCAGTTTCTTGGCACCTCTACCGAAAACCTCCCTGCTCATATGGGCAATGCGGGTTCAGGGGTACTCCGCGAGGTCCCGGCGGGATCGAGAGCTTGCTGGTCCCTGACGGGACGAAAGCGGTGTCGGAAGGCACGGTTCCGCAGGCGACCGAAGTGCCCAGTTGGGCCTGTGACGTAGAAGGCGACGCTTACGGGCTTGCGGAAAGTCCCGATTCTGGGGGTACCCGCGCTCCGGGTGACACAACGTCCACCCAGCGTGGGTGAGGCGGGACCGCATTCGGGCGCTGACGGCCCTCTAAGGGACCGAGACGGCCAATCAACGCCCCGTAGATCGGGTCCTCGCTTGTAGGGTCGAGTCCCTCATTATCCGAACTTCTGGGTAGGTGGGCGCAGCCTATTGAAAGCGGGAGGACCGTGGCTGGACCTGCTAGTACGCGGAGGACTTGAGGTCGACGGCGGGTAGGCGCTGGGGATCTGCCTGGGTGAATCCGCCCCAGCTCAACTCGCTCTTGTACGGAGGGACTGTGTGGCGGCTGCAACAGCGGCCCTGCGCGCGGAGGAGTCGCGGCAGGTGGCACCAATTCCGGATTGGGGACTGACCATCGCCACACTGCCCGTGCTATTCCTCCGGCAGGACCGTGCCGAGGCTCGACGGGTTCCGGCCGCCCCGCGTCAGGTACCGGCGTCTGGCGACCCGTAGCGGTGGTTGAAGCGCCGACTGGGAGCACTGTCCCCGTGGAGGGCGAATTCGGCGATGTCGCTCTTGCCCTCGATGTTGTCGGCCCAATGGAAGTCGATCGACACGTCCGGGCCGTCCTCGCCCAGCATATCTCGAGGCACGGATAGCTCTAGCTCGTTCCCCGAGACCGCATGGCTGATGTCGCGACTGAGAGACTCCCACTCCCACCCCGCACCCGTGCGCTCCAGCGACGTTGTCGTCGCGTCGGCTACATGGCGGTTGACCAGGTAGTCGTACCCATGCCAACCGGTCTGGGGATCCTGGCCGCCATCGATGAACAGCAGCATCCAGTTCGGGTCGGTTGCGGGCGTCAGGTCGTGCTCCGTTCGGGCGTAGAAGTAGACGTTGCTGTCATCACGCGCCACCTTCATGGCCACAAGGTCGTTGCGGCCGGTCGTGTTCGTGTAGAAGAGGCCGCGCGCATAGCCTTGCGCCAAGCGATGCTGAGTGTCCCCGATGTGGTCGCGGTACTCAGGCTTGACGTCCGCCCACTCGCCGAACCGGCCGTCGATGGCGATCTCCTGAGGCGGGCTCACCGGGTCCGGGGCGCGTACGCCCTTGAAGCGCCGGACAGCGCTCGTCAACTGGTGGTAGTAGCTGTCCCCGAAACCACCCTTCATGGGCTCTGCATCGCGGCTGAACTCCATGTTGTACTCGTCGACGAAGTACGTGCCGCCTGGCTGCGCGGGCCGGCCGAACATGCCCTCGCCGTGGGCCTCTGCGGATACATGGCGGCCCGCCGTCCACTCGTTCCACTGGCAGATCAGCGGGAACTTGGGGTCCATCTCGTGGACGCGACTCATCTGCTCATCGAAGTAGATGCCGAGGTGCTCCAAGCCGGTCAGCGCGTCGCGGTCGATGGGCGGTTGCTTGCCGTTGCTGTAGCTCCGGCCCACACTGGCGGTGGGATGGCGCGCGAAGGAGGCCGACATCTGCTCGACCTCACCTTCGGTCTCGTGCCAACCGTGCCCCTGCGGATGCCACGCTATCCACGACCAGGCGTCCTTCCCGTACGTGGAGTCCCAGCAGCGGCGGATGGTGAAGAAGCTGCGGTACGGCTCCTCGTACGTGTCCGGGTCGGCGCTGGTCGACAGGATCAGGGGCTTCCCCAGCCAGCGGAACCACAGCTCCGGGTAGAGATCCTGTGAGTAGAACTCGAAGTGGACTTCACGCACAACGTCTGGATTGGCCATGAAGGCGATCTGCGGCGTCATTCCGCCCCCGTCTCGTACGTGCCGGAAGACGCGGCAGAGGGCCAGGTAGTTCGTCGCCTGCGTCCGACCGTTGCCTGCATCGAAGATCAGCACGTCAATGCCCGCGTCGGTGAGCATCTCGCAGTGCTTGCGAATGACGTGCTCATCTCGAAGCAGGTCATACCCGAGCTCGGGTTCGGCCCAGTAGTGGGAGGCGCCCGCCGGCCCCCAATGAGGGTCCTCAGGGGTCTGCCTCAGGATCGCGGTGATGTCCCAGACAGCCGGGCTGGCCGCCAGGCACCGAAGTGTGTGAAGTAGAGGATGCCGACAGCCCGGTCCGGCTCGCGTGGTCGGCACTCCGCGTGCGCGGGCAACGCCCTACCGATGGCGTCCGTCGCGACCCACGTGTCGCTCATTACGTCCCATTGGGTCGGCTGCTGCTTCCTGTAGACTGCTGTGACGGTGCGGGTTCTCGGACCATCAGTCGCGTGACGCGGGAGTGATGGCTCTCGACGGGCCCATCCCAGCGATCGAAGACGAACGGGCCGGCACCAGTGTGTTGGTTGTCGGCCGTCAGCAGGATCCGCGTACCTCGGGCACGCTCGTGTGTCCCGGGCTCCGGCCTCACGGCGGTCAGGCCCGGAGGGCGCACGGCAACGGTGAATCTAACCGGATCGGCGACGGGCCTGGCGAGGGCAGAGAGCTTCAGGTTGTCGAGCCACAATCCCTCGCCGATGATACGTATGCCCAGTTGTTCACCGAGCAGGGGGCTGCTGCCCACGCCGTCCGTAGTGCGGGTGAGGGTCTGGTGCGTGAAGACGCCTATCCCTGCGGGGACCTGCCCAACATCATCAGCGCCGATGCCATCGTGCCCAATGCCGGCCTCAAACAGCACGCCGCCGGCGCAGAAGAACTGCACGTGGACCCAGCCCCCGCCAAGGGTCTTCGGCACACCTGTGTCGCACTCAAGCGTGTAGGTGGTGTTGGGCTCCAGGACGGCGTCAAGGCGGATCGTGGCGTTCGAGAACGCGCCCTCAACGAGGCCGAGGACCTGCTGCCCGTCGGGGAGTGATTCCTCGGGGACGTTGCCAGCCATATCGTCGGCTGTCGGGTGATACACCTGGACGGCCGGGTCAGCGTAGAAGCCATACGGTGCCGCCAACTGGCCCGGGTCGACCGGAGGGACCTCGAAGCTCGCGTTAGGTATGGGGATGGTCGGCACTTAGTTCTGCGCGAGCGCCGTGCGCGGCAGCGTGCCCGCGGCAGTCGCCAAGAGAAGCGCGGTGACCGCGACGCCCGAGACGATGATCCGGCCTCGCGTTTCTACGCCGCGGGCGCGGGTGATGGCCGCCGCGTAATGCCGTCGCCGAGTCGCGGCCGGCGCATCGCCCACCCGTCGCGCCCGCTCGGTCCCCGCTGCGCCTGAAGACGGGTCGAGACAAAGCTGAGGCACGGCGAGCACAGTGAGCCAATGGGTGTCTGGGCTATCGTGGTTACGACTGACCATGGTCAACCTCGCCCGTCCGAGGCTTCACGTGGTGTCCCGGGCCCAGAACCGGCTGCGTCGGCCGACGTCTCACCTGCGCTCCCGGTAGAGTTGCTTCACCTCGGCCGCCGATAGCTCCCGTCCGTAGACGCGGACCTCGTCGATTGCGCCCGGGAAGCAATCCTGGAAGTCGTCGAAGCCCGCAGCGCCGATGTTCGCGACAGGGTGCACGGACGCCTCGGTCTTCGTGGTGTCCAGAGCCCGGAGCTGCCCATCGATGTAGAGCGCCATGCCACCGATCCGGCTGTACGTTCCGGCGACGTGGTACCAGCGCCCGGGGACAAACCCCTCCAGCGGGCCGGCGCAGCTCAGACGCTGACCCTCCCAGCTTCCGCTCTCCGTTCGATGCCACAGCCAAAGACGCCCGCTCACCACCTTCAGACTATGACGGTCATAGGCGTGTGGCCCGAGGATCTGGTACTCGCGCTCGAACAGCGGCTCTGACGGGCTAACCCAGGCCGAGACCGAGTAGTCCGTCACTGCCAGGTCCAACGGCGTGATCCTGATGCCGCTTGCCTCTCCGGTGAAGCTCAGAGCGGCGCCCCGCACCCCATCTGTGCCGATCGCACCCGCCGCGCGCCCACCGTGTTCGCGGCTTTCGTCCTGGACAACCGGGTCGGCTACGTCGAACGGACCATCGAAGGAGTAGTGCATGATCAATCCGCGCGATGTGTCGGGCGAGACATCTTGCTCCGCGGACCGCAGCTTCGAGCGTAGCATCCGCACGCTGTCAAAGCCCCGGTCGACGAATGCGAAGCGGGCCGCGTATTCGGAGTCTTCAACGGCGACTTTCGCCGCGCCCAGGTAGCTCTCCAGATCGTCGATCGTCTCCACTGTGAACAGCTCCCGCTGCTCCTCGTCCAGGTACAGCTCCGCGCAGCGGTCCCAGAACTCGCGCATTGCCCCGGCGCCGGGGCCATAGAAGCGCACGCAGTAGTCGTCGAGGATCGCGTCGACGTCTTCGTCTGGATTCCACAGCAGCTTGGCCGTCAGGTATGAGTTGAGATGGTGCCACCAGGAGTGCGGGCCATCGGCGGCGAGCGCGACGAAGTTCATCTCGCCCCCAATCGGCACATGGCTTTCCTCGTTGATGGCCTTGAGCGCTTTCAGGTCCCGGGCGATGATGCCGGGCATGAAGGACGGCATCTGCGTCTGCATGCTGCCGTAGTACCGGCAGAAGTAGATCGCCGGCGGCCGCAGCTTCATCCAATTCCGCAGGACCTGTTCGGCATCCGCCCGATGAGACTCGCTCAGGAAGCCAGAGCGGGGTTGAGCGATCAGCAGATCGAGGTTGGGCGGGAAGCTCGGGACCGTGGTCGGGGGGAGGTAGTAGTTGTTGTACGCGCAGTAGACAACCCGCCCCTGCGGGTGCCGGGCCCGGACCGCCGCCGCGACTTGTACGGCTGCCTCAGCGACGATGTTAGACAGGTGACCGCGCGGGCCGCGCTGGAGGTCGAGCCTCTGGACGCATCGGTCGCACTGGCAATGGCCCGCGCCGTCTGCGGGGATCACCAGGAAGCGCTTCTTGCCTGGTGGCCGATCGCTTCGGAAGAAGGCCAGCGCCTCGGACACGATGGGGTCGATGACCTCGGGATGACCGAGGGCGATGCTCTGTGCCGGCTTGCCGCCCGTGCCGACCCGGAAGTACTCTGGGCGGTCGGCCCCGTACTTGCCCCAGAAGTCAACGGTCTGGTTGAACGTGTGCCGCGTGGACCATGGATCGCGGTCGCCACCGAACCCGACGCGCCGGTACCACGTCATGAGGTCCCTCCCATAGCCGCCGAAGCGGTACGGGAAGTAGGGCGCGTCACGCACGTTCAGCTCCGGTATTTCGACGGTTTCCTGCTGAGGGATGACGGTGCCCAGTTCGCCCGGGTAGAACCAGCGAACGCCCACCCCCTCGAGCACTCGATAGGCGCCGTACAGCGTCCCGGCGCTGGCGGGCACCCAGTCGTAGTTCATGCTGAAGCGGTCGGCGTCATTGCCACATACGACAAGGCAGCCCGGCAGGGAGCGGATCACGAAGCCATCGGAGGGCAACGCCTCAGTGTCTACGCCAAGCTCCCGGGTCAGGCTGCTCGAGCCGATGAGAATGAGGTTGCGTCCCTGTGCGAGCGATGTAACCGTATCCCCTTCGGCGGCTTCGACAAGAGGCAACTCCGCACCGCTCATGGCTTCGATGTGCCGGCGAAGCTCCTCGGCGGCGACGGGAACGCAGGGCGCGGCCTCCTGGCCGATCACAACCGCGGCCCGGGGCTCGCCCTGTTCGACAAGGGTCAGCGGAAACGCGGGCGGCGCGAGCAGGGCGGCAGCAATCAGCATGGCCTGCGGGGAGAGTCTTCGCAGAAGGCTGTGCCTAACGGCGCGCTTGATCACGGACATCCGTCTCCACTCCTCCCGAGGGCAGCGGCTCCGGAAACGGGCCGGGGATCCGCTCACCCGCGCTCCCCGGGGCTCGCGAGCCTCAAAGCGCTCCGCGAGCCTTCCCGAGCGGGCAGGATCAGTCCTCCCGGCGAGCGCCGTGCAGGAGGCGGGTCGACGGCGCGAGAAGGGCGCCCCACCGGCGGTGCTCGCTCTCGGCACGGCCGGCCGGGACGCGCCCAGAGGGAGGAGCCGTCTTTGCATGAACCGCATCCACGTGCTTGGGCTGACAGGAGTGCTGATCGCCATGTCCGCGAGCCAGGCGGTCTCTGACGACCGCGACCTGCCCGTGACCGGACATCCCCGGCTGTTCTTCACAGAGGATGAACTCGACGCGCTGCGGGCCGAGGGAGAGCAGGGCGCGCGCCGGCTGATCCGGCGGAACCTCGTCGAATCGGCCGACTGGTGCCTCGAGCGCCCGCTACGGCAGGAGTGGATCGCGCCGGTCGCGCCCGACCCGATCCATGCCAACCTCTACGACCGCTTCTACGCCATGATGCACGACATGGCGGTCATGGAGCACCTGGCCTTCACCTGGCGCTACACGGGCAAGGAGCGTTACGGCAGCGCGGCGGTTGACTGGGCGCTGGCGTGCTGCCGGGTGTGGGGGCAGGAGGCCGAAGGCACGCCGGACGGCAGCAAGGCGTATGCCGTCACCCGGCTCCTGAAAGGCCTGGGCGTCTCTTACGACCTGCTCCATGACCGGCTCACCGACGAGGAGCGCGATGAGCTGCGCGGGGCGTTGATCGACATCGGCGGGGCATACTACGACGGCTACTTCACGCTGCCGTCGAGGTCGGGCCCCGACTTCCACGCACACCACGCCATCGTCGAACACGCTTCCTTCGGCGTGGCCGCCTTGGCCGTGCTGGGCGAGCATGAGCCGGCCGACCAGTGGGTGCGTGCGACCGTGACGAAGTTCCGCGACCACCTGCTGCCCATGGGTCTGGCTGACGATGGAGCTCAGGTCGAGGGCGCCACATTCTGGGCCTCGACCATGCAGTACCGACTTGCCTTCATGGACGCCCTGCAGAGAGTCACCGGCGAGGATCTGTTCACGCCGTTTGCGGAGCAGATGGACGCCCGGCTGGCCTTGGCCAGCGTTGCAGGCGTGAAGGCCGACGGGTACGACCGGAGCAACGATACGGTGATCCTGGAGCCATCTTACGGGCAGGTCAACTACTACTCGCCCGTGCTGGTCGGGCTGGCCCGGGCCTATCGCGGGCCACTCTACCAGCATTTGGCCCTTTGGGACCAGGCGGCCGGCAGCGTCCAACGGACTCGCTACGTGACCGACAGCGGCGAGTGGATGCTATTCGGGTGGGGTGGCTACGCCTACGCTTGGTACGACCCCACGGTGCCCGCGGCGATCGAGGCTGGGCAGCCGCTCTCGTTTCAGTTCCCTTCGGTTAACGAGGCCTACATGAGGTCCTCATACGAGGAGCGCGGCATCGTGGCCGGGATGCGGCGGAACGCGGTGGTTGTCCACGCCGGGGGGAGGACGGTCTTTGCCGACCGCTACAACGGCCACCACCCCCCATCGGCCGTGCCCAATGTGGAGGTCGAGGACGCTGGATCGCGGGCGGCCATCACGTGCGCGGGGGCCGCTGACTCGGGCTTCACGCGTCAGTCGCTGGTTCTGCGCCGCCCGTCTCGCCTGACACTGACTCGCCACACGGATTCAGAACAGGTGTGGTCGTGTCACGGAAGGCCGACTCAGAAGGGCAACGCGCTCCAGTGGCCGGACGGCACCACGCTCGAGATCCGGGAGGGGACGCTGGCGGCTTTCGAGCCGCAGGGGCATGAGGAGGAACTGATCGTCGGGATGGGCCTGCTCAAGCTCGCAGACCCGATGCCGACGGCGTATCCGCTGATGCGAGCGCAACCGGAAGATGGACGCCTGGTGGTGGCCATCCGCACTCCGCGATAGACAGCGGCCCCCGACCGACCGGGAGAGGAAACACCGAGATTGCGCGATGCGAGACCCAGCCTGATTCCGTAGCACGGTCCGTGGCCAAGCACGCAGCAGGGCGTCGAGGTGCGGGGCGGCCGGACGCCCAACTACTGCGACCATATGAGCGGTGTCCTGTGGGTGGATGGATCGCCCTCAAGCGCCGACCTGGACGTGTGGCTTGGGCCTGACCGTAATGAGAACCCGCGTCGCCCGAGGTCACGGGAGGGACAGACCTGCCTCGAGAGGCGAGGCCACGCGCCCGGCACCTAGACGTGCTCGTCGTTTGATCAGGCCACAGGAACCAGACCAAGTGCGAACCGCTGTCGCGGTTGTCGCTGTGCAGTTGCCGGCCTTGCTTGGCGTGAGCGCGGCCGATCCACAGACGGTTGTGGAGGGTGTGCCTCCGGAGAACTCCATCCACGCTGGAATCTGGGGCTTTGCAGGGCGTACAGACTAGTTTCGTGACCCCACGGGAGGATGGCTTCCAAGCCCCCGATGGGCCCATCTACATCTCATACGACCGCAACCGCGCCACCGACGGCGAGATCCTCATGGCCCGCTTCACGGAAGAGGACATCCTCGCGAAGGAGCTCGTCAACCCGGAATCGCGCCTGAAGATGCTGATCTGTCGGCCGCTCGGGAAGTAGCGGATCCGTGCCCGGCAAACGGACCGCGAGGAGTGTCGCCGGGATGAAGAGACGCCGCCTGCCCGGACGCCAGGCGGACCGCGGTCTTTGTAGCACTCTACGCCACCGCTTGGGCCACGATGTCTAGAGCTTTCTGCTCAATGCGACGCAGAGACGGCAGTAGAACGCTTTGCATCCGCTCCTGAACGTGATCGTGTTCGTCATTCATCTTGCGGACGGCCTTCGCGACGGCGCCTGGTGGCGTGCGATCGATGTCGAGCAGCATCTCCGGCTGGCCGAAGTCGCGCACCATCTCGACCTTGCGTCCCGACTCGGCGAACGTCGCCACCAGGGCGGGCGTCTCCTGGCCGAATGCTAGCAGGTACGAGTGCAGCTCCATCGTCAGCAGCCCCCGCGCGTGCCGGTAGAGACCCGCGGCCTGGTCCGGCAGCCAGAAGTCCTCCATCATGACGCACCGGCGACGGACGTCATCGGGCAGGGCCTCGTAGACCAGGCGCCGGGCGTGCGGAAGCTCGTCCTCGACCTCGACGGCGATCACCACCTGCATACCGGTCGAACGTATCCACGCCTCCGTGCTCGTCCGGAGCGTGGCCATGTGCGCCTTGCTTCTTGCTTCGCCGATCGCGTCCCTCACGACTGTGTCTCCGAGCCAAGTTCGGGGGACAACCACCAGGAACCGCCCCGGCCGCAGACCGTGTCGGGCCATGAAGGCCCTTGCCCAGGCATCCTCTCGCTCGACGAAAGACAACGTGCTGTCTGGGACGAACATGCGGCTGTCGTCGGCAATGCCTGTTCCTTCAAGGTAGCGCAGGGAGTCACGCTCGCGGCAGAACACGAACGCAGCCTCATCCAGGAGCCGCCGGAAGAGCGCCTGCCCGGGCACGCCGCCGAACGAGTCGAATGAGTGGGCGTAGACACCGTAGGGGATACCGAGGCGATTGGCCACGAGCAAGGGCAGAGCTCGCGGCACCGTGTATCCCCAGAAGTCGCCCCCGGCAAGGGTGCCCTCGCCGAAGACGAGGACCATGCCGCTGTTGTAGACTATGAGCTTCGTGCGGCGCAGCGCTTCCCGGAACTCGGTGTTCTCCCGCATGACCGTGTCCGCGACTCGGGGCATGAACGCGTCGAACAGGAAGTCCGCGCTGGTCTCGTCCGTCGGCAACTCACCGTTGCAGTGACGCCTGGCTTCCACCATAGCGACCTCGAACGCGTGCTCCAAGGCGTTCGGGAGGGCCAGAGCCCCGGGCGTTACCTGGTGCAGATAGTCGCGCACCCGAGCGTGTCCGGCCTCCACCAGCACCGCGGTTGCGTGCTCCGGGAAGCGCTGGCGCAGGAGCCCCAGCAATCCGGGCGTGATGGCGGCGTCGCCGATGTTGCCGAAGCCCCAGGCGTACGCCGTCATGATGGTGTCCCTCATTGACGTGCTCCTTCCGCGGCGGGCCGTACCGGGCATCGGGGCCCGCAAGACCGGGTCCCCTCACTCGGGACCTCGACCCTCATCGAACACCCACGGGTGCCGCCGGTCGTGGGTAGCGACCCGAGGGCGCCGTCGCGGTCCCAGTCGACCATCCTGGTCGCGGGGCTGCAGCCCATGTCGTCAGCACAGGCTCCGTTGGGGGCGTCTATCTCCGGCTGCACCGAGGTCAAGCGGCCGGAGAGCTGCTGACGTTGGCCTCGCAAGTCTCGGGCCTTCTGTGCGAACTAGCGCCGCCCAAAATCGCGGCTGCGGGCCCGACAGGAGCACCGTGCCGGAGTCAGTAGCCCAAGGCTCATAGCCTCGATTTGGGTGTGTTGACTCCAGCCTCCTTCCCATCCGCATCTCGAAGGGCCCGAGACTCGGTGCTCCGGCTGATTCGCCACCACACACCAGCGATCCGAGCAGGTACCGTTCCCAACCAGAACGACGCCACCCATCCCGCTAGCTTCGCAGGGCCTGGGGTATTCGCCAGGCAACTCGGCCCGCCAAGGCTTGGGCGGCGAGACGCCGACGCCCACCGAAAGCCCGCCCGAGATCGACGGCGTCGCCAAGCTCGTCAGCATCCCGATACTCTGAGGACTCCACCACAGGTACATCCGAGTTGCCGCCTGACCACCCACCTCACAGGCGAGACGAAGCCCGGCGTCGGGACCGACCCGGCGAGGCCTCGCTATATGCGCCGACGAACCGTGGAGCGTAGCCGCTCGGTCACGCACGTCCAGATCGGGTGGGTGGCGGCTCGGATGGCGTAGGTCGGACGGACAGGCAATGGCACGCGCCCAGTGCTTACCACAGAGGGAGGGCGGCCCATGTTTTGCTACTCGCTCGGTCGTGAGCGGCAGTTGTTCGTCGATGACATGATCGTCGCCCGCACGGAGGGCCTCACCAAAGCTCTGCACCAGCCGGAGAAGTACGAGGGCAATCCCGTGCTGGCGGGTGACCACCCGGTGGAGGATGGCTTCGCATGTCTCCACGGCACCGTGCTCTACGATGACGAGATGGGGCTGTTCAAGGCGTGGTACCTGACGCAGTCAGGCATTGCCTACGCGTTCTCGGAAGACGGCGTCCATTGGCGGAAGCTGGACCGTGATACCTTCCTCCACGACGGCGCCGCCACGCCCATCGTGTACCGTGGGGCTCATCCGGAGGCGTTGGGCCCGGGCGCCTGGAAGATCGATGGATGTGCCGTGATGCTCGATCCTCGGGCTGAGGCCGAGTCCCGCTACAGGATGTTCTCCTTCCAAGCTCACATGGACCCCAAGGCGCAGGAACGCGATCCGGACAACACGTATGGGTACTTCCTGGCGACGTCGCCGGACGGCATCCATTGGACCGGACCGCGGGCACCGGCCATCAACCGCAATGACGACCCGTGGATGAGCGACGCCTGCTCCTGTGCGTACGACTCGCGCCGCCAGCGGTTCATCGCCTTCACCAAGCGGCACCAGCCGTGCCCGAACGGGATGGGCGATCAGGACACCATGCTGCGCGTCCGGGGCATCGCATTCAGCGACGACTGGGACCACTGGACGACGCCCGTCAACTGCCTCCTGCCCGACGATCATGACGCGCGCGATGTGAACCTGTACCGTATGAACGGGTACGCATACGAGAGCATGTACCTCGGTGAACTCGAGATCTACTACAGCGACCACGAGCGGGTGGATAGGCCGCTGACGCGCGACGTTCAGTTGGTCAGCAGCCGCGACGGGGAGTTGTGGTGGCGCGCGGGCGGGCGCCAGACCTTCATCCCCTGTGGGCCCGAGGGGACCTGGGACGGCAAGCTGCTCGACATCAACTCGGGTGCCCCGGTGCTGGTGGACGACACGCTGTGGTTCTACTACGGAGGTCGCAGCTACCCGCACAGCACTCACCCGCGGTTCTTCCCCTGGGACGGAGAGCGCACGGTCGGGATCGGTCTCGCCACGCTCAGGCGAGACGGGTTCGTGTCATACGATGCCGGCAGCGCGGGTGGCACGCTGCTGACGAAGCCCATCTCCTTCGATCAGGCGTCACGGCTGCACCTCAATGTCGAGGCCCCGCGCGGAGAGCTGCGCGTCGAGGTCGTGGCTGTCGACGAGTATCCGGACGTGCCGAACAGTGACAAAGTCTGGCGTCACCAACACGGGGCCCCCTTGCCCAACCGGGCGCTGGATCGGTGCATCCCGGTCACCGGAGACCATTTGGATGCCACTGTCACCTGGGCCGACGGCGCGGATATGGCGCCGCTCGCTAACCAGTGGATCGCCTTGCGGTTCGAGCTGCGGCAGGCACGGCTCTATTCGTTCTGGTTTGACTGACAGTGACGCAAGCGTTGGCCACAGGCAGCCGATAGCCGGACGTCGAGGTCCCAGAGGCCCGACCGGCGAAGTAGGCGCATCTACCAATGGCAAACCGTATCGTCGACGTCCACACCCACCCTCAGTGGGAGCAGCCGTTCGAGCAGATGGCACACGTCCTGCGTCTCGCGGACAAGGTGGGCATCGGGCGGATCGTGGTGTTGGGGGGGAACCTGGGCTTCGGCTACCAGCCCATAGCCGAGCAGGTCATGGCGATCAACGATCTGACCATGCGTCTCGTCGACCGTTGGCCGGGGCGCTTGATCGGCTTCTGCCGCCTGAACGCGGGGTTGGACGATGCAGTCGTGGAACGTGAGGTCGAGCGCTGCATCCGCGATGGCAACCTGCGCGGCATCAAGTTGGCCGTCTGGCCGAATGCCCGCAGCGCTGAACTCGACGCGACGATGCACCTGGCACAGGCGATGGGTCTGCCGGTGCTGCACCACTGCTGGTACAAGACGACGTGCAAGTACGAGGGCGAGTCGGACCCGACGGACATGGCTCACCTGGCGGCCCGCTTCCCGGAGGTCCGGATCGTCGTGGCTCACCTGACCGCCGCCGGGATGCGCGGCGTCCAGGACATCCGGCCCTACCCAAATCTCGCCATCGATACGTCCGGGTCGCAATGCTTCTCGGGGATCGTCGAGTACGCCGTGTCCGTGCTCGGGGCCGACCGCATCCTGTTCGGCTCCGACATCCCCGGCCGCGGTTTCTCTGCGCAACTGGGCCGCATCTACGGCGCCAGCATCGGCGAGGCGGACAAGGCGAAGGTCCTCTACGGCAACGCGGAGCGCCTGTTGGGACGGCAGCCACCGACCGGGTGACCCGTGCCTGGTAGTGGAACGACCACGGACAGCAACAACGGGGCAGACATGCTTATCGACGTTAACACCTCTCTCGGCCACTGGCCGTTCATGCGCTTCGAGCAAGACACCGCCGGCAAGCTCGCCGATCACCTGGCCTCCGCCGGCGTCGATCGCGCCCTCGTGTCGGCCACTGAGGCCGCCTTGTTCCCGGACCCTCACATCCCCAACGGCGAGCTGTTCGCCGCCCTCGTTGACCAGGCGGTGCTGATGCCGTTGCCCACCATCGACCCAACCCTCTCGCACTGGCGGGACTGCCTGGATACGTACGCCTTACTGCGCGCGCCCAATGCGGCCCGCGTCTTGCCAAACTACCACCGTTACACCCTCGACGCCCCCTGCGTCGATGATCTGGCGTCCGCCCTGCTTGAGCGCGGGAAGGCGGTTCTGGTGGTGCAGATGCGCCTAGAGGATGAACGCAACCAGTACCCACTGATGCAGGTCCCGGGCGTGCCGGCCGATGATGTGCTGGGCCTCGCCCGCCGTCATCCGGACCTCGCGATCCTCTGTCTGTGTCCCTATCTCCACGAGGCCGTACAGTTGCTGAACGGCGCGCCGAACCTCCACGCAGACATCGCGTTCGTCGAGCTCCTCGACACGCTGGCCACGTTCGTCAGCGAGGTGTCGTCCGACCGCGTCTTCTTCGGGTCGCACACGCCGTTCCTCTATACGCGGGCCAACCTGATGAAGGTGGAACAGGCGACCGTCGATACCGAGACGCTTGCGGCAGTCACCGCCGGCAATGCGGCGCGCCTGTTCGGGCTCGAGTGAGGCCGGCGAAGGGAGGCCGCACCTCGCGTAGGGTCCCACAATTGATCCACTCGCTGTCGCCGGTCGCGCCGTGTCCGGTCGCGCCTTACGGGCTTCACTCGGGCGGCGTAGTGTCCGGAAACTCATCGTCCCTGGATTTGGGGGAATCTGGGGTCTCTGTCGGTAGCCGATATCGGGCCTTGCATTGGGTGGTTCCTGTGGTATCCTCCCGCTTTCGAGTGCATCTCGCCGCCCCGGAGGCTCGCATTGGACGAGAGTCGTTCCGCAAAGCCGTTTGGCTGAGACAGCATGCAGCGTGCGGACCAGGGAGGCGTGTATGCGAGGACTCTATCTTCTCACCATTGTGATGACGGGCGCGACGACGGCGGACTTGGCCTGTGCTGCCGAACTGATCTCGGCAGATCGCGTGCCGAAGCCCGCGAAGAACTACGTCGTGGCTGGGGACTTCCAACCCCCGGCAGCCGAACGCTGGCAGGGGTCAGGCATCCAGCTCACCGACACGACGAAGGTCGCCGGCACGCACTCTCTGCACCTGCACGGCAACGGCGTGGACTTGCGGCGCCGGGACATCTCGGTGCCCCTGAAGGTGGGGGAGACGTACACGCTGAGCGCCTGGATGCGGAGCCGTGACCTCGTGACGGCCGGCCCCGGTACACAGTCGTTCGGCGTCGGCATCATGGTTATTGATGCGGGGTGGTTCTGGCAGGCACGCATCGGCCCGGCTGAACCGACGACCGACTGGCAGCGCTACTCGGTGACCTTTGTGGGCCCCCCCTCGGCGCACCACGACGAGCAGGCATTCCACGTGATGGCGCTCCTACCGAAGCAGGAGACGGGCGAGCTATGGGTCGACAACCTGCAGATCGAGGCTGGGGATGCAGCCACGGACTTCAGCGCGAAGGCGCTCCCGGACCTCACTCGCGTCGTGGCCTCGGCAAACAAGCTCGATGCACGCCTCCGGGCCAGGAGCGCTGTGCTCGACCGCCTCTCGATCAACGCGGAGGCGGCGCGGCCTCTGGCGGCAGCCTGTGACGACCTGCGCGCGGACCTGAAGACCTTTGCCGCGCGGGTCGAGAGCTTCGACACGATCTCGGGCACGAGCTGGCGTGAGGCGATCGAGACCGTCGACCGAGTCGGCCGTCAGACCGCGGCCACTGCCTGGGCCACGTCCTGGACCAATCCCTGGGAGCGGTATACGCGCTGGTACGTGCCGGCAGAGGTCGGCCATGCCGACGAGGGCCAGGTGGTCCTCGGCGTCAACGACTACGCGCCTCTGGCGTTGATGGTCACGAATCTGAGCGCCTCCGCGATGGAAATCCAGGCGCAGTTGCTGACCCGGGACGCTCCGCGCTCGCGGTTGCTCCGGAGCCCCGCCTGGGCCACCCTTCGGCAGGCACGCATGGTCGATGCCCTGGTCGGAAAACGCGGGGGATACCCAAGTGTCTTGTGCCGGCTGGATGAAGGGCATGTCCTGACAGTCGGGGCAGGAGAAACCGCCCAGCTCTGGATCGATGTGGACAGCGCGGGTCTCGAGCCGGGCGACCACCGGGCTGACCTGGTCCTGACCCCCTACCAGGATGTCGAGCCGGCAACCATACCCATCACAGTACGCGTCCTGCCCGTTGTGCTCCCTGAGGTCTGTCCGGCGGAGGTCTTCTGCTTCGGCCTGGAACCGTTGGAGGGTCTCGGCGAGCGGGCCGCCAACATGACGGTCGAACAGATCGATGCCGTGCAGCGGCCGTGGCTGGAGGACATGGCCCGTCACGGCATCAATCGCGTGTTCCACCACACCCAACACTTCAGCCCCCGATTCGATAACAACGACGAACTGGCCGCTCCCCTGGACTACACGTGGCACGACAAGTTCCTGGAAGTCAAGCGGCGCTACATTCCGGACCTCGCCGGCGGCTACAGCGTGGGGCACTACCACCTGCCCAAGGCTGGGGACGCGAGCTACGAGCGTCGTTTTGCCGCGCTCATGCGCGCGTGGCTTGGGCATATGCGCGAGCGTGGCGTGGACATCAGCGATTTCCCGCTGGAGTTGTTCGACGAGCCATCCGGCGACACGCTTGTCAAGAACCGCGTTGCGCACCGGGTGCTCAAGGAGGTCTTCCCCCAGGCGAGGACCATGGCCGCGATCTCCCTGCGCGGGCCCGAGCACCTGAAGGCCATCGCCCCGATCATGGACATCATGGTTGTGAGCCCGGGCTTGTCTCCGGAAGCCGACCAGGCGTTGCGTGAGACCGGGAAAGAGGTCTGGACCTACGTGTGTGATGGCAGCCTGGCGGACCTGCATCCGTACAGCTACTACCGGTTGCTGGCCTGGAAGACATGGGCGAAGGGCTACTCCGGCTTCGGTTTCTATTGGGCAACCTATGGCATCGATTTCAGGTCACCGCGCAACAATCAGTACTCGCATTTCTACTACGGGCGCGAAGGCCCCATACCATCACGCGGCTGGCAGGGCTTTTGGCGGGGCACGCGGGATTGGGCCTATCTGCACGCTCTGCGCGAGGCGATCACCGCCGCCCGGCAGGCCGGCAGGGGCGGTGCCGCTACTGACGCTGAAAACCTGTTGCGACAGGCGGCGGCCGACGTCGTAGCAGACCCCGACGACGCTGCCCTCGCCGATACGTGGCGCGTCCGCTTGCTGGAGCAGATCTGTGAGCTGCAAGGGGACGCCGACGACAACTAGCCGATGGGCGCGCCCCCGGCGACCGATCGCCTGGCCTCGCCAGCTCACCCATGCAGCCCAGAATCACGCCAACCTCGACCGGAGGGCCCGACGGGCGCGTGCGGCCGGGCCCGCCCGGACCTCGCTGGCGAGGCTTCGCTAACGGATCGGGAATCGGAGGAGGCGACTCATTGATCGGGCCAACCGCGCTCGTCGGATGGCTGGGCCGCGCGGCCCTTCTGGTGCCCGGGTACGGACCGGATCTGGTGAACGCAGCCATGCTGCGCCTCCTGGGCTTGCTGGATGAGCGCTACCCGTCTTTGGGCGTCGTGCCGGACACGCCCCTGCACAGGCGTGACGGCCTCGCCGGCGGGGCAGTGAGCGACTGACGATGGGAGACCAGTCCATGACAGCCATGTTGACCTGCCTGGTTGCGCTCATCGGAACGCGGGTCGCGACCTGCCAGCCGGCGCCCACGATCGACCACGGCCCGGAGCTTCTGGTGAACGGGAGCTTCGAGACGGACGCGGATGGCGACGGCGTCCCCGATGGCTGGCGGCGCAACATACAGGGCGATGCGCAGGCAGACGTTGTGCTCGAGTCCGCGGAGGCGGCCGATGGTCGTCGGTGCATCCGCATTCAGTGGCATTCCGACGACGGCGCCATCCAGGCGCGGCTGATCCAGCACGTGCCGATTGAGCCGGGCAAGGTCTACGAGATCGCGTACTGGTACCGCAGCGCCCCTGACTCCCGTCTTCATGCTGACGTGCTGCTGACGGGCACGGGCCCCGCTTACCGGAATTGGGGGCACGCGCCCACCGCGCGTTGGGCGCGGAAGACCGTCCGGTTCCTGATTCCCGAGCACGCCCGAGGCCAGAAGCCGACAGACATCGGCGAGGTGGGGGAAGCCGCGATCCTGGTCCAGAACCGGGGCACAGTGCCGATCTGGTACGATGGGATCTCGTTTAGAGAGACCAACCTGAGCGAGGCCGATCTTGGACTTCTGGCAAGCGAAGTCCGGCTCAGCCCCAAGAGCTCAGACGACAGCGTCATCTTCCCGAACACCGGCAAGACCGAGTGCGCGTTCGGGGTGACCGTCAAGGCGCCAACCGCGGCCCATGATAGCCTGTCATTGGAGGTGCGCCTCGGTGTCGATGGCGGCCTGACGCCACTCGGGACATTCGGTGCCGACGTTGGTTCGGTCACCGCGCCCGTCTCGCGGCTGCCCGTGGGCAAATCACAGCTGATAGCGTACCTTTGGGACAAGCAAACCGGGGAGTTGTTGGCCGACCATCAACAGACACTTGAGCGCTTCTCGCCCAGTGAAGTGCCGGCGGACATCGACCTGGAGAGCGCGCCGGCCTTTCATGACAAGGGGAAACGGTTCTTCCCGATCGGCGTGTTCGGGTTCGATCCGCCCCGGTTGCCTGAGCAGTGCGAGGAACTCAAGGCACGCGGCTTCAACACGATACACAGCTATGTGCCTGAGGGGACTGGGGCCTTTGCCGATCCGGCGCCCGTCCGGAAGTACCTGGACATGGCTCAGCGGTACGGCTTCCGCACGGCTATAGGGATGCCGCGGGGCATTGCGGAGAGCGACCGACAGCCGGAGTTAGTTCCATGGGTCCGAGAGTTCGGGGGGCATCCTACAGTTCTCTTCTTCTACACCGACGAGGTGGTCTGTATCCGCAGCTCGCCGGTCAGTAGAGTAGCGTCTCTGCAGCGTCTCCTGCATGAGGCCGTCCCAGGCGTCCCCTACATCCCCTATGAGCCTGCCGAGACGTACCTGATGCCGCACGTGGACGGGCTGATCTGGGGAGCCACCACAACGCGCTCCGAGGCCCTCGTATACCGGGCGCGGCTCGGAGCGCGCAAGCCGCACATCGCCGTTCAGCACGTCGACCAGAACACGCTTCCTCCGCAGGGAGCGGAACAGGAATACCGGGTGTTTGCACCCGTTATCCACGGCGCCCGCGGATGGTTCCTCTTCTGCTGGTCGTGGGCGAAGTGGAACCGGGCGGACCCAGCCTACTTCGAGCGCATGCTGACGTCAGTGGAGCACCTCGCCGAGGTCGCTCCCGCCGTCGTGTCCGGCGAGCCACTGCCTGATTGGACACCCACTATCACGGCCGAAGAGGGGTCGTCAGCGCTGCGTTGCGCGTCCGGGGAACGCGTCTACTTCCTCCTCGCGCCTTCGTCCCCGGACCGGGCAGCACGCGCAACGCTGTACGTCCCGGAGGGTGTGCATGGGCGGCGGATGTGGAGCGATGGCGACCCGGGCTTGGGCCCCGGCACCCACGATCTCATGATTGAGCAGCGAACCGTTTCGGTGCTCGAGTTCAGGCGAACGGGTGACGGGTAGGACGTTGTGGATCGCGCGGCCAGGCTTCGCAGTAGCCGAGATAGCTGAGCAGGATGGGCCGCTCGTCGCCTTGTGTGCCGGAAGTACAGGGCATCATACTCCGGCCCACTGGAGGCCATCGGGGCGCAGGGACAGATGCTGAGTGGTGAGGAGTTGAGCGACCCGGGGGTCCTTGAACGCTACCGCGCGTTGATCATCGTGATGAACGCCGACCCCGGCCAGCAAGGCGCCGGCCTGCCCCCAGAGGCAAAGCAGAATACCGGCGACTACATCAAGGCCGGTGTGAGAGTCCTTCGTGCCTTCCCGTAAGCCACCGGCGGGAAGATCACAGCGCATCGCTAAGTGCTGAGCCGATGAACTGGGAGCGTGTCTCGATATGGGCGGCCCCGGACGACCGCGGACAGATGACCGCCGAAGATACGGTCCGCCGGCGAGATGTGCTGTGCCACGGCTGTGGCTCGCGGCCTTGTGTGCGCTCTGGGGCGCGGCGAGCATCGCGGGCGCCCAGCGCGTCGGTGTCGAGCTCCAGGCGCCGGGCCCCCAGGTCACGATCGCGCTGGCAGGCAGGGGTGAGCTCGAGTTCTCGCTCGGCATCGAGATTGGCTCTCGCCCAAACAGTCGCTGGGTGCAGCCGGACGGACTAGTGGCGCAGAAGGCCGTGACAAGGGGCGTGAGTGGGCGGTGGCAGATCGATGGGGACTACGAGCTGGAGGTCGTGGTTAGAGAGGTGGGGGGCGGGGCCGTGAGCCTCAAGAGCCTGCTGCGTAACGCGGGCGGCGACCCGGAGCCTGTCTACTACTACTGGTCATGGGCGCTGCCCACGCGCGCACTGCGGGCGCCGGCATGGGGTGGTGAGCCTGAGACCGTCACGATCGGTAAGGGCTGGGGCGATGGAGGGTACCGCGACTGGTTCTGGCTGGACTACGGCGAGGACTCCCTGGGGCTCGTGACACCAATGTATCTCCTCACAGGAGGCGAGAACCAAGGCAATCGGTGCTTCCTCAAGCCCTTCCCCGTAGAACGCCAACTGCTCCGCAGCGGCGGGCCCGGGCTGGAGCAGCAGTTGGTGATGTGGCCAGCCCGCAATGCGCCAGAGGCCGCGGCCGGGTGGGAGCGGCTGATAGCCCGGCCCGGCCTGTTCGACGTCCCGTGGGCTCGCCTGCCTGAGGCGTCGACGGAGGCACCCGAGTGGCTGCGGGACACCTCGGCGTTCGAGGGATGGTACTACCCGTGGAGTGAGGGCACGGTTCAGGGGCGGCTGAAGACGATCTCGCTGGCCATCGGCGCCCCGCTCGATTCGGCGCTGGTCGATCTGGCGCGCGAGGAGGGCGTCCGGACGGCCATCTACATCAACCCTATGGAGGCGTGGGTGGCCAAGCCGGTGACTCAGCGCGGCTACGACACTCCGCTCCTGGAGTTCAGTCAGTGGCTGGACCTGGCGAACTGGAGCGAGTGGTGGCGCGTGGCAACCGACGGCAGGCCGAGCGCCGGCGAGACTGAGTGGTGGACGAGTCACTACCCATGCTTCCGGGCGCCCGGTTACATCGAACACTGCGTGGAGACGGTGGAGCGCGTGCTGGACCTGGCCCCTGACGCCGTGTTCATCGACAACTGCTTCTTCCTCCTCCCATCGTGCGCCGGGGACCACACGCACCGCGACGACTACCTGAACGACATGGCCGCGTACCGCGGTCTCGTGGACCAGATCTCGGATCGCGCCCACGAGCGGGGCATCGCCGTCTTGTGCAACAGCGAGGTGGACCCGGATCTATGGGGCACAGTGGACGGACAGATGTATGAGTGCCTCCTCTACTGCCCAGGGTGGGCGGAGCGGAACAAGGGCTGGACGCAGATGCGCTATGCCGGCGAACTGTGGTCCGAGGCCGTTGGGCGCGGCGGGACGGTACAGATGCTGCACTATCTGGGGATTGAGAAGCTGGAGCGACGCGCACAGGCGGCGATGTTCCTCTACGCCTGGTGTCGGCTATACGGGCTGATGTGGAGTGACTGGTTCAGTCTGCTCGAGGTCGCCGAGACGAAGGACATCGGCCGCGAACTCATCGAGTTGGACCTGGGCAGACCGAAGGGCGCGCCCATCTGCCGCAATGGCTGCCCCATCCGGCGGTTCGAGCGGGGCGTGGTGGCGCTGAACCCGTTCCCCGGCGCGCGCGAGCTTCGTGTGCCGGCGCTCCGCCGACACCACCGGCTGGTCGGCTCGGAAGAGCCGGGTCCGCCGATTTCCGGGGAGACTATCACGCTAGCGGGCCAGTCGGCCGCGATCGCTGTGTATCGCTGAGCCCGTGTGGGGCGCCTACCGAACGGGTATCCCTCCGGAGGGTCCAATTCGCACGGCGACACCGGGCGCGCCCCGGCCCGGCCGTGCTGCCGGTACTCGAGAGCCCGACTCGCCCGACATGGGGCATCAGCAATGACGACGCGGTCATGGGGAAGTGGCCGACCGAGGCTGCCCCATCCACCCGAGGCGGGGTCGAGGTTGCGGGGCATGGCTGGATCGTGTGGGGAGCCGGCGGCCGTTCTCCCATGGACTGCCAGACTCCGTGCAGAGCATCTTCACGCGCCGGTGCGTGGGGCCCAGGTCCTGAACCACCCCGACGATGGTCTGTGGACCGTCCAGCAGTAGGGATGCCAGTTCCGCACAGGTCCCTCCGGCCTATCCAGACAGCATCACACCGCGAGCGGGCTGTCCGGCGCCGTACTGCCGAACCCGAGGCTGCGCGTGTGTCCATCGCTGGAGGCGCCGGCGACCCGCTCAGTGGTCCAGAGAGGGCAACCAATGAGACGACTGACGAGCGATCGGCGACTGTATTCACTGCGGACGTCCGCGCTGGGCGTTGCGGTGGGGCTGGCGGCGGCACAAGCCGCAGGCGGCGCCGCACGCGCGCGGCCGCTACACCGCCCTCATCGGCGAGGGTTCGTTTCTCTACTCGGATGACGGCCTGCGCTGGACGGCATACCCCGAGAACCCGGTCCTCGACCTCGCCGGCTCCGACACCTACAACAACTTCCTGTTCGACACCGGCATCGGCCGGTACGTGCTGTACCACCGGCCGCACCCGAGGATTCACGCTGGGCATCCCAGAGCCAACCGCCTCGTGGCGCGCATCGAGAGCGATGACCTGGTCGAGTGGGATTGGCGCAGCGCGCGATGCGTCCTGGACACGGATGGCCGCGACGCGCCGGCCTTCAGCGAAGCCAACGACGCGCGAGGCCGTGACCTCCAGTTCTACGGCATGACCGTCACCCAATACCAGGGCCTCTACCTCGGCTTCGCCAACCTGCTAGACGAAGTGACCGGGCGAATGGACGTGCGGCTGGTTCACAGCTTCGATGGCATCGAGTGGCGGCGAGAACCGAACGACCAGCCCTTCATCGAGCCGACCGCGGACGCCTGGGACTGCGGGACCATCGGATGGGTGTCGCAGGGGAGCCCGATGGCCGTGGGGGACAACCTGCACTTCTACTATGGCGGCACGAACATGAGCCACAACTACAAGATCATGAACGACGAAGGAACGCTCAAGATGCGGCTGGGGCTGGGCGTTGTGAAGCGAGGGCGTCTCGTGGGCTACCATGCGGGCGACGCGGAGGGGCAGTTACTCACGCGACCCTTCACGTTGAGCGGGCCGAAGCTGGCGCTGAATGTGGATGCCCGCGATGGCGTGGTGAAGGCAGCGCTGGCCGATGAAGAGGGTCGCGCGATCGCCGGATGCTCAATGGGTGATGCCGTTCCCATCAGCGAGGATGGGCTCGACGTCCCCCCTGCGCTGGGAGGGGCGGGCGGATCTCGCGGATCTCGTTGGTCAGAAGATCCGCCTACGCATCTCAGCAACGGATGCGGAGCTGTACGGGCTGACCGTGGCGGCTGGGGAAGCCGGTCTCGGGTGAGCGGGCCCTAGGAACGCGGCCCGAGCTTCGGTGGAGGCCTGTCGCTCGCACAGACTCCATCCGCGCCAGGGCTCCGGGCCTTCTCAGTCCTGGAGGCCAGTTCCCAGACCCTATCGGGCCAGTGCACGGGCTAACCCTTGACGCTGCCGAAGCTGTGCCGGAACACACGGTTGCGCAAGCGCCCTAGCTGCCCGGTCGGTCCCGCGACGTAGAACGCGATGCTGACGGGCTTGAGGGAAGTTCGGATCTTGGGGGCACCCGGGCTCCCGGGGCACAAAGCGCTCTTCGTTCGCCTATGGACAGGTTCAGACTTCGGCGCTGACGGCCCCCTGCAAGCCCGAGACGGCAAACCAACGCCACTTGGGGCGGCTCTTCATTCGCAGGGTCGGGTCCCTCATTATCCGAACTTCTGCTCCGCTGGCTGACTGGGTGGGCGCTGCTACTGTGGGCGAGGGCGGGCCTGGCGCGCCCAGAACGTCGGTGGCCCATGGCGTCCCAATGTAAGCCCCAAGTCTGTAGGCGCCCCGGATGCCAGTGTGGATGGACGACGTGTGAGCGAGAGGTCTACTCCCGACGCGCCATCCAGCTCTACGACTCTGTCCCGAGAGCCAGGATGTGACTGATGACGCTCTTGCGTAGCGCGCGATGCTCATGGGCATCCGGCGGGAGGCGCACCGGGACTGACGGGATGATCTGGATCCGCCCGCGAAGATCGCTCAGGAACTCCTCGGCCCGCTTCACGTCACGCTGCGCCTCGCGACGGCCCCGCCTTGGCGAGGCGGCCAACCGCGCCCTGGCGCGTCGGACTGCATCCTCAAGGGTGCGCAGGTAGCGCAGGTCGCTGATCCCCTCACGGCAGGCCTCCCACTGCAAGGTCGCCACCGGACCCTCTCGACTTGGGTATGCCGCGAAGATGTCCTTGCCGCTGGTGTCGAAGTCGTCCCATGGGTCCCCACTGCCGCCGAAGTGCTGGTAGCCATACGGGATCGCCCCGTCCAGACCGCTGGCCCAGAGGAAGTAGCCGAACACGTACCGGTTCAGCAGGGGATGTTCTTCCCAGAACTGCCAGTAGCAGAGAAGTGGATGCTCCGACGGAGAGGCCCGGCCGTCGCGCACGGCCCGCAGGTACCGCCGCGTGTCGAGGCCTATGCCGAGGATGGGGATGTCGATGGCGGGACCGATCTCCTCGTAGGCCGTCGCGGTCACAGCCGTACACGTCTGGCCTCCGGCCTCATGGACAAGTTGCCCCAGGCGCCGGGCGTCGGAGATGCCGTTGGGATGACTGTGCGGCTCGTCGTTCAGGTAGTAGGTTAGGGGCGCCAACTCGGCCTCCGCGACGGCTTCGTTAAGCGCTCGGACGTACCACCGAAGCGAGGCCTCGGCCTCCGGACTGGAGCCGCCCCTGTACAACGGCACGGTCTCTTCCGTGTCCCAGACGAACCCCTCGAACATGCTGAAACGGTCCAGCCCGTATTGCTCGCGGCGCTCCAGAGCCCGGCGCAGATCATCCCATCGCAGAGCCCACTCGCCGTCGACTTGCTCCCGGCCTACCCCGTCCAGAATGCTCACTGAGTTAAGACCATGGTCGCGAAGGTCCTGAAGCTTGCGCTCATACCGTGAGTCCGAGTACGCAGCCCGGTCCCGGCCAAACCCGTACCCCGTGTTGACGTACGCGCCGAGGATCTCAGGTGTGTCGGCCAACTGGAATGGCAAGACGTTGAGGATCACGTCCACCGTCGACGCGGGCTCGTTCGCCTCGTCCAGCGTCAGGCTGCCTTGGTAGAGTCCGGGAGGGACGGCTTCTGGGACATGCACGGTGACCCAGAGCTGCTTGCACGTGCCTGCCGGCAAATCGGTGACTACGGGGCCGGTCAGCCTGACCTCGGCGTTGAAGCCCTGGGGCCGGTTGGCGTCGTCCCAGCGGTCGTCCTTGAGCAGCAACTCGGGCACAAGGTAGTCGGGCATCACCACGTATGGCGGCGGCTGGGTTGTCCACAGGCTCCGTCTCTGGCGCCAGCACTTGACGACCCGCACATCCACTTCGTCGGCGTCAATCGTGCCCTCCGGGTCGACGAGTTCTCCCGAGTCGACGCGCAGGTTCTCCAGATCGCGGACGGCGTAGATTCCCACAGACCCGGCTGCGAATTCGCCGGGACAGGCATCGATGGTCAGTCGCGCCGAAGAGCTCAGCCTCCTGGGTTGCGAGGCGGGCGTGATGGGCCCGAGACCTACGGGGTCGAAGAACGCGTAACCCCGGGCCTTGGCCGCGGGCGGCACGCGCTGCGGCGAGGTCGGCGCTCTCAACTCGTCATCCCCAGGGCGCCCCGCCCGGCACGAAACGTCGTCAAACCACACTTGTTCGCCCGCCGCTCCATGCATCGACAGCATGATCCAGAAGCCCTGCGTGGTAGTGCGACGAGCACTGAAGCAGAACTCGATCTTCTGCCAGCGCGTGAGGTCGGCCTGGAAGTCCCAGTTCGCTTGCGACTCGAAGTGCGCCCCTCCATCGGACCAGACGCTGATGCCCGCCTTGGCGAGAGGCGTCTTCCTGACCCAGAAGGTGACGGTGTAGTCGCGGCCCTCCTCCAGGTTGTGGGCGAACTGCTGGTAGATGTTGGCGCTGGCGGCCGGGTCACGGGAAAGCGGTTGGAGAGTCAGGGAGTAGTTGCCGCCATGCCGGACCCGCGGATCCAGCGCGGACCGCACGCTGCCCGCGTAGACCCTCGTCAACCAGTCCCGCGGCTGAGGGTCTTCCACGGACGGTTGTGTCCACTGATCATCGACCAGGACCTCCTGGTAGGTCGGGCCGCCGTCTGTCACCTCGAAGCCACTGTTGGCGACGTCGAGCGGGGCCTCGGCCGAGCCGACCAACGGGATGGGCCAGACGAGCCAGAGCGCGACCAATGGGCTCGCCGAAGGACGCCGAAGCCTGTGCGCCAAATGTCGCATGTCAAGTGTCCCCCACATCTCGGCGACCGCTCTGGGCCGAGGCGTTCTCCTGCCCCGGCCGATCGGCGATGGATCCCGAAGATGCGATGTGTTGCACGTATCGGCCAGCAGCACGGCGACGGGCCGGAGGCGGTGCTGGATCCTGGCCGCCCTCGGGTCAGACGATCACGGCGCCGAGCTCCGAGAGACGCTCGCGCACGGAAGACGGCTCAACCTCACGGACTGGGCGACCGGCCGCCGCCAATGCAGCCGTCACGCCTGCGGCCTCACCGGTCTGGTTGAGATTCACCATCACCCGAATGGCTCCGAACGCGCCTCGACCGGCCGATATCGTCCGGCCCGCGAGAACCGTACTGGGCGCTCTGTTGCTGACCAGACACGCCAGCGGTATCTGGTAGAAGTCGCCCTGAGGTTCGCTGAACTCGAACCTCCCCGTCCGCGGGTCATGCACATCGATGGGATAGGTCCCGTTCGCGATTGCATCGGGGAAGCGCCGTCCGCTCATTGCGTCGGATTCGGTCAGCGTGTAGTCGGCCTCGAGAGACCGGGTCTCGCGAACGCCGAGATACGAGCCCAGGTCCAGAAGGCACGGCCTGTTGCTCTGCCCGCCGTGCCGTCGCGCGATGTCCATGTATGCGCGGACGTGGCGACGGCCCTCTATCTCCGCGGTCGTCAGTTGGATTGCGTCCGACGCAACCGTACCGAAAACGTGCGTGCAGGCGCAGGAATCGACGCCGGGCGATCCCGGGATGCGCGCTCCCCAACCATGGTCCGGCGCCAGGCCGAACTCCGCTCCGTGCTCGCCGATCAGCTCGTCGATCGTCTCCGGGAGCCCTGATACCTTGGCGCACGTTGTCGGGGGTTGCAGCCCGTCCCGGATCTTGAAGGGGATGCCCGCGTCCTTCGCCAGGTCGCCGTCACCGGTGGCGTCAACGAACACCTTCGCCCGTATGGCCTGGCGACCGTTCTTGTTCTCGATGAAGACGGCCTCCACGCTGTCTTCGGTTACCTGGGGCGCAGCATAGATCGTGTGAAGGTACGGCGTGATATCGTGCTCCAGCACGAGCCGGTCCAGCTCGATCGTCAGCTCGCTGGTGTTGAGCGTAGAGTTCCCGGGGCCGTCGGCATGGTCGGTGACGGCGCCGACTTGCTGGAGTCGGCGGACCACTTCGCCGGTCAACCCGTCGATGATCTGTCGGCTGCCTTTGTTGTCGCAGAGCTTATGCCACATGGCGACCAGTCCCGAGACGGCTGCGCCGCCGAAGACATTCTGCTTCTCGACCAGCGCCACACTTGCTCCCATCTGCGCAGCTCGCACTGCGGCGAAGACGCCGGTGCGACCGCCGCCGAGAACGCAGACATCACACTCCCGCACAACCGACACATCCCGGGCTCTCTCTCGGATCACGTCGCCATCGGGCATATCCGCAGCCTCCTGATGGGCTCTCGACTTCCCTCAGCCGGACCCCGCCGGTCGCGCGGCTTGACCGACCGCCACCCCTGGTGACGCTTCAGTCATCTACGCGCAGCCGGGCCCACCGAGTGTGGGTCAGGCTCGCAAGGGCGCACCACCATGTCGCCAGCAACTCCCCGCTGCGCATCATGATCAGCGAGGGCGCGCCGAAGGCGATGGTGTCATGGCTGCGCGGGTAGCGACCCGGGCGATCGAAGCCGATGTGCGTCCAGCCCGTCGCGTCCCACACCCGAGTCTGTTGGGCCAGGTCCCAGGTCTGGCCACCGTCGGCCGACAGCACAACCATGAAGCCCGGAGTCTCGCTCTCGCGCAGCGTGTAGATCGCCGCCAATCGCCCGTCCGGCATCTCAGCGACGCAGTTCGTCTGGCCCGGCAGATTCGTCGGGCGAGGCCTCTCCCAGCTCCGCCCCGCCCGGTCGGCGTAGGCGTAGTGGATGGGCAGGTCCACTGGCCCGTGGGAATGATCGGTCATGTCCGCCGCCCACAGCAGCGCAAACAGTCGCTGGTCGGCCAACCGGATGGCCCTTCCGTGCCAGAAACCCTTGCCCTCGGCGGAGCCATCGGCCATCACCGTCCTGTCGGTCCACGTCTGGCCTCGGTCGTTGGAGAACAAGCCGATCATCCGAGGCTGGTAGGGGCCAGGATCGCCGAATGCCGCCCACTCGTCGAATGTGGCCATCCAGCTCCCGTCATGTAGCTCGATGATCGACTGAGACGGGGTGGCGAGGCGGGCGTCGGGAAGCCGCATGACGGTTGGCCCGGACCAGGATCGCCCGTCGTCGTGCGATGTGAAGAGCAGCGGCTCGTTGGCGATCAGTCCCCCGGCCTCGCTGAAGAACGGTTGCTCCGGATCTGAGCGGTCCGCCCGGAAGGGGCATGCCGCGAGGGTCCCATCACTCATCCGCGAGATGAACGTGCCATGGTAGGAGTAAGGGCGGTCATCGAAGGCCGCGTCGCGCAGGAGGCCTCCCTCGACCCAGGTCTCTCCGCCGTCCTGCGAGCGCATGAGCCCAATGCGGCTGTTGGCCGCGTACATCCCGTCACCAAGTTGGTGGAGGCAGAGAAGCTCCTGCCCGGAGAGCTGCACCACGTTGGGGAAGAACGCCGAGACATGACGGTGCGCGGGATCGGGGTTGGCGTAGAGAATGCCGCTGTTGACGGTCACTAGCCTCGACATGGCGGGTCCGCTCCCTAGTCCGTCTCGCGGTCGTTCCTCGTGATCATCAGCTTGGCATACCGCGCGATCAGCGACTCGCCACCACTGCGCACGTACTCCCAGCTTCCGTCGCCGTCAAGATCGAGCAGCCGCTCCTCAATCGAGATGGGCGGCAGCGTCATGCCCGCGTGCTCGAGCGCGATTCGGTCTTTGGCCGGCCGGTAGACGTGGCCGCGGAAGTAGTCGTCACGCTGCGTGCCGACAACGAGCACTCGCTCGCCGTTTCCCAGCAGATCCAGCGCCTGGAGCTGAGCGTGGAGCCCCTTGAAGTCCGGAGGCTGGTGCCCGCTCATCTCCAAGGGCTCAACCTGGGATAGCACGGGCGTGCCGTCCGCCCGCAAGCCTATGTTTCGCGTGAAGTAGATGCCGCTCCCGGGGCTCGGGTCGCCTCGCCCATACGTGGCTCCCGCCAGCACCAGGTCGAGACGACCGTCAGCGTCGAGGTCGATCGGCGCGGCCACGACGCGATGGTGGACGCGGATCACCGACCCATCGGTGTCGTGCAACGGTCCGACCGACTGGAACTCGAAGCGCCCCTTCCGGCCAAGCGGCCGATCCTGCCGCAGCAAGTACAGCAGTCCCTTGTCCGTGCCGACGATGAGATGCTGCTTGCCCGAGCCGTCGTAGTCCCACAGCGCGGCCCGGTGGAAGCCCCAATTCGCGCCGTGCTGGGCGTCCGTCTCCCCCTCCACTCGAAAGACACCGTCCTGGTCGCGCAGGGGATGGCGTTTCGAACTAACCCGCAGCTCCCCATCGGCGGTCATCAACTCGCGAAAGTGCCAGGTGGTGTCGTTCTCCAGCAGGTAGCGGCGCCCCCGGGGATCTGTGAGGATCTCAGTGAAGTTGTACCCCCGGGTCGGCACGTCCTCTCCGGCGATCCAGTGACTGAACCGGAACGCCGGAACGGGCCCGGCGATCTGCTGATTCCGACAGACGGCTACGTCGCATCCGCGAGTGAGAAGCAAGTCCGGCCACGGGCCGTCGCCGACAGCGGTCACCACGGCGTGGTAGCTGTACGGATCGTAGCCATCATCCGGCATCCCCTCGATCGACACTTCGCCGAGGTCCTGGAAGACTGGCTCGCCCTCCGGTCCCGATGCGACCCGCCGCAAGTAGCGCAGCTCTCTCCCGATCATCCCGCACAGGACCATCAGATCGTCGGACCGCGTGCTTTCGTTGCGGTACATGACGGGCCGAGACGCCCCACCCGGGTAGCGGATGCCGTCTACCTTGCCTTCCCCCATCAGGAGCGTCTCGCCCTGTTCGTCGACCAAGAGGTGCTTCGGCCTGGCGAACTGCGTGCCGTCGCGTTTGGTGTAGGCCTGTCCGGCGAACACCGGGAGGCCGTCTCTTACCCCGACGCGCGGCAGGTACCAAAGAACGCCTCCCCAGTCTCCCAAGATCAGGTCCGGGGCGCTCGTGCCGGCCGAGCAGTAGCGTGTCGGGTACGTGTAGTTGAAATGCTGAGGCCAAAGGGACTCCGGTCGGTCGGAGAGCTTGTACTTTGGATTGACGAACGGGATGTTGAATGGAAGCGCATCGGGCGCCACGAGCGGGTCCTGCGCGGCCTCCAAGCGCAGATTGGGGTACTCCCCGACTCGCCTCAGGCAGAGGATGTTACCTTCACGGTCCGTGCCGATGGCCTCCTGGCGCCCGTCGCCGTCCCAGTCGAATGGCTCGACCATGAGGATGGCATGGCCAAGCTGATCGCAGAGCTGAATTGGCTCGCCGAAGTTCCTCAGGTCCTTTGATGGGTAGAGGAACACCCCTTCCCAACACCTGGCAACGAGTAGGTCCTGGGCGTCCGGCGCCGACCACGAGACGACGTCCGCGCTGACAATCAGTCCGAATGACATCGGGCCGTCGTCGGTGAGGAGGTCCGTCGGCGGCCCGAAGCTGAACTCGGCCGCCGCACTGCCGCCCTCGCCGGTTGCCGAGGCGGCGGAAGACAGGCAGGCCAGACTCAGTAGGGTCGTCACGGTCATCGCTGCTCCTCGCGGCGTCTCGTTCTCCGTCGCAGCCCTTCCACGGAGGCCGGGGCTCGGCCTGCGAGGGGCTGGGGGCACTGCGGGCGGCAGGGGTGACGGTCCGCGCCCCACGCGTCCTGCGATCCGGGTCCCCTTGGTGCTTTCCGAGCGTCGCACCGGCGGCAGGTGTCGGGCGCATGGACGGCGCAGGACTGTGCCGATGTCACTGCCGCTCGGTCCTGGACGCAGCGTTCCTTCGATCCGAGACCGTGGGGAAGCGAGGATCCCCCTGTGCAGAGCCCGGGCTACTCCATCGTTCTCGACGTGGTCTCCGAGGGATATGACCGCAAGATGGGTTGGTGGCTGCCCCGTGTTGGCGTCTTGCCGCCGTGCGGGGCCGTTCTCACGATGGCGCAGTCGGACCAGGACCAGAACGACGTCCTGACCGGCATCAGCAGCATGCGGTCGGACGATCCTGGGAAGACCTGGACGAAGCCAGTCCTGCAGGCCGCGCTCGGCCGCCAACCGCTCGGCGATGGGTACGAGCTCTGCCTGACCGACACCACTCCTGCGTGGCACGCCAAGACGGGCACGCTCCTGATGACGGGAGAGACGACGGTCTACCACCCGCAAGTGCGTGAACCCGTCCGCGACACGCGGTTCCCCAGGCAGGTGGCCTACAGCGTGTATGACGAGTCGGACGATGCTTGGTCGGCGCCGCGAACGCTGGCGCTGCCCGATGGCGGTGATCGGTTCCTCTGGTTCGGGGCTGGAGCGGCCCAGCGGGTCGACCTGCAGGACGGGCAGGTCCTGCTTCCGGTCTACGGCCATGGGAGAGAGTGGGTTACGTCTCACTACGAGGCAGTGTTCAACGTCGTAACGGTTCTCCGCTGTAGCTTCGACGGCGCGGAGCTGGAGTATCTGGAGCACGGGGACGAGTTGTCTGTGACGACGCCGCGCGGGCTGTACGAGCCGTCGCTGACGAGGTCTGGTGGCAGGTTCTACCTGACTCTACGGAACGACGAGCGAGGCTACGTCGCTCAGGGCGACGATGACCTGCACTTCGAGACACCCCGACCGTGGACGTTCGACGACGGCACGGAACTCGGGAGCTACTGCACGCAGCAGCACTGGATCGCCCACAGCGAGGGACTGTTCCTCGTCTACACGCGGCGGGGAGCGGACAACGACCACATTCAGCGACACCGGGCGCCCCTGTTCATGGCGATGGTTGACGTGGACCGACTGGTCGTCATCCGCGAGACGGAGCGCGTGGTTGTGCCGGAGACGGGCGCGACGCTGGGCAACTTCGGCACCGTCAACGTTTCGCGGGACGAGTCATGGATCACTGTCGCCGAATCGATGCAGAATGGCTCCTGGGACCTGAGCAGTCGGCTGGAGGCGGAGCGCCGCGGAGCCAACAATCGCGTCTACATCAGTAGGATCTGTTGGAAACGGCCGAACGAACTGTTCGACGTAGGAGCGGTCGATACTGTCAGCCAACCGGGCTGACACAGACTTCCCACCCGGTGGTACCGCGGGAGCCTACCGATGAGCACAGACCGAGAGTCGTTCACGTACTACGATTCACATCTGCATCTGCCGTCGCCTGACCGAGACGGCATTGCGGCGCTTCGACGGAAGGTCGAGTCCGAAGCAGGTATGTGGGGCGGTAACCTGATCGTTCTGACACGTGACGAGGCCGCATGCGTGAGCGCCAATCTCGCCGAAGTGCCCTCAGAACTGACGATCGTGCCATACCTTGCCGCCGAGGGCGAGCTTCCCCCGGAGCTGACGCGCTCGGGATGGTACAAGGTGCACCCCACGTTCATGCAGATCGCCCCCGAAGCCATCGCGGGCGTAGTGGGGCGAGCGCGGTCAATGGGCACCGGTCTCCAGGGCCTCATCGTTCACTGTTTCCCATGGGGACCGGAGCTTCGTTTCAATACGGGAGTCGAGCTAGTGGTGGCCCTCGCGCAAGCACTGCCGGAAGCGCCGATTGTCGCGACACACGCCGGCGGGTGCGATGCGTGGCGGCTCTACGCCCACACCATTGAGCTCGACAACGTGCTCTACGACTTCTCGATCACCATGCACATCTACCGTGGCACCGACTGCGTCAAGCCCCTTCAGGCCTATCTCCGCCAGACGCCCGACCGGGTGCTATTCGGGTCTGACTGGCCGTCGGCCGAGCCCGCGCCCCAACTCGCCGATTACGCGGCACTCGCCGAGGGGATTGGCATGTCTCAAGCTCATCTGGCGGACATCCTGAACCGCAACGCGCGCCGGTTGTGGGGACATGGCGACGGAGGCTAAGCGCCATCACGCGATCCGGCGGCAGCGCACGTTGAGGAGACGGCAAGTGCAAGGGATCACGATGTTCGTGGCGGTGATCGTGGGCACACCCGCGTCGTGCATCGCTGGTCAGCCGGACTGGCTCACCAGTGAGATCTACGACGAGTACGGCCGCGTCGACCGCGTGCTGAAGCCGTGGACGCCCGTGCGCTGTCGTGGGCGCCGCGTGTCTGTTTGGGGACGTGATGTTACCTGGCGACCGGAGAGCCTTCTGCCAAGCAGCATCACGAGCGGCGGCGTTGAGTTGCTCGCCTCCCCCATCCGCCTGGTGGTCGGGCTACCCTCGGGTGAGTACTCGGTGCCCCTGAAACGCTTCCGCGTTACGGAGCGGAAGCAGGCTCGCGCGGCCCTCCGCGCGACGGGGAGCGTCCGCGGGATCAATGCCCGAGCAGAGACGTGGCTGGAGTACGACGGGTTCCTGTGGGTGACGGTGGGCTTCCCCAACGCGGGTGCCGCGACTGAAGTCGAGAGCCTGCGGCTGGTGTGCGACATGCCGGTTGATGAGGCCACGCTCTACCAGAGCTTCTCCCGGCCCCACGCGGGCTCGGTTACCGACGACCGGGTCGAGTTCCCATGGATGACGCACCCAACGGAGAAGATCGCCAACTTCTACCACTGGATCGGCACGGAGGACCGCGGGCTTGGCTTCACATATGCCTCGCTTGAGCACTGGGCACCGCGGTCCGAGGACGCGTTCTGTGCGATAGCCCGAGAGGGCGACGTCGTGACCTACACGGCCAATCTCATCGAGGAGCCCGGCCGGCTCGACGGACGGGTGTTCGAGTTTGGTATCCAGGCTACACCGATCAAGCCGCTCCCGCCCGACTACCACTCCATGGTCAGCACGGGGCTGGACTGGCACGAGTGGGCGGCATGGCAAGAGATGACCGACAATGTGGACTCGGTGGTCATCTGGCCGCCGAATCACATGCCCGGCCTCAATGCCCCGTACAGCCTAGTCGACGACTCCGTCAAGAAGCACGTGGCCTACATCCACGAACGAGGCACGGCCGCCCTATTCACCGGATGTCCGCAGAAGATCAGCCCGCACTCAGACGAGTTCGAAGAACATAGGGCCGACTGGCTGACGAAGCCCGAGTCAGTCCTTGACTGGGAGGGGACGCCTCACTACCAGAACTGCGGTGGCTCGGAGCTGCTGCGCAAGTGGCTCTTTTTCGGGTGGGCGCTTGGGATTGTGGAGCGGTTCGGTATGGAGGGCATCTACTACGATGGCTGGCAGACCGGTCAGATCGCATGCTACAACCCGCGGCACGGGTGCGGATGGGAAGACGAGCGAGGCGACCGCCACGTCACGGTGCCCGTGCTCCAAGGCCGCGAATACAACCAGCGCATGGCCGCATTCCTCGAGGACCATGTCGACAGCGTCCATGTCACGCCCGAGACGGCCCCCGACCGCGATGGCTTCCCGGACTATCACTACCGACTGCATTCGTGGGAGTTCGTACCTCCCGTGATGGGCTTTGCTACGTCGTGGCTCACGGGCGAGTTCTCGGCCTATCCGCTACGGGGGGCGGGCACGCTCGAGCCGGACGGCACGTTCGGCAAGTGCCTGGGGCTGGGCCTCTTCCGCAGCCGGTGTCTCTCCACGAACTGGGGTGTCCCGAACCTCTTCCATCCTGTCATGTGGGAGCACACCGAGAACCACCCGACCGACCGGCAGACCCAGATGGCGTATGCCTGGTTCCTACCCCATGGCGTGCCCGTTGGTGAGTTGCGCTACATGAACCAGAACACGCTCAAGCGCATCTACGGGGTGCTAACCGAGTACGAGACGCGGCGAGCGGCATTCACCCCGGCCTGGAGGCCCGACCCATACCTCAGCGTCGAGAGCCCCACGACACCTGAGATCCTCCTGGCGACCTGGTCGCACCAGGCCGCTAAGCGCGTGCTGGCCGTGGTGTCGAACGTGAGCGTCGACTCGACGGAGACGGTGCGCCTGCGCTGGGCGGGGGCCTGGCAACCCGCGATCGCTGATGCCATGACGGACCGCGTCGTACCCGTAGTTGATGGGCGACTGGCAGTGGAGTTGGGGCCCGAGTCCTTCGTGCTGCTTGGCGTTGACGCCGCCATTGAGCCGGGCAACCCGACGGTTCCGTGACCCACTCAAGTTTGGACGCCGTAGGCGTGGCAGACCGGCCGAGCCTCGGACCGGCCAGCGTGCGACCCGACCGACGGAGGCGTTCTCATGAGATCCACCTGTCCTGGCGTACTCGCCGTTCTGGCCGCGATCGTCTCGACGGTGGCGTTTGCCGCCCACTCCGCGTGCGCCCAAGAGGCAGCGACACCGGAGATCGAGGGGGCTGTCATGCAGAAGCTCAACGTCGAGGTGCGATCGGACCCCGATGGCGAGAGAGTGAGCCCGTTCCTGGCGAGCGCAAGCTGCCACGGCCTGAAGCGTCACACCCTCAAGAACGATGGGTGGCAGCGCAGCATGAATCGGCTGTTCGGCGGCAATCTGCTGGTGCTGCTCCAGGGAGCATACAAGAAACCTGATGAAGACGGGAACTGGTGGGACTTCGAGGCCATCGACACGTTCATCCGGGAGGCCAGGGAGACCTGGGATGTCGAGGAGCTCATGTTCCTGCCGCAGTGGTGGATCGGGGAATGGGATGGCAAGTCCGAGCCCACGGCAGAGCAGTTCGATCGCTCCAGCCAGGCCCTGACTCAGCTCGTCCAGCGCTATGGCGTAGCGGGGCCGCTGCAGGTTCGCTATTGGGTGGCATGTGACGAGTGGTCAGGCGCCGAGTACTGGACGGCCAACCCGGAGAAGTTCGCCGAGTATTACGCTGGGCTCGTCCGCGACATCAAGGCCGTCAGCACCGATCTCATGGTCGGTGGCCCGGTCGATGCCTGGCCGTCGAGCGCGATCGTCGAGGCGCTCCTCAAGGAGTGTCCGGAACTCGACTTCATCGCCTGGAACCTGTTCATTTGCGGGAGCGCGGACTTCCCCCTGGACCAGCTCTTCGCCAAGACGTCGGCTCTGGAAAGGGAGGTCCTGCGAAGCCGGCAGCTCAGCCGCGAGATCTTGGGCAAGGAGCTGCCGGTGATGGTGTCGTCCTACAACGTGAACTTCCACGCCTGGGATCCACCGGACACGCGAATGGCCAGCCCCATCGGCGGGGTCTGGAACGCACTCGCCCTTGTCCATCTGGCTCGGGCGGGGGCATTCAGTGGAGTCATGTACAACGTGCTTGCCCTTGACTGCGGGATGTTCGGTCCCCGAGACGGCTACGCCATCACGGCCGGCATGCTCCCGGCCTCGATCGATCCGGACATCGTGACCGTTCGCCCGCTGACACACGTCCACGAGTTCTTCCGCAGCCACATTGCGGGAGCCACCGCAAGCAGGATCGACATCGACGGAGATCCCGCGGGTTCGGTCGCGTTCGCCGCCACGGACGGCGATGGCGGCCAGGCAATCGTGCTGGTTAACTCATCGACCGAAATAAGGAGCGTTCGCCTGACCGTGCGCCCATTTGAGCGCACCGCCTATGCCGAATTCGACCTGCCGACGGAGTACCTCTATTGCGATCAGTCAGGTCTGCGTAGGGGTAGTGGTCTGCTCTTCTCGGCAGACGGTTCGGGCGAATTTATGGTGCCGGGTTACAGCGCCTGGTGCCTGAAGTTGGCGCCGGTGGTTGCAGCCGAACCGTAGCGCGCCACGACCGGCCCTGAAGTCCCCGGCTGACGCCGCTCCCCTCACGGCTCGGCGATGACGTCGACGGCGACGACTCCGCGTGGGGATGCGCGGACATCGATTAGACGGTCGTGCGCCTCGATCCACGGTCTATCGGACCTCAACCTCGCTGAGCCCCATCAGAGCCGGGCCGCCGGGTCCACCGCCCAGGGGCGCCATGACCACGCGGAGGCGGCGGGTGTTCACCGGCGCAAACACAACGCGGTCGACCGGCCCCGGAGCGGGACGCCAGTCGGGCGTGGCAGACATGGGTCGCCAAGTGCCGTCGTCGGCCAGTGCGTCGACACGCGTCTTGCGCGGTAGCCCCGTGAAGGTCATCCAGTAGAGGGTCACCTCGCGCACGCGATGCTCTCGATGCAGATCCATCTCAACCCAGTGCTCTACCGCGTCGGCACTGGACACCCATGCGGAACTGGGCTCGAACTTCGATGCAACGGCTCGGATGCCGTCGTTCAGGACCGTCGCACCATAGGGCTCAGACACACTGTCTACGGTGATCGTGGGGATCAAGAGCGGTACGCCGACGCGGATTCGTCCATGGGAATCGACGAAGTCCACCAGGCACCGCGTCACGTCGCCCTCATCGGCGAGGGGGATCCGCACCTTGCCGGCCGGGACATCCCGCTGCGTCTCGTGCCACGGTAGGGCACCATCGATCAGCCACCTGACGCCCAGCCGTCCCGCATTCGGAGCGGTTACGTTCAGGACGGCCGCTCCGTTGTCTTCGGAGAGGGAGACGGGCAGTGGCTCAGGCGGAGGCATCCGCACGGCCAGTCGGCCGACGGCCTCTTCGCGCAAGTTGTCAAGCAGCGCGGGGTCAGCGTCTGCCTCGATCTGCGTGTGGTAGCCCTTCTGTCGGGGCGCCATGGCCAGTGCTCGGTTGCAGGCAGTGTCGATGAAGGCGTCGTCCGCGTCGGGGTCCGGGGTGTCCTGCTCGAGGGCACGGATCGTGGCGTAGTCCTCATGGCCTGCGCGGGCCGCGAGATAGCGCCGCGTGGCCACCCATCCTCGGCCGTCCCGAGTCGGGTACACCAAGTTCTGAGCCTCGACCCCGTCCCAGGCACGATACGCGCGGCCGTGGCTCGTGTTGAACCAATGGAACTGCCCCCACCCCGACAGATCGTAGGCGCGACAGGTCCAGGGCATCAGACGGTAGTAGGCGAGGGGATCGAACGTCTCTCCATACGCCTGGCAGTCGTAGAGCCATACCTGCTCCGTCAAGGACCGCAGGAACTTCATGTTCTCATCAGTACAGGCGGCGACGATCGGGGCCACGATGTCGTGCGCTCGCGCCGTGGCCGCCCAATCATCATCATGCTCGATGCCGGTGACGTAGAACTGCGTGCGCGCCTCCGGCGACGCTTTCTTGACCCATCGCGCCATCCGCCTCGCCATCGCGCGGTCCCCCGGGCCGGGCTCGTCCCACGTCTCAACGATCAGATTCCCCGAAGGCACGCCCGCATCGCGAAGACACTCAGCGATCTGCTCTAGCCAGGAGCGGATCGCGGTTTCCACCCTCGGATCGTCTTCGGCCCAGCCCGTCCGCCCGGTGACCATCCCCAGCATCTTCTGAACGTTGAGCAGCAGAAACCGGGCATTGGGGACGTCCCCACAGATCCGTCGGACCATGCGCTGGATGCGGTCAGGCTCGAAACGGACGACGCGCCCATCGTCGTCGAACTCGATGCCGGCCCACGACGCGCTGAGACTGAATGTGTTGACGCCTAGCGCCACGAGCGCGGGCCACGCATACTCGACATGCCCGTAACAGTCGGTGATGTCGAGATCATCGAAACGCGGTAGTTGCCTTGGAAGTACCGTCACGGAGACGCCGATCTCGCGCCGGGTTGCCTTGTCGAGGGTCGACTCCAGCGTGAGGCGCCCCTCGTACCTCCCTGGGTAGAGGGTGGATGCGTCGAGGGACACAACCACCTGAGAGATCCCTGTCTCGCGGACCGCAGCAATGCCCGCATCGTTGAGCTGGGGGAGCGCATCTGTGAAACGCTCGTCTGGCCTAGCGGCACCCCGCATCAGTGGAACGGTGTACGCACTGAGCCAGACGTCCCCGGGCACGGCGTGCGCAAGCAGCTCGTGATAGAGATCCGATGCGGCGAGACGGAGCGGGAACCCGGCGCCGGTCAGATTGGCGACGTTGATGGCGACATCCCGATGCTCGCCGCGCAGGCAGGTCAACTCCAGATCCAGGCTGTCCGGCATCTCGGCCGGCACCGCTACCTCGCCTAGTGGGATGTGTGCCGGCCCCGTCCATACGATGGTCCGGATGCCCGCGAGTTCTCGTGCCGCCGCGTCGGCTCGTGCCGGGAGCCTCGCTCTCGCGTCGCTCGGGAGCTCGGCGTATCTGGCCAGGTCGCCCAGAATGATGTCCGCCTTGGCTTGAGTGGCGTTCAGTCGTGCCTGCAACGTCGCATGCGCGGGAGCATCCTGGAAATCGGCCAGCGCTTCCCTCGTTGCGCCAAGCCGGGCACTGAGTGATTGTAGGACTGCACGTGTCTCGATGCCCGCCCTGATGTCGACGTCGGTGAACGGTGTTGCACTCGTGCCCTCCTCGATCTGAACGTCATCGATCCAGACCTTGCCGGCCGTGCCGGGGGCTCGGTATACGACGATGTTGTAGGCCGGCCCCCCGTCCGGTCGCGGCGTGGTGGGAAACGCCGCGAATGTCTGGCTGACCGGCGTCCACTCACACGTGGCCTCGGGTGGGGCCAAGGCGACGGACTCGGTCCAGCCATGGTTGGTGACGAGCAGCACTCCGAATTCGAGAGCCGCTGGGGAGAGCGTCTCGGACCGCATCCTCGCGGAGAGCGTGTAGGTCTTCCCGGTCTCCAGCGGCAGGTCATACTGCCAGAAGTAAGAGTGCCTGTCCGGGTCGGTTCGGCCCATCCGGAACGACGCATCTCCGGCGAAGAAGACGGATCGGTCGATGGCCCCTTGCTCGTGGACGAAGTGGGACCAGCCCTCTTCACCACGCTCGAAGCCGCCGTTCACCACGTAGTTCTTGGCGGGCAGCGACACGGGTGTCTGCGTGCTGGCGGACAACGGTCCCACCACCAGCAAGGCGGCCGCCAATGCGGGTCTCATCAGTGCATGCTCCTGTCCATCGTGCGCCGAACGCCGGGGCTGTCGCTGCGTCACTCAGTCACCAGGCTCGCGCACACCGGGATCCGGAACGTGTTCGGGCCGTCCATGGTCCGCCGCGGGAAGGAGACTTCCTGAGTCGCGCCGCCCTTGATGCGCAAGCCGTGGTCGCCGGTGAGGATGACCATCGTCTGGCCGTCCGTCTCCTCGATCCGATCGATCTCATACCCGTGCCGGTACCCATTGCCGTGGGTGACGACCATCCACACCCCGTGCAGCTCGTCGCCGCTAGGAAGCTCAGCGTCGGTCACGAACGCGTCGTGCTTGGCTCCGTCCATCCTGCGCATCGCGCTCTTGATGGCGCCCGTGTGCGCGGGTACGTCGGATGTGATGCTCTTCCCACCCGCTGACAGCTTGCGCCCCTCGAAGAGCCACAGCCCGGTGACCTCGTCATCGACGCGGCGGACGATCCCGAGGCGCCCTTTGAGGATCACGCCACCGGCAGCCCGCTCCGGGAACGTCTCTTCGTCTACGGTGATGATGATGGTGTCGGTGATCTCGCCGCTCCGGACCTCCAGGGCCACGCAGTCATCGTCTGGCGGCGACACGTGGAGCTGACGCACGCTGTTGATGAATGGTCCGCCGTCGAAGGGCTCCTCGACTGCGGTGAAGACGGTGGATAGCGGCGCTTTCCCAACGCGCCGGGCCGCGAGCTGCGGCATCCAGAAGTCCAGGACCTTGCGGTTGTCTCCCTTCGTGCCGACGCCGGCCCGGCGGATCGAAGGTGTCTCACCCAGGTAGAGTTCCGTCGGGGCGTGACCGATGAGGTGCACTCGCATTCCTCGGGACGGCGTATCCTCGTAGGAGAACGTGACGCTGAAGCTGTCGTCAGCCGTGGCCCGGCGGACGTTCCTCCAGACGCTGTACGCCTTCGGTGGGTCAGCTCCGCCGAAGTCGGCACCGGCCTCGCTTATCTCCAGGGTGCAGCGCGCGGTCATGTCCTCGTCGGCGCTCCCGTGCAACAGCCAGTCGTGCATCGAGCCGCCGCGGGTCCGCGAGATGTCCACCACATAAGCATCTTGCTCGGAAATCGGGATAAGCACCAGCATCCGGCGATAGACATCCAGGTCGTCCACATTGGCGTAGGCGCGCGTGCCGTCAGCCTCGACAAGGCTGATGCCACCCTCCGACGGGAAGAAGCTCAGCAGGTCCCCGTCAGACGGCCGTCCACCTTGCTCCTGGCGATCCACAGCGACGAGGTTGTGGCTGATGGTCGACACGGTCCACCAGCGCATGTCAGTCCAGGTGTAGCCGATGTCTGACAGCATCTCGCGCTGCTTGCCCCACAGCGTCAGACCAAGCGTGTCGCTGTGGCTGTGACCATACGCACCGGAAAAGTGCAGTTGCGCTTGCATCTGATCGGCGCCGCTTCCCCGCCCAAGTGACGCGTGACCGTACCCCGGCAGTATCGTCGAGACCGTGGTTTCGCGCGGCTCGAGCCGCTTCTCGTTGGCCCACGTATCATGCACGGGCGTTGAGCAACCGTTGGGAAAAGCAACGACCTGAAAGGCGTCCTGGACCTTCGCCCAGAACGGAAGGTCAGCTTCAGGATCCAGACTGTCGAACCGCGTCCCGTCGATCTCATCCACGTAGCCTGGTGGGTCGGAATAGCCCTCCACAACGGAGAAGGCGCCTCGCAGCCCACCGAGGGTCATGTAGTGGTAGCTGGGCGCCTCGTGCCACGTGCCGTCGAAGAAGAAACCCTCATCGAGGTTCTGCATGATCCAGCCGACTGCACGATGCACCATGGCCGGGTCCCCTATCACGCGGCCCAGCATCGCTGCTCCCGCGACCTGGTACCCTACGACGTTGCTCACGTGGTACGCGCTCGACTCGGCAGCTTTGTAGGTCTCGCGTAAGAGGTCAGTCTCCAGCCGGGCCCGCACGTCGTACGCGAATTCCCGCGACAACTCGCCGAACTGGGGACTGTCGTACACCAAGTCGTAGGCACGGAGGAGGTTCTTGGGGATCTCATTGTGGAAGCTGCTCCACCGGCCTGCATCCCACGAGTAGGGCGGCTCCTGTGACTCGCAGAAGCGCACGTTTCTCGGGTGCTCGCTGTGGAGCGCCGGGTAGTGTGGATATAGGCGCGCTGCCTTGTCGAGGACCAATACCGCGCGTCGCGCATACACCTGGTTACCGGTGGCCTCGTAGGCCTTCCCCAGGGCAATGCACTGCCCGGCGAGCCAACCGCGTCTGTACATCGACAGGTGGCCACTGAGGAAATGGCGGGCGTTGGTCTCTTCGTTCAGGTAGTACGGGAACTCAACCCGCTCGCCCAGGGCGTTCTCGCCAGCCAGCACGTGCGCTTCGGGGTATCGCTCGTCGGGCAGACGCAAGACCAGCTCGCAGTATCGGCACTTGAGCTCGTCGGGCCGCTCGATGGTCCATTTGAAGATGCCGCCCCCCTGGGAGCCGCCGTAGCAGCTCGGGCACTCGCAGTAGGGGATGCGGTTCGTCTCCGGCAGGAAGGCGAGCATCTCCTCCTCGCTCATGGTCATGACACGTTCGACGGCCGCTTCGTAGTCGGCGGCCCTGCCGGCATCGACGTTTGTGTAAATGGGATGCTCCTCGCCTCGCGCCGGCGAGGCGAGGCATGCCAGCGCCGCCAGGAGCACGCATGACATGATGGGGGACGTGAGCGGGGGCACGGGCAACACGTCGGCAAGACGCATCGGGAGTCTCCTGTCGCGCGGGCTGTTCGTGGCACACACTGTCGGCACGCGTTCTGTGCGTCTACCTGCACCTGCAGCGTCAGTGCCCCGTTCTCCTTCTGCGTGAGGGGCTGTTTCAGCGATCGAGGCGGGGGACGCGCGCACTTCCCCTTCCCCTGGCATCGGCTCACAGCGTGGTGTTCCTGGGGGAAGGTCGGTGTCCTGCGCTCGACCAACGCGGTGACAGAGACACGATCGCCCCCGCGGGGCCCGTCGTCGATCGTCGGAGAGATGCGGCGCCCTGTCCCTGGGGGAGTAGGAGGAGCCCATGGATCCCCATCTGCTGGCGGGAGCGCGCGAGTCATCCCTGTGGACCACCTGGCGACTCCAGTTGACCATCCCGTCCGTCCTCGCCACCGGCGAGGAGTTCTGCCTGCGGATCACCGCGTTTGGGCCCGATGGCCTGCCCTCAACCGAGTTTGGTCGTGAGATCCACTTCGAGGACTCTCCCGGCGTCGAGGGGTTACCCAAGTCCGTCCGGCTCACCCCGGCGGATGGCGGCACGATCGAGGTACCTGGACTCCGGGCCACAGGCCCGGACTGCGCGTTCGTGGTCGCCCGGCCCGACGGGTGCCCCGGCACGCCCTCCTCCAACCCGGCGTGGGTGTTCGATGACCCTCCCTACCGCGTCTACTGGGGAGACCTGCACGTCCACACAACCTACAGCGACTGCAGCGCCTGGGCGTCCAAGGACCCCGAATTCGCCTACGCATATGCTCGCGACGCCGCCACATCGACTTCGCCGCCGCGGCCGACCACCTGCACGGCGTCGCCGCCGAGGAGGGGCGATGGCCTCGACTCGCGGAGCTTGTCCGGCTTTGCGACTCGCCGGGCAGGTCCGTCCCATTCCTCGCCTTCGAATCGTCTCACGCCACGGGTTACGGCGGAGACAACAACGCCTACTTCCTCGGATCGAACGCGCCCTTCTTCTGGCTCGACCGTGACGACATGCGCGGCACGGCCCCGCAGATCCACCTGTCCGAGCTGTGGGACTTCCTTGACGGCACCGGCGAGGACTACCTCACGGTGCCCCATCACACGGGCCGCTCGGGCAAGTGTAGGTCGTTTGGCGATTCGCTCTATGAACCCGGAAGGGAGCCGGTGTTCGAGATCTACTCGCTCTGGGGATCATCGGAGATCCGGTGGAGCCGGTTCCCGATCCATGGAGGCAACGTCGATGGCACGTGCTACTTCCAGGATGCGCTCCGGGCCGGCTGTCGGTATGGCGTGATCGCGTCAAGCGACGACCACACGACTCTCCCCGGTGGAGAGAGCAGGGAGAGCCGACCCGCGGGGCCGCTTTGGCTCAGCAGCTACATCCATCACGGTCTGGCCGCCGTCCGAGCGCCGGAGCTGTCTCGGAGTGCACTATGGACGGCACCGCGCGAGCGCAGGTGTTACGCCACCACGTTTGGGAGGACGCTGGTGGATGTGCAGATTGGCGACCGGTCAATGGGTCAGGAGACGCGGGTGGGCGCGGGTGACCCTCTTCGCAGATCCCGAGAGGTGCACGTCAGAGCCCTCAGCGCTGCAGCGAGGTGGCTCGACATCGTGTTGCTGCGCAACTGCGAGGAGATCGCCAGAGCTCGGTGGACGCCTGACCGGTCCGAGGTTGTGTTCCGCGACGACCACCCCCTGGAAGCGCTCGCCGTCCGTGATGCCCCGTTTCACCCGGAACCAATCGTTGTGTACTACGTGCGGGTGGACAGCCAACTCGACCAGACCCAGTGGTCGAGCCCGATCTGGCTTGACCTTCCCACCTGAGCCTGCCGAGGCAGCGCGTGAGGAGCCACAGCGATCCGGCATGTGGTCCCCGACCGGTCTCAGTCCGGGTTCCCGTGAGCAAGCGCATCACTGAGTGCCTCGATCGTCTCCAGCAGCTCCGCCTTGGCGGCCATGAGTGCAAGCCGACTCGTTGGTTTGACCCCCGGCCACGACCGGGCGCCGTGTCCACCCTTGTTCATGGTCATCGGCACGAGCGCGCCTGGCTCCATGCTGAAGGCGTTCTCCCGGAACGCGCGTCCCGCCTCGACGGCGTCACGCTGGGCCTTGGTGAGCGCCCCCGCGGGTTGGTCCTCCGCGTCCCGCAACAGCAGGGCGAGCCTCCGCCAGTAGGCGTAGTCCTCGTATCCCTCGCGGACGCCCTCGAGGGCCGGCGTCGAGACGGGCCCATCTGGGCCGTTGGCCCACAGCACCCACAACCGGTCCGGCGTGATCCCCTGGTGATAGGCGAAGAGGGAATAGTGGGGCACGTCCAAGTACGCCGCCTGCCAGCCGATCGCCCTCATGGCATCGGGCGACGACGTGCAGAAGCCCCCGCTGTAGAAACCGACCTCATCGGCGGGATCCAGCTCCGTACGCCCGGCCCGGACGTCTTCCTGGAGCGTCCAGCAGATCGGCTGTGTGGGCGTCCAGATGTCGAGCACGGGATCGAGCGTCTCCGCGAAGTCCGGGCTGAAGTGGTTGACCGTCATGTGCACCTTGAGCTCGGGATGCACGGCCTTGAGCCCCCGCAGTCGGGCGAGCGTCTCGGGCTTGGTGGCGTCGGGCACGGACGGCTCGTCGAGGGCGTATATCCAGATCTGCTTGAAGCCAAGGTCCACACAGCGTTGGATGAGCCGCGTGTCGAACTCCGTCTTCGCCTCCGCAAGGGCCTGCGGAGGCTCGCCCTCCAGCGCCGTGAACCAGTCGTCCCGGTGCAGCGAGTACATGAAGCCCAGCCGATCGAACCCCGCCGCCAGCGCCGCCTCGAGCCTGCCCACGATGCCGTCCATGCTGATTGCGAGCTCGCCGTCTTCGCCACGGTGGACGCGGGCTGCGCTCTTCCACGGGTTGAATGGGAAGTGCACCTGCACTTCGCGGACGCCGCACTCGGTGAGCAGCTTCGCGTGCGCCTGGAAATCGCCGCTTATGTAGGTCAGTGGGCCGTACAGCCTGATCGCGGCCGACTCCGGGGGAGCCATGCTGACGTCCAACACGCTTACGACCACATGCAAGGCCCGTGGCTCGGCGTTCTCAGGGCGAATGGTAAGGGTGAGCGGATACCGCCCCGGCCCCAGTGCGTGCCCGTCGAGGCTTACCCAGAAGCTCTTGTGGTCGCCCAAGGTCATCTGGTGCCGATTGCCCTCGATCAGCGCATAGTCGTCGTGCGGCGGCGGTGGCCCGGCCGTCGACACACGCGCCTGTGTCCGCAGGAGGACGGCCGCTTCGGGCAGGGCAGGCGCGGAGCCGACGGACAGCTCAACGGCCCCGACGTCGCGCAGTGCGAGCACGCCGACCTCCAGCGACTCCCGCTCATCGACGCCGATGGCCAACTCGAGCGGCCCGGCCGGGGAGAATGGTGGGTTGGGCCCGCCGTAGTGGACCGCATACCCCCGCCGCACGTCTCGATCGGTCACCGAGGCCAGCATGTGGCTGCTCTCGCCCTCCCGTCGCCCCCTCAGGTAGCTCCCGGTCGGCTTGCCCACCACAACCGGCACCTCGAAGGATGCCAGTCGCGTCTCGCCGCTCGTCGCCTCCACGGTAAGGACGTACGTGCCTTCGGCGGGGAGCGTGTGGCTGGTGCTCCCCAGCAGCATTTCGCCGGGCCCAGCCGCCGGCAGCTCGAGGCCGGTCTCCTCCCACACGAACACGCGGTCCAGTGTCTCGTAGCGGAAGCGAACGGGGGTGCCGAGCTTGGTCTGAGCTGTGTGCATCAGCTCAACGTCGATGGTGAGGGTCGTGCCATCCACCTGTGGCGCCAGGCGCGTGACAGCCTTCGAGGTGGCGTTGGTAACCTCGGCCATCCCCTCCAGCTGGCAGAGCGTCACGGGCACGGTGAGTGATTCCCCGGGCTTCAGGTCGAGGCCGATGGTCCATTCCAGGCTTGGGTTCGGCGGCGGGCCGTCCGCCCAGTTGTAGAACGACTGCAGGGCTGGCGAGTCGACGACAACGGCCAGACCCGTGTGGCGATCCTGGTCGATGACCGCGTACCACGGCCGTTCCACCTCGTGCCACTGGCCGACGTCGCCGTATGGGAACGGCTGGGTCTCCACTCCCCGGTGGCTGTGCCAGAAGTAATGGTCTTCCGGCCCCGCCTTGCCGCCGGGCAGATAGTAATTCCGGACCATCTGCTGGGCGCTGAGGTGTTCTTCAGCGGGATTGGTGTACGTATACTCCACTCGCAGCGCAGACTCGCCCTCGACAAGCGTCACGCGTTTGGCGACGTCGACACCGACACCGGACGCAGAGAACGTGACGCTGACTCGCTCCGGTCCGGTGTCTTCTACCTGGGCTGCATACTCTGCGGCGCTCAACTCGGACTTGTCGTCAAGCATCCCGCTCCGGCCATCGCCCCGCCACCAGACCAGCTCGCGTCCATCGGCGTTGCGTACGAGCGAACAGATCCGCGCTCCAGAGTTGGCGGCGATCTCCACGGTTATCTGGGTGTTCTCCAGGCGAGCGATCGAGAGCTCATCCCTCTCGAGCATCGTGACACTCGCTGACCACCCCGACGACGCGGCGCCGAGACACGAGGCCGCGATCAGACTCACCAGTTGTGTGCGCATCGCAGTTCTCCCGAGCGAGTGTTCCCGACTGCCTCCTGACGTTGCCCCTGGTACAAGCGCGATCCTCCCCAGCGGCAGGCTCCGGCGCCACCCGTGTGGAAACGAGATCCAGTCGCCGACTGACTTCGGTGGGTCCACATGCCTGGCGGTCTCGAGGGTGTCGAGCCCCCGCGCGGGGGCCTGGAGGGATGCACATGCGCCGTCTCCTCTCCGTTCTGCTGCTGGGCGCCGCGTGTGCGGCGCCGGCGTGCTCTGCTGTGATCGCGCGGGCCGGCCTGCCGGGGCTGCCGATCGTCATCGCGGACGACCCAACCCCGCCCGAGCGGTTCGCCGCGGAAGAACTGGCCCTGCACCTGGCGCAGATCACGGGCGGGGCATTCACCATCACGCTGGAGCCGGAGCATCCGGCCGGTTCCCCAGCCATCTTCGTGGGACACACCCAGTTCTCGAAGGACAGCGACGTGGGCGCGGCGACGATGGGCGAGGAAGAGTCGCTTGTCCGGACCGTGGGCGACAGCCTGGTGCTGACCGGGGGGCGTCCGCGGGGGACGCTGTATGCTGTCTACGAATTCCTCGAGCGAGACCTCGGCGTCGCCTGGCTCAGCGAGGACGTCACGCTGATTCCCCGGCGCCCGGATGTTACCGTCGACGACCTGGACCGTCGTCGGACGCCGGCCTTCGCGGGGTTGCGGTGGGTCTACACGTCTCAGCGGGAGCACAACCACACGGAGGAGTTCATCCGCAAGATGGACCTGTGGGGCGCCCGCAACCGGATCGGTGCGGGGGCCTGGCTGTGGGGCGACGACGAGCGCATGGGGGTGCGCCGGAAGGGGTGGCCGGGCTGGGGCCATAGCTTCTACGCCTACCTGCCGCCGGAGGAGCACTTCGACGAGCACCCGGAGTGGTTCTCGATGGGCCTCGGCGGCGAGCGGATGCGCGGCGGGGGCCAGCTTTGCCTGACGAATGCCGAGATGCGCAAAGCGGTCGTGGCGCGGATGCGCGAGGCCATCGAACAGGACCGGGCGCAAGCCCGGGATGAAGGCCGCCCGCACCCGGACCTCTACGACCTGGGCATGAACGACTACCACAACATGTGCCAGTGTTTGGACTGCCGGGCCGTCGTCGAGCGCGAGGGGGGCGAGTCCGGACTGGTGCTCGAGTTCGTCAATGTCGTCGCCGATGAGATAGGGCCCGACTACCCCGACATCATCATCTGGACTTTCGCCTACAGCCTCACGATCCAGCCGCCGAAGACCGTGAAGCCTCGCGACAACGTGATGATCCAGTTGGCCTACCTGGCGCCCGGCGAGTGGCGCGACCCCACCAAGCCGCTCACCCATGAAGCCCACGCCACGCATCGAGACGCGACCGAAGGATGGGCGAAGATTGCGGGCAAGGTCCGGATCTGGGACTACTGGCGGTTCTTCACCGGCGACGCCTTCGAGACACCGTACACTCGCGTCAAGCTGATCCAGGAGGACCTTCAGTACCTGCGCGATCTGGGGATCAGCGATGGCTACTTCGTCGAGTTCTACGGTGAGGAGCGCCTGAGCTTCGTGGCGCTCACTCGGTGGCTCGGGACCAAGCTGATGGATGATCCCGATCAGGATGCCGAGGCGCTGATCGATCGGTTTGTGCAGGCCTGGTACGGCCCGGCGGCGGGGCCGATGCAGGAGTGGCTGGACTACCTCACCGAACGCTTGGCCGAGAGCGACGAATCCCTGACCGTGCAGGCTGCCTACCGTCGCTCGTACATGGACATTCCCTTCTTCGAACGCGCCTATGAGATCCTCGATCGCGCGGAACAGGCGTGTGAGGGCGAGTCGCCGGAGATGGCCCGGACCCTTGCCGAGCGGATGCCGGTCGACAGCGCCCTGCTCGGCCTGTGGGACGCGCTGGCCGCCGGGCTGGGAGAAGGACAGGCGATGCCGTGGGATCGGGAACGCGTGCTTGAGCGCTACATTGCGGGCAAACGTCTGGTCGTGCGTCACCGGCGCGTCGCGCAGACCGTGGGGAACGTACTGGGGCAGATCGACGAGGAGGAGGCGCGCCTGCGGCTCGCGCTGGTGCAGCCGCCGCTGCCGAGCGCCTTCGACGCGCTGCCCCGGAGGGATGTCGTCGATGTGCTGCGGGAGGCGTCGTGGGACTACCCGCGTTTTGATCGGCGCGTGGTTGACGATCCGGATGCGCCCGGCGGAACGGCCGTCCGGCTCGCGACGCCTGATGACGAGCCCGGCGCAGAGGTCCCGATGGGCCTGTACTGCGAGCCCGGGCGCTGGGGTCCGACGCTGGCCTTGGCGCCCGGTGAGACCCCGGACGGCGACGCCAAGTGGTTCGAGGAGGGGCTAGGCCAGGAGCGACGCGGGCCGGCGGCCCCCATGCCCACGGACGAGGCTTACCATTGGTATCGGCTGGGGCCCTTCGAGATCACCCCCGGCACCATCTTCCACGCCCATCGCTCCTGGTACATCAGCCTCGGGATCGACCGCCCGCTCCGGTTGGGTTACCCGGAAGAGGACTGGTACGTCTTCGTCTCGTTCAAGCTCGAGGGACCCGCCTATGTGCCTGGTTCAGAGAGGGAGAACGCCCTCTATGTCGGCCGGATCGTGCTGGTACGCGCGGCCACCCCGGGGGCGGCAGACTTCGTGCCGGGAGAAGGCCCGGAGTGACCTGTCGTGTCTTTGGCCGACGCGAGGCTCGGCCGCACGCTAAGTGCGATAGCCCCAGGAGAGGTGAGTGGCTAGGATGCCCCGGATGCCCGTCCGTCAGATCGCTTGGGTCGCTTCCGTGGTCGGGGCGGCGTACTGCCCAATCCCGTCGGCACCCCAAGGGCCGGCCCCCCTGATTCGAAACGCCTTCTGCGAGGAGCTCGCCGAGGATGGCCGCCCAACGGACTGGCTGTTCTCATACTCGAGCGGTGGCCCTTGCGACCTCGTGGTGGACACCCAAGTGAAGCGCGCGGGTGATGGCTCCATCTGGCTCGCCAACCACGAGGGTGGGGCAAGGTTCCCGCGCATGTACCAAACCGTGGAACTGGCCCCCGGCACGCGCTACCATCTGGCCGCTTGGGTCCGGTCCTCGACCGGCGGGGCCAACCTCCAGGTCACGCCCGCCGGCGGCACATGGTATGGGAAGGGCGACTACGGTGGAGTCGTGCCTATTGGCGCCAGTGATGAATGGCGCCAGATTGAGAAGCGGTTCACGACCGGCCCGGGAGAGCGCGTCAAGGTGAATGTCGTCTTCACGCTCGTGGCTCCGAACCGAGAGACCGCGGATCTCTGGATAGATGACGTGTCTCTACGCGAGGAGGGCCCTAAGCCCGATTACTCGCGCTTCATCCCGCCCGTGGACACAAGTGTCGTCGTTCCCCACGTCGCGTGGGCCAAGGACCTGCCCGGCCCACGCCGACGCGTGCTCCTCGTGGCGCCTCAGATCACCATACGTGACGTCATCGAACTCTCGCATCGCATGGACTTGGTGGCAGAGGTCCACTATGCGAGTGCCGATCTCTCCAAAGTGCTGGCGCGGCCCTGGGACGCCGTGGTCTTCGGTAGCGTAGACTGGGAGCAACTCGACGTCTCCGTGCGACAGACCCTCTGGGAGGAGGTCCGCGCCGGGAC
>PVBE012042542.1_pt1 | contig 50678 bp, 50 predicted proteins | sample 1631181 | NCBI WGS metagenome assembly PVBE01 (sample SAMN08397723, study PRJNA350692) | Marine metagenome, whole genome shotgun sequencing project. | isolation source: water | place: Pacific Ocean | collected 2012-04
AATTACGCAGAATAACTTTCAACTTTTGCCAGTGTTGATCTGTCAGCATGGTACGAGGCATAGCGAATAGTAAAATTGGGTTTGGCGATTTGATTTTACTACTTCGCTATTTTTTTAAGCTAAAAGTGTCAACACACCCTAGTTATTATTTCTTTGGAAATACTTTGTTTGGCATCATTAATGCAATTGGTGCAACGGGTTATATCGCTGAAGATGAGCTGCTTGAGCATCTTAAAGGTTTCTTACAAGATTTATTGCAACAGTATCCTGAAAGTACGTTATTGCAAGGTTTATTGTTTAATGAGACGTTGCCTTATAAGGGAAATTTACTAACGCGTTTACATGAACTTGATGAACTGATCGCACCTGTTGAGCATCAGTCTGTTTATGTGCAGCTGCAAAATCCACTGTTCGTAGAGCAGAAGGATGTGAGCTATGCTTGATTTTATTGGAATCGGGTTGGGGCCTTTCAATCTGAGTCTTGCTAGTCTTTTGCAAGGGAAAAGTGAGCTTAAATATCAATTCTTTGAACAAAAAGATGGCTTTGACTGGCATGCGAGTATGCAATTGCCCAATGCTTTACTGCAAGTCCCATTTATGGCGGATTTAGTAAGTTTGGTCGAGCCAACAAGTCCCTATAGTTTTCTCAATTATTTAAAGCATCACCAGCGATTATATAAATTTTATTTCCGTGAAAATTTATATATTCCACGCCAAGAATATAACCATTATTGTCAATGGGTTGTAAAACAACTGGATAATGTCCAATTTAATAGTCGCGTTCTTGAAGTCCAACCCGTAAAAGGTGGTTTTGAGGTTGAGGTTTTATTCAACGGCGAAATACAGCGCTATCGTGCGCGTCAATTGGTTTTAGGAATAGGGACTGTTCCGCATTTACCTGAAAGTTTGCAGCATATTTATTCACAAACAACGCAATGTTTACATTCAGCTGAATATTTGAAAAGTTGTCCTGAAAAACTAAAAGGTGATGTGGTGTTGATTGGCTCAGGGCAGTCTGCGGCAGAAATTTTTATCGACTTATTTGATCGTCAATATGCACAAGGACAGGTGAAAGCCAACTTCTATTTACATTGGTTAACTCGATCAGCGGGTTTTTTCCCAATGGAAAATACACCGTTAGGGCTTGAGCATTTTAGCCCTGATTATATGCACTATTTCTATCATTTACCTACCGCACTGAAAGCTGAGTTACCTGTTCAACAGGCAAATTTATATAAAGGGATTAGTAGCAAAACGATTCGTGACATTTATGAGCGACTTTATCATCGTAGTATTGGTGGTCAAAATACAGATGTGACTTTGGCAGGGCATCATCAGCTACAGCATGCAGAAGTGCTAGAAAATCAAAAACTACGTTTGCGTTTTGAACAGCATCAGCAAAATGAGAAGTATTTGGTTGATGCAGATTGTGTGATTGCGGCTACAGGCTATCGCTATCCAAAGCCTGCATTTTTACAAAATTTACAGTCTTTAATTTCGCTTGATCAGACAAATCGTTGGCATGTCAGCTCAGATTTTGAAGTGAATTATCAAGGTGATGGGCGGATCTTCTTACAGAATATGGAAGTGTTTCATCATGGTGTTGGAACACCTGACCTCGGTCTAGGTGCATATCGAGCAGCGACAATTGCCAATCAACTTTTGGGTAGGGAGTTATTTAAACTCGATAAGGCTCAGTCTTACCAACAGTTTGGTGTTGCTGCATCTGTAAAACTAGATCAACCAGTGCGGAATCATGCACAGTTAGCTGACTCAACGCTGTCACGTGTTTCTCAGAAATCAGATCAGCGTCGACATATTTCGCCAACGTTTTACTCACAGTTAAAACTATCAGAGCATATTGACTAGGTTGTACAGAGGAAAAGTGTATGGAGCAATCTTCTGTACCAACCGCTCAATCTGTTCAAGTCGGGTTGCAGCGTTATGTCTTACTTACTGTGATGCTTGGAACAGGTACAGTAAGTTTAAATAATAGTAGTTTTAACCCAGCAATTCCTCAATTGATGCAATATTTTCAAATTGGAGAGATTTGGGCGAGTTGGGTCGTTGTTGCTTTTTTATTGGCAATGAGCATCAGTTTGCCGCTCGCAGGTTATTTCAGTCAACGTTTTGGTAAACGACAGACTTATTTAACTGCATTGTTGTGCTTTGCTTTGGCATCGACAATTGGTGGATTATTTAATCAATTTGAGTCTGTTCTTATCGCGAGAGCCTTGCAGGGTTTTTGCAGCGGTCTCATGATTCCTTTGTCGCTGGGCTTGATCTTTTCGGTTACACCTACTGAACAACGAGGCAGTACTACAGGATTATGGGGTTCGATGATCATGCTGACTTTGGCAATCGGGCCGATGTTGGGTGCGTTAGTTTTGGTCTGGCTCGATTGGCAGGCTTTATTCTTTATCAACTTGCCGATTGCCTGTATCGCTCTAGTGTTGGGTTATCTTTATCTACCTAAAGAACAAGGGGACATGAATCAGTCCTTTGATTGGCTTGGATTCATCTATCTAAGTACAAGCATTATTTTGCTGTTAGTTACTTTAAGTCAGATTCATCAATTTGCAGATTTAGTCCAACCGATCTATTGGTTGTTGCTTGGCATTTGTGTCCTAACATTCCGGCAGTTTGTTAGAAGGCAAAAAGTTCAAACTCGTCCATTGATTGAACCAGCATTGTTCGATGTAAAAGGCTTTCGATTTAGTCTGATGATTTGTGTGGCACAAACGGTTGGTTTATTCATCGGTATGTTGCTTGTACCGTTATGGATTCAACAGAGTTTAAAGCTGAGTCCGCTCTGGACGGGTTTTGCCCTTATGAGTAGCGCACTTGTGACTGGTCTATGTAGTCAGCCTGCGGGAAAATATCTCGATAAATACGGCGCGTCAAAAATCATAAGCTTTGGTCTCATCATCACCGCATTGTCTTTTGCATTGCTTGCATGGGCACCCGTACAAAATGTCTGGTTCATTATCTGTTGCATGATGTTGCATGGTTTGGGAATGGGACTGTCTTATATGCCTTCAACCACAGCAGGTTTAAATAGTTTACGTCAGCAACAGCATCATTTGGTCACTCAGGCTGCTGCGTTAAATAATCTGTTCCGTCGACTTTTTGCCGTAGTTGCCGTGGTACTTGCTGCTTTATATCTGCAATTACGCCAAGACATTTTTCAAACAAGTTCAAATACAGCGCTGGACACATTTAAAGGCATTCAAGAAATTTTTGTTTTTTGTACTGTGCTTATCTTGTGCGCTTTGCCTTATGCATGGCGTTTCCCAGACCAACACAAAATGAATTAAATATTTAGGAAGATCAACATGGGACAATTACATCCAGTTTTATCAAATACGCATCTGATTCAAAATACCTTTCAAGCATGGCAACAACCACAATCTGAACAGTCGAAAGCGGTTGAACAGCGTGTAATAAAACAATTATTACAAGCGCTTATTTTCGAAGAAATCATTGCGGCTGATCATGATGGTGAAAAATTTATAGTTCAGGTGCAGGATCGCCAACAGCAAACGGTGCAGTATAAAGCGTCTGGTCAGCGTCAATATAGTTATAACTTAGTTCGATTGGCGCGTGATCAAGATGTTCTCCGCCAAGATGCGCAAGGTAAGCAGCAACCAGCTCGTCTGAATCAAGTCATAGATGAAATTCTGCGTTCAATTACAGACGCCGCGAAAGTTGAAGATTTCATTTTTGAATTAAAACGTACATATATTCACGATTTACAGTCACAAGTGTGTTTTGAAAACTATGCCTTGCCTGCAATTCAATATCCTTACGATATTCTCGAATCTTATTTAATGGATGGTCATCCATATCATCCTTGTTATAAGTCACGAGTTGGTTTCAGTTTGCAAGATAATATCCATTATGGCGTTGAATTTGCACAGCCGATGGCGCTCGTTTGGTTAGCTATACATAAAGATATTGTTGCTGAAAACCATTCCAATAGTATTGATACAAAAGAATTTTTTAAGGCACAGCTAAATTCACAAGACTTAGTCCAATTTCAGCAAAAACTTAAAAATCAAATTAAAGAAAGCGCTGATTATGTGTGGATTCCAGTTCATCCTTGGCAATGGGAAAATCATCTTATCTCAATTTTTGCCGAAGAAATTGCTGATCAAAAAATTATGTATTTAGGTCACAGTCATGATCGTTATTTGGCGCAGCAGTCTTTACGAACTGTGACAAATCTTCAGCATCCAGAAAAACCGTATATTAAACTTTCGATGAGTTTAACCAATACATCGAGTTCACGAATACTGGCAAAACATACAGTGATGAATGGACCAATCATTACTGACTGGTTGCAAGCTTTGATTGATCAAAGTGAAACTGCGAAAAAATTAGATTTTGCGGTATTGCGTGAAGTTTATGGTTTGAGTGTGGATTTCACTCGTTTGCCTGCTTCACATGCAAAACAAGCCTATGGAACGATTGGCTGTTTATGGCGGGAAAGTGTGCATCAATACTTACGTGAAGGCGAAGATGCGATTCCACTGAATGGGGTGAGTCATATTCAAAAAGATGGGCAAGCCTTAATTACACCATGGATACAGCAATACGGCATGGAAAAATGGACACGTCAATTATTGAAAGTAGTGATTACGCCGCTGATTCACTTACTATTTGCTGAAGGTATTGCGACGGAGTCGCATGGGCAAAATATTATTTTGGTACATGAGAAAGGGTGGCCAACCCGAGTGTTGCTAAAAGATTTTCATGATGGTGTACGTTATAGCCCAGCACACTTGGCACATCCAGAATTAGCGCCTGAACTCGATCAGTTACCGCCTGAACATGCCAAAACCAATAGTATGTCTTTTATTTTGACTGACGACTTGGATGGGATTCGTGATTTTAGTTGTGCATGTCTGTTCTTTGTGGCGCTGACAGACATTGCAATTTTTCTAAATCAAACTTATGCGGTGGCAGAACAAGATTTTTGGCAATGGGCAGCGGATGTAATTCAGGAGTATCAGCAACAACATCCTGAACATACTGAGCGTTATCAAATCTTTGATGTATTTGCCGACAAGTTACGTATTGAATCATTAACCAAAAGACGTTTATTTGGTGATGGTCGTATTCAAATTAAGTTTGTTGATAACCCATTGGCACCTTTTAAAGCTCAGGTGAAGTGAGGTTATTTATGAATGCGCTGCAACCTGTCTATCAATTGACAGACAGAACGATTTTACAAGATTTTGTGAATGCCTTATTGGTCGAGGAGTTGATTCCTGAGCAATATGTTGTTGATTTTGCAACGGCACAAGCAAAGCTGAGTGGATTCGATATTGATCTAGAACAATATTTTAATGAACGAATTGAGCAGCAATACGTTGTATTGTTACTTGAGCAGCAATCAAAGCGATGTGTCTTTTTTCCTGTAAATCAAGGTATTGCTCAACCTTGGTGTTTTTTTGCTGAGTCTGAAATTCTCTTAATAGATCAGACGAATGATCAGGGCCAACTTCAGTCGATTGAATTATTGGAACTATTCCAATATTTGCAAGATATGGAGGTATTTCAACACTGTCAGACGAATAAAATTCAAAATTTTGCAGATCAAATCCAGAAGTGTTTGCAGCAATATCGTTTGCTGCAACAACACAAAGTGAATACACACGAGTTGATGCATCAAAGTTCCGCACAGATATTTCGTATTTTAGAGCAATATGCGGGTTATCGGGATCGTCCTTATCATCCTTTATCCAAGTTGAAGGAAGGGTTGAGTCAACAGGAATACCTGCAATATTGTCCTGAATTTGCGCAGGAACTCAGTATCCACTGGGTTGCGGTACATAAAGACAAAATGATATTTGGTGAGGGTGTTGACGATATTTTTACGCAACAGCCTAGCCAAATTTTCATTAATCGTGCCGAACGACATCAACTGAAACAGGAAATGTTCCAGCGCGGATTGAGTGAATCACATATCGCCATGCCTGTGCATCCGTGGCAATTCCAGCATTTATTTGAACAATTCTTTGCTGAGGATGTCGCTTTAGGTATCTGTCAACCATTGAATTTTATTTCAAACGGAATGTACGCCAGTGCTTCAATGCGAAGTTTATTGTCTGAGTATATTCCACAAGAAAGTCTGAAATTGCCGATAGGGATTAAAGCACTTGGTTCATTACGCTTTCTTCCGATCGTAAAAATGATTAATGGAGAGAAAAACCAGAAACTATTGTTACAAGCACAGCAAAAAGATCCTGTGCTACAACAAAAATTATGGTTATGTGAAGAAACCCAATGGTGGTCATATTTACCAGAAAAGCAGCAAGATCGAAGTGCTGATAATGAATGGTTATTTGTAGAGAAACCGACACATTTAGCCGCTCAACGTCGTCATATTCCACCTGAATTATTGCAGCAGCCGTATCAACTGATTCCAATGGCAAGTCTGGGACACAAGATTTCAGGTCAGCCCGCTGTGTTTGATTATATTTTGCAGCGACAAGGGCTAACGAATGGAACGGTCGAGGTGTTGGATCAATTCGCCCAATTATGTACATGCTTTTTTGAAGTGAATTTACGTCTGTTCCGTTTGGGGTTGATGGGAGAAATTCATGGACAAAATTTATGTCTGGTGCTTAAAGATGGTCAATTTGATGGCTTGATGTTTAGAGATCATGACTCATTGCGTATTTACTTACCGTGGGTATTACAAAATGGTTTGGATGATCCAGATTATTTAAGTCCACATGATTTTAGAAATACGCTCTATCATGATTCAGTCGAAGAATTATTGTTCTACATTCAGACTTTAGGCATTCAAGTCAACCTTGGCTGTATTGTCGAGACTTTGGCGAAACATTATCAGATTGAAGTGCGTGAATTTTGGAAGGTGTTGGCTGTTGAGTTGCAGCAGATATTGGAACAATTAGATTTTCAGCCTGAAATTCGAAAGCAGTTACAACGTTTATTGTTTGAGTCACCACATTGGCCTTATAAACAATTGCTTCGACCGTTGCTTGAACAAGAGACTCGAATAGGCAGTATGCCTTCAGGTATTGGAAAAACGAGCAATCCACTTTGGCAAGTTTTCAATCAGTCATAGTAGCCATGCATGAATAGTTACTGTGCTGATCAAGCAAGATTAACCACGCCAGTTTCAGCGTTGAGCAAACATCTGAAACTGGAGGTGTGTTACTTAGACACAAAGGCGATCACTTTAGCAGATTTACTTGATGATTCGATTTGTGAGAAGACCCTGCAAGACTTTGCAAAACGTATTCATGCTAAAAACCTAAGCTGTGCCAGCTCTTTATTTGTCAAATATTGGTCTACTGTTTGGATATTACCTTTTCTTTATTGCCATGCGGCATCTTTAACTTTTGTGAAATGGCAGAGTTCAATCTTAGCTGTCAACTTACCCTGTGAATGGTACTGGGATCGGACATTGCAGTTGACAAACTCTGAGGCTTTATCTCTTGAAGTGATGTCTTTGCAGGATGTTGGTGCGATTTTTGATCAGCTCAATTGTTTGTTCCAACAGATCACTAAGGTTGGAAGAGTGTCTTATGCCTTGCTTTGGGAAAATGCTGCGGTTCGTGTGGTGCAGTTCTATCACTCATGGGCACAGCAAAACATAAGTCCTGAGATGCAAGAAAAATTACAGCAACAACAACAGCTCATCAAAATGCGTTCAGCTCAAAGTTTTCATTTAGCTGAAAATCCTTTTGTTCGTCTTTGGAGTCACTGGCATCCAGAGCTTGCAACCTATATGAGAAAAAAGTGCTGTTTGTATTTTCAGTTAGAGGAAGCTGGTCAAACTTTATGTCGCAACTGTCCATCACAGCTAAAACAGATCAAATGAGAACATTTTATGAACCAGAACATAAACCTAGAAGCGCTTATAGCGGCGTATAAAAATATCGCGACCTCAACCATTGGGCATGTATTGGATACAGGGCATATTCCACATGTTTTTCCAATGTCTCCTGAACAAAGTCTAGTCGGTGTGATTAGAACAGCACGGCTTGAGTCAAAAAATGCAAGCAAATTAAGAGATGTCTTAATGAGCTGTCAGTCGAAAGAAGTCCTCATCATTGATGCACGATATGATTTACAACGTGCATGTTGGGGGGAGCAGAGGAGTGTCGCAGCGATTCATTGTGATTTAGCTGGCGTAGTCGTGCTTGGTGCTATTACTGATCGGCAAGCGTTATTAAAATTAAAGCTTCCCATTTTTGCACATGCTGTCAGTTGCTTAACCACGCGTAATGAAGGTGAGAGCTTGGTTGAAATGGACACAGAAATTTATATTAATCAGTTCACGGTGCATTCTGGTGATCTATTAGTGGCTGATGCAGATGGCGTTTTTGTCTTGGCGATTGAGACAGCACAGCAATATTTGGAGCAGTTTCAACATCTCGAAACTGAGGAAAAAATCAAAAAAGACAATTTTTTTCGTCTGAATGAAATTAATGAATACTATTTTTAATAAAAATCATTCTCATTAATATTTAAATTTAGTATGATGAGTCGCCTTTTGGATATTTTTTGAGTGATATTAGGGCTCTGGAGAAATGAGAAAATGAAAGTGAAGAATGAGTTTGGGGCGAAAAAAGTACTGTTTAAAATGACACCATGTTGTCTTGCTGTCATGGCAATGTTTGCTCAGCATGTCTATGCAGATACAAGTTCAAATGAAGTTGCTACTGAAGAATCTAAGGAAAAACCTGTTGCACAATTAGAGAAAATCGTTGTTACAGCTACGCGTACGCCAAAAAATATTGCAGAAATTGCGGGGACTGTTCAAACCATTGACCATAATCAAATTGCGCAGCAAGCAACGGCAGGGCGTAAAGTTGCTGATGTATTAGCGCAACTTGTTCCATCACTCGCACCAAGTAGTGGAACTACGAGTAACTATGGTCAGACGATGCGTGGCCGTAATGTATTGGTCATGATTGATGGTGTATCTCAAACAGGTTCGCGTGATGTATCACGACAACTCAATAGTATTAGCCCGAGTATGATTGAACGTATTGAGATCATTTCAGGCGCTACAAGTATTTATGGTTCTGGTGCTACAGGTGGCATCATCAATATCATTACCAAGCGTGCTGATACATCAAAACCATTGAGCTTTGAAACCAAAGTTGGAATCACTTCATCTGATACATTCCGTGGCGATGGTTTAGCTTATGAAGTTGGACAAACCGTTTCATTCGATAAAGACAATATCAATGGTTTCTTAGGTGCGAACTTTACCAGTCGAGGTTCTCAATTCGATGGTAAGGGAGAGCGTATCGCAACCGATCCATACCAGACCAGCCGTGAAGATACCGACACAATCGATGTAAATGGTCGCTTGAATATTGATTTAACCGATACACAGTCTTTGAACTTTGGTGCGCAATATTATAAAGACAAGCAAGACACAGAATATGGACGTGATTATACGGGCGATGTCGTAAACAATCCTTCATATAAAGCAGTCAAAGGGTTGAAACTAGATAATCAACCATTCACTGAGCGTTATGCAGTAAATACGCAATATCAAAATCAAGAGTTTTTAGGGCAAACCTTAAATCTTGAGGCATATTACCGTAAAGAAAATGCACGTTTTTTCCCTGTTTATGCACTGACTCAATTTGCAAGCCAATCACAATCTGAGATTGAAGTTGCTGGGCTTCGCTCAACACTTCAAAAAGAACTAAGCGTTGCTGATCGTGCCTTAAAACTAACGTATGGTTTAGATTACGATCATGAAAAAGATCATCAATACTATGACTTACTGAATGCATTGGATAATGGTCTAACTTATACAAGTACAGGCAAAAGTTATGGTGCTGGACCTGATACAACGATTCAAAATATCGGTGCTTTTTTACAAGCTGATTATGAACTGACGGATCGTTTAAATATCCAAGCGGGTACGCGTTATCAATATATCAAAGCAGATACAGATGCTTATATTCCATCAAGACAAGCTCAACGAGCAGCTCAAGGGCAAAGTGCTGATTTGACCGTCATTCCAAGTGACTCAACCAATTCAGACAAGTTTCTATTCAATTTGGGCGCTGTATACAAATTAACGGATGATCAGCAAGTCTTTGCGAACTTCTCACAAGGTTTCAGTTATCCAGATGTTCAACGTATGCTACGTGATGTTGCGATTTATACGCTTTCAACAGCGAATATTGAACCGATCACAGTGAATAGCTATGAATTGGGTTGGCGTTTAAACCAAGATGATGGTTTAAATCTTGGTGTAACAGGCTTCTATAATACGTCCGATAAGGTTGTACAGTTTAATGCTAACCGTTCTGCTAGTGTGGCTGATGCAGATCAACGTGTATATGGTGCAGAGCTCACAGCAAGTTATCCATTCATGGAAAACTTTAAAGTCGGCGGAACACTTGGTTATACCCGCGGACAATACGAGGATGCTGCTGGGAAATGGCGTGAACTCAATGCTTACCAAGTTTCTCCGACCAAAGGAACGGTATTTGGTGAATGGAATAATGATGAGGGTTATGGCGTTCGCGTACAAATGTTAGCGGTTAAAGGTACGGATAAAGCAGCCAAAGATGATCTCGTTGCTGTAACTGACGATAATATCCTTCCAAACTCAGCGGCAAAAATTACAGGTTATACCACCATGGATGTGCTAACACATTTCCCTGTAGGAAAAGGGCGCTTAGACTTTGGTGTCTATAATGTGTGGAACAAAGATTATCGTACTGTATATAGCCAACAATCGGCTGTCTCATTTGCTAAGTTATCAAGTTTACCTGCTGAAGGTCGTACCTATGGACTAAGCTATACAATTAATTACTAATAAAATTTGAGAAAGAAATATTGATTGGATAATGAGTATTTCTTTCTCTGTAAGCTTTTTTTGAGTGCAAGGTAATTAAGATGAGCCGAATTGAAAAACAAGAAAAATTTAATCTGACTTATCGCAGAGTATTTTTCATCTGTCTTGCAGCTTATTGTTATAGCTCTTGGCTAAGTTTGGTTTTGGCAAATTGGTTACCGTTTGCGACAGCAGAAAACGTCTATTTGGCCGTATTTTTAAGTTTTATTTTCTTCATTTTCTATGTGGTATTAGCCACTGCGGTGATATCTAAACTTTGGTTTTGGAGTATGAATAGTTTAGGAGTATTACTTCTTGCAGGTTATTGGTTATTAAACAGATGGGGAATGACCTAATGAATTTTCGTCAAATACAAGCCATTGTGCATAGCTGGTTTGGCATTGTTGTTTTATGGGGTATCTTCTTTATATTTTTTACAGGTTCCGTCGCTTATTTTCGTACAGAGTTGAATGTCTGGGCGCAACCTGAAGCAATGAGTCGTATTCAACATATTCCATCTACTCAACAGTCCGCTCAAATTGCTTTTAATTATCTTAACCAAAATGCTGAAGATGCGAAACGTTGGCGAGTCACTGTTGCAAACGAGCGAATGCCTGTCAATTTACTACAATGGCAAGATGAAAATGGACGGTATCAACAATTACAGAATCCACTCACTGGCGAGTTACTGAATCCAGTACATGATACTTTGGGTGGTGATTTATTCTTTAAATTGCATTACACCTTGTATCCGCTACCCAGCAAAATTGGTAGTTTTATTGTCGCTATTATTTCAATTATTTTTTTAATTAGCCTGATTTCAGGGATTATTACTCATAAGAAAATCATCAAGGAGTTCTTTGTTTTCCGATCTTATAAAGGACAACGATCTTTACTCGACCTACACCATATAACGGGCATTGTGACGTTTCCTTTTTATTTGATTATGGGGTTTACAGGCTTATTGATTCTATTTTATCTAGTATTGCCGTGGGGACTGTCGCAGCATTATGGGAAAGCAGGGATTCCTCAATTTTATAATGAAATGCAGTATATAGAGATGGCGAAACCCTCTACATCATCGTCATCTACAACAATGCAGCCGTTTAAAAAATTTATTGAGCAATTACCAGCTCAGACACAAACAGGGGCATTTTTAGATAAATTTGAAGTAAGAAAACCCAATAAAGCAGATGCGGTGATTAGTTTTGAATATAACTATAAAAATATTATTACCTTAAATACACCTCAATATATTTTTGCGGCAAATACGGCTGAGTTACTTGAGCAGCCAAGAAACTTAAGTGCTGTGGCTCAGTTGGCTTCATCGACGTATGGCATTCATCTTGGTTATTTTGCATCGATGTGGATGCGTTTTATTTTGTCGTGCATGGGTATTATTGGCTGTGTAATGTTGATAGCAGGAGCATTGCTATGGCAAAAGAAGCGAATCAAAGCCCAAAATCATTTTAGTTATAAATTAGTACAACAACTGAATTTCTTTACCTTTTTAGGGCTTCCTTTGGCCTCCGCAGCCTATTTATTCGCTGGGCGAATATTGCCTGCAACGTTTGAAAGCAGAAGCAGCTATGAAGTGGCTACTTTTTTTATGATTTGGATTTTGAGCCTGTTATTCAGCTTAACTTTAAGTGTTCGCAAAGCGATTTTATCTTTGTTGATCATTACGGCATTGGTCTTGCTCATGATTCCAATCAGTAGTTTTATTACAGTGCCTGAAGCATCTTTATTAAATAGCATAGTTCATGGTCAGTGGTGGTTGGCAGGTGTTGATCTTGCTTTTCTATTGCTTGCTTTGGCTTATATCGCAGCAATCCTGTTCTATCTCAAAAAGTTTAAAGTATCTGGAGAGATAAAATGAGTTTTGCAGCATTGTTTTGGTCCTTAGCTGCCGTGATGCAGGGCTGTATGTTGAGTCAGTTTGGTCAGAAGCATCTGAAATACGATGGGTTAAATCAAAATCTTAAAAGAGTTTTGCCTTGGCTAACAGTTTTATTCCTGATGATTTCATTGCTAATGAATTGTCATTATGAAGGTTCTTCAGTTGGACCTTTAACATGGCTATTCGTGATACTAACAACAGCATTTTTTTTACAAGTACTTAGTTTTTATCTATTTAGAAAATATTTCATTTTGATTTGGTTAGGTTCGATCATTTTCGCTTTTATTTTTACAGCACTAGAGCTTTTAGCGTTTATTTAAGCTTTTCGAGGTAGAAGCGAATACGCTCTTATAAATAAATTAAATTAACAAAAAACAAGAAAAATAAATTCCACCATTTGATGAAAACGATTATTATTATCATTTAATGGTAAAAGCAAGGAATTATATAATGCTTACGCTTTCACAAAAACTTCCAGACTATTTCGAATACTATGAAGACGGAACGCAATACTATTTGCGTCAAGTACAATACCCGCAAGATATTCCGCTTTTACACCAATGGATGCATGAACCGCATGTGATTCCTCAGTGGCAATTGAATAAGTCAGAGCTAGATTTACAGGTTTATTTTGACAAGATGCTGGCAGATGATCATCAACGTTTATTGATTGTCGGGATTGACGGTAAAGATGTCGGTTATACCGAAATTTATGAAGGGAAACGTGATCGTTTAGGCCGTTATTACGAAGGAGATGAGCAAGATCTAGGTTGGCACTTACTGTTTGGTGATAAGTCAGTTTTTGGTAAAGGTTTCTTACGTCCAACCATTCGTTTACTAAGTTTTTATATTTTTGAACATTCGCAAGCAAAAAAAATTGTAGGTGAACCTGATCATACCGTTAAGCCGTATGCGGCTGTAGTTGAAGAAATGTGTTATGAAAGCCAGCGGTTAATTCCAATGCCAGAAAAAACGGCGATGTTGTACTACTGTTATCGAGAGACTTTTTATAATAAGTTCGAGAGCTATTTCAAAGCTTCACAACAACAATCAGAGGCTCAACCAGCCTAAATCTCGTAAATAATATAGGTGCTGCAACTGAGACATGGGGGTTAACTATGTCTCAGTGATAATCATAGCTTTGGATATTTATTTACTTTTTAAAGTCTAATCAACGTAATTTGGCTGAAGTCCTTAGATATTTAATCTCTCTGTAGATTGATCCATATGATCAAATAGCACTCATATTTTATATGGTTATGCAAGTCAACTTCCCCATAAATTACAATTATAGTGTGGGCTTGAAATGATTTGATTGTTTTTTGATCAAATTTATTTCATTTATTTACAATTCGGATTTTATGCTCATTTTTTAGTTAATCTATAAAAAGCGATAGTAAAAGAAAGGAGTACAAATGCTTATTTTTCATGATTATCCTGTTCAAGGGGCGCTTTTTGACATGGATGGGACGATGTTTGACACGGAACGTTTACGTTTTCAAACATTGAAACAAGCTTCAGAAGAGCTCATTGGACAGGAATTCTCTGATGACTATTTAATGCAATGTTTGGGACTGAGTGCTCGAACTGCTGAAGAACTAGCGAAAAAGTTCTATGGTGAGGATGTACCTTACGCGCAAATAAGAAAGCGCGCTGATGAATTAGAGTTAGAATCAGTTCGTATGAATGGTGTACCGATTAAAAAAGGTCTCATTCAGGTATTAGAGCGACTACGCAAGTCTGGTTTGCGTATGGCTGTTGCGACTTCAAGTCGTAGAGCAATCGCTGAAGAATATTTAATTAATGCAAATGTATATAAGTTTTTCGATTTACTGGTTTGTGGGGATGAAGTAGAGCGTGGTAAGCCTCATCCAGAAATCTTTTTAAAAGCGGCACAAAAACTAAATCTACAGCCACAACAATGTTTAATGTTTGAAGATTCTGAAAATGGTATTTGTTCTGCGAGTGATGCAGGCGGTATCACGATTTTATTTAAAGATATTAAAGAACCAAATGACCGAATGTTGTCTAAAGCAAAATTCTACTATCAAGACATGTATGAATTTTTGAATGCTTTGGATGAATATACTCCCGAAATCGGTATGCCACATTTACAAGAACCATTTCCGCAAAGTTTGAATCAGCTTACTGTTGGTATTCATGGCTTCGGGGCAATTGGTGGTGGTTATATTGCCCAAATTTTATCGCATTGGGATGGCTACACACGTCCAAAACGAATGTTAGCATCTACGCGAAATCGTTTATATCTTGAGTCAGTAAATAGCTTTGGTAGCTATAGTATTCGATATGGTCAGTCTTCTTATGATGAGCGTATTGAAAATCTAAGCGTGATTGACGCTGATAATGAACAGCAAATGCTCGAGATGTATATGCAATCGAGTTTAATCGCACTTTGTCTCCCAGAACAGGCGATTGCATCTGAAGCAAAAATTATTGCCAAAGGGCTGTTGGCGCGTTTTATGTCTCAGGATATGCAGAACAATGAGCCGATTACATTCCTGATTATTCTCAATAAAGTATGTGCCAAGTATTTGGTCTTAAAAAATATTCGAGAAGCTTTGCTTGAAATTACAGATGAAGATATTGCTGAGCACATTTTAAGTGAACATTACTTCTGTGATACCGTTGTTAACAGAATGGTTTCAAAACTCACCGATCAAGCTTTATATCGCCAGTTAAATATTAAGCATCGTCTGTTTAAGCAGTATCAGTCTGATCTTAATGATGAAACCATCGAGCTTTCGGATGAAACTGCTTTAACGGAAAAGCAAGAACAGCAAATTACTAACTGTCTGGAAGATATGCGTGGACAATTCCAAGCAGGTCAGTTCTTACAAAATATGGACTTAATCTTGTTCCATAGTGAAACGGATATGCCGATTTATGTTGAAAATCGCAGTCCATTATTGAGTAAGATGCGCCAAATGATTTTGGTTGATCAAATTTCAGATATTCAGATCATTAAGAACCGTTTATGGAATGGTTGTCATGCAATGCTAGCGTGGTATGCAAGTACCATCGGTCATGAAATGATTGGTATTGCAATGGCTGATTCAAAGATCAAGAAATATGCGGAACAGGTTGTCGATGAAGTGAAACTAGGTTTGGTTAATATTGTGCCGAATCAAGCCAAAGAACTAGATCGTATGGCTGAAAGTTTCCTGAACTCGTGTCGATCAGCTTATAAAGATCCATGTGAACGTGTCGCGCGTGATCCGCTGCGAAAGCTTAATTTTAATGAGCGTGTGTTTGGAAGCATTGAAAATCATATTCATCAAGCACTTCCTTATCAAAATTTATTGAAAGGTGCGGTGTATGGTTATGTTTATGCACTTAAAAATTTAAATCTTGATAGTGAAGAGGTAGCACAACATCTTCACAAAAATATTGCTCAGATGGATATTACGGATGGCCAGAAGAAAGTTTTGTCAGGCTTGGTCGTGCAAGGCATCCAAAATGAACTGAAAGAAACAGGTATTCAATTCGATTTTTTGAGTTTAGAACTTAATCCTGAATATGCCTAAAGCGATACACGAAAAGCACTTTAATTGTTAAAGTCATTTATGTTTGAATAACACAACTTTCTATAAGTGTTTAAAGTTGTGTTATTACAAGCATCTACTCAGCTCATTTCAACTGAACGCCGTGATTATTCTGAATGGCATCATGGTCGTTCAGATTTTGCTGTGTGGTATATCGAAATAGATCAAGCAGAAGTTATTCAGTATTTAGATCATATTAAAACAAAATTTTCAGACTTGTTGATCGATTCCAATCAACGGCAGTACCACATCACTTTATTCGTTTGTGGGTTTCTAACGCCAAAATCTTCACATTATGATGATGACTTTGAAATTGATACATTAAAGCAGCAGGTTCAGGCATTAAACTCGCTGGAAATAGAACCTTTCGAACTTGAAATTACCCAGTTGGATAGCTTCAGCAGTGCATTATTTCTACAAGTTGAAGATAACAATAAAATTTTAGATGGGATTCGTCAGCAACTCGCTCAATATTCAGATGAAATAGCTGCACTTGAGTATTGTCCGCATATTACTTTAGGTTTGTATAACGATGCTTGGCAAAGTGATTTAGTGCTGGATCGTATTCAAAGCATTGCAATAAAACCATTTAAAATTCAGGTGAAATATTTAACTTTCGGCTATTATAAAGCTCAGATTTTACAAGGATTACTTTATCCTTATCACCAAATTAGATTAGGTTAAATATGTTACAACTGATTTTAGGCGGTGCTCGCTCTGGAAAAAGCCGTTTGGCGGAGCAAATCGCAAAAGATACTGGTTTGACAGTTACTTATGTTGCGACGGCACAAGCCTTAGATCAGGAAATGCAACAACGTATTCAATATCATCAACAACAACGCCCAGCAGATTGGCATTTATGTGAAGAACCCATATTACTCGCGGATCAGCTTCAACTGCTAGATCAGGAAAATCATGTCATTTTGGTTGATTGCCTGACGTTATGGTTAACCAATCTATTACTATCAGAAGATATCGCCTTACAGCAGATAGAAACAGAAAAATTATTAAATGTGCTACCGAAATTAAAATCACACATTATTTTAGTCAGTAATGAGACAGGACTGGGTGTTGTCCCAATGGGCGAAATAAGCCGTCGTTTTGTCGACGAAGCAGGGCGTTTACACCAAGCTTTAGGCCAAAGCGCAAATAAAGTGATGTTTTGTGTCGCAGGTTTTCCGATGATTTTAAAAGATGAGAAATAACATGTCTGAACAAGCTTCTTGGTGGTTAGCGTCTATTCAACAGCCTGATATCGCGGCACAATCACAAGCTGAGCAACGTCAACTACAATTGACTAAGCCTACAGGTGCATTGGGTGATTTAGAGCAAATTGCGATTCAGCTTGCGAGTTTACAAGGAACTGTTCATCCACAGATTCAACAACCTTGGATTACGATTTTTGCAGGCGATCATGGTGTTGTAGAGGAAAATATTTCAGCCTATCCACAAGCTGTCACACGTCAAATGCTGCAAAACTTTGCTTCAGGTGGCGCTGCAATTAGTGTAATTGCGAAACATCATCAAGCTCAGTTGCAAGTGATTGACTGCGGAACGGTAGGTGAGCCTTACCAATATACTGGCGTTGAGCGTCATTGTATTCGTGCTGGAACAGCGAACTTTGTACAGCAAGTTGCAATGACTGAGCAAGAATGCATTGCAGCCATGCAATTAGGGAAAGAGAGTGTTGATCTTGCTCGAGCTAAAGCGGCGGATATCTTTATTGCTGGTGAGATGGGTATTGGGAATACCTGTTCTGCATCAGCATTAGCCAGTCTGTTATTGAATGAAAGTGCTGAGCAACTAACTGGTGTTGGTACTGGAATTAATCATCAGCAGCTTGCACATAAAGTTTCTGTCATTAATCAAGCAGTTAAGTTACATGCAGCACATGTTGCTGATGATGCTTTGAAAATACTTGCGGCTGTAGGTGGTTTAGAAATCGCAGCAATGACAGGTGCATTTCTCCGTTGTGCACAGATTGGAATGCCAATCGTGGTTGATGGTTTCATTAGTTCTGTTGCTGCATTATGTGCTGTTCGAATTCAGCCTCAGACAAGGGCGTGGATGTTGTTTGGACATCAATCTGCTGAGTATGGTCATCAACGCATTTTAAAAGAATTAGACGCGCGACCGATTTTAAAAATGAACTTGAGATTAGGTGAAGGCAGTGGTGCAGGTTCAGCGCTTTCAATGATTCAACTTGCTTGCACTTTACATAATCAAATGGCAACTTTTGCCGAAGCAGCTGTATCAGGAGATAAGGTTGCTGATTGATTTACTTCGGCACGGAGAAACGACTTTAAGTCATACCTTGCGTGGCCACACCGATGATGAGCTGACAGAACAAGGTTGGTTGCAGATGCAATCAACCATTCAGAACAATATAGACAATGGTTCGTCTTGGGATGTCATTTTTACTTCGCCATTACGCCGTTGTCAGTTGTTTGCAGAACGATTAGCTGTGAAAATACAACGACCTCTCATCGTTAATTCGAACATCAAGGAAATGAACTTTGGTGACTGGGAAGGATTAGCCACTCAGCATATTTATGAAAATTTTCCAGAGCTGTTGGCAAATTTTTGGCAGTTTCCAACACAGTATCACGCGCCAAATGGCGAGTCTTTAGCCCAATTTAAGCAACGCGTGATGATTGGTTTTGAAGAAATTTCAATTCAAATGCAAACAGAAGATTGGAAAAATGCATTAGTTGTGACGCATGGTGGTGTCATCAAGTTATTAACCTGCCTCGCTAGAGAGCAACACCTCAATGATTTATTAAAAATGCCAGCTGAATTAGGCAATCTATATCAAATTGAATTATTAAAATCATTAGATCAATTGACGTTTATTGAACGTGATTAAGCACTTTTCTTTAATATTTTTTATTTTAACGATTTAATAGAACTGTCATTGTCACTGCCTAAGATACATGACATTTCTTTATCTATAAGTAAATTAATTATGAAGATATTATTTAAAAGCAGTGTGTTATGTCTCAGTATTTTATTGACGGCTTGTAATAGTGATGATTCTCAAAATTCGCAAAAAACTCCTGATACAGATAGCTCATCTAAATTTTATCAAACCAAAACACCTTACCAACCACAGCAAGAAATAAAGACCTATCAGCAAATTCCTGAAGGTTATCAAGCAGTATTCACTGAATTAGTTGCTCGTCATGGCTCTAGAGGTTTATCAAGTATTAAATATGATTTAGCGCTTTATAATTTATGGAAACAAGCCAAAGCCGAGAATGCATTAACGCCGTTAGGTGAGCAACTGGGTGCAGATATTGAAGCAATGATGAAAGCAAATATTTTGCTGGGTTATGGTATTGATGGTATTCGTCAGTTTGGTTATGGCAATGAAACAATGGTTGGGATTCAAGAACAACGCGGTATTGCGGATCGTTTATTACAACGTTTACCCACATTATTTAAAACCGCAGCTGCTCAACCAGCGTCTATTTTATTACAAAGTTTGGTGTAGATCGCGCAATAGATAGTGCTAAATTCTTTACAAATGAATTGATTCAGCAACAGCCTGAACTTAAAAATCAAATTACACCGTTTTCGTATACCAGTTTAGCCAGTAGTAGTGTTCCAACGATTGAAGATGGTGGTGTAGACCGTTTTAAACTTTACTTTCACAGCCTAAACCAAGAACAAGATTTAACGCAGCCTTTATCTGTACAGCAACAAGCGATTTATGATGCAAGTCAGGCTTATCAACAGTTTGAGGAAGAAGATGCTGATTTAGCTAATAAATTAGATGAACTGGCTGAAAATACGCGTGCTGAACAGGTTGCAATGCGTGTATTAACACCGATTTTTAAACCTGAATTTATTAAAAAATTAGGTACAAGCGGATATATTTTTTCGAACACTGGCTCATACACCGTTACTGCTCCATCAGGTGAAACCGTGACTGAAAATGGTAAAGGAAAGAATAAGATTGCTAGTGCTGTAGATGCAGCTGCTTATATTTATGAGTTGTATTCGATCTCAGGTGGAATGCAGTCTGAGCTTAAAGGTGTGAGTTTTGATAAATACATGCCAACCGACGCAGCTGAATTTTATGCAGAATTCAACGATGCTGATGATTTTTACTCTAAAGGCCCAAGTTTTACCGAATCAAATGGTGTTACAAGTGCGATGGCGCAAGGATTAAAACAGGATTTGTTTAGCCAAGTTGATGCAGTTATTGAAAGAAAACAGTCGCATCTTGCTGTTTTGAGATTCGCTCATGCTGAAATTATTATTCCATTGGCAACAAGTTTGGAATTAAATAACATGATGCAACCGTTGCCGTTACGTCAGACCTATAGCTATGACAACAGTGCATGGCGAGGTGAAATGGTTTCTCCTATGGCAGCAAATTTACAGTGGGATATTTACCAAAATGCCCAAGGGAACACCTTGGTCAAAATGTTCTACAACGAGAAAGAAACCTTATTTAAGCCATCATGTGATTATGCGCGTACCAACTCAAATAGTTTCTACTATGACTATTTAAAATTAAAACAATGCTATCAAATGCAATAATCAACTGATCTTTTTTGATTGGGAATAGACTTGCTATTCCCAATTTTATTTCTTCATAATCTGTCAATTAAAAATTATTGAATGAAGCTGATTAAATATGATGCCTTTTTGGATTGCCTTGCAATTTTTGACGGTTCTACCAGTTGAACTAAAAACGATGCCAAGTGCAAAACAAAATGGCCAAGCCATTCTTTTTTATCCTGTTATTGGTCTACTTATCGGTCTTATTTTATTTGCTTCTTCAATTCTCTTGGTCAAACTTCCAACCTTACTCATTGCAAGTATCATTCTTGTGTTATGGATTTGGCTAACGGGCGGTTTACATCTTGATGGTTTAGCGGATACTGCTGATGCTTGGGTGGGTGGTTTTGGTGATCCAGAACGCACATTGGAAATAATGAAAGACCCAACGTGTGGCCCGATGGGTGTACTCAGTTTAATTGTTGTTTGTCTTTTAAAGTTTGCAGCTTTATATGTGCTACTAGAACAGCATTTAGATTACTTTTTGCTGATATTTCCCGTATTAGGGCGTTGTGTTCCTTTATTCCTTTTCTTAACAACACAATATGTACGTGAAAAAGGTTTGGGCAGTTCTTTGACCGATTATCTACCTAAAGTAGCTAGTTGGATGGTTTTTGTCATTACATTATCATTTCTTTGTCTATATAAATGGTTAGGGTTTCTAGTTTTTATCTGCTTTATTTTTCTACTGATTATTTTTCGATCATTATTTGTGAAAAGAATTGGCGGGATTACAGGTGATACCGTTGGTGCAACGATTGAATTAGTTGAAACGGGATTGATCATGACTGTGGTGATAGGTTCTTTTTATATTTAGATGCGAGTTTAGTGACTAATCTCTCTTATCAAAGAAAGATTAGTCTGATAGTTGTTAGCGTTTAGCTCGAATGAAAAAACCGAGGATGACGAGCAACGCAATCAATCCAGCAATGGTTGCTAGAAGAATATCTCTTAATGTCTTATCTATCGGCAACCATGTCCATTTATGTAGATAGGCAAAGCTAAATCCTTCCAAAGCATCTTGTTGCGTGACTTGAGCTGCGATCACACCGCTACTTGGCTCGATATAAACTCTAAGTTGATTACTCAAACTCGTTTCTACTTTCGCGACAGGCAAGCGTTTATTAATAAAACCGTACTCCCCACCAAAACTTGTGATCCAAGTTGCTTGTTTGAGTTGATGAATAGTTAGATTGAAGTAATTTGTTGCTAAAATTTTACTTTGCTCAAGGACATCTAAATCTTCCGAGCTGTATGCATCAATCATTTGAATCGCGGGTGCTGTATCTTTTGAGTGATGGTGATGATCATGTTCATTTGCTGAGGTCATACTTCCTTGCATCTGTGGTTTGTCTGCCGATAGGATTAACCACGCTGCATGACTACGATCTGTACTAAATGCAATAGGTACAATGCTTAGACCTTGAACTGGATGTTGTGTAGCTCGTTTCCACGCGTCAGAACTTAAATCTTGTGCATGAAAAATAGGATTAAATGCAGGTATTTCTGGCTTTTTATTCCAAATATGATAAAAACCACTTATAACCCATAACAAGATAAATGTACTTAAGCTAACCGCAAGATAACGATGTAAAAATCGAATCGGTTTTTGACGTAGTCGATGGTTTTTACGATTGTGAATTTTAAAAAATAATCCAAACCCCATAAAAACTAAGCACAAGATTCCAATCAAAGCGAGTTGCATAATCAGTGATTGACCTTTCCAAGGTTGATCACCCCAAGTCCATGTATGACCTAAACGGAAAATTTTTGCCATCCACATTTTTTGATCATTTGACAATGTTGCAAGTCTTGATTGCGACGGATCAACATAGGCTCTAAGCCCATTGTCATAATTGACACGCCAAACGGGGAGCAGACGGTTCACACTTGGATAATCATCACTAAAACTCGTAATGATTTGTGCTGAAACAACCTGCTGTTTCGATAAGCCTGTGTACCAATTGGCTAATCGAATTACATTAAATTGTTCTGCATTTTTAATGATTTGACCAGTTCGGCTATCGTAGTATTCAGCAATATTCTGCTTTGGTTTCAATATACGATAGGCAACTTGCTCAGGTGTCAGTTGTATGGTTTGTAATGCTGAAAACTGTTGAATGTTTTGCAGCTGTAATACTTGATTTGCAGGTATTGCAGTATGTAAATCAAGTTGCTGAGATGGTGGCATTCGTTTTACAGGCTGAGGTTGTGTTGCACTCATAATAGGATGCAACACACCAGTTAAAGCCCACAATAAAACTAAAATGCCGAGAACTGTTCCAAAACTACGGTGCAGAGACAATAGCTTCTTAAGTTGCTTGGCATTCATATTTTATTTCCCGAAATGATAGCTTAAACCGACTAAGTACGTTCGAGGCGCAGCTGGGGTATAGTTGACTTGGTTATTACTAAACGAAGTGCTTTCCGCATAATGAACATCCGTTGCATTTAGAATTTGTCCATAAACTTCATATGCAGCTTTACGGTAATTCGCACGTAAATTTAGAATGGTGTGTCCATCATATTTTTCGGTATTAGCATCGTTAATCCAGTATGAACCGACATAAACACCTTCGGCCGAAAGTAATAGTTCAGGCGTAGGTTTGATTTGATATTCAACTGTACCAAATGTTTTTGGTGCGCTTGGCATGGTATTGCCGCTGTAATCTAAAACACTAGATGGCTGAAACTCTTTGTATTCATGTTTTGACCAACTACCAGAAAGTTTCAGGCGTTGATCATACAAGTCGCTAATTTTCCATGTCCCACCAATTTCAACACCTTGGTGCAGCGTTTTACCCGCATTACGTGGTTCGCGTGTATTATCAGGTTTGGTATAGCTAATGACTTCATCTTTGCCATTTAAGCGATATAAAGTGATTTCTCCATCAAGACGATCATCAAAAAGCTTAAAGCGCAAACCCGCATCAATATTGTTAAATGTTGCCTCTTTTAGATCAGGTGTAACGAGGTTTGCACCATATAAGCTACTCACTTCTGGAGGAACAAAGCCCTGTGACCAGTTGCTATAAAGGTCCATATCAGGGGTTATATTCCACACAAAACCTAATTGAGGACTGGCTTTGTGAAAGTTACGTTTTTCATCAGGCGCACCAGTGACTTTAGAGGGTGTTAATTTATTATCATAGTCATAACTGATCCAGTCATAACGTGCGCCAGCAACTAATTTTAGATTTTCTACTGCCTGCCAATTTATCTGACTGTAAAGAGCTTGGTTGTTGACATCGACATTAAAATCGCGAAGTAATTGGCGTTGTTTATAACCTGTGTAAACTAAGGTGTTTGGATCACGGAACACTTCTATATCGCTGGTTTTGGCTTGATTCGGTGAGTGATCAGCCATCGCACCAACGATCAACTTTACTTGGTCGAAGTTCATCGAGTGCTGTAAATTCAAACCATAAGATTGAAATGCATTATAAGTTGTTTGACCGCTATAAGTGCCAGTTGGCTTACCATTTTTGATATCTGTGCGGATGCTATAGCTAGGGTTTTGATCAGTCGTATTATCACGATAATACAAGGTCGCTTGGCTTTGTTGTTGGTCACTCCAGCTATGGCTGAGTTGCGAGGAAATACGAGTTGCATCAACTTCACGATAGGTAAATGTTTGATAGCTATAACCCGGACGTTTGTTATAGTCATCTGTATTTAAACTACCTGTCATATCCGCTTTGAGATGGTTATAACTGACAATATTTTTCAGTTGTGTTGCATCTGAAATATGCCAATCATGCCTTAAAGTCACACTTTGTTTATTACTTTCGGCGTGATCTTGCCAGCTATTACCACGATCACTCGCGTATGCGGAAATCCTTAAGCCATGCTCACCATATGCGCTATCAAAGGTATTGGATGCACCTGCATCTAAACGGCGGTATCCCTCAGAACTGGCACTTAAACCTATATTTGCTGTGGGCGTTAAACTTGGTGCTTTAGTTAAAAAGTTAATCGTTCCACCAATCGCATTGCTACCGTATAAGCTACTCGCTGGGCCACGTAGGATTTCTATATTATCGATCCCAGCCAAATTGACTTCGTATAACGCATTGTGGTTAAACACGCCCACAGGACGTATAGATAAGCCATCTTCTAAATATTGATAAACCGCAGCAGTAGTAATCGGTTGGCGAATGGACATCATGTGTTGTTCATTACCCAGATCATTCATACGGACACCAGGCGCTTGGTTGAGCACTTGTCCAATGAATGTTGCATGTTTATCTTCGATATCTTGAGCGTTAATTTTACTGATTGCAGCAGGTGTATTGTTGAGTGATTCACCTTCGCGGTTTGCTGTGATCACAATTGTGGCTAATGTTTGCGGTTGTTCAGAAGGTGTAGCTTCAGCAAAAATGACTGAGCTATAGCTCGCAGAAAGGCAAGCAGCGGTTAATACTGACAAACGGAATTGAGTAGTCATGTTGAACTCTATAAAAGCAATAAACAGGTCTGTACCACAGTGGTTTACTGGGCACGATGTAAAAATGCGGTTTATAAAGTAAGTGGTGGGGCTTGTTTTAAGGGAAGTGTGTAGAAGATACGGGGTATATGTAAATCTTCCGTCCATGTATAGCAAAGGCAGCGTACACGGCTAAACCACGCCAAAAGAAAGATAAGTACAAAAGCAAGTAACGGTATGATCACAGCAGCATCTAAACCATGAGAACATAAAGGACAATGTTTCATGATTTGACTTGCAAGCGCAAAAACAGCCTGTGCATGTTCACTAAGATGTGAATGCTCAGCATGCTGCATATGCTGTTCGTGTTGCATATGATGCATCGTGTGATGATGAATTGAATGTGTTTTGGAAGCCATCAAGCTATTTTGTATATCTGTGACTTGGCAATGGCTTGGCATTGCATAGAGCGCAGGTACGACACCTATATGCACCATTGTGGGCAAGAAGATATGCCAGAGTAAACAAAGCAAAGTTACCGCGCCTAGGGAGGCACGCCACTTTAGCAAGTGTTGACGGAAACTGGATTGCATATCAGCAAAGCGTCGTAGTAGAAATGTGGCAGCAGTATAATTAAAAAAATATTACAGTTCAAAACAAATCCCATATTTAAGGAATATAGATATATGCAAGATTACCGTATAAATTTTCCAGATTTTTTCGATGATGAAGAATGGATAATAGAATCTAAAGGGTGGATCATTTTAGTATTCACGTATAAAAATGAAAATTATGAATTAAGTTTCTATGACCCTGTTCGTTTAATGCAAACAATAAATGATGATTTAAATTCGAGCCAATATTTTTTACAAGAAAATTTAATAGTCATTCCAAACGTAAATAAGAGAAACATTGAGAATGTCATTCAAGATTTAGTAAGCCATCCTCAACTAATAGAAAATTTAAAAGTAAAAACAGGCTCATGAGAGCCTGCTTTACATCTATTTAAAGATTAACGATTTGGCAAAATATTTTTTAATGCTTCATGCATTTCGAGTAATGCTTTTTCTGTCGTATCCCAATCAATACAGCCATCAGTTACTGACTTACCGTATTCTAGATCACATAGGTTTTCAGGAATATCCTGACGACCACCTTTAAGGTGACTCTCAACCATGATCCCAACGATTGATTTGTTACCATCAAGAATTTGTTCAGTGATGTTTTTCAAAACTAAAGGTTGTAAGTACGGATCTTTGTTTGAGTTGGCATGGCTAGTATCAATCATGATCTTGTTGCTAACTTTAGCTTTTGCCAAAGCTGCTTCAGCATCGGCAACAGAAGTTGCATCATAGTTTGGCTTACCATTACCACCACGTAATACGACGTGAGCGTAAGGGTTGCCTTTAGTATTAATAATTGCAACTTGACCATTTTCATTTAGGCCCAAAAAGCTATGACCATGTTTAACAGATTGCATTGCATTGGTTGCAACTGTTAAGCCACCATCTGTACCATTTTTGAAACCAACAGGAGATGATAGACCTGACGACATTTCACGGTGAGTTTGGCTTTCTGTAGTACGCGCACCAATCGCAGACCATGAAATCAAGTCTTGATAGTATTGTGGTGAGTTTGGATCAAGTGCTTCAGTTGCACATGGCAAACCTTTTTCATTTAAATCAATCAATAATCCACGACCGATATGTAAGCCTTTTTCAATATTGAAAGAGTCATTCATGTCAGGGTCATTGATTAAACCTTTCCAGCCGACGGTGGTACGTGGTTTCTCAAAATAAACACGCATTACAAGGTAAAGCGTATCTTTAACTTTTTCGCTCAATTCTTTCAAACGATCAGCATATTCATGCGCAGCTTTAGGATCATGGATTGAACAAGGGCCAATCACGACGAAAAGACGCTTGTCATTGCCGTCTAAAATATTACGTACAGTTGCACGTCCTTGTAATACAGTTTGAGAAGCAGCTTCAGATAAAGGAAGATCAGCTTTCAATTCCGCTGGAGTAATCAAAGTCTGAATGCTTTTAATATTAACGTCGTCGATATCTGGCTGAGAAACTGGATTTGACTGTAGAGTATTCATTGCTGTCACAAATTTAATCTAAAAGAAGAGGTTATTTTGTCTACGAATATAGCACGAAATGTCGACTGATTAACTAGCGAATCGCATAATTTGTGCAGAAACAATCGACATTTATTGGCTTAAACCGTTGTTGTTGAATGGCTTGTTTGTTGAATTACAACAGCCTGATGAGTTTCAACTGGCTTTGGTTTTGCTTTAATCGGGTTCACCATAAAGTTAACACCTAAGGCAAATAGGGTAATACCAAGAATCTTACGGATCAAGCGTTCTGGCATACGAGAGCTGATGAGTGTACCAACGACAATCGCAGGTATGGAACCAACCAGTAGCCACATCAATAATGTAAAGTCCACATTACCTGATGACATATGACTTAAACCAGCAACAGCTGTCAATAAAACCGCATGTACTACATCAGAACCAATGATACGAATCATTGGTAGATTTGGAAACATGATCACTAATGCCATGATACCGAAAGCGCCAGCCCCAACAGACGATAGTGTTACAAAGATGCCGAGCACGATGCCCATGATCAGAATATACAAGCGTTTATGTTGTAACGCATGTTGTTCACTTTCCATATTCGCTTGTTCACGATTACGGAAACGGTCAAAAAACTTTTCAATCTGAGTGCGGAAGACAATGGAAATACCAGTCAAAGTCAGCATAAAGCCCAATACTGTAGTTAAGACTGCTTTATAGTGAGTTGATTGACTTAGATAGTGTTCAAGAACCCAAGACGTTGCAAATGAAGCTGGGATACTACCTAAAGCTAGCCAAAGAACAATTGGCCAAACAATATTGAGCTTTTTGGCATGTACCACCGATCCACAGAATTTAGAGATAGATGCATAAAGTAAATCTGTACCGATAGCGATGTGTGGTTCAATCTTAAAAAGGCTAATTAAAATGGGAGTCATTAATGAACCACCGCCAACACCTGTAATACCTACACAGAAGCCAACGAGGACACCAGCCATAATAAATTCAATAGGACCAAACATCGACAATATGCCTAATTATGCAAAAACCAGCATATCTTATGCCTTTTTTAGATAACTCGTTGTGATGAATAGTGATTTACTTATGCAAAAAAAAGCTAAAGAAATTCTAAACACATTAATTCTTCAGTTTCTTCTGCGGTTTTGACATCACCTTATTTATGCGAAGAACCATAAGAAAAGTAACAGGTGTCGCTAGAATCCACCAACTAACAAATCCAATAGAACGGCCATACGTAAGCGCAAGCAAGCTACCAGCAACTAAGAAACAGATAAATGCACATCCTCTAAACTGCTTTTTAAAACGAATTAATCTCTGTTGTTGTTTGAGAGATGCTTGGCTAATCTGTTTTGCACTACATTTATAAAGCACAAACATACCGAATAAGATAAGTAAAAAGCTGAGTACGATCATGCTCTTGCCTCAGTCTGTGCCAATTTCGTTTTGATTTTTTGTGCTGATTTATGTTGGATCGGATGGATATTTCTATAAACAAATAAAGCAAATCCAGCAGATAAAATAAAGAATAAATCTACTCTTAAAAAAGCCCAATAACTTTGAAAATTAGTAACAAGTTGATGATTGAGCAGATAAATTAAATCATAAATTGGTAAGGCAATCGCGACTATGCCTAAAATAGCAACTTGAGATTGCCATAAATATTGTTTCTTGGTGAAAAGCGCAATGATTAAACTTAGCGTCCATACAACAAAGAAACTGTATATCTCATAATTTGGTGTAGTTTCAGTGATTTGTACAAACCGATTAGTAAACATATAAGTGAGCATGGCAATTGGCAGGCCTATAAACGTCGCGATATTTAAACGATCAACCAAATAATGCCCTAAGTTGAATTGATTAGATTTATTTTGGATTTGACGTTTTAAGCTCCAAAGTAATAAGCCAGATGCAATCATCAAACATCCTAAAATCCCTGAGCAGAAGAAAGCTAGACGCAGTAAAGGCTGAGCAAAAGTTGCCATATGCAAACCATATACACCCGCATTTAAAGTCGCTACAGCACTGTTATTTTTAGTATTTCCTAAGATATTACCTGTCGCATCAAAAGTAATTTGGGGTTGATTTAAGGTGATTGAGCGATCCTCTAATTGTTTAAAACTGATCGTCGCTTGATCCGTATTTGGATTTTTCACTTCTATTGTTGCAAGTGCTTGATCGCCCAATTGTTGTTTTACCTTTTCCAGGAGCGTTTGAATTGGCAGCATTTCAGTTTTGATTGGATCAGCATTATGATTATTATTCACACTGATTGTTCTAATTTCAGTGAAATATTGAAAAGGATTATCTGGATATAATTTTTTCATTCCGAATGGTAAGTAGAGATAAAAGAAAATCGCTAACCCAGTGAAAGTGATCGTCAGGAAAAAGGGCAGTGCTAGTACAGATGAGACATTATGAAAGTCGAGCCATGAGCGCTGTGATTTGAAAGTTCGTAATGTAAAGAAATCGGTGATAATTTTTTTGTGCGTTATGATTCCTGAAATAAGTGCAATTAACATAATAAATGCAGTAAGACTGGTAATTAAACGCCCAATTAATACGGGCATACCATAAAGCTGAAAATGAAAATTATAGAAGAAATCACCACCTTGAGTATTTGATAACTTTAATTCTTTACCTGTGTTGGCATCTAATGTTTTGCTTTCGTACCCTCCAGTTGCTTTTTCCCAGTACATTTTATTCACTGGATTTTCTTGATTGGCAAGACTGACATACCAAGATTTAGCATCTGCTGCATTTTTATTTAGATATTCAACCGCCGTTTTAACCGCGACATCCTGATTTATTCGATATTGTGCGAGCTGAGGTTGCATCCAAAGGTTGATGTGATGACGATAGTAAGCGCTTGTTCCCATCAAAAAAATGGCAAATAACAGCCATCCAAAAATTAAACCTGTCCATGTGTGTAACCAAGCCATAGACTGTCGAATGCCTTTGTTTTGCATGGTTAATTTACACCTACTGATAGACCAAATAAGCAGCTTACGAGTATCAAACTGATCAATGTGCTTTTCCATAAGGAGTTGATACAGAAGCTAATAATGATGAATGCTACATAGAACAGAATAGACAGGAATGCAGCAAGATAAATCGCCTCTGCTTTAGCTAAAATTTTTGCGAATAGAGTAGTTAGGCTTGAACATAAATACATCGTGCAAAGATAACCAAGCACAAATGTAAAAGCGAAACGGTAAAACACACTGATTCGATAGATGATGCTAATTGAGGTTGATTTAGCCATAACATGTCTTAGGGGAATAATAGAAATAAATCACATATGAAAATGATTCTTGTTAATATTAATATCTAAATAAAACTCAAGCAATTACTCAGCTATCGTAAATATAGATATTATTTTTAATTTTGAAAGTTAAATTAGATAGTGGAGCATTTTCACCAATCAAGAACAAATTGATTCCTGTGCTATGATTCGATGTAAAATCATTTTGTTAGAATTACTCAGTATCTAAATGGGGCGTTGGTCTTGGTAAAGCAAAAACTAAAAATTGGAATCGTCGTGGGTGAAGTTTCTGGGGATACTCTAGGTGTTAAACTCATGCGAAGTTTTCGCGAGCAAGGGATCGAGGCCGAGTTTGAGGGAATTGGTGGCCCTCAAATGATTGCAGAAGGCTTTCATAGCTATTATCCGATGGAAATTCTATCGGTTATGGGAATAGTAGAAGTTCTCAAAGATTTAAAAAAATTATTTGCGGTGAGAGATGGGCTGGTCGAACGATGGACTGAACATCCAGTTGATATTTTTATTGGTATTGATGCGCCTGATTTTAACTTACGTCTGTCTAAGACCATCAAAGAAAAGAATTTGCCAATTAAAACAGTGCAATATGTGAGCCCTTCAGTTTGGGCTTGGCGACAAGGCCGTGTTCATGGCATTAAGAAGACGATTGACCTCGTATTATGTTTATTCCCATTTGAAAAAACATTTTATGAAAATCATGGCGTGCCAGCGGCATTTGTTGGTCATCCATTAGCAAAACAATTACCACTCAAGAATCCAAATATTGAGGCTAAACAACAATTAGGATTGCCTGTTCATAAAACACATGTTGCATTATTACCAGGCAGTCGTAGAGGTGAGATCGAGCGATTATTGCCCTTATTGGCCGGTACTGCTGAAATCTTACATCGAAAATATCCTGATCTTGAGTTTCTGATTCCTGCGATTAATGATGCAAGAAAAGAGCAAATTGAGCAGGGTATTCAAAGCTTAGACATCACGGTAAAAGACAAAATTCATGTATTAGAAAATACCGATTCAGAGTCAAAAGTGGGTCGTATGGTCATGAATGCAAGTGATATTGTGGCGCTTGCCTCTGGTACGGCGACTTTGGAGGCAATGTTGCTGCATCGTCCGATGGTGACATTCTATAAACTGAACTGGTTAACTTATATTATTGCGAAGTTCTTAGTGAAGATTCCGTACTACTCTTTACCGAATATCATTGCGGGTAAAAAAGTCATCGAGGAGTTGATCCAAGCGGATGCTACGCCACAACATTTGGCGACAGAAATAGAAAAGTTGATGGATCATGAAACAGCACATATTCAAATGATGCAGCATTTGAGTATGCATAAACAACTGATCTCAGGGAATACTGAAGATCCAGTACATGCCATTTTGAATTGTTTATCATCGTAATAGAAAAAGGTGGCACTTGAGCCACCTTTTTTGTTTAAGCACGCAGGATTAGTTCATAACCTGTGTATTTACGGATATTGATGACACCTATATCCAGTAATAAGTATTGACCTTTAATCCCTTGCAGAACACCTCGGATTTTAGGCGTTTTATCCAAGTTGAGGGATTTAATCTTTTCAGGATATTGTTCTACTGGATAAATGAACTCTCGCGGAGTTTCATTTTCGAGAAACTCAAGACCTTCGTTGAACTCAAGGTTCTGACTAAATTCATCTCGAATACTTTGAATTTTTGGAGCAAACTCTTCAATAATTTGATCACGTTGTTCAACGAGGTTTAAGGGTTCAGCTTCGCCTTTAAGTAATTTACGCCAATCTGTTTTATCGGCAATTTGCGTACCAAACATAGTTTCTAAATGACCAGATAAACGACGTGAGCCAACTTTTAAGATCGGTAATGCTTGCGTAGCGCCTTGATCTAACCAACGAGTTGGCATATTTACGATACGGGTAATACCGATTTTTAAAGCGCTTGAATTGGCTAAATAAACAATATGAGGCTGGAAACACACATCATGTGCGAACTGATCTTCGCGGCAAGTTCCTAAGTGATAATGGCAAGTTTCAGGCTTCATGATACATAGGTCACATTCAGCCTTTGTCTTAAAGCATTTAAAACAATGTCCTTGTGAATAGGACTTCGGTGTCTTTGCACCACAAGAGGTACAATAAATATTACCTGTCCATTCGATCTCAATTTCTTGACCTAACACAAAAGGTAGGTCAGTTTCTGAGCGATCTAATATAAATTTATATTCAACATTTGCCTTGCTTGTTGATTGATCAGTTACACTATGCGTTTTGAGCGCTGCATGCATTTTATGACAAATGCCTTGTAGTTCCATTAATAAACTCTCATCTTTTTCAATCAAGGGTTGCAGTTATGGCTGAACAGAATGTCATCACTTCTATGCTAGACGATTTATCTCAAGAACAGCCCATTCATACTGCACTTTGTATAGGTCAGCAGATCGACCAGAATGCTTCAATTCAATGGCATCATTTTAACGTAACTGACTTTTTAAGTCTGCCATTTACGCAGCGTTATGATTTAGGTTTTGTATTATTTGATACAGATGAAATGCAAACTATCAATGAGGTACAAAAAGCACAGTTACTGGTGAAATTGCGTGATTTGATGGCAAAGCGAATTGTTGTTGTCAGTAAATTAAGCGATGAAAAGCTACTTCGTTCACTTGGGTTTACGCAGTTAATTGATAAAACTGCACATGACAGTGATTTTGCACTGTGGCAATTCAATATTCTGACCTATAAGCATGTACCTGACTGGTTTAACTCTAAGTTTTGGGCAAACCCTGAAAACTGGGATAAATTCCGCTGGTAGGTGATTAAACGCTTTTAAACTCATCAAGGGAAAAGTTGCATCAGCGCGTTGCAAGTTCTTGCAAAATTTAACAATTTAACTTTGTTATGCCCGTATAAAGCAGCGTATTCTTTTTGGATAAATAATTCCAATAGGAACATATGGGTCATGACAGATTTAACAAATATTGTTGAAATTTTAGCAAAGCAAGCTTTAGGCGGTCAGCAATCTAATCAGGGTGGTGGTTTAGGTGGAATTTTAGGTTCTGTACTCGGTCAAATGGGTGGTCAGCAAAATACTCAAAATCAACAAGGTGGATTAGGCGGGATACTTGGCTCTGTGTTGGGGCAATTAGGTGGTGGAAGTTCTTCTACACAAACTAATGCAACAAGTGGAAATACGGCTCAAACATTATTAATTGCTGTTTTACCTTTGGTTCTTGCTTGGATTCAAAAGCAAGGTGGTCTGCAAGGTGCGCTAGATAAACTGAAAAATGCAGGCTTAGCCAATCAAGTGCAAAGTTGGGTAGATCCACAGCAACAGAATGCACAGGATGTTCCAACACAAAATATTCAAAGCCTATTTGACGATCAAGATGTTGAGCAAGTTGCTCAACAAGCACAAGCCCCTAAGCAAGCAATTTATGGTGCAATTGCTTCAGTTCTTCCACAAGTCATTGATTCTTTGACGCCTCAAGGTAGTAATACCAGCCAACAAGAAGCAAATAATGATATTCAAAATGTTTTGAATATGGTGAGTGGCTTCTTAAAATAATTTATAACTTCTGGATTTAGTTGTTTTTAAAAATAGAAATGAAAATAAAAGGGCATTTGCCCTTTTATTTTTTGGTTTTAGCCTATAACTTCAAATTAGAAGTTATATTCCATACCTAAACCGATAACAGTTTTAGTATCGTTTTTAACTAACCAATCACGTTTTTGTTGACCAACAACGCCGTAGAAACGTGCTTGTTTGTTGATTTGGTAGTCAGCACCAACACCATACATATCTTGTTTACGATCATCACGACCATTTGATTCAGTTGTAGCAGAGATATATTCAGCTTTTAACTTGATTGGTGTAGATGGGATCTTATAAGCAGCAGTTACGCCGTAAGCATCTTCTTGTAAACCTTTATAAGAAGTTACAGTCGTACCATCTGTAGTTGATACTGTATCGTCAGTTGGTTGAGCTGTTTGCCATAAAGCACCGAATACTAAACCATCAACACCAGCTGGAGTTAAGTCCAAAGAACCTGTTACACGTACTGCATCAGTATAGATACCAGATAGGCTGTAAGCATTGTATTTAGAAGCTACACCAAAGTTTCCAGCGACTGCAGCAGCTAAACCGAAGTCTTTATTTTCGTATGTAAGAGAGGTTGAAACACCGTCACCGAAACCATCACGGCTGCCTTCTTTACCTTTAGATGCGCTATCAGCAGCAGAAGATTCTTCACCTTGTTGGAACATGATGTTGAAAGCTAAGCCACCTAATAGTTTTTTATCAGTCTCAAAACCAATAACGTTGTTTAAACGATCTTCACCAACTAGAACAGCTGTCATATCAAGTTCGTTGTGATCGTTGAAGATATCTTGATTGTTACCTGCAGCAGTTTTGAAGTATGAATCAAAACGACCAACTTTTAATGTTGCAATACCATCAGATTTAATACCGATGTAACGGTTACGCATACCAAGATCAGTACCGTCACCATCAGTATTTACTTGCCATTCAGCTAAGTAAACAGCTGATAATTTGTCAGTTAATTTTTCTTCGCCCTTAACACCAATACGTGAATTATTTGAATTTACTTTTGTTACGCTTTCATCTTTAAAGCCGTTGTTGTCAATATTGTCCAAAGTCACACTGAGCTTACCATACAATGTTGGTGCTGCTTGCGCTGCATTCATGGCTAAAGTTGCTACAGTAGCAGCAAGAAGCAATTTTTTCATTGAGATTTCTCCAAAACACTTTTTTGTAAATGGCATATGCCTTAGTTACTGTTATAAGCTTGCTTATGTACAAAAAGTTACACAGCTCACTGACTTGTATGCAGTATCGGCAAACTTTGTTACAACGAAGTGAAGGAAAAATGACAGTTTTATTACGATTTATATTTGGTAATAATTTGATTAATTATTGATTTATTTACCATTAAATAAAAAGCGAGGTAAGAACCTCGCATTATATCAGTGAAATATTACAGTGCTGCTTTAATCTTTTCTGCTAACACTTTAATCTTTTCTTGATCACCCATTTGTGCCGCATGTCGGCCCAATTCATGTACTGAACTTGGAATCAGATGGAAATGTACATGTGGAACTGTTTGACCTGCTGCTGTTCCAGAGAGTTGCATAAGAACAATACCTTTTGCATCAAGACCTGTCTCAATCGCTTTCGCAATCTTTTGAACGATCTGAATGGTATAGGCTGCTGCATCGGCAGGTAAGTCCAGTAAGCTAATCGCAGGAGTTTTTGGAATAACTAAAGCATGACCATCTGCTTGTGGCATGATATCCATAAATGCAAGCACCTGATCATCTTCATAAATTTTGATTGCAGGTAATTCACCACGAAGGATTCTTGCGAAAATATTTTGATCATCGTAGGCCATGATTAGTCCTTTAATAGGGTATAAAACAATTTAGCTTTTCATTTAGAGATTAATTAAATGAAAAGCTAAGAGAAAAGATTATTTGCAGTTAAGTTCTTTCTGACGTTCTTTAATTTGATCAAGACGCTGTTGTTCTTTGTCAGAAAATTTTGGCTTTGTTGTATGGCAGTTTTCATTGCCATATTTAGCTTTAGCGTCTGCGTCTTTGAAACAGAATCCTTTAGAAGCGTAGATTAAGTTGTAATCATCTTGCAACTTTTTACATTCTTGTTCTGGTGTAGCTGCTTGAAGATTAAATCCTGTGAGGGTAATTAATCCAGCACAAACTGCAACCGTAAACTTATTCATGAGGTGTTCCTCTAATCAAAAAGGTATAAACCAAAGCTTTATGACAGTATTTTCATATGGCGCTTGGTCGCTACGTATATACCAATATAAGGTTTCTTAATGAAATTTCAATGAAACTCTATAGTCAGTATGTAATTTTAGTACGGAATTTCCTCTTGAATTAAATTAGAAACGTAGTGTTTTTAATATCTTAAGTGATATCTCCTGATATTACGGTATATTGATTTATTCGCAGTGAGTCACTTCTACCATCCTCGTTGTAGGTGTTTGAACAGGTACTTTTCTTGGAATAAGATCAAATTGATGTATAGCAAAAGGGCCGTAAGGTCCCATTCTCACATGTGAACAAGGTACTTGAGTGGGGATTATCTGGTAGGTAGTAACGACAACGGTTTTAGGTACTAATTTTTTGGAGCAACGCGGTGAGGCATCATGTCTTACAATTGTTCCTGTAGCACATGAATATATGTTTTGTGCTCGCTCAACTCCAGAAGGATAACCATTTGCTATAAAATGACCGTCAGCTAAATTTTTTAAAGTTTGGAATTGTAGGTCGGTAAATTGTCCATATCTGCTTAATTGTTTTGCTGCCCAGCAGTCAGCCTCTAGTTCTTGTTTGCGTGTTCCTCCATGATAGCGCTCCATTTCTCCTAATCTTGAGGTATGTCCTAACTTATGATGTGCGCATTCATGTGCAAGTGTAAAAATTCGAGAACTTGTTAGATTAGCTAATGCTGTAGGATCAATGTGAATAATTGGTCGGCCATAGCTGTCTTTTTCAGCTGTGGCAATTTGTGGGTTTTGCCCCGTAAAGATTGGTAAGCCACAAAAACTATCATATCCAATAAATACATATTGCTTTGCATACAAATTTTGAAATGCAAAAGGCATTAAAATTAGAGTGAAAAGAAGCAAAAGATTTACTTTCTTCATAATATTGATCTAGCTAATTGTTTTCATTGTAATTAATTCTACTAGCTTATTAGATATTCAATAAGGTTGATTATCGGAAAGTTTGAGTAAGTAGGAAAATGAAGATCAATAAAATGTGTTTTAAAATTTTGTATTAAGCGTAATGAATATGAACTAAAAGCGTGTGCAATATTCTGTTTGAGTATTGCACTTGTGCTAATTAAAAGTTTATCTAAATCAGAATAATCTAAAGCACATGCAGCTTTATTTAAGCGTAATTTTGCTCCACGATTCATACATTTTGACAGCTGAAGAGAAGTCACTATTTGGCTCTGAAGTTAGATTGGCAGCTTGAATTAAACTTTGTGTTAGAGAAAGAATCGGGGCAGGAAGCTTAGCATCATGCACCAAATCTAAAGCAATACCTGTATCTTTAGCCAATAATGGTAGGGCAAAGGTTACTGGAAATTCACGGCTGAGTACGCGTTGTGGAAAAATGGTTTCCGTGACCATACTTTTACCACTAGACGCATTTATACAATTCAATGCCGCATCAAGGTTAACGCCGTGTGCTTTTAATGTGCTAAAGCCTTCTGCAACAGACCATAAGTTAACTGCAAGCAGCATATTATTGATCGCTTTAACTGCAAATCCAGCACCAGACTCGCCAACATGCTGAATGAGTTTACCAACAGCCGCCATCGCCGGATAAGCACGTTCAAATGCTTGTACATCGCCACCGACCATGACAGTGAGTGTTGCATTCTCTGCACCAATGGTTTGACCACTCACAGGCGCATCTAAGAAGTCCACACCTTGAGATTTTAGCTTTTCTGTCAAGCGTCGAGCGGAGTCAGGTACGCCGCTTGTACAGTCAATCCAAATCGAACCAGCTTTCAATTGCACTGTATCGATTAATGCTTCAACATCATCACTTGTTGGTAAGCATGAAAAAATGATGTCAGCCTGTACTGCTCGTGCAAGTTCGACAGCAGTTGTTCCATATTCTGTTGCATGTTGTTCTGCTTTACTAAAGTTTCGATTCCAAACAAAAACCTTTTCGAAATACTTTGGTAAATGAGCTGCCATGCGATAGCCCATAGCGCCTAAACCGATAAATGCAACAGATTGAGTCATAGTTTACCTTTTTATTGGAGTTGATCGTTCTGCTAACCAGTCAGTCAGTGTTGGCCAGAACTCGATTGAACTTTTTTGACTAGACATTAAACCTAAGTGTCCGCCAGGTATAAGAGTAAACGTGACATCTCGGCTACTTGTCAACTGAGTTAATGGAAATGCAGCATTTGCTGTAACCATTTGATCACCTTTACCTGCACCCACAAATAAAGAACAATCAATATTTTTTAGCACAATGGTTTTATTCTTTAAGGTGATCGCGCCGTTTTTCAACGGGTTCTGCATCCAGACATTAAATAGCATGTCTTGATTAATACCCCCAGGATAATCAATCATATTGTTTAAGAAATGACTGAGTGTTGCGTCTTCTTGTACTAATTTTAAATTATCTAAGTTCTTTAAAAGTTGAATGTTGCCATCCAGCCATCCCTTAGGGTCTAGTAATTTAAATCCTAATGAGTTTAAGAAACCCGGGGAATGAATCATCAACTTTGGCAAACGATTATAAATATAATCTTTAACAGTTGGATTGCGAGAGGTAACGTAGGCAAGCGTTTTGTATAGTTTGCCAATATAGCCAGACGCATAGCTATCAATCGGGCTGCCCAGAACAATCAGGTTTTTAACAGCATTTGGTTGATGACGAGCCGTATATAAAGTCACAAAGATGCCTGCCATACTCCAGCCGTGTAGAGATATTTTTTGTGATTTCGAATGTTGTTGAATGGCTTCTATACAGCGTGGAATAAATTTATCAATAAAAGACAGAAAGTTAATTTGATAATTCTTGTAAGTCAATTTGCCCCAATCAATAAGATAAACGTCATAACCACTTTCTTGGAAGTGTTTAACTAGAGAACGATACGGATATAAGTCGTAGATATCCATATTGATTGCAAGCGGAGCTACGAAAACTAAAGGCTCTTTATAGCGTTTATTCTCAGAAGCATAAAAACGAACACGAGTTTGTTTAAACTGAGCAATCACTTGGTATGGTGTTGATTGTGACAATACGAGTTTGTCCGATTCAAAAACACGCATCGCGAGATGTTTAAAATTTATTTTTTGCTGTTCCACAAGCGATTTCATCTTTAATAGTCTCATCATGAGTCAAGATTGCACGAAGTCTAAGCGATAATTATATCTTATGCCTTGACCTTAAATACCTTAGGCGCTCAAAATGTTGGCATATTCGACTACGATGATCATAAGGCATACAAAACGATGAATCCAAGCGATGATTTAGAATATCAGCTAGATACTCTTGCAATTCGTACGGGACATGACCGTACTTTTGAGGGTGAGCATAGTGAACCAATTTTTTTAACATCATCTTTTGTTTGTGAAAGTGCTGCTGATGCTGCTGCTAAGTTTTCTGGACAAGTTGCTGGTAATACTTACTCTCGCTATACCAACCCTACAGTTCAGGCTTTTGAAAAGCGCCTAGCGGTATTGGATGGGGCGGAACGTGCGGTTGCAACCAGTTCTGGTATGGCGGCTGTGCATGCAATGTGCATGGCTTACTTAAAAGCTGGCGATCATGTGATCTGTTCTCGTGCTGTGTTTGGTTCAATCATCGCTTTATTTGAAAAATACGTTGCTAAGTTTGCTGTAGAAGTCACTTTCGTTGATTTAGATGATCTTGATGGCTGGAAAAATGCGATCCGCCCAAATACGCGCATTCTTTTTATTGAAACACCATCAAATCCTTTGGCTCAAGTAGGTGATATGCAAGCGATTGCGGATATTGCTCACGCACATGGCGCTTTATTTGCTGTAGATAACTGTTTCTGTACGCCTGCTTTACAGCAACCGATTAAATTTGGTGCTGACTTGGTATTGTACTCTGCGACTAAATATATTGATGGTCAAGGTCGTGCCTTAGGTGGTGCCGTTGTTGGTAAACATGATTTACTTGAAGAAGTGAATGGCGTTATCCGTACTTTGGGTAATTCAATGAGCCCATTCAATGCTTGGATTTTCTTGAAAGGCTTAGAAACTCTCAGCCTACGTATGAAAGCGCATTGTGAAAGTGCTCAAAAGCTTGCAGAATGGCTTGCTCAGCATGAAAAAGTTGAGAAAGTATATTACGCTGGCTTACCAAACCATCCGGGACATGAACTTGCTAAAAAACAGCAGAAAGGTTTCGGTGGTGTTGTATCCTTCGTGGTAAAGAATGCGCGTGAAGGTGCTTGGACAGTGATTGATAATACTCGCTTCTTGTCAATTACAAGTAATTTGGGTGATGTGAAGTCAACGATTACTCATCCAGCAACAACCTCGCATGGTAGAATGTCCGCAGAAGCTAAACAGGCAGCAGGAATCGAAGAAGGATTGATTCGTGTGTCTGTTGGTTTAGAAGATATTAATGATATTATTCGCGACTTATCACGCGGTCTAGATTTAGTTTAACGAGAGAGACTTATGAATATTAATATGCTCATGCAGCAAGCTCAGCGCATGCAAAAAGATATGGAATCAAACCTTAAAAAAGCCAAAGAAGAGCTTGCGAATACAGAAGTTCATGCTGAAGCTGGCGGTGGTTTGGTTAAAGTCACCATGACTTGCCGTAATGTCGTTAAGCGTATTGAAATTAGCCCAGACTTATTACAAGACGAAGCGGACATGATTGAAGATTTAATTGCAGCGGCGATGAATGATGCTGCACGTCAAGCTGAAGCAATTTCTGAAGAGAAGTTACAAGGTGCAAATTCTGGTATGGGCTTACCACCGGGTTTATCTGGTTTATTCTAATTCATCATTTTTTAATTTTTAAATCCCCCTAAATCCCTCTTGAATCAAGAGGGATTTACAACTGCGGGGAGAATTTACCGAGTAATCTAATTGTGTTTAGTGAACGATTTGAACAATTAGTTCAAGCATTACGTATTTTACCGAGTGTTGGCCCAAAATCAGCACAGCGTATGGCTTTGCATTTACTGATGAAAAATCGTGAAGGTGCTTTTGCTTTGTCACATGCTTTGCATGAAGCATCGAGTCATATCCATGAGTGCCGTATTTGTCATTCTCTAACTGAGAATGAGATTTGTGATATCTGTGCTTCTGTTGAGCGTGATGAACAATTACTTTGTGTGGTTGAATCTCCAGCAGATGTTATGGCAATCGAGCAAAGTGGTAGTTTTCGTGGAAAATATCATGTGTTAGGTGGGCATTTATCACCTTTAGATGGTATTGGTCCTGAAGAAATTGGTATTCCATATTTAATTCAGCGTCTAAGCGAAGGAACGATTGAAGAAGTCATTCTTGCAACAAATGCGACTGTTGAAGGTCAAGCGACTGCACATTATTTGGTTGAAGCAACTAAGCATTTACCGATTCATATGACTCGAATTGCACAAGGTGTACCACAAGGTGGTGAATTGGAATATGTGGACAGCCATACCTTGAGTCAGGCTGTTCATAACCGCATGCGTATGAAATAATACTTTTATCGGATATTTTATTTATTTACATTAAATTCATGCTGTTAATTTAAACAAATAATTAAATTTTACATTTTGTCTTACATTATCGTAGATATATTTACTTTAAAATATGGCACTATTGGCGAGCGAAAAGGACTTTCGCTTTTGTTAAATGGATTTAGGAGTACTTTTATGTTTTGCATGTGGAATACTGATTAAATTTTTTTTGCATTTGATCTTGTGTTGAGCAATAACTGCAATTCTACAGTTTTATTGCGAGTAGTTCTTTTATTTTTTACTTGAGCAAATATGTTTCAGTTTATCCAGCAGCAAAAAGATTTAGCTGTTCTCCTCACTCAGATGGAACAATGTTCCACATATGCACTTGATACCGAGTTTATTAAGGTTGATACCCTTTACCCAAAATTAGGGGTATGTCAGATTAATTTGAATGGTCAGGTTGTATTGTTAGATGGAACATCTTTAGACCTCGAGCATTTCTGGCAGAAATTATTTGCTGCTCAACAAAATATTTTCCATGCATGTGGCGAAGATATTGATTTGATTTATCATTATGCAGATCAAAAGCCGCTCAAAAATGTATTTGATACTCAAGTTGCCATGGCATTTCTTGGGCATGGTTTGCAGGTAAGCTATCAGAATGCACTTAAAACATATTTAAATATAGATATTGAAAAAGATCAAACGCGTTCAGATTGGCTTGCTCGCCCATTGAGCCAAGAGCAAATGAGTTATGCCGCGAATGATGTTTTATATTTGGTAAAACTTGCTGATGCCGTTAAAAATGATCTGCAAACAAAAGGTTTGTATCAGTATGTGTTGGAAGATTGCCAAAATTTAACTAAAGATATCGCAATGGAAACGCCACTTCCTGAGCTGTATACAGATATTGGAAATTACCGTCACTCTCGCCGTGAGTTAATGCAGTTACAACAACTGAGTATCTGGCGTGAACAAATTACCAAAGCATTAAATCAACCACGTAGTTTTATTCTTAGAAATTCAACTATGATTGATTTGGTTGAAAAGAACCCTCGCAATAACTTCCAACTTGCTCAAGTGAAAGATATTCGCCCGAATGTTGTGCGTGAGCATGGTAAAATGATTCTAGATCTACTCAAGTTTTTACCCCCTGAAGCTGAGTGGCCATTAAGAATAGCGCGTCCAGTGAAAAGCAATTCAAAAGAAATTGCTCCTAAAATTGATGCATTGATAGAGCAGATAGTTGCTCAAACATATATTCCTAAAGAAGTATTGCTACGCAAGAAGTGGTTGAATGCAATTTATGAACACGTTGTGTTTCATTTAGATGAGCAAGACCTACCACCTTATTTACTGGGTTGGCGATACGATATTTTAACCAAACCAATGATCGAATTACTTCAGCAAGACATTGATTATCTAGCGATGCAAATGAAGGTTTCTAGGTAGTATAAAAAAGAGCTAATTAACTAGCTCTTTTTTTTGCTTTAATAATCAGCATCATTGGGCGTCTTAGTTCATCTTGCCAACCCATTCGCTCAACCATTTCTTTTGGTGGTGTTGGTTCAATGAGTGCAGTGATCTCAAATCCCGCTTTTAATAATCCTGTAATATGTGTCTCAATAGTTCTGTGATATTTCACGACATCAGCACCGAGGAAGTGAGTATTTCGCTGACCTTCTTCGAAGTAATGATCTACTGGCCAATGTAAAGCGGCGCTTTCTGCATCATAGAACCAATCTTGTTGAGCACGTGCTGTAAATATAGGATGCTCAACCGAGTAGTAAAACTCTCCTAACGGCTTCAATAGATCGGCAGCTTTTTGAAATACCGCATCGATATCTTGAATATAATGAAGTGCTAATGAGCTGATAATCGTATCAAATGATGCTGTATCTGCTTGGAATGTTTCAATTGCTGTCTGCTGGTAGGTGACACGATCTGATGTAGTGATTCGTTTAGCTTTTTCTAGCATCTTTGCAGAGAGATCTATACCAATCACGGATAACGCACCTTGTTCTGCTGCATATTGACAATGCCAACCGTAACCACAGCCTAAATCAAGCACACGCTTATCTTTCAAATCAGGCATATGTGTTTGAAATGCGCTCCATTCGCCAGCCGCTTTTAAACCGTCTACAGAACGGGGCATTTTTGCATATTCAGTGAAGAAGTTTGGATCGTCGTATTTATTTTGCTGCATATCAGAGATTCAAATTAAAATCGCTTGATAATTATCACATTTGTCATAAAAGAGCGTTGTATGCTTTTGTTTTCACTTTATAGGCTACGTTTTCTCTATAGAGGAGAAAAAGGCGACTAAAGCGTTAACAATCCTTAATGTATCCATTTTTATTTTGATGTATGCTGTCTTTGATTGTTAATAGATGTGAGTAAACATGCACTGCGATATTTATAGATCGAGCAAAAAAGATGAAATGTATATGTATATTGCTCGTCCAAACTATCCTGATGACAAAGAACAGGAAAACCCATTTGAAATTATTCCTGAGACTGTCTTAACCGCATTTGGTAAAGCGACTTTTGTCATGCATTTGGAACTCCACACAGAACGTAAGCTTGCTCGTGTAAATGTCCTACATGTTTTGGACTCTTTACAAACGAAAGGCTTTTTCATTCAAATGCCGCCTGAAGGGTTGATTAATCCAAATGCGGTAGAACCAGAGGGTCTGCGTGGTGCTTGAGACATTAACAGCAATATGGTCGCATATTCTTTCGGTACTGGATCAGTTTCCTGAAGAAAACGTTGCGATCATTGTTTATGTGACAGGAACACTCATCGCATTGTGGTGCTGGTATCGTTTGATGACACGTCTTCCAAATCCTATTGGTGGGGTTTTATGGATTATTGTGTTTGCGATTTTAGTTACCCCAACGGTTTCTGAAGGTCCAAATTCAGAGTTGGCTCCTGCGATTTTTGGTTTGCTGTTTGGCGTGTTAACCAAAGAACAGTCACTTATTTGGGCAAATGCATCATTGATTCTATTTGTAATCGGTGTTGGATTGCTCATTGGTTTCTGTTGGTCAAAATACACGATCAATAAAACTGCAAGTACAGTTTAGATACAAAGTTAAATATAGAAAAATAAGGTTTTTAAATGTCTGCTGATACACAACACTTCACTGGTACAGATCAATATATTGCTACCGATAGCCTAAAACTCGCAGTTAAGGCTGCGCGCGCTTTACAGAAACCGCTCTTGGTCAAAGGTGAGCCGGGCACAGGTAAAACTTTGCTTGCTGAGCAAGTTGCGACAAGTCTTGGTTTAAAGCTCATTACTTGGCATATCAAGTCAACGACTAAGGCGCAGCAAGGGTTATATGAGTACGATGCTGTTTCACGCTTACGTGATAGTCAGTTAGGTGATGATCGTGTCTACGACATTAAAAACTATATTAAACCGGGTAAATTGTGGGAAACATTTACCAGTGAAGAGCGTTGCGTATTGTTGATTGATGAAATCGACAAAGCTGATATTGAGTTCCCAAATGACTTACTGCATGAACTCGACAAAATGTCATTTTATGTTTACGAGACAGGTGAAACAATTACAGCGACACAGCGCCCAATTGTGATCATCACATCGAATAATGAAAAAGAACTTCCAGATGCATTCTTGCGCCGTTGTTTCTTCCATTATATTGAGTTCCCTGATGAAGCAACGATGCGTGACATCATTGCTGTACATTTTCCAAGCATTTCAAATACCTTGGTCAGTGAAGCTTTACAAGTCTTCTTTAAGTTACGTGAAATTCCGAATCTGAAAAAACCACCATCAACGTCTGAATTGATTGATTGGTTAAGTTTGTTGATGGCTGATGATATGCCTGAAGATGTATTACGTAATCACGATAAATCAAAGGCGATTCCACCACTATACGGTGCGCTGATTAAAAATGAACAAGATGTACAGTTGCTTGAACGTTTAGCATTTATGTCACGCCGTTAAGAGTGTTTGCCAATGTTTGTGAGATTGTTTTACACCTTACGTAAATATGGTGTACCTGTAACAACTCGGGAGCTCATTGATCTCAATCAGGCAGTTGCTTCAGGTCTTGTATTTGCTGATCAGGAAGAATTCTATCAATTGGCTAAAACAGTTTTAGTCAAAGATGAACGCTTCTTTGATAAGTTTGACCGTGCTATGAAAGATTACTTTGATGGCATTGATACTTTTGATTTAGACGAATTGCTGAAACAAGTCCATAAGTTACCAAAAGACTGGTTTGATCTTGAATTACTCGAAAAGCATCTAACACCTGAGCAACGCGCCGAACTACAAAAAGCGGGTTCACTTGAAGAACTGATGAAAATGTTGGAAGAGCGGTTACGCGAACAACATAAAAAACATCAGGGTGGCAATCGCATGATTGGTACAGGTGGAACATCACCTTTTGGTGCTTTTGGTGATCATCCAGAAGGTGTGCGAATTGGTGGGCCGGGTCGTAAACGTTCAGCTGTAAAAGTATGGGAACAACGTAAATACCAAAATCTTGATGATGATCAAGTGTTAGGTACACGTCAGATGCAAATTGCATTGCGTCGTTTGCGTAAATTTGCACGTCAGGGCGCAGCAGAAGAGTTAGATGTAGACGGTACGATTCGTGAAACTGCTAAACAAGGCATCTTAGATGTACAGCTCGTGCCTGAACGTCGTAACCGTATCAAAATTTTGATGTTGTTTGATGTGGGTGGTTCGATGGATGCCTATATTGCTGAGTGTGAAAAACTTTTCAGTGCGGCAAAGTCGGAGTTTAAAACCTTAGAATATTTCTACTTCCATAACTGCCTGTATGACTATGTTTGGAAAGATAATCATCGTCGTAGTTCAACCCGTATGAATACTTGGGATTTGTTCCATACTTATGGACGTGATTATCGGGTCATCGTGGTGGGTGATGCCAGTATGGCTCCCTATGAATTAAAGTCTGCGGGTGGCTCAGTTGAATATATGAATGAAGAGTCTGGGGAAGTATGGTTGAGACGTTTGCGTCAGCATTTTGATAAAACAGCATGGCTTAATCCTGAGATGGAAGGCTATTGGCATTACACGCAAACGATTCAATGGATTAAAGAAACTTTTGAAGATCATATGTATCCGATGACTTTAAAAGGCATTGAGGGTATGACGCGATACTTATCTCGCTAAAATTTATATTAATACTTTATAAAAACAGGAATTGGAATGGAACATCATATTAACGGGATAGCTTTACCAAATGAAGCGGGCTTTTTTGGCGAGTTCGGCGGTCAATTTATTCCACCTCATTTAAAAGAGGCGATGGACGAGATCAATACAGCTTATGAAGAAATTCGTCATACAGCTGAATTTCAAAATGAGTTAAATGATCTGTTCAAAAATTATGTAGGACGCCCAAGTCCATTATTCCATGCAAAACGCTTATCTGAACAACTTGGTGGCGCGCAAATTTATTTAAAGCGTGAAGACCTGAATCATACAGGCGCACATAAAATTAACCACTGTCTTGGTGAAGCTTTACTTGCTAAATATATGGGTAAAAGCAAAGTCATAGCAGAAACAGGTGCTGGTCAACATGGTGTCGCGTTGGCAACGGCTTGTGCATTGGTTGGTATCCCATGTGAGATTCATATGGGGCAAGTCGATATTGAAAAAGAACATCCAAATGTCGTGAAAATGAAAATTTTGGGTGCTAAGCTTGTTTCAGTCACACAAGGAACTGCAACACTAAAAGATGCGGTAGATAGTGCTTTCGAAGAATATTTAAAAGATCCGAAAAACTATATTTATGCAATCGGTTCTGTGGTGGGGCCACATCCATTTCCAAAAATGGTTCGTGATTTCCAATCAATCATTGGTAATGAAATTAAAACTCAGGCAAATGAACGTTTTGGTCAACATCCTGATTATGTAGTGGCTTGTGTTGGTGGTGGTTCAAATGCAATTGGCGCTTTTACTGCCTTTTTGAATACGCCAGAAGTAAAACTGGTAGGTGTTGAACCTGCTGGACATGGTTTGGATACAGATAAACACTCCGCAACGCTAACTTTAGGTAAACCCGGTCAGATTCATGGTATGGCTTGTTACGTGCTTGAAGATGAAAAAGGTGAACCACTGCCTGTGCATTCAATTGCTTCGGGATTGGATTATCCCGGTGTTGGGCCACAGCATAGTTATCTTAAAGAAATTGGTCGTGTACAGTATGAAACAGCGACTGACCAAGAGTGTTTAGATGCATTTATGACACTTTCTCGTGTTGAAGGGATTGTTCCTGCTTTAGAAAGTTCACATGCAGTTGCTTGGGCTTTACGTGAAGCGCCAAAGTTAGATAAAAATATCAAGATCGTAGTAAATTTATCTGGGCGTGGCGATAAAGACTCAGATTATGTTGCTGAAAAATTAGGTTTGTAAGTCTAATATTCCACGATGTTAACTAAAAACCGCCTTGATCATAGGCGGTTTTTTTTCTGTTAAATAAGGCTGAATCCCGTTAGAATAAAGCGTTTTTGCAATTCGCATTTTGGAGACGCCTAAGTGGAGCGACCTACGATCAGCCCTGAACATTTACAAGAAGCGGCTGAAAACCTAGTCAGCATTCGAGATTTCATCCGTTTCGGTGTGACAGCACTTCGCCAATACGATGCACACTTAGGTCAAGGTACAGAAGATTATTTTGCAGAAAGTTCGGCGCTTGTCTTGCAAACGCTTTCACTTGAGTGGAACGCTGATGCTGAAATCTTAGATGCGAAGCTTTTACCAAGTGAAAAAGCTGAGTTCCTCAGTTTATTAGAACGCCGTATCAATGAGCGTGTTCCAACGTCTTATTTATTAAACCTTGCTTATTTCTTTAATAAGCCATTTTATGTAGATGAGCGTGTGCTTATTCCGCGTTCTCCAATAGCAGAATTGATTGAACAGCGTTTTGCACCATATTGCTTAGATGAAAATGGTCAAATGTTGGAAGCCTTAAATAGCCTGCCTGAGCACCAAAATCCTAAAACACCTCAACGTATTCTTGATATGTGTACGGGTTCGGGCTGTATCGCAATTGCGCTTGCTTATGCTTATCCAGATGCAGAAGTGGATGCGACTGATATTTCAAAAGAAGCATTGGAAGTTGCTTCAATCAATGCAGAACATCATGATAAACAATATCAAGTCGCATTACTTGAATCTGATTTATTCTCAAAAATTCCAGCTGAAAATCAATATGATTTAATCGTTAGCAATCCACCGTATGTGGATGCTGAAGATATGGCTGATTTACCAGAAGAGTTCTTACATGAGCCTGAGCTCGCACTTGCAGCAGGTCAAGATGGTTTGGACTTAGTTCGCAAAATGTTAGCTCAAGCAGCCGATTATTTAACTGAAGATGGTCTGATTGTAATTGAAGTGGGTAATTCTGAATGGGCAATGCGTCAGAACTTCAATACAGTTGACTTCCATTGGTTAACTTTCCAGAAAGGTGGTTCAGGTATTTTTGCATTAACTGCTGAACAATGCCGCCGTTATAAAGAAATATTTCAGCAATCAGTTCAAAATTAAGTAAGGGGCTAAAATATGGCAGGGAATAGTATTGGGCAACTCTTTCGAGTAACAACATGTGGTGAATCACATGGTGTTGGTTTGATGGCAATTGTCGATGGTGTGCCGCCGGGTCTTGAACTTTGTGAAGAAGATTTGCAAAAAGATTTAGATCGCCGTAAACCGGGTACATCAAAGTTTGCTACACAACGCAAAGAGCCTGATCAAGTCGAAATTATCTCAGGTGTTTTTGAAGGTAAAACGACAGGTACATCGATTGGTTTATTGATACGTAATACAGATCAAAAATCTAAAGATTATGGCAATATTGCTCAAACTTTCCGTCCAGGCCATGCAGACTATACTTATACGCATAAATACGGTTTCCGTGATTATCGTGGTGGTGGTCGCTCTAGTGCGCGTGAAACTGCAATGCGTGTTGCAGCAGGCGCGATTGCTAAGAAATATTTAGCTGAAAAGTTTGGTATTGATATTCGCGGACATGTCACACAAATCGGTAATGAAGTCGCAGAGAAACTAGATTGGGCAGAAGTGCCGAATAATCCATTTTTCTGTGGTGATGTAGATGCAGTTCCTCGTTTTGAGCAACTCGTAACTTCTTTGCGTGAGCAAGGTACAAGTTGTGGTGCAAAATTAGAAATTATTGCTGAAAAAGTACCTGTAGGCTGGGGTGAACCAGTCTTTGATCGTTTAGATGCAGACATTGCACATGCCATGATGAGCATTAACGCCGTAAAAGGTGTTGAGATTGGTGATGGTTTTGCTGTTGCTGGTCAGTTTGGGCATGAAACGCGTGATGAGCTCACCACAGATGGCTTTCTTGCAAATCATGCTGGTGGAATCCTTGGTGGAATCTCAAGTGGACAAACCATTCGTGTTGCAATTGCATTAAAACCAACGGCAAGCATTACCACACCGGGCAAGACGATTACAATCGACCGTGAAAATACTGATGTACTCACCAAAGGTCGTCATGATCCGTGTGTAGGTGTGCGAGCAACACCAATTGCTGAGGCGATGTTAGCAATTGTTCTGATGGATCATTTTATGAGAAATCGTGCACAAAATGCTGACGTATTGTCACCATTTAAACCAATCGAGCCTTAATATAATAGACCCATCGGTAAAATATTATCAGTGGGTCTGTTGAAATAATAAATTAATTTAAATAAAAAAATTATTAAATATTTTTAAATAATAATTAAAAT
>PVBE012766019.1_pt1 | contig 50659 bp, 38 predicted proteins | sample 1631181 | NCBI WGS metagenome assembly PVBE01 (sample SAMN08397723, study PRJNA350692) | Marine metagenome, whole genome shotgun sequencing project. | isolation source: water | place: Pacific Ocean | collected 2012-04
AGAGGTTTAGAATTCGGTGTTCCGAAGCCTCCGGTTGCCAGCCCCTGGCGAACTCCGTAGGAGTTCGATCCTTCGGTGAGTGAAGTTTTGGTCTGACCGCCGGCGAGCCCAATTGGCGAGGACTCGCGTCCCGGGTTACCTCGGGCCCCAATCTGGCGAATGGCTACGGGAGCAGGCGACGCCAGCCGATGATGTGGCGGTACTCGCCGCGCCCCTCGTGGCGACGCTGCAGCCGCGCGCGTAGCGACTTGCCACGCACCACTCCGTCGAGCATCTGATCGAAGTCGACCGGCATGACCGGAATGTCGTGCGGCCAGTACGTGCGCCGGATGATCTCGGTGAGACTGCTCATGTCGTCGTTGGCGGGGTTGCGGTCACGGTTGAAGCTGTACACCAGGGGACACTCGAGCTCGTACGCCCATCGCAGGTAGGCCTCGACCTTGTCGATCGGCATACCCTCGAATGAGACCAGGTTGATTACCAGATCCAGACGCTCAGGATGGAGCGCCGCAAAGCGGGAGTCGGGTACGAAGAGAAAGTCGACCTCCTGCCAAGCACCCTCGCACGGGGGATCGGAGCCTTCCTCCATGAACCGCACGATCGCCTCGGGGAAGCGGTTCATCAAGTAGACCGCCGAAAACAAGAACCTCTCCGGGCGGTCCACGATCACATACGTGACGTTCGGACACAGTGTCTTGAACTGGTAGGCAAAGCCGCCCCAGCCGGCGTCGATCTCGACGACCGTCCGACGTTCGACAGAGTTCATGAAATCACCCAGGATGGCGCCCCGGCGCATCGCGATCAGCGCTTCGTAAAACTTGAGCGTGTCGAGGTTGTACAACTCTCCGTCGAGGTGGAAGCCGAATCCGCCGAGCGCCGGCGACTCCGTCACGAGGATGTCTCTGCCGCCGACTTTGACGAGTCGCTTGAGCTTCTGCTTGAAGCGGTCGCGCACCTCGGTCTGGTCATCACCGTAGTTATCCTCGCGCACGCCCGTGATGTGGTGGCAATGGTGACGAAGTGCCTGCACCTGCAACGGCGAAGCCTCGAACATGAAATCGGGCACCGCCGGGCTCTCAGTCGCGGGCCCCTTGATCCGCCGCACTTTCTCAAGCACGGCGAGGTAGTGGCGGAAGTCGAGGTCCATGGCGCTTACGTTCGAGCCCCTGCGAACCTTGCCAGGGCGCGGTCGACACGGTCAGCGTCGCTCGCCTGCACAGCTGTCAAATCTCCCGTCGCATCCGTGTCGGATAGCACGGACATGGCGAAGTCCAGATGCGCAGCGTCGGCATCGAGCGGCCCGGAATGAAAGATCACTGCATCGACGTCGAGAAACGGTGCCACGTAGGCAAGGCCCGTGTCGCTGCCGACGAACGCCCTCGCTCCGGCTACCGCCTCCGATTGGAGTGTCAGCCTCTGGTTCGCTCTCGCCAGGTGATCGATACTGTGCACGCCGGCACCAGCTCCGAGATCGGGCGCGTTCATACGGTCGGTTGCGACGTCAGGATTCAGGAGAACAACCGCCGAGTGCTCCTTCAGTCGCTCGACCATCGAGTCGACGAAACGCCGGTTCTCAGAGGTGTCGGGGAAGCTTGGATTGAAGGAGAAATCCACCGCGACGTAATCTTCAGGGAGCTCGTCGAGCAGACCGGATGCGGGGGCTTCGGGTAACGGCCGATAGACGGCGAGCTCGCGAAAGAGCTCGGGATCGGCAGGCGTCCTCGCGGAAGCCACGAAGAGCCGGTACATCACCGCGGGGTGCAGGGATTTCACGCGTTTGGCACCGACGTGCTGCTTGGCGATACGTAGTAGCTCGCGATCGAGACCGGAGCGGCCCCGCGATCGTTTTTCTTCCGACATGGCGCCGTCGGTGCCTCCACGAGCGAGCTCATCGACGCCGAGATAGTCGAGGATCTCGACGCAGCTGGGCGCCAGCTCTCGATACCACACGCCTGCCCCGCCCCGTGACACAGCCACCACTTTGTCGCGGTCCCAGCCATGACTCTCGGCGGCCCGGCGCAGGAACGGAATCCAATACAGAACTTCGCTGCGCACGTCGCCGACCCACGGACCCAGAATGATCCGTTCCGCATCTGTGCCGGACAGATCTTCGAGCATTTGCAGCACGGCGGCCCGATCGTCAAGACGATCCTTCCTTGCCGACGCCCGCCTGCCGCTCGCTTCCTGCACACCATCGGCATAGGACGACATCGCCCGGCGAAGGCCCCGCTCCAGCAGGCTCGCTGAGCGTGGCGCAGGTCGCCGCCCAGTTCCAAGCCGTACCAGTGATTCGGCCATGATCGGCGTGGCTCGTTTGTCCAGCCCTGCCGGCCGCACAAACTCCTCGACGAACCCGCGGTTGGCGTCTTCGGCTATGCCGCCCGCCTCCAGCGACTCGAGGAGCTGCTCCAGGTGTTCGTGCCATCCGTTCGCCACGCGCAACAGACCACCACCTACGCTCGCGAGGTAATGGAAGTGGATCGTTCCAGCCTGCGTCGCGGCGAAGCCTGGGTCCAGGATCGTATGGACGCGTCGCCCGACGATTCCAGCCTCGATGAGACCACTGCTGTTGATCCCTACGACGGCGCTGCTGTGGCACATGGAATCGAAGTAGTCAGCTTGGCTATCGCGATCAACGGGGTTAGCCCCCGAGGGCGGCCATACCGCAACGTTCGTGTATAGGGCACCCTCCAGCCTTCGCCACGGCTGCCGGTTTTCAGGGTGGGGGCGAACCAGGATGCCGACGCTCTGCAACCTCGGATCATCGGACGAACGCACCTGCGAAATCCAACGTTCGACGAACTGGTATTCGTGCTCGGCGATGAACGGCGACGAGCAGAGGTAGAGCAGATACGGTTGCTCAGGATCAAGGCCGGTTCGCCGCGCGAAATCCTCGGCCGAGGCGCTCGCTTCGCGCTCGAACCATCGATCGTAGGCTGGCGCCCCCGTGACTTCGATGCTAGTCGCCGGCGCTCCGTGGTACTCGACTGCTTCCCGGCGCTGGGTCTCGTTCCAAACGTAGACGCGATCCGGAACGACGCGCATCAGACCCTTGTTGGTCAAGTTGTCCCAGCTGGCGACTGCCAGGGCCGTTGGAATCCCGAGCTCTCGTCCGGCTTTGATGTAGTCGACCTGGTCGGAGCCGAAGTCGACGAGCGGGCTGACGACGATCAGGTCGGGGTCGTGCCCTTTGACCTCGGCGAGGATCACCTCATCAGTAGGAATCGCCCGTTCCATGGCGAGCAGCGCGCGCGTTGCTAACCGAGTCAACCAGGGCCAGCCGAAGATTCTGCGACGGATGGTCCTTTGCTGTGATTGGGCAAGGCGCCGTAGTGCGCGCTCGCGCAGTTTGGAAGCCTGGCGGTACATCGGCAACCGGTAGCGGAGGCTGTCGACGGTGAAGCGCAGCCGGCGTCTGAAGTGGAACCAGCGCTGCTGCTTGCGCTCGGCGAGCCTCCCGAACGTCACCCCGGGAGCCCTGTCGGCCAGGGCCCGAGCCTGGGCATCGCTGTCTCGCTTGCCTTCTGACAGAAACGACAGATGAACTTCGTGCCCCTGTTCGGCGAGCGTTCGAAGAACGGGTTCGAAGTTGCGAATGGCGAAAGAGTGGCGCAGCGAGAAGAGGGCCTTCACGGGGACCCAGAGTGGTGCAGGATGCTGACCACTAGATCTCGACCTGATTCTCAGGGTGCAGGATGCGCAAAGCCTCCTGCACCGTCATGAGGGACAGCTCGATACCCGCTTCATCAAGTACCGCCTCTTTCGGAAAACCTGCAGTTGGCGGACCGGAGAGGTCCTGAGACACGCCGAAAGGCTGGCAGATCTCCACGATCCGCTCCGTTCTACCCGCAGCGACGTCGAAAGCAGGTCGCCAAAGCCAGGAGCTTGAGCCTAGCATCGCCCCTTTGGTAGAAGTAGCCGCGCCACGGGAGAAACAGCCGCCGAGTTAGTGCGAGCTCAGAATCGCGCCGGACGGGCACTCTACAGGTGCCGCAGAGGTGACGACTAGAGTTGCGCCCCATCGACGGACTCCCCTCGCGTCGAGTAAGTTAGGTTTCCCACCCCCCAACGGGAGACGACTAGGACAGCGACTTCCCAACCGCCGACCAGATTGGGACGACCATTGTCGGAAACGCAGCCAACGACAAGGATACCTGCCCGACAGAGTGGTTCGTCAATCGAGCCCGATTCAAAGTCTGGAGAGCAAGCCAACGCGGGGGAGCCCGCCACGACATGGGAGGGCGTCATCTCGCTCGATAAGCTCGAGCGGCTACGGCGCAAGAAGAAAGGTCGCTTCCAAACCGCGAAGCCCTTTCCGCATCTGGTGTTCGACGATCTCCTCGAGCCCGACACGCTGAACGCCGTGCTCGAAGAGTTCCCGACGATGAGCCGGCCGTGGCACGAGGCCGCCAGCCAGCACGAGCTCAAGCTGTCGATGGCCGACGAGTCACAATTCGGCCCGACCACCTGGAAAGTCTTCCACTCCCTCAACTCGAGCCCGTTTCTGAGCTTCCTGGAGAAGCTCACCCGAATCAAGGGACTCATTGCCGACCCGCACCTGGCCGGGGGTGGGCTGCACAACATCAGACGAGGCGGAAAGCTCGGAGTTCACACCGACTTCAATTTCTACCGCCGCCTGGGTGTGTACCGACGGCTCAACGTGCTGATCTACCTCAACCACGACTGGCAGAAGCAGTGGGGCGGCCACCTGGAACTCTGGGATCAGGACAAGAACGTCGCTCGGCGCGTGCTTCCTGTCTTCAATCGCGCCGTCATCTTCGAAACTTCCCCCACCAGCTACCACGGCCACCCGAACCCGCTGGAGTGCCCAGAGGACCAGTCACGCAAGTCGCTGGCCCTTTATTACTACTCCGTTGACTATCCCTACGAGCACGACTTGGATCCGCATTCGACGATCTTCCACGAGAAGCCAGCCGAGGACTAACGCCTTGGCCTGACGTCCAGCTGGCATGATCGTCGAAGGCTTGCCGGCGGAATCAGGACTTCTTTCGTAACCGTGAAGCGCTCGCCACCCCACCCATCACGCTGAACGCCGCGTTGACCGGGAGGTAGCGGCGCGGCACGGCCCGGCGGGACTTGAGGTGCTTGTTCGCCAGAACCTCGATCTGCCGCGACGTGATTGGCGTGCATGGTGTGCTCGGCCCGTGCGGCCGGATGAACGAGCGCACGAAAGCGGTATTGCGCCGGTGTGCCACGTCCGGATCGGCCAGTGACCCGGCCAACTGGTCCAGATGCTCTTCGAAGTCATCGGCAGAGCGTACGAAGCCCTCTCGCTCCTCGAGGAGGTAGTGAAAGTGCAAGTTACCGCCCTGCGTGTCGCGAAAGTCGGAGGTGCGGATCGTGTGCACCGGCCGATCGACGATGGCCGCCTCGATCATCGCGGTGGTGTTCACGCCGACGACCACGGCCGAGTGGTAAAGCGAGTCGAAGTAGTCTCTGCGGTCGTTGTCATCGACCGGGTTGGAGCCGTTCTTCGGCCACACGGCCACGTCACCGAGCTCCGACAAGTCGATGTCGGCCCAGGTACCCGGGTTGTAGGGATGCGGCCGAATCAGAACGGCGACGTCGCGAAGCGCCGGATCGCCGGCAGCGCGGATGCGCCGGATCCACTCGAGCACGTACTCGATCTCTGCCTCAGGCGCGGAGATCGATCCCGTCGAGCCGACGAAGAGGATGTAGGGTTTCTCGCCGCTCAAGCCGACCTTGGCGCAGAATTCCCCCCGGGTCGTCGACGGCTCCCACTCGAACCACCTGTCGAACGGGTGAGCGCCGGTCACTCGCACAGAGTAGCCTGCCACATGGTGATACTTGACGGCTTCACGCTTCTGCATCTCGTTCCATACGAAGATGCGATCCGGATGCAGCCGCATCAAACCCTTGGTCGTCAGGTGATCCCAGCTCGCCACGCACAGGGCGGTTCGGATGCCGAGCTGGCGAGCCGCCTTGACGACATCGACCTGTGTCGACCCGTCGGTGACGAGCGGCGTGACGACGACGGCGTCCGGCTCGTGCGTGCGCAGGAACTCCTCGATCCGGGTGTCGCTGGGAATCCCCTGCTCCAGTCGCTCGAGCGATCGGGTCAGGAACGTCGTCGAGCGCCCACCGAGCGTCGGCAGACTGCGCATGAATCGCACCGGCGGCGGCAAGACGTTGCCCATGCGGTCGCGCAGGTAGGGAGAATCGGCGTAGTCCGGGTGTAGATAGCGAGCGTAGTCGACCGTCGTGCGCAGTCCGCGGGCGACCTCTTTGTAGCGGTCCCGGCGCTGGGGCATCGCGTCAACAACCTCGATGCCGGGGCTCGAGCCGTTGAGGCAAACCAGCCCCTCGCTCTGCTTGCGAGGGTTGTCGAACGCCACCATCACGTGGTGCCCACGGCCCGCCAGGTGCTCGAGCACCGAGTCGAAGTAGCGCAGGTAGCCCGGGTACTGCATGACGAAGAGAATCCGCTTCGGATCGACGGGCGCATGCTCCCGACGCGGCGGCGGCACCGGCATCGAATCGTCGCCCACCTCCTCGCCTGCTCTGGGGGTGAGAAAGGCCGGCACCGCCATCTTGGCCTGGACCTGCTCCGTCTTTTCGGTGTCGAGGCTGCCCGGCCCGGCCAGTACCACCCGTTTGCCGCGGCCCCGCGGAGGCGTTGTCGGGAAAAAGCTCTCGGCCGAGATGATGTTGAACAGGTCGGTGTCGCGCACGTCGATGGCGGTGAACGTGGCGTCGTCCATGCACATGAAGACGCGGTTGGCGAGCTCCAGGTGGTGGTAGAGGAACCCTTGCCGGTGCGAGTACAAGGCGAGCGAGCTCACCCCGTAGAAAGGCGGCAGATAGGAGAGCCCACCGTAGGTTCCGACGTACGCCTTGGCCCTGCTGATGACCTTGGTCTGAACCTCGAGGTTGGTGTTGGGTGTCATCAAGTCGTCAATCCTATGCACCCGCTCGAGGTCTTCGGGGCTGAAGTCCCAGTGATCGTCCATCGCAAAACCGGGGTTCAACAGAACGACGTCGTGGCGCCGGGTGAGTCGGCCCAGCAACTGGGCGATGAACACTCGGTTCTGCTCCGTATCGGGGAACGAATCGTTGAAGTAGAAGCGCGTCGCGATATAGCTCTCGGGAAGTCGATCCTCGATATCGCTGCAGTCGATCTCCGGGTGCTTGCAGAAGACGGCGAAGCGCTCCACTAGATCGACGGTAGCGCGACGCTTCCAATAGGGCATGAACAAGTTGTACATGGTTGCCGGATGCAGGATCTCGGCATCCTTTTGCCTGAGGACCTGCTTGGTCATCCGAAGAACATCGCGGTCGAACTCCGACATCGCCCGCTGCTTCTGCTTGCCCTGGGTCATGCGCTCCTCGTTGAAGCGCAGGTAGTCGTCGGGCGTCATGAAGTCGAGGATGTCGTAGTAGTTGTCGGTGAAGGTCTTGTACCAGTGGGCCACGCCGCCGCGTGAGACCACCACCAGGCGTTCGGGGTCGATGTCGCGGTAGGTCCTGGCCCAATTGAGGAAGGGGATCCAGTACAGCACCTCGAAGCCGATCTCGCTTAGCCAGGGACCCACGATGATCATGTCTTTGGGACTTCGCGCCAGCCGCTGAATCTGCCGCTCGATCATCGCCATCTCTGGGAACGCTGCCCGTTCGCCGGCAACCCGCGGGACCACGTACCGGTTGAGGAAGCCGCGTACGCGCTTGCGCCGCAGGATTCCGTACAAAGTTCGCAGCGCCAACTCGCGGGGCGCCGCCAGAACCTGGCTCACCAGACCACCGCCGTGCGCCGCCCGCTCTGCCTTGCGGCGCTTCTTGATCAGCCGACTCTTCAGGTGCATGACAACGGCCAGCGGGGCAAACAACCAGCGCACCGGCAGCAGCCACAAAGGGGTCGTCTGAGACTTCGGTCGGGGAGTCTTACCCTGCTCTACGAGTCCGTTGATGAACAGCTCCGTCGCGTTTACCTCGAGGCCGTGCGGCCGCACGAACTCGCGCACGAACTGGCGCGCCACCGCGCCTTCTTGATCGCCGTCGACGTGCGTCTGAAGCTGGTCGAGATGCTCCGCGAGGTCGCCGCCCACCTGCACCAAGCCGCCGCCGACATCGGTCAAGTGGCGGAAGTGCAGCGTTCCCGCGTGGCTGTCGGTGAACTCGGGGCGTCGTACCGTGAAAACCTTGCGGCCGACGATGCCCGTCTCGATCTGGCCGCTTGTATTGATACCGACAACGCCGCAGCTATGAAAAATAGAGTCGTAGTAGTCGCTGCGGGTGCTTCGGTTCACAGGGTTGGCGCCCTGCATTGGCCAAATCGCCGTGTTGCCGAGCGCAGCCGGGTCGAGCCGGTGCCACGGCTGGCGGTTCTCCGGGTGGGGTCGCACCAGCAGACCGATGTTGCGCAGCACGGGATCGTCGCTGGCCCGAATGGCGCCGATCCATTCCTCGATGAAGTCGAGCTCGGTAGGTGCGATGAAAGGCGACGAGCACAGGTATAGCAGATACGGCGCGCCGGACTCGAGGCCGACTTCCAGCTTGAAAGCCTCCTGCGTGCGGCTGGGCTCCCAGTCGAACCAATGGTCGTACGAGGAGGCGCCCGTGACTACTACCCGCGATGCGTCGACGCCGTGATAGTCGACGGCCTCGCAACGTTGTAACTCGTTCCACACATAGACGCGGTCGGGGAGGATCCGCATCAGGCCTTTGTTGGTGAGGTTGTCCCAGCTGTGCACGCACAGGCCCGAGCGAATCCCGTGCTTCTTGGCGGTCTTGATGTAGTCGACCTGGTCGGAGCCCAGGTCGACTAGCGGCGAGACGAGTAGAAGGTCGGGCTTCCGCGCCAGCACGTCGGCCTCGATCACCGGATCCACCGGAATCATGCGCTCGATCATCAGCAGCGCTCGGTGCGCCCCCCGGTTGAACCACCTCCAGCGAAAGATCGGAATCTTCGTCAACCAACGGGCCGGTCGCGGAACACGACGCTCGGCCCGAGCCCGTAGCGCTGTGGCATCGGCGTACATCGGCAGCCGGTAGCGCAGCAGATCGATCGTGAATCTGACGGCCCGGGCGAGCTCGAACCAGCGAACTTCCGTGCGCTTGGCAAGCCAACTGTAGGTGACCGTCGGATAGTCGTTCGATAGCTCCATGACGATACGCTCGTCGCCGATCTTGTCCTCCATGACGAACGAGAGATGGAGATCGTGTCCTTGGTCGGCCAGACCGCGGAGTACCGACCCGAAGTTGCGAATCGCGCCCGAGTGGCGCATCGAAAAGAAGATCTTCATCTCAGAGATCGTACCCTGGTTCAGAGGGCAGGAACGTGCCCCGGGTTTTCGCGGTGAACCGGGAGCAGCAGTGGCGGGCCATCAGCCAGGTGTCCGAAACTCGGAAGGAGGGGACGGTAGACGGGTCATCCTCGTGCCAATACCCGTCCACGAACTGGCGCTGCCTCCTATTGCGACTGTATAGCACAGGGTTTCGAGGGTCGCTACCCGGCGGGGGGCGGCCGGCCCAGCGCTGCGCCGTCCCCTTGCGGCTCACGGAGGGTGGTACGCTATGGCCCGCTCGGGCCGTTTCCGGAGAGCGAATCGCACGAGGATCCTCCCTGGATCAGTCAGGTCTCCCCATCGGGCTCGATCGGGGCCCGCGACACCGCTGTTGACATGCGCGTCTTGTTCGCTGGCCGGTCCGTCTTCCATTTCACCTACTATCGCAGCGTTCTCGAGGCGCTGCGCCGACGCGGCCACCACTTGGAGCTGCGCTTCGACGAAGAATGGAGCAGCGGCAACTCCGACATATCGCTGCAGGAATTCCTCGAGCTCCATCCGGAGGTTTCGTCGCGCTGGTCAGAGAGGCGCCAGGACTACCTACGAGAGCCGCTCTTTGCGCTGCGGGAACTGCGCAGCTACAGCAGCTATCTGCGGCGCTCCGAGCAATCGCGCTTCTATCGCGATCGTTGGCGTAGGTACCTCGGGCCGGCCTTCAAGCGCGTTGACAGCATGGCTACCGTTCGTTGGCTGCTCGGGCGCAAGACGCTCTCGGGCGCGATTCGCGGACTCGAAGCGATAACGCCGGCAGCCAAGAACGTTGTCGCCGATCTGAAAGACGTTGCGCCTGACGTCGTCCTCGCATCACCCGCGAACATGCGCTTCACGGAGGAAATCGAGTACGTCAAAGCCGCCAGGCGACTCGGTATTCCGACGGCGGTTCTGGTACTGAGCTGGGACAACATGAGCACCAAGGGGCTGATCAACGTAACCCCCGACCTGCTCCTGGCATGGAACCGGGCGCATGCTTCCGAGGCGGTTCGTTACCATGGCATTGGGCAGAGTCACATTCTGCTGACCGGGGCACCGTTCTTCGACAAGTGGTTCGATGGCGATCACCAGGCCGCAAACCGAGTCGAATTCGTACGGATGGCCGGGCTCCCAGATGATCTCCCGTTCGTACTTTATCTCGGGTCGTCCAAGAACATCGCCAAGGACGAGGCGTGGCTCGCCGCGGAACTTCTCGAGGGGCTCGGCAAGTCCGAGACGCTCGGCGGGGCCAACCTGATGATCCGCCCGCACCCGGCAAACGCGCGCCCCTTCGCCGAGCTTGCCCAATCGAATCCGCGTATCGTGGTCTGGCCCCCCACCGGGCAGCTACCCGAAAGTGACAGCATGCAGGCCGACTTCCGAAACAGCGTCCAGCACGCCGCGGCGATCGCCGGGATCAACACGACGGCCATGATCGATGCCCTGATTCTCGGCCGCCCGTGCGTGGCGATCATCACCGAACAATACGAAGAAACGCAGATGAGAGCTCAGCACTTCCGGCACCTGCTTGACTCGGGGGCGCTAAACGTTGCTCGCGGCGTGGAAGATGCGGTGGCGCAACTGGAGGCCGTCGGCTCGGGCGACGACGATCACGCCGACGCCCGCCAGGCCTTTCTCTCCGAGTTCGTCAGGCCCCAGGGGATGCACGTCAACGCCGGTGAGCTGGTCGCGGCGGCGGTGGTGGAGCTGGGGCGCGGGACCGCGGCGGCGAACGTATGTGCGCTGCCGGTGGAGCAGCTCGTCGGCGCATGACGGCTGCGTCGATGGCCGGAACGCCGCCGACCAGGTCGTCTGGCGCGCTCAGCCCTTCCGAAAGATGCCGTTGTAGCCGGCTTTCTCGGGTGACAGGGACCCGCCGCGAGGCGGCGCTCCTGGTAAACGGTGTAGTGGCGCTCGGCAAGTTCGAAGCCCGCACCTGCCAAGTAGGCAAGTAGCTCCGGATAGCGCGGGTTGACCTCCACCTGAATCGCGTGATGTCGAAGAAGACGTCCCTGGCCCGCAGCTCGGAATCGATCTAGCGCAGCGTGCCAGGCTCCTTTTCGTGGAGCGTCCGAGCGCGGTAGAGCTCCTCTTCACCATGACACTCGAAGTGATAGCTATGCTCGCCGCCGTTCACCGTGACACGACGAGCCATCGCGCCTCGCAGCGCCAGCGTAAGGCGCTCGCGGGTACTCAGATGCCTGCCGCGCACACGCACCGCCCCGACACAGCGGTTGAACAACAAGTTGAGGCCTCGGCCGATCTTGCTCACGGCTCGAGTCGTTGGCGGTCGGAGTTCTGATCTTTGCGCCGCTGTGTCCTGAGCAGCTTGCGCCGCTGAATGCCCTTCTTGTCGCGGATGACGGCAAGCTGGTCTCGGTACAGCACCGACAGCAATCGCACGAACTTCCAGATTCCGACGCCGCGCTTCGACAGACCCAGCGCTTTGTCTCGATTCAAGACGTACTCGGCAAAGAGCAGTCGCACGAAACCGAGGGGCCACGGCCATTTGGCCGCCGAGGCAATGTGCCCGTCGGCGAAGAGACTCTCCTTCTGCCGCGCCAAGGTCGACTCGGCCAGTTGCCGCCGGTACCAGTAGGAGGAGAACACTTGCTTGATCTGGCCGTGCAGCGACAGCTCGATCATGAGGAGCCGATCCGGCAGCAGCGTGGGCCGGAATACGCCCGCCTGGCTGAGCGCCCGGCTGCGGAACAGACCGTAGACCATGTTGCCGGAGCCGCGCAGGTTGCTCGTGGTGTATCGAAACCGCGCCTCGACGTTACTCAGGCCATGGTTCGAGAACAGTGGGACGTGCTTGTAGACAAGCTCGCCGCTCTTGTCGACAAACTGCGTCAGTGGATACGCGAGGGCCAACTTCGGGTTCTGGTCGAGCTCCTTCACCATCATCTCGAGCCACTTCCGATGCCAGATGTCGTGATCGCTCACCCAGGCGAAGTACCCGGCCTTTCGACTCGCTTTCATCGCCAGCTTGAAAGCACGCCGCCACGCGGCAACCATCCCTGTCCGACGATTGTTTCGGTGAAACACGACGCGGGCATCCGCGTCGGCGATTCGCCGGGCCGTGTCTGCGGAGCCATCTGTGGAACCGTCGTCCACGACCGCCAGGACGAAGTCGTCGAACGTCTGCGCGAGGACGGAGGTGAGAGCCTGCTCAAGAAAACGCCCACCGTTGTAGATCGTCATTCCCAAAGCGACCCGTGGCCGGGATGGAGGGCTCGCGGCGGCCGTGGCGGAAATCGTCAGGTCGCCGGCCCGATCAGGTACCCCGGTGGCCTCAGGGCCCTCGGGTAAGTGCCCGACCACGTGCCGGTAGCCGGTATCCTCCAGGATCTTCAAGTAGCCTTGATCACGCGGTCCCACCGGGCTGCCCTTCACCGCAGCCGTGTAGTCGGCGCCGAGCAGCGGTAGCTCGACCGTGGCGTAGTGTTCGCTCAGGCGCTCGCGAACGCTGCCGAGTTGGCGGTTGTAGCGCGAGCAATCGCGGTTGTAGCTGTATACGAAAGGGCACCGGGCGCTGGCTGCCGTCTCGAGGTACGTGTCGACCTGCGCGTTCGTCATCTCCTGAAACGAGATGGTGTTGAGTAGCAGATCCGGTCGCACTTCCTGGATCAGCTCGGGCCGACTGTGCGGGAGAAACACGAAGTCGGCTTCTTGCCAGTCGTGAAGGCACTTCTCTGCTGGTGTTTCCCCGGCGATTCGTACTCGGGCTCCGGGGAAGGCTGTCAGCAGGTAGACGGCGGAGAACAGAAATAGCTCGGGGAAATCGGTGATCACGTAGGTGATATCAGGAAGCAGCGTCTTGAGCTGGTACGCGAGGCCGCCCCAGCCGCCCCCCACTTCCCAGACGAGACGGCGGCAATTGGCTCCACGGAATCGCCGGTCGAGCACACGTGCGCGGTCTAGACCCGCGAGCACCTCGAAGTACTTCAGCGTATCGACGTTGTAGAGCTGCCCGTCGATCTCGTAGCCGAATCCTCCCAGGATTGGCGACTCGGGCACGAGGAGTGAGGGATCTGCGATTCTCTCGAGCTCTCTCAACCTCGCGTGGAACGCCGACAAGCGTGCCTCGCTCACCTTCTGGTACTCGTATGGCTTCAGGCCGGTCACGTGATAGCAGTGGTGCCGAAGCTTGCTGATGAGTAGCGGGCTTGCCTCGAGCATGTAGTCGAAGTTGGAAAGCTCCTCGTGCCAGTAGTCCGACGGCCGGAAAGTCGCGTCAGGTTGGCCCTCGATCGATTTCAGCGCCCGCACCGCCTCGCGGACCCGCTGATAGGCGGCGAACCCGGGCGACAGCGCCGTGCTGCCGCTCACCGCCGGCATCCGGTTGTCGGCTGTTGTTCCATCATCGGCACAGAATCTTCTGCGCTAGAAACGTTCTTGTCGTAGGGAGGCGCGTAGAATGGTCCGGGGTGCTCCGACGCATAGCCAGGTGACCAATGGAGAAGCAGGTGGCAACGGTACCGAACTGGTTGAACACAGGATACCTGCGTCTCCGGGTTCTCGTGTTTCTCGGGTTCGTGTTGTTTCGGCGCGACTTCCAGTTTCGGTTCAAGCTGACCTACTTCGGCTATGGCTGGGCTTGCTTCCGGCCGCTCCTCGTGGGCGTTCCGATCATCTTTATTGGCGCGCAGTTCGACTTCGCAGCCGGCGCCGATCTGGAGGTCCCGTACCCGCTGTTCGCGTTTGCGGGTCTGCTCCTGTGGCAGCTGTTCTGGGATGCTCTGTTTCTTCCTCAGTGGGTTATGCGCCGCTCGCGCAAGCTCGTAACCCGAGTCCGGTTTCCCTACAAGGCGGTGCTGGCGGCGGCCAGTTTCTACGTTCTGTTCAATGCCGTGTTCTATTCGGCAATGCTCACGGGAGCATTGATCCTGTTCCGAACGAATCCCGGTTCCGGGGTGTTCTACGGCCTCCTGAGCTTGCCGCTGATCGCGGTCTCGGGCATGGCAATCGGTGCGCTGCTAGCACCGTTGGTCCTGGTGTATCTCGACTTGCGCTATGGGCTCCCGCTGATGTCCAGCCTGCTGGTTTGGACGGCGCCTATCTTTTACGTGACCCCGGAGAGCGGCCTGCTTCATGCAATCAACAAGTGGAATCCGCTGACCTACCTGGTCAACACGCCCCGTGCGTGGCTCACGGGCGGTTCCGATATCGACCCTACTCTGTTCATCGCCACCATCGCGGGGTTCGTGGCGCTGTGTGCCGTGTCGCTGCGGATCTATGAGCGCACGATGCGCATCGGGGTCGATGAGGTTCTCTGAGCTGAGTCCAGCTGTCTCTCGAAGCTACGACCACTCGCCACGGAGGACCGAGCAGAGCTCTTCCGGCGAGACTGAGGAGGCTTCGAAGGTCAGCGGAAGGCCTCCGGAAAGCTCCTCCAGGAGCAACCGGCCGACGCGCCAGTTCACTGCTAGGAACCCGTGCGGGCTCGGGCCGTCGGTCGCCGGCTCCGTGTGCAGCGTCGCCGCAGGCACGCCGCAGAGAGGTGCCAGGTAGGAGACACTCCCGTACGCGCCGAAGTACGCATCGGCGTGCGCTATCGCATCGGTGGCTCGCTGAAGGCTGTCGCGCGTAGTGAGCGCACCCTGTGACTCGGGCGAGCGGTCGCCAGCACCCAGCATGGCGTCGTACGGCGGCTCGACAGCTTGACCGGTCAGGGCGTCAATTACCATCGCCTCTCGGGCGATTGCCATGAGCGAGTCACGCAGAACAGCCTCAATGGCTGCGTTCCTTCGCAGGTAGGGCGTCGCCCCGAACCACACGGCGACTCGGGGCCGTCTGGCCGCTGGCTGCCGCCGCCGGGCGCGGATGGGTTCGACCGAGAGCCGTTCCGTCAGGAACGATGGTTCGACGGCGCCGCGCCATACCGCCATGAACAAACGGAAGAAGGTCGACGGATGCAGCCAGTCGGCATTCTCTCGATCGGAGATGCCCGACTTCCTCACGGCTCGTCTGAACAGCACCTCGTCGAGTGACTCGACGGTCATCTGACGATGTCGCCCGTCCCGGAACCTGCTGGTGTGTCGCTTCTCGAGGCCGTGCGGCGACATCAGGTCCAGTGCGTCGACATAGCTTGCTCCGAGCCCCTCGTACCATTGGTCGGCGCCACCGCGCGAGACGCAAACGAGCCGGTCCGGTGAGATCTCGAAGGAGCTCGTCAGCCATCGAATCCAGGGGATCCAAAACAGCAACTCCAGCTCGATACTCCCGAGATACGGCCCTACGATGATCGGCCGCCCGCTGTCGGCGATCTTCATAAGGTCCTTCTCTGCATCGAGGCTCGTGGTCAGGTCCCAGGCGATTCGCTCCTTCTCGTCAGGCGGGGCCTCCGCGATCGATGACAGGAAGTTGGAAGCTGCGGTGATCTGTCGTTCCACGAAGGTCTCGCCCACCTCCTCGATTGTCGTTGTCAGGCTCTCGTACACCGTCGCGGTCAATCGCGGATCACCCTCATGGATGAACTTCCCACGGTGCAGGATGAAGCCGCGATCGGCCGGAATATCAGGTGCCTTGGACAACAGCAGCACCACCGTTCTCGAGGCGAGGATCTCGGCGATACGCGCCTCCACCTGCTCGCGAAACTCCTTGCCCCCAGTCTTGAAGCCAACAACGCTCTCGAATACGTAGACGTCGGCGTCGATCGTCAAGGAGGCGTAGTACGTGAGTCTCTTGAGCGCTTCGGCGGGCACGTTGTGCAGACGAACGTCCTTCCACGCCGTCACGTGGCAGCTCTCCAAGAGAGTTTCCACGGTTTCCGCCACGTTGCGCGAGTCCTCGCCGAGCAGGAGGGCGACGATTCGTGCGTATTCGCGGAGTCGCATCAGCGGCGTGGCACCGAGGCGCCGCGCCGTGACGAGACGGGTCGTGCCATCTACCTGCACCGTTCCCGAGCTCGGCGAAGTCAGTCCACAGATCAGCCGCGCAATCGTTCCGTTGCCGGACCCCTTGTAATCCAGAATGAGAACCGTCTCGCCCCGCCGTACCTCGAACGACAGGTCCTCCAGGCGGAATTCCTGAGCAGGCCGCAGCGGACGGAGCCGGGGCGGGAAAGGACTGACGATCCTCCGCATCGCGTCATTGCGCGACGCGTCGATGTTCGTGAAGTAGGTCTTGGCGACTTTGCGGAAGCTGATCACGGTGGCGGTACTCTACCCCGACTTGAGGGGCCTACAGACCGGGTCGGCCCCAACCCGACGTCACAAAGCGATCAAGACCGTCCGGGTTGGCACCACGATGCCGATCCTCTGAGCCCTTAGTCCGCCATGTTCAAAAGTGCCTCCAGTACCAGCGCGACAGCTCGCTGTCGCGCTGGAAGCGCAACTGTCAGCGTGAACAAGCATGGACGGCGGCAACGGCCCCAGAATAGAGGTCACCACAAGTGCTCCGTATCGTCTCGATGGTGGTCTCTGGCTGAACCTCCATATAGCGCTGAGCCGCAGCGTCATCGATACCTCTTGCAGGAACGAAGCTACTGTCGGAGAGGATTTCCATGTTGTTGAAGGTCGGTCTCAACATACAGGGATCCCATTCCAATCCGACGCCGCGGCAGATGCGCAATGTGGTCGCCTCCGGCCGGGTCAGGAGCTCCTCAAAGACCACGAGCTGTACATGGTCGCCGTAACGATGTTTTGCGTCCAGAGTCGATTCGGTGGATCTGCGCCACAGGTCCAAGAGACTGTCAAAGTCAGCTCTGTCGTGAGCAAATCGATGCTTCATCGCGGACGCGTACCAGGCCGCCGGATCCCTGATGACGCTCAGCAACACCCCATCCGGATAGTGGCCAAAGAACCGCGCCAGGCTCTGGCCCTCCATATGAACGCGGGGCGTGAAAGCCACTACATATCTCTTGGTCCCGCCATACGCGCCTTGGTAGTCCAACCAGGCATCGAAGAAACTTGTCAGATAGGCATCGAGAACATCGCGTTGATGACTCGCATGCTTGACCTGCTCAGTGAATATGGTCTTCTGCAACGCGAGGTCGAAAAGGAACGGGTGTTTGTACTGAATCTCTTGCTGAGCCCGCCCCTGCACCTGCTTCTGGTAGAAGCCCTGTCTCGCGAATTCCACTAACCATTTCTGCTGCAGACTACTGAACGTCGTGTCGACGTCTTGCTCCAGGTCGATTTCCGGCCAATCCCACTTGAGCGGTCGTCCCCACTTGAGCTCATAAGGATGAGCAAGGCACTCTGGGTGGCCATCGAACAACTGGGCGAGCAGAGTGCCGCCACTGCGTTGGACCTGGGAGATCAACAGCATCGGCTCATGGACTGGCGGCGCGTGTCGCAGACGAAGCTGAGCCGTAATGGAGGGTTCTGACACTCCAATCAGCGCGTCAGCATTCGCCCGGAGCTTCGTGATCTCCGTTTTCAACAACTTCTTGTCCGAGCGGAGCTTCTTGATCTCTGCTTTCCACGCCCTATTCTGTTCTTTCTGTTGCGCCACGCGGTCTTTCGGTTGTCTCAAGCGAGTCTGAGCTTGTTGGAGTTTCTCCCGGCTCAAGCTACCTGTTCCTCCGTTTGTCGGGACTTGCCGCGGAGAGTCGTCCCTTCCGAACTGACGTTGTCGCGTTCGCCCATGGGTACAGGATTGCCGCGCAGTAACATCTGCGCAACCCGTTGTGTCGAGGAACGCGACCGCGACGAGTCGACTTCGGTGGTCACACGGCGGAAGGAGCCAGGCTCCTAGCCGGCCGAACCATCCTGCATCTCAGGTTGACCTGGGAGGGGAGGCTGAGACCCTGGTTGGGAATTTCCTGTGACGGCGCCGGTCCGGTCGCTCACGGGAAACGTCCCGACGTCGGCTATGCGCCATCAGAGCTGAGAATCTGTTTTGGCTCCGAGAACCCGATCCATCTCGCGGTACGCGGTTGCCTGGAGCAAATCGTTCGGGGCACCCGGAGGGAACCCGATCTCGGTGCGGCCGAGCGCGTCCAGGAGAGCTTCTGGAGAGCGCGGGTCGAAGCGAATGCAGTAGGCGAGTAGCTCCTGCGGGAGTCGTCGATACAGCCCGGGCGTGCAAATCACGAACGCCTCGCAGGCGATGGCCTCGAGGATCTTGGTCTTGAAGCCACGTCCCAAGTCGGAGGCGATTAGCGTCGCCCGCGCTGATCGGAGTAGCTCGGAGGGCGACTCTACGTTGAGCCGGCGGATTCCTAGAGCTTTGAAATCAGCGGCCTTGGGCATGCGCCGGGTTCGCTTGCCACTGACGATGAAGCGCCAGCCGGCGCTCTCATACGGGGCGGCTCCCGTTTGGCTCAAGAGACGGAAGAACGCGTTGACCCCATGCTCTATGAGGGGACCCGGCTGCGATGAGCCGAGGACGATGCACTGCTTTTTCTTTGGTAGAGTCGCCTGTGCTTCTTCAAGATACTGACGGGGGAGAAAGAAGGGGACGGTCGTCGCCCTGGACTTCGACATCAGGTTTCGCCAGTAGTGGTTGGTATCCCACTGGCTGATGCTCAGGACATGGTCCACGTGTCGAACGACCGAAAGATCTCTTGCCCCGTACACGCCCACATTCCCGACGTGTTGCACCATATCTGCCGCACTCCGGGTCCGCGGCGGCGCCAAACAGGCCCGTACGTAGTCCACCCGGTGGATGGCCTCCGCATTGTGGGCTCGAAACATGATCTTGGCGTGCGGGGCGCCCTTGCGAAGTTGCCGAAAGATGGCTCCGTAGTTGGCCTTTTCAATCAGAACGTGCGTGTAGGTCGAGAGATCGACCGAGCCCAGCGCCTCCAGAGCTGTCTCCACGGTCTTGTCGTGTTCCAGAACGTCGGATGTGAGACCGCGGTCCAGGAAGTACTGCACGCGGGACGCGATGTCTTTCGTGCTTCCTAGGTAGCGGTGCTTTTCGGAAAGAAACGAGTTCGGCACGAGGTGCAGCACGCGGACCGAGCTATTCGCCACCGCGAGCTCCGAAACCCTGCCTCAATCTGACTCCTCTGCCGGAGTGCCCCTGCCTGCGTTCTAGCGAGCCCGTTCTCATGAAGTTCAGGCAGTCCAAGGTATGCTCTTGTCGGGGCCATCAGGAAAAGCAGCTCACTCGGCTTCGTTCCTGACGGCGGGTCACCTCTCCTCGGAGTGGTAGATGAATGGCGTACCCTTCATGATCCCGTCGCAAATCAGATCGAGCCCTTCATCAACACCAGGAAGAAGCTCCTCCAGGGATCCGATCGAAACCTCGAAGGGGATCTTCTTTTGCGGCGTTGGTGTGATGCTGGTGACCGGAATCATGCGACGCAGGAAGAAGTGATAGGCGTATTTCCTTGCTTCTCGCGCTTGCTCGTCCGTCAGCCGTGACTCGGCCAGCGGCAGCCCTTCGAGGACCTGGCGATACTCGTCCCGAGATGCGACATCGATCGTCAGCCCCTTGTTCCGAATCCAGGCTTCTCCGGCGACGATCACCGGGATCTTCATGCTCGTCAACTCGACACCAGTCTTGGTCCCGTAGATCAGCACGCAGTTGCACCGGTGCATCGCCGAGTAGGTGTTGATGTTGCTGTCCGGGGGAATCACGAAGACGTTGGCCGGCAACTCGGAACACGCCTTCTGAATCTCGTCGACGACAAACTGTCGTGAGGGCTGAAGGCCATGGATCTCCGCCGGGTGGACGCGAATCAGAAGCTGCAGGTCCGGTCGTTCGCGGAAATGCTCGACCGTTGTCACGATCCAGTCGAGCATGCTGGGGAACGCATTCTGGCGGTAATGAAGCTGCGCATCCCACATCACGTTCGTGAGCATGCCGATGATGGGCTTGTCGGTATCGATGCCCGTTTCTTGCACCAACCGATCGAGCGAATCGTCGGGCGTATCGTGGAAATAGATCCAGTCCTGAGAGCCGAGCCAGCGCGACTTCAGGTATTTACTGATCTCCTCATCCTGACGCTCTGTGAAACGCATGTTCTTCCAGGCAGAGACCGGCTCGTCGAGAAGCGTATGGTGGTAGGTGTCGTCGTGCGAGAACACGAAGCAGCGCTCCCGATAGGCCGTGTTCCAGGTGCTCACACGCACACCTCGCGCCCGGCATACTTCTCCGACCAAGCCCTGCGGGACGTAGATTCCGTGATGGAAACAGGCCGCCGCGAAGTCGTGTTGTGAGGTTAGACGCTGCATCACCTTGGTCGTCGCCAACGCGGCCTCGAAGTAGCGGTCGAGCACCGCACTCGACAAGTCCTGGCCTTCCAGGTTCCCGGTGCTGTAGTAACGGAGACAGCCGGCGTAGGCGTGTTCACCGACGGAAACCCCCTCGTATCGATAGGCGGGAACCTGCTCCGTTGACACCGATCGAGCAATGTCACGGATCTCGGCGCGATTGGCCTGTGTCAGGTACTCGCTGTACGAGTGGATCGGGAGCCCCAGCTCGGAGAAGGCGCTCCCGCGCTGCACGCAGACATCACACAGAGGGTCCCTGAATGTCCCCTCCGCGATCGATTCGGGAGTGACCTTGCGGAACTTCGTGTTCATGCAGGCCGCTAGAGCCTTGTCGCAAAGCAGAACGTGGACCTGAGCACCACGCAACGTCAGCGCCACGGCCAGCAGGCTCTCCAGGTTGGTGCTGTTGTAGAAGGACGGCACGCTGTTGGCGATCAGGACTCGGGGGCCGCTCGAAGCTCCCTGCAGCGCGGTCCTCCACAGCGCGTGATCACGCTCCAGGAGGTCAGGCCAAGGCGGGAGTAAGCGGTTGCGCTTCAACTTGTCCCGCTTACCGTTCGAGGCACTACTGCCAACCATCTCGGGGAGGATCTCGTTTCCGAGCCCGTCACGAGGAGGAAGCCTGCGCCGCCACCACCTCAGGAAATCCTCGAGCTGCTTCATCAGCGAGCCGCCGAGCTGCAGAGTTCGTGTAGCACCCTGGGAAGAACCCGTTGGCTGGACCGACAGTGGGTGCAGCGGTCATCACGCCGCGCCATCGTAGCATCGAGGTTTGGTGGACACACGCTCTGCTCGCAGGAGCGGTTATAGTGCGCCTTGGCACGACGAACCCGGAACGAGAGCCTCAACATGCACTCACGCTCGGCGACATCGAACGACTCCTTCGAGCGGACGAGGTTCCTCGAACGCGTCGCCGAGCGGAGCGGAAGCGGCCTCTTGATCGCGCTCGGCGCGCTCGAGCTCGGGGTCGCGGTCACCTTCCTCGCCGGTGGAGCGATCACTCGCTACCACCTCTTGCCGTTCGCCGTCGTCTTGCTGGCCACGTGGCTGTACCGCGACGGCACGGCGGCCAACTCCGACCGAAGGGTTGGCGCCTCGAGCTTCGGCGTGAGCCTGCTCGTGGTCTTCGCATCCTTCGTGCTCGCGGGCTCGACGCTCGACCTGTCGCCCGACGGGCAGTCGGCTCACATGCTGAGGATCTCTCATCTCGTCAACGGCTGGAACCCGGTCTACGACGCCGAGTTCATCGATCAACCAGCCGGTTACATCCTGGCGGGGGCAGAGACTCGCTTCGTGGATTCGGGGCTCGGCCCGTATATGGTCGCCGCCAGTGCCGTGGCGCTCCTTGGAGACATCGAGTACGGCAAAGGGTTCAACTTGATCCTGATGGGCGCGGTAGCGCTGCTCGCGCTCGTAGCGGTGCTCGGAGCACGCGTTCGCCCCGGGATCGCGGTAGTGGTGGCGCTCACGGCGGCACTCAATCCCGTCTCGGTGGTGCAGTCACTCACCACCTACGTCGACGGTCAGATCGCTGCGCTGATCGCCTGTCTCGTGTTCCTCACGATGATCCTCGCCCGGCGGTCAAGCATGTGGACAACGACCGCCTGGGTTGCGGCGCTCGCCCTGCTGGTCAATGCCAAGGTCACGGGCATCGCCTTCGCCCTGATCATCGGGTCCGGCGCGCTGGTCTTTCTGCTGTGGAGAGGCTTCTCTCCCCGCCGGGGCGTCGCATCCTTCTTCGTCGGACTCACTCTGGGCATCAGCGTGATCGGCTTCAATGGCTCCGTCCTCGAGTTTGTCCGCCGCGCCAGGATTCTTGTCAGCCGAGACCTGGGTCTAGCAGCCAACTTCCGCCTGCTCGTCGCAACCGTCGCTCTCGCAATGCTGGGCGTGGCCGCGTACTGGCTACTCCACCGGCTCGACGGGCCCGGGCACGTTCGCAGCCTCGCCAGGCCGCGGGTCGTTGCCCTAGGCCTGGGCACGGCCCTTATCGTTTCTCTTCTGTTGATCGGGGGACTCTCTGGCGAGGTCCCGAGTTTCATGAGGTTCGCCACGATCGTGGAATCGGACGACGCAGGGCTTCTGGTGCAGCCCTCGGGGAAGATCGCCCAGGCGCTGGGCTCCATCTTTTCCGAGTCCGCCGTGATGCCCGCGACGTACGACAACGACACGGGCCCTACCGGCTACAGGATCAAGATCCCTTTCCAGGTCCGAAGCGATGAGCTCTCGAGCTATCGCCACCTCAACCCCGACCACCGGGTCGGGGGATTCGGACCCTGGATGAGTGGCGCCTTTCTGGTGGGCCTCTCGGTCCTGCTTCTGATGTGGCTTCAGGGATCCGAGGCACGGTATGAGCTCGGATTCTGGCTGGCCGTGATCCTGGCCACCGTGCTGCTCTTTCCGAAGCTCTGGTGGGCTCGGTTCGTGCCGCAGACCTGGCTCGTTCCGGTTCTCGTTGCCGCCGACGGCTGTCGGCCAACCAACCGACGGGTAACACGACGCCTCGCACAGGTCCTGCTCGTGATCGTGAGCGTCAATGCCGGGATGGTCCTGTACGAACACGGGCGCGGCCAGATCGCCCTCCAATCTGCCATTCATCGGACCATGTTGGCGCTCCGAGGACTTCCCCAACCAGTGCCCGTCTACTTCTCGAGTTTCCGGTCCACCGTCTTTCGGTTTCGCGACTACGGAGTCGCATACGTCGACACGCCCGCGTCGGAGTGCCTGCGCTATCTGACGATGCCGCGTTCCCCCATCAGAGTGTGCGCGGAATCACCCGAGGAACCCGGCTGGCAGGAGGCTCTGGCTCAGGCTCAGGCAATCGACGCGGACTTGGCGGGGGCCGGTATCGAGAGCTTTCGAGTCGTTCCGCCTGATCCCCGCGATCGGATCGCGCTCCTCGAGCCGCAGGTCCAGAGCCTGGTCGAGAAGGGGGCGCTGCTGCCGGAGCAGGCACGGGAGTTGGTCCGTAGCCTCAGGAGGACAGGTAGGCTTGTCGAACGGTCGGAAGACGGCAGTGCGCTCGAGAGCCTCAGCGCGTTCAGCCAGAGCATCCTGTCGCTTATGGATTCCGGGTCGCTACACCCAGAGGTGGCATTGCCCCTGCTCGAGAGCGCTAGCGGGACTGGGCTCCCGCTCGACAATCCATTCGCCGGATTCTCCATTAGCATCGATGTTGATGACCTGAGCTACGGCGGGTTCAGCGTCGACGGCGCAGCGGGCTTCGCGGGGTCGACCGACCCGGTACCGCTCGTTCTGATGGCGGGGAGCCACACGCTCACCCTGAAGACCGGCCGCACCCTAGAGCCGGGATTCGATTTCACGGTGGAGGCTGACGGGACGCTCCAGTTCGACCCCTCACTCGACACGTTGGTAGAGGGCCGCGGCACCAAGGCGATAGTGCTGCGTGGCGTCACCGGGATCAGTATCGATGCCAGCCAGCTGAGCTACAGCACGGCCGAGCTGACGGGCGCAGGCGATTTCAATGAGGCAACCGATTCGGTGCCATTCGTTCTGATGCCAGGGAACCACAGGCTAACAATACTAGGCGGCCGCAGCCCACGGCCCGGCTTCGACTTCACCGTAGAGGCTAATGGGACAATCCAGTTCGACCCCTCGCTCGACTCGCTGGTAGGCGGTCGGGGCACGCAGACGATGGTACTGCATGGCACTCGGATCGATATTGATGCCAGCGAGTTGAGCTACAGCCGACTCGATCTGATAGGCGCAAGCGATTACATCGAGACGACCGATCCAGCGCGATTCGTTCTGATGCCCGGGGACTACCGGCTGGGAATTCCAACGGGTGGCAGCCCCGCACCCGGATTCGATTTCACCGTGGAGGCTGATGGAACGCTCCAGTTCGACCCAGCACTCGATCCGCTGGTCGGCGGTCGAGGCACTAAGGCGATGGCGCTGCACGGTACTCGGGTCGCCATTGACGTCAGCGAGTTGAGCTACATCTCGTGGGATCTGGGCGGCGGAGGCGACCTCAACGTAACAACCGATCCGATCCCGCTCTTGCTGATGCCCGGGGGCCACAGGCTAGTAGCAGCAAGCGGCCGCGGTCTCGAATTCGCTTTCACCGTGGAGGCTGATGGTACGCTCCAGTTCTGCCCCTCGCTCGACTCGCTCGTAGGCGGTCGAGGCACCAGAGCGTTGGTTCTGCATGGCACTCGGATCGACATCGATATCAGCAAGTTGAGCCGCAGTGGGTACGTAGTCGGCACAGCCGATAACCTCAAGATGATGGGCTCGGTGCCGTTCGTGTTCATGCCTGGGGGCCACATATTAGCGCTGCAGAGTGATCGCTCCCCGCAGCCGACAGTCGACTTTACCGTGCATGCAGACGGGACACTCCGATTCGACCCCTCACTCGACCCTTTAGTGGACGGACGGGGCACCAGGGCGATGGTTCTGCATGGCACTCGGATCGACATCGATATCAGCGAGTTGAGTTACCTAAAATTCGACCTGCTCGGGGCAGTCGGTTTCACTGAGCCGCTCGATCCGGTGTCGTTCATTCTGATGCCCGGGGGCCATGGGCTCACCATGCCAACCAGCGGCACCCCAGGTCCGGGACTTGACTTCACCGTAGAGACTGACGGGACGCTCCAGTTCGACCCTTCACTTGACCCTTTAGTGGGCGGACGGGGCACCTGGGCGATCGTGCTGCATGGCATGCGGATCGACATCGATGTCAGCGAGTTGAGCTACAGCCGCTTCAACCTGGCTGGGGCAGGTCGTTTCATCGGGGCGCCCGATCCGATGCCGTTCGTTCTGATGCCCGGAGGCCACGGGCTCACCATGAGAACCAGCAGCGGCCCAGAACCGAGACTCGACTTCAAGTTACAGGCTGACGGAACGCTCTGGTTCGACCCCTCACTTGACCCCTTAGTAAGCGGGCGGGGCACCAGGGCCATGGTTCTGCATGGCACTCCAATCGACATCGACGCACGCGGTTCCACGGCCCCGTCTGTGGACGGGCTCGCGGCCTTCCCCGCCCAACAGATTCTCGCCGCCAACCTCATGCCCGGAGCGCATCGATTCCGCAGCTCCGAGGTGGACTTCGCATTCGAGGTCACGCCGGACCTGACCATCAACTACGACGCGGCGCTCGACGGTTACGTTTTCGGACGGGGCACGACCGCGCTCCTCGTGAATGTCGGCCTTCTGAGACATGTTCCAAGTCATCAGCAGGCTACTATGACCCCTCGGTGGCAGTAATCGGCCGGATGCACCACGTCATGAAGACTATCCCGAATCGAAGCGAGGCTCCACGGTCCGGCAGTGTCTCGCGGCGCCGAGTGGAGGCGCCAGGACCAACCGAGGGAGAAGGCTGTGTTGCGGCAGACCGCATCCGCAAGATCGATAAGTCGCTGCGCGCGACGGACCCGGGCCCGATCCGCGCCTCGGGCCCGTGCGCTCATACTGCCGCCGCAATCGGCCCCATGCTACGCCAGCGTGGCAACGACTGCAGCCAGATTTCGAAGCAGAGAATCGTCCAGAGTTGGAGACCGAGATCGGCCTTTCCGGCACGATGGCACTTGACGAGTCGATGGACGCATGCCGTCGAAAGATAGTCCCGGTACCGTGCGTTCGGCGCTAGCAGGAGGTCGCTAAGCGGCTCTCTCAGCGGGCCGCGGAACCAAAGTCCAAAGGGGATTCCGAATCCCATCTTGCCGCGCCGCTGGATCGCGGCCGGTATCAGATCCTGAAAGGCCTCCCGCAGAATGACCTTGGTACGACCACGGCTCAGCTTCATCGCATCAGGCAGCCCAGCCGTGAACTCGATAAGCTCCGTGTCAAGAAACGGCGACCGCGCTTCGAGCGCGTTCGCCATCGTGCACCGGTCAGTTTTCACGAGCAGGTCGTCGAGCAAGTACGTGTTGAAATTGACGAGCAGAACCTGGCTTAGAGCCGACAGGTCTGACATCTGATCTCGAAATCGGTTCAGGTACTGAAGCCGATCGATCGGCAGCGCCGATCGCAGGAACTCCGGCGCAAGCAACTCATCGAGGTCGTTGTAGAACAAGCTTGTCCAGCGCGTAATCCGTTCCTCGAGCGGTAGGCTCGCCGCTGCCGCGAAACGCTGGGCACGCGACATCCAGCCGCGCGCGTTTGCGCCCGGCAGGGAAACACGGGCCAACGCATGGATCAACCCACGAACGGTGGACGGCATTTTTTCGGCGACAACCGCAGCATTAAATCGAAGGTATCCGGCAAACAGCTCATCGCCCCCATCACCGGTCAGCACAACGGTGACCTGTTGGCGCGTGAGCTGCGACACGATGTAGGTGGGAACCGCCGAGGAGTCCCCGAACGGCCCGTCATGATGCCACACGAGCTTCTCGATCATGTCGAAGGCGCCGGGCTCGACGATAAACTCGGTGTGATCGGTCTTGAAGCGGTCGGCCACAAGCCGTGCGTACGACGTCTCATCGTACCCAGGGCTGTCCTTGAACCCTATACTGAATGTCTTGACGGGCCGGTCGAGAAACCGACTCATCAGGCCCACGATGATGGTGGAGTCGACGCCGCCGCTCAGAAAGGCGCCAAGGGGCACGTCCGAGGTCAGGCGACGCTCGACCGCGGCCTCCATCAGCTCACGCAGCGTGGCCACCGCAGCAGGACGCGTAATCCTGGCGACGGTCTCCCGAGATGGGAACCGAATCCGCCAGAAGACCCGTGACGTCACCCGCCCATCACGTTCGACAACAGCCACCGTCCCCGGCTCGAGCTGGCGGACGCCACGATAGAACGTGCCGGGGCTGGGTACGTACCCGTAGATGAAGTACGCGGGAACTGCAGCATGGTCGATCGCCAGGTCGAAATCGGGACGGGTGAAGAATGCTTTAATCTCCGAGGCGAAGACGAGGCGATCGCGCGCGTGCAGAAAGAACAGGGGCTTCTTACCAGTACGGTCGCGAGAGAGAATCAGTCGCTGCTGCCGATCGTCCCAGATCGCGATGGCAAACATCCCGTCGAGCCGATCGATGCACGCTGCGCCGTACTCCTCGTACAGGTGAACGATGACTTCCGTGTCGCTCCGAGAACGGAAGGCGTGGCCACGCTGAATGAGATCAGTCCGCAGGTCCTCGAAGTTGTAGATCTCGCCGTTGAGCACCACGACCACCGACCCATCCTCGTTCGGAATCGGCGGATCCGCGCTCTCGCTCAGGTCGATGATCTTCAGCCGCCGGAACCCGAGGCCCGCCGAGCCGTTCGGCGACACATACAAGCCAGCCGCGTCGGGCCCGCGATGGACGAGCTGGTCGCGCATCGCCTCCAGCACGGGACCCTCCACGGGGCCGCCGTCGAACCGCACTTCCCCACAGATCCCGCACATCAGATCCGGCCCTTCCACCAGTACCAGGCGAGCGCCGCAACCTCCTGGGCGAGACCCCTGAGCTGCTCCAGGCTCGCACCCCGGTCGTGGGCGTAGAATTGACTCCGCGGCACCGGCGTGGGCACCACTTGCACCTCCGGTGCCTGCTTGCGCCACACTAGCACCGCGCGCCGCATGTGATAGGGCGAGCTGACCAGGAGAATGCGTCGCCAGCCGTGTTCCCGCAAGACCGCGTGCACGCGCGCCACCTGCTCGTAGGTGTTGGCACCGGTGGTCTCGAGGATAATCGCCGACTCTGGCACATCGAGTGAGAGAGCCAGATCACGCATGATCTCTGCCTCTCGAAACGCGAAGACGTATCCCGATTCGAACACCATGCGTGGTGCGAAGCCACTCTGATACAGCTCGACCGCCATCTTGACGCGCTCTTGGTATCCACCGCCGGCCTGACCGGATTCGCCAACGCCACCGGCCAGGACCACGATGGCGTCCGCAGCCTCGGGCGCCGCGCTCAGCCGAAGCGGCGAGGCCAGCGTCCAGGGCAGCGCTGTCTGGAACAGCAGGACGTAAGCCAGAACGAGTACCGCGACTACCCCCAGAACGCGGCTGCCGGCGCGACGATACAGTCGCCGGAGCCTGGCCTCCCACGGCTCCCGTCGCACTCGCTTGGCGTCCAGCGTCTCCTCGATGAGCGTCATCATGCAACTTATCCGTGCGTCCCAGCTGTTCTGGCGGGCAACGTCGATGCGTCGACGGCGCTCGCCATCGGTCGCAGGACGGGTCGCGTCGTGCAGCGCCGCGACGAACTGGTCAGCGTCCTGCACGACGACCACGTTGTCACCGTGCTCCGCGTTGAAACGTCGAACCTCCGGCAGGTCGGTGGCCACGACGGGAATTCCCATCGCCAGGTATTCGTTGAGCTTCGTCGGATAGACGTTCGCCGTGTACTCGCTGGACCGATACGGAACGATCCCGACGTCGAATCCCTTGATGTACAGCGGAATGTCTTCGTGGGCGCGCTTACCGAGCAGATGCACGTTGGAAAGGTCGGCAATCGCCGCCGTGTCACCTTGCAGGGGCCCGACGAGCGCGAACGACGTGTCGGGCATCCGACGTGCAGTCTCCGCCAACATGTCGAAATCGATCCAACGGTGGAGTCCCCCCACATACCCGATGACCGGCCGTTGCAACGCAGCCAGGTCGGCCGGAATCTGATCGGGCGCCTCTCTGACCTGCTCGAACTTCTTGAAGCTGACGCCGAACGGGAATAGGTGCACGGACCGGCTGAACTTCGATGCTCGCTGGCGTAGCTTCTCGGATGTGACGAACACGAGGTCTACATCGCGGAACATTTGTTGCTCGTGTTCAGTAATTCGCCGCGCTGCTCGCGAACTGGAAGCGAAATCGTCGATGCAATAGTACAGCGACACAATCGGATCGAGGTGCGCCATGATCTCGCGTACCAGCGGTGTCGGCAGGAAGGTCCAGACGATCGGACGTCCGACCCCGACAGCCCGCATCCAGCGCCGGAGCGCGCGCGTGAGCAATATGCGATTGATACGACGCGCGACGGCCGAGTACGGCAACGGCAGTACAAGCGGCGAGTAGATATAGAGATTGGCCCGATCCTGACGGAAACCCTGGGTGCTCCGCCACCAGTTGCGAATGCGCTGCCGCAGTCGAGGAATGTCGCGGAAAGAGAGGTTCCGAACTCCCGTGTTCTCGACGAAGAGCACGCGGCTGCCGCTGGCCGCGAGCGCCGACATGATTTCCTGATGGCCCTGCCAGATGAACTCCCAGTCGATCGAGGAGAAGCACACGACATCGTGCCCGCGCTGTATGGATCGCCCGCTCATGGGCGTAGAAACGTGCGGTACCAGAGCTCGAGCATCAGCAGCACCCAGAGTTGGTGGGCGTGGTTGGCCTCTCCCGACACATGGCTGGCGACGAGGCGATCGATCGCGCTCTGTCTTAGCAGCCCCTCTTGCGCAACCCGTGACGGCCGCAGATGATCAGACAGAAACGATCGCAGATCGTACCGTAGCCACCGTGAGATCGGTACCGCGAACCCCTGCTTCGGTCGACGGAGATTGGCCGCAGGGAGGCGCCCGGCGACCGCGCGCTTGAGCAGGCGCTTCATCGTGAAGCCACGCAGCTTGTACCGGCTGGGCAACGATGCCACGAACTCCACGAGCTCAGTATCGAGCAGCGGGGACCTGACTTCGAGGGAGTGGGCCATGCTTGTGATGTCCATTTTCACGAGAAGATCACTCGGCAGATAAAGGCGCGTATCGACCGCGAGGATCGAATCGATTGCGTCGAGGTCATCGACGTCTGCAAACTCGCGCGGGACGGACTGTTCCTCGGCCGGAATCACGTCGCTCAGCGCTTTCACGAGATCTCCAGTGAACACTCCGGCCCATGCCCGATACCGATCGGGACGGGCGAGCTCGGCGGCACGAGCGAAACGCCGCGGTCGCCTGCCTAGTGCGGATTGCCGCACGATCGATGGGAGTCTCCTCCAACGCTCTGCCAGGGCGTTGGCGCGATGGCGCCCGTACCCGGCGAAAACCTCATCCCCGCCGTCACCGTTCAGGGCCACGGTGACGTTCTGCCGAGTCAGCTTGGCAAGGTACCAGGACGGAATTGCCGAGGAATCGGCGAAAGGTTCGCCGAAATGTCGCACCAACGACGGGAGAACCTCCACCGCCGATGGCCGCACGACGAACTCGTGGTGTTCACACCCAAACCTCTCCGCAACGCGACGGGCGTGCCGCAGCTCGTCGAACCGGGGCTCGTCGAAGCCGATCGAGAACGTCTTCACCGGCCGTTCCGACAACTCGGCCATTACCGCCACCACAGCGCTCGAGTCGACTCCGCCGCTCAGGAACGCTCCCAGCGGCACCTCGCTCACGAGCCGCTTACGGACTGCCGACTCCAGGAGTAGGGGGATCCGCTCGGCAACCTCTCGTTCCCCTATTGTCGCCTTCGGCTCAAACGTGAGCTCCCAGTACCGGCTTACGCTCGCGCCAGTTCGATCGCGGATCAGCATATGGGCTGCCGGCACTTTCTTCACCCGCTGGTAGATTGTCCACGGCGCCGGTATGGCCATGTAGGCTAAATACGTGCCGAGCGCCTCGATGTCAATGTCACGCGGTATTCCCGGCACACGCAGAAGCGCCTGGAACTCCGACGCGAAGGCGACGCGCTCGCCATCGTCGAAGTACAACAGTGGCTTCTTGCCAAAGCGATCGCGGCCCAGCACCAGGCGGTCGGCACGGCTGTCCCAGACGGCGAGCGCGAACATGCCGTCAAGATGAGCCAGAAACGAATCTCCCCACCGTTCGTACGCGTGGACGATCACCTCGGTATCTGAGCGTGTGACGAACCGATGACCTTCCTGGACGAGACGCTCCCGCAGCTTAACGAAGTTGTAGATCTCGCCGTTGAGAATCGCCCAGATCGTGCCGTCCTCGTTGCCGATCGGTTGATGGCCCCCCGCCACATCGATGATGCTGAGCCGCTGGTTTCCCAGCGCTGCCGCCACTCGCCCGCTCGATGATGCCGCCGCCGGCAACTCGACCACACCATGGTCGTCCGGCCCGCGATGTCGAAGCGTCGCGCACATCCGCTGCACGAGGCCCTCGGGAATGGGCGATCCATCAAAGTGGACGACGCCCGATATTCCGCACATTTGCGTACGCCGAGCAACTCGCGATATGCCGCGAAGTACCGTCCCGCAACCTGATCGAGCCCGTACCGCGCCACGATCGTACGTCGAGCCTCTTGCCCGAGGCGCGCCGTCAACGCCGGATCGTCTATGAGCCGTCGCATGGCGTGCTCCAGAGCGGGCACATCGTCGGCCGGCACCAGTAGACCGTTGCGCCCGTCCTCGATGACACTGTCGGTGACGTTCTCGAGCCGAGTCGCGATACAGGCCACCCCGCTGGCCATTGCCTCGAGCAGCACGTTCGGCAGTCCTTCTCGAACTGATGGCAGCACGAACATGTCGGCGGCTCGATAGAGACGTTCGATCTCATGCGTACTCTCGATGAAACGAATCCGGTCGTCCACCTCAAGGACGCTGGCGCGGCTCCGGATGTCCTCGGCGAGGCGCTCATCGACTTCGTAGTAGGGAGACCTGGTCGCGCCGACCAGCACGAGCGTCGTCTCGAGAGCCGTCGATCGGGCGAGATTCGCCCAGGCCTCGAATAGGAGGTGTGGTCGCTTCTCCTGTGAAAAGAAGCCGACGAACAGCACCAGCGGGCTTCGTTTTGGAATCGACAACTCCCGACGCACGGTGTCGCGATCGCCGGTGGCAGGCGGGCGGAAGCGCTCGAGATCCACACCGTTGGGAATCACTCGCAGGCGACTCGGCAGCAGACCGGCGGCATTGTGCAGATCCCGGAGCCGCGGGCTCACCGCAAAGAACACAGACGCCCGCGTGTAACACCAGTACGCGATTCGACCGCGACCCCGCATCGAGACCGGATCATCATGGCCGACCGACGTCATTTTGATCGCGATCTCTTTCCGGCCGACCAACGCCAGCCAGATCAGCAGAATCGACTTCTGCGAGAAGCCGTGCAGATGCACGATCGAGGATCGTCGCCACGTGCGGATGAATGCGATCGTGAAACGTCCAGCGCCGGTGGCTTTCGACCACCAACTAGCGGGATCGATGAATACGCGCTGAACCGTCACCCCGTCTTGGACGTCCGCCGCCGGCAGCGAGCGATCGGCAGTCGTTGTCAGGACCGTGAAGTCGACGTCGTCCCGCAGCTGGCGCACGAGTGCGCGGCACTGCAGGCCGGCGCCGCTCAACTCAGGGTAGTACGCCCCGGTCACCATTAGGACGCCAGGCCGGGAGGTTGTCATCCATTCAATCGGCGGCGATGGTAGCGTCCGGCTCGAGCCGGACCGGGAAATCCGCCTGCAAGCGTAAGCTATAGCATCCTCTGTACGTTCGATCGTCGCGTACCACGGCGTTGAACCGAGAGAATCGTAGAGCGCGAGTGCCGAGAGCGCAACAAGGCGACCGTGGTGGAGGCTTCATACACCACGTCCCGGGACGCGACTTTCACCGCCTGAATGGTGACAGACCGCTGGGCCACACCGGTAGACTTGCCTACTTCCCGCTCAACTGGCTGAACAACCGGTTCCCCGAGTGGCGAGTGGATTCACGTCTGGCCATTCGTGATTTTGAGGTTCTATTTTGGCGCACGTCCCACCGTCCGTTGAACTGAGATGACGGTGAAGGTGGGGGAAACGATTCTCATGCGATCCGGCGATCCTTGTTGACGCTGATCCCAACGGCGGCATTCAACGCGGCGGCGAGGTGGCCGAGGTCGCGGTAGCCTAGCAAGCGATGGAAGAGGCTCTCGACCTTGATCAGAACGGTGACATCCCAGCACCTGGGAAACGGAAAGCCGATACACGCCCCAGCGTGGTACCCAGCGTTCGATCGGCGACTCTACCATCCTGAAGGTTCATGCGCTCGTCTCACCCACCGCTTCATCCGCGTTCGGAACGACGGTCGCGAGCCCTTCGTCTGGACCAAGACCGCCGAGCAGATCCTTGCCAAAGCCGTACGACAAGACAACTCTGACGCGTCACACTAGCTTCCGCCGCAGTCGCTTTCATCAAGATCCGCGGCTACCATCAGAGGCCGCTGACCAATTGTATGGGCGCTGGGTGAAAAACTGCTGCCAGGGAAGGGCCGATAAAGTACTCGTGGGACGAGTCAACGGTCAGGCTGCTGGCGTAGTAGCCTGCATCGTGGGAAACGATCTCCGCGGCCGACGCAGTGGATTGGTTGATCTCCTCGCGGTCTCATCGGACGCTCGGGGCCAGGGGCTGGGAACTGGCTTGCTGCGCGCCGGTCTGCGATGGATGCTGCGAGCTGGTTGCGAAGAGGTCTGGGTGGACACCCAGGGCTCGGACAGGACCTCCCTACACGTTTACCAAGACGCGGGTTTCGCCACCGAATATGTGAACCTTGACCTACATCTATGGCTTGAGAGTTAGGCATGCGCGTTCTGGTCATAGCCGCTCATCCAGATGACGAGACGTGTGGCGCGGGGGGTATGATCGCGAGCCTTACAGACCAGGGCATCGCGGTTTATCTCTGCATGCTCACGGACGGCGTCACGGCAAGACACTCGCACACGGAGATGCAGCAACAGGCCGCTCGGGAGGCGGCCGCTATGCTTGGCATACGGGAGGTCTTCTTTCACGGGCTTCCGGATCAAAGACTTGACCAGGTCGGATTGTTAGAGGTAGTGCGTCCGATCGAACGACATGTCCGCGAACTCCAACCCGACGTGGTCCTTTGCCCCCCGGCGGAGGACGTCAATCAGGATCACCGGGCGGCATTTGACGCGACGATGATTGCAGTGCGGCCTACCCCTGACTGCCCAGTACGTTTGACGATGGCGTATGAGGTCCTGTCGTCGACGGAGTGGTGCTCCCCCACGAAGGCGCAATTTCAGCCCGACGTGTACTTCGATATCGCGAGTGTCATGGACCGCAAGCTTGCTGCCCTGGAGGCCTACGGCAAGACGCACGTGAGCGAACTGAGACAGTTTCCTCATCCTCGATCCCTGAAAGGGCTACAGGTATACGCGCAGCAGCGTGGACTCAGCGTGGGGCTTCATTGCGCCGAGGCGTTTCGCCTCGTCCGTGCGGTAAATTGGCCGCTAAGCCCGGTGTTTGCAGAACAATGAAACGACCTTCCATCGAAACACTGATGTTCAACAGCTCAGAACGACTTGAGAGCGTCCTGAGACAAATGAACGGAATCGGTTCCCGCTTTGCCTTTGCCGTAGATGATGAGAGGAGACTCGTCGGCATTGTCACAGATGGAGATGTTCGGCGCGCCTTCCTTAACGGGGCGGACCTAGCTTCGCCTGCCGATATCGTCATCAATCATCGTCCCATCTCATATCCGGATGGGCACGCGCCGCGCCAATATCGGGAGTTTCTCGTTCGCGACAAAGTGTTCGTGGCCCCCCTGGTTGATCCGGATCGGCGTCTCGTGGATTTCGTCTCCCTGGAAACGACCGTGGGGTCGCCCAATGAAGTGTGGATGGACGGTGGGGAGACGGTGCTCGTTACCGGAGGTGCGGGCTACATCGGGAGTATCCTGTGTCGACTACTGCTCGATGCTGGGTATTGTGTGCGTGTCCTTGACAACTTGGCGTTCGGTCTCGCGCCGATTGAGGCTCTTCTTGAAAGGCCGGGCTTCGAACTCCTCCGGGAAGATATTCGTCACATCGAGGTGCTTGACCGAGCGATATTCGGTGTGGATCGGATTATCCATCTGGCTGCCATAGTCGGCGACCCAGCCTGTCAGCTCGATAGCGCGAAGGCGATAACGAGCAACCTGTTTGCCACCCAGGCTATGGCAGAGATCGCACGTCGATACCGTGTTAAACAGTTCATATTTGCCTCCAGCTGTAGCGTATACGGTAACAGTGGTGAATCTTGGGCTGACGAGACGTCGCCAGTCGAGCCGGCGTCCTTGTACTCCGAGACGCGACTTGATGCGGAATCCTACTTGCTCAAGTTGAATAATTCGGAGTTCTGCACAACCATTGCGCGCCTCGCGACAGTGTTTGGACTCTCGCCACGGATGAGATTCGACTTGGTTGTCAACGTCCTGGCGGCCCATGCGGTATCAAATCGAGAAATCACGATTTTTGGGCCTGAACAGTTTCGCCCGTTCATTCATGTGACCGACGTGGCGGCGGCTCTTATGCAGATGATCCAAGCGCCTCTAGAGCGTGTGGCAGGCCAGATCTTCAATGTTGGGAGCGACAAAGAGAACTACACGATGGAGGCCCTCGGTCGTTTGGTCACCGAAACAGTCGACGGTACTAGAATCTCCATCCAGCCTGGCCACGCCGACCCGAGGAGCTATCGGATATCCTGTGCCAAGATCGCTGACAGACTTGGTTTCGCGTGCCGGACGAGCGTTTCGGAGGGTATACGGGAGGTCTCGAACGCGCTGGAAGGCGGCCGGATCTCGGACCACAGCGAATTTCGTTTTAGCAACTTGAAGACGCTTGAACGACAAGCCTTCCAAATCATGGACACCCGGTAGCTGTAACCCTAGATCTGGAGTTCATGCGCGTGCCTGATTCCGCGACGCCGCTCTCGCCGCGAGAGAACGACCTGAGAAAGAAGTGGGACAACGTTGCAGGGCACGTGCCCGTCGACGCATCGCAATACAACTACGACACTACAGAGCGGCAGCAGGCTTTCATCAAAGCGCAGTTCCCGACGGAAGAAGAACAAGCACACTATCGGGAGTATCGTGAAGAGTGGTGGAGACGGGCGAAGGAGATGGATCCAGGGCCTATGCCGCTCGCCGTCTGCATCGAACTCGTGAGTACATGCAATCTGGGCTGCAGCATGTGCTATACGATCACGGAGGAATATCAGAACTCGGTGATTGGCGCTCAGCGAATGCTGCCTTGGCACATCGTGACCGCGGTCATTGACGAATGCGCGGCGATTGGTGTCGCCTCGATACTCTTCAGCTGGCGCGGTGAATCCTCTCTGTACCGAGCTGTTTCCGATGGACATACCTATCGGTTTACGGACGCCCTCGCCTACGCACGCGAACGAGGAATTCTAGAGATAACGTCGCTGACGCACGGACAAACGATCGACCAAGAGATGGCGGATGCTATTGTCGACGCGGAACCCAGCTGGATCAGTTTCTCGATCGACGGTGTGGCCGACGCATACAATAAGATCCGCACGCCTCCCAGCAAGGAAGGTACCGGTTACAACGCATTCGAGGTGGTTGCCGACAGCATTCGAATGCTAGTCAAGGCGCGAGACTCCAAGGGATTAACACGGCCCCAGATTCGCACGAACACGATCTACCCGGCGATTGCGAAGAACCCACAAGTATATCACGATTTCATGGAACGAATCGGAGTCGGGTGGGTCACCGTGAACGAGTTGCTTGACTTCCGCGCGGACGATCTTCCAGACGACGCGATTATAGACAACTGGGCGTGCCAGTATCCGTTTCAGCGGCTAACGGTCTCGGCTAATGGAGTCCTTCTGCCGTGTACTGGAGCTCACAACGAGGAGAGTGGCTTGGTGCTCGGGCGGTACAGAGGGTCAGCGCCGAAGGTTGTGCGGCGTACAGATGGCTCGGTTGCGACGGTTAGAGTCCCCGAAATGACACTAGCGGAGGCCTGGACGAGCCCGAAAATAGAACAAGTCCGGAAGCTACATAGAGACAACCAACGCACACTGATTGATCCCGGTTGCCGAAACTGCCGACACGGAGCGGTCAAGCATGGTGCGAAGTGGATACCGGACGATTGGAACATGGAGACGATGGAATGGGAGGGCGGTGTGTGGCGCGAGTAGCATCGTCGCGGAGAAGGCCCGATCCGCTGCAATTCGAAGCTCACCCAGTGGCGTCATGAACTGCAAGACTTCGGATAACTAGAGCAGATGGAGCAAACGCCGGGAAATCGCGTATTGGTGATCGCTGAGGTTGGGTTCAACCACGGCGGAGATATGAATCTCGCATCAGAAATGATCCGCGTCGCCGCTGCGGCTGGTGCTGACTGCGTTAAGTTCCAGTCTTATAGTGCGGAGGGCCTTGTTCTGAGGCGTGTGTCTCACTTTGATGCTATCAAGGTAGGCGAGCTGACGACTGAAGACCATTTGCACCTCGCGCGCACCGCCGAATCGCATGGCATTGAGTTTCTATCCACGCCTTATGATGAGCGTCAAGTCGATCTTCTAGAGCAGGTGGGTGTCGCTCGTTACAAGGTGGCGTCGATGGACGTCACGAATCTACCATTCCTGCGATATGTCGGGTCTGTGGGGAAGCCCGTCATTCTCTCGACGGGGATGGCGAACCTCGGGGAGATAGAGCGCGCAGTCGAGGTGATGCGGTCTGTCGGCGACATTCAGGTGACTTTGCTGCACTGCGTGTCGAGGTATCCAGCAGAGCCCGGGCAGGTTAACCTGCGCACAATAGAACAACTCGAGAGTGCCTTTGGCCTGCCGGTGGGCTATTCGGACCATACGCTCGGGAACGCCACGGCACTGGCCGCCGTCGCGCTTGGTGCCGTCGTCATTGAGAAGCACTTTACTCTCGATAGTTCGGCGGAGGGGGCCGACCATAGCATTTCGGCCGAGCCGAGACAGCTCGGGCAACTCGTCACCGACATCCGTGACATCAGGGATAGCTTGGGCTGCTGGTCGGCTTCTGACCGGCGCGTTGACAGAGCCCAGGCTCGGCTAAACCGTCGCGGTCTCTTCGCGCGCATAGATATCCGTGCGGGTACCGAGATCACAGCGGATATGCTCAAGTGTGTCCGGCCCGAGGAAGGCCTTAAGCCCGAGTACCTCCAAGTTGTCATTGGCAGAAGGGCAAAGACAGACATAGGGGCGGAAGAACCCATCACATTTGATGTGATCTGAGCGTTTCGATCTTCTTCATCTCTTAGCCACAGCTGCGTGACGGTTCAGGCCAGTGAAGTACCTAGCTCAAGACCAGGGCTTTCGATTCCGATTGGATACTCTAATCCGGTCAGGCGTTGGCTCTGCCGACGCCGTCGCTGAGACGCTTTCTACGTGGGGGTGTAATCGCGTGGGTCTCCTAATTGACCCCTGCCTGGAAAGCAACCCGGCTGCCGCGGAGCTGCTGGAGAGTGTGCATGTAAAGTGTGCGGACGTGAAGGTCGTGGCAACTCCCGGCGACGAACCAGACTATGACTCCTTGGAGGAAATCCGACAGAAGTTTGACGCCAATTATGATGCCCTCGTTGGCGTGGGAGGTGGAAGCACCCTGGATGTGGCTAAGGCGGTTTCTGTACTCGTCGCCAATGAGGGGCCTGCTCTGGACTATAGAGGGTTCGATTTGATTCGAAACTCTGGTATTCCCGTAATAGCTGTGCCGACGACTGCGGGCAGCGGTAGCGAGGTAACACCGAACGCCTCATTTGTCGACAGACAAACAAAGCGGAAGATGGGTATTAATACCGAGCGATATCTTCCGAAGCTTGCGGTTCTCGATCCTCGCTTGACTGCTTCGTGCCCTGTTTCAGTCACGGTATGCTGTGGCATGGACGCACTCGGGCACGCTATAGAGGGGTACGTCGCCACCGGCTCGAGCCCAATGTCCAGATTGTTTTCGAAGAAAGCGTTCGCTTTGATATTCAACAATCTGCGCCGGGCGTGTGGTGAGCCCGACGATCTCAAGTGGCGATCACGCGTACAGCTCGGGGCGACCTACGCTATGATCGGAATGATGAACTCGGGCGCCGGTCCAGCAAGCGCATTTTCCTACCCGGTAGGTGTTCACTTCGGTGTGCCGCATGGTCTAGCGGGGGGTGTTTTTCTCGCCGAGGTAGTCGCCGTCAATGTCGAAGCCGGTGCCGGAGTTTATGCGCCCCTCTATGCGGTTATCGAAGAAGCAGACAAGTCTGGAGGGTCAGAGAACTACAGTGCACGCTTCGTCGAACAGTTGCGGGACTTGGCGCGTGAGCTGGACGTGCCGGCGAACTTGGGAGCCCTGGGGATCGCAAAGGAAGATTGTGGGGTAATACGGGAGGAAGTTCTGAAGCTGAATTTGGACCAAAACCCGGTCTTGTTTGGTGAAGACGAGGTCGACACGGTGCTAGAGCGCCTAGTCTAGATACGGGAGCGCGGTTGACTTGCCTGGCTACGAGCTCATTGGCGAAGAGGAGCGGCGAGAGATAAACGAGATCTTCGATAAGGCAGGTGGAGTACTCTGCCGGCGGGGGTTCGACGGGCTTCGGAACGGGGTCCACAAGGTTCGCGACTTTGAGGCAGCGTTCGCCAAGCGCCTTCGCGTGAAACATGCGCTGGCCGTATCGTCCGGTACGGCCGCCGTGAAGGTCGCATTGAAGACGCTCGGTATCGGTCGCGGAGACGAGGTGATCACGCAGTGCCACACATTCGTCGCCACTGTCGAGGCGATATTGGAGTGTGGCGCGACGCCTGTCCTAACTGAGATCGACGCGACGCTCAACATGGACCCCGCTGACTTGAAGGCCAGAATCAACGATCGCACCAAGGCCATCATCCCGGTACACATGTTGGGTGCTCCCGCTGCAATGGACAGGATCATGGAAATTGCCACAGCCGCGAGGGTGCTCGTGATTGAAGATACCGCACAAGCACTTGGGGGGGAGTTTCGCGGTCAAGCGCTAGGTACCATCGGAGCCCTGGGGGCGTTTAGCTTTGACCACGGTAAGGCCGTGACTACGGGTGAAGCTGGGATGGTAGTAACAAACGATGACACTCTGCACAATGTGGCCAGTGCGTACCACGATCACGGCCATGAGAACAACCCAGCGTTCAGTAGAGCCCACGACACGAGGCAGTACGGGGGGGGATTTAATTATCGGATGTCCGAGTTGCAGGGGGCGGTGGGCCTCGCGCAACTTCGCAAACTCGACTACAGTCTGGAGAAACAACGGCAGAACAAGGCGCGCCTCAAGGCGGGGCTAACAAAAGCGCGCAGCATCCAGTTTCGCATGATCACGGACGAGAAAGGCGAGACTGGCGACACCTTGGTGTTCTCCGTTTCATCTCCCGCGGCCTGTGAGCGCGTCGCCCGTGCTCTCGAACACAGGGGCATTGGCTTCAAGAACCTGCCAACTGCTCTCAAGTGGCATTTCTCCGGGGAGTGGGAGCACCTTCTCCCCGAGATAGAGGGATTCCGCGACCGGGACCTCGGTCGGATGTGGCCGCGATCGGGTCAGATCCTGAGATCCACGATCGCAATCCCCGTACTGATCAGGATGGATGCCAAGCAGATCGACGAGACCGTGCAGAGCATTCTGGCTGCTCTTGAGGAGGCAGTGTAGTAAGAGATGGCGTCCACAGCGGGGAGGTTCCTGCAGAGCCGTCATCGTGGCTGAGTCTTGCGTCGTGTGCATCATCCAAGCGCGGATGGGCTCGAGTCGATTCCCTGGCAAGACGCTGGCTCCTCTTGGCGGGACAAGTCTGCTAGATATCCTCATCAGTCGGCTCAAGCGCGCCAGGAGTCTACGCCGTATTGTCGTGGCGACATCGACCAAGAAACGAGATGAATCGATCTCGCGGGTTGTCGAGCGGGCGGGCGCGGAATGTTTTGCTGGTTCTGAAGAAGACGTTCTGGGGCGTATTCTCCACGCTGCGGACCACTTTGGTGCCGATGTGGTCGTTCGGGTGTGCGCTGACAATCCTTTCACCGATCCAGAGCAGGTGGATCGGCTCGTGGGCTTACATATTGCGAGCGACGCGGAGTATTCCGAGAATGCCGCTGTGCATGTAGACAGCTTGCCTGATGGCGTTGGGGCTGAGGCGATCGACGTTGCTGCACTCAGCGACGTAGCACGGCACACGGACGTCCCAAGCTACAGAGAACATGTAACCAAGTGGATCTGTGACAATGCGGATAGGTACAAGCTCCTACGTGTGGACGCGCCGCTTCACTTGCGGCGGCCGGACATCCGTTTGGATGTTGATAGTCCGCGCGACCTGGAGCGTCTGGAGAGGCTGGTGCAGTGTCTCCCAAGAGATGAAGGTCCCTACTGGTCAACCAGCGAGCTCATCCGCGCATGGGATCGGCTATTCCCTGGTCCGTGTGCTCGGTGACCGCTAGTGGGCCTGGTATCCGCAGCGGTGGGGACGGCGCAACCGGACGGTGACGCGCCCACAGAGCTCGACTTCTCCGTGGAGCCTGACGGGACCGTTCAGTTCGACCCCTCCCTCGACGCTCTCGTTAGCGGGCGGCGGCACAAGTACGCTCGTGTTGCGGCGCGGGGCGGCCGCCTCTCGGAGCCGAGATGGACAGTCACTCCAATAGATGCTGGACCGGCTCCAGGAGACGTTCGGCGATGGTGCGGTTCCCGGACGCCGTCAGGTGCATCCCATCGTACGCGATGGATTGGTCCGTGAGGTCCAGCGCGAGCCCCAAGTCCACGACCTGGAGCCGAGCATCGTGACCGAAGCGCTCACGAAGAAAGGCCACCATCAGCCGCTGTTGTTCAGGGTGCGGCTCGGTCAGGTGGGGCTGGGAGACAACCAGAGCGCGTCGTCCCCGATCCAACACGTACTTGACCGCGGCATACATCTCGTTGCAGTAGCGCGGCCAGTTGCCACATGAAGTGCCGAGCGTCTTCGAGTCCCCGACGGGCGCCTCCGGGAGGGTCTGCTCGAGCTGTCGCCCGAGGGCATCGCCGATCCTGTTGCCCTGCTCGAGGGCGCCGGCCAGAGTGCGATCCGCGAGCCCGGGATTGAAGACGGTCTTGTCGCCCTGGTAGGCAGCCTCGAGATGCCCACCGTAGCGAAGCGACATGGCCTTCTCCCGCATCACGAGTGGGAGCAGCAGGTGATAGCCCGTCAGGCGGAATACGGGTGACTGGCGACGATACAGCCGGGTGTTCCTGTCGGTGAGGTTGTTGTAACCCGAGTAAAAGATCACCGCATCGTAGTCGAGGTATTCGTAGTCCTCTAGCGTGAATCGGAACGAGTATGCGCCGTCATTGTTGCACGCGAGATTCACGACGGACACGCTGCCGGAACCGGAAACCGTCGCCTGCCGCAACAGTCCTTCCAAAACAGCAGGAAAGGCTTCCTGCCACCTCACTCCGTAGCCTAGAGCAGTGCTTCCGCCGACGACCACTATCCGTTTCTCAGAGTTCTGCTTGCGACCGATGACGGCACCGCGGTATCCCCACCGGTTGAGGCTGGCCACCTCGTCGAACTTGCGATGCAGGACGAAGTCGAGGGTGAGCAATCCGGCGATAGACACCAGAACGGCGTTGACACCCACCAGAAGGGCGACCATCGCCTTTCGTCTCCACGTCACATCAGACCTCCCTGTCAGCGAATCAGATCTGCGCAGATCTTGTCTCTTGTCGGCCAGGACTCACCGGCTACGCGGTGGCCGTGGATGTTTCAATTGCCGCTACAGGCCTCCGCGCTGTCGAGATCATGCACGCAACTGGGCGTTGGCCTCGGCTCAATTCCCCACGATTGGCGCGAGGATGAGACTCTCGAACTCGTGTGCCTCCTTTCTGATCCGCCACGACACCCGTCTACCGGCCGAACAGGCGCTCGATCAGTTCGTTCTTCAGTCTCGGCCAAAACCGCTGGTCTTCCATGCGCGCGAACCTGGGGGTGACCTCTCCGAGTTGCAGGAAGTGTTCGTGATAGGGGTCACCTTCGACGACGACGGCCGCACCGGCCTTCCGGATGATCGACGCATCGGCCCGCAGATCCTCGAGCGTGGCCAGCTCGCCTGACGGCTTTCGAAACACGATTCGGTTGTTCACGTCAAAGACGACGAGTCGCTCCGACAGTCGCACCACGGTCAACTGGATTGGTCGACGTTCCGGGTACTTTCCGAGCCACAGGGTCGTGGCCGGCATACCGTCATAGCTCGCCAACGCCGCGAGCGCTTCCGCGCGTTGATCGCCCGCCCCGTATCGGCGCACAAGAATGTACAACACATGATCGTCAACAACCGGCAGACCCGGCGGGACCGGATGGATGTTGTCGATTACCCACTCGTACATGCGGAGCAATCGCTGTTCCGGCGTCCCCCCGGCTCCCACGACCTCCTGCGTCAGGCGGCGCATCTCGAGGTCTCGGTTCACGAACGCAACAACCTTCTCGAACAAGGTCAACCGCTTGACGGTGACCACGTAGTCATAGCCCACGGCAGTCGTCACCGGCCAGCGCGCGACGACCACCAGGGAAACCACGATCGCCAGCGCCGCGAGCAGTCGGAGTGTGCGGCGACGCCCGACCCGCTGGCTCGGCAACCTTGTCTTGGTGTTCTCAGGCACGGTCGGAGGCTCCGCGCAGTGCTCCGAAGGCCAACCAGATGAAGCGGAAGTTCATGACGTCGACGTTCGGGCTGTTGACCAACACGCCGACGAGACCTGCGGCCAGGGCCGCAGCGACGTCAGCCTGGCGACCTCCTGCTGCAGTTGACGTCGATCAGCCGTGCTCAAGAAGGCTGCCGTGCGAGGCACAACGCACGCCGATCTCTGACACCATGCCGTCACCTCACCTTGCTCATGTGCCCGCTAGATCGCCACCTCGGACACCTGTGGGCCAGCTAAGTGACGTGCAGGATGATCTTCTCCGGCGGCTCACTGTAACGATCGGCTTCCAGGCCAAGGTAATCCGAGGGTTGTCCATACCCAGAGGCCAAAAGTTCTCGGTCGACGATCGCCGTGACGAATAGCCTGCGCTAGCTGGATTCGCGCCATCCGACGGTTCCCTAGGCCCCGAAAGAGCAGCTCCCCCCAGATCGCCTGCAGCCTTCCGCGTAGGTGGTACCTTATCGCGAACGCTTCCAGATCCTCGCCCACACGTTCGAGCACACCATACGAGTCCTCGCCAAAACGGGCGCGTTCGTACGCGAACGTCCGAGCGATTCCAGCATACTTCAGCTGTTGTTCGCGATGTTTGCGATAGGCGCTTTGGTGCCCACCTAGCCGCCACTGATAGAGCTGCTCCGGCACGTTGTCCAGGAGCGTACGCTCGACCATGCGCAGCCACAAGTCATAATCCTGCGCAAAGCGAAATGCCGCCCGATACCCGTTGAGCTCTTCAAAAACGCGCCGACGCATCATCATCGAACCGTGCACAGGTGTCGCGCGTAACGACAGCAGGGCCCTCGCCACCTGGCTCGTGCCGTAACGCACCGGGAGTCTTCCAATCACCTGACCGCCGACATTCAAAACGTCCGAGCCGGTGCCAACAGCACCAAGTCTTGGGCTTTCTCTAAGGAAGCGGACTTGCCGAGCCAGACGATCAGCCTGTGAGATATCGTCTGCATCTTGCCGGGCAAGATACGTTCCACCTGCTCGACTGGCGGCATAGTTGAGCGCTCTGCCCAATCCCTGTCTAGGTTGGTGTGCGACGATTACGCGCCTGTCACCCGCGCTGGCACGCTCTATGCGCTGTGCCGTTCTGTCCGTGGAGCCATCATTGATGACGATCAGCTCAAAGTCCTCAAACGACTGATTCAAGACGCTGTCGATCGACTCTTCCACGTAGCGTTCGCCGTTGTACACGCTCATCAGGACGCTGATCTCAGGATGGCTCACTTCGCCCACCGCGGTCGCTTGACCAGCGACCGAAGACGTTGTTTCGCTGCGGCCAGGCGGTACTGCACACCAAACCAGTTTCGCTCCCCCCGAGAATAGAGATGCTCAAGCGTCTCGTCCGGTGTGCGACGGCCATCAAGCAAGGCCATCAGATGCGGTACGTCTTCGCCGAGAGAGGGTTGATGGCACCCGCCATGGATGCTTGCCATCATTCTTGGTTTTGGCTTTTATCGTTCGGTATAACTTACCCTTCTTTAATAACTGAATCTTGACGTAAGTACCCGCTTTACCCTTTTTCCACTTGATAGTGTATTTTTTCTTGGTTTTCCACTTCTCTTTGCCATTGGGGCTGGTAACCTTTAAGGAACTCCCCCCCCAGGACAGGTCATAAACTGACTGACGTCCTCGCAACTGCTGCCCCTGACCAGTTCGTCGTAGTAAGCGATGTGAGTGATGTTACGATTGGATGTACGGTACAGATTTGATCGGTAAAACCCAAACCGGAAATACCGGTCATCCTTATCGACAACATTGCGTCCTTTGCGGTTGACGACCAGCTTCCCGTTTGCCCAAATCTTTACAAATCCATCAGCCCCAGTACTGAACTTGGAGTTAACAACAATGTCGTGCCACTTGTTTGAAAGATTTCCAAACGAAACCACTGGATAGGATGTTGTGACACGGTCAATTGTGAAAAACGCTTCTAGACCATTTTCAGAGATAAAAAATGGCATAAATTCAATGGCCGTATCCAGACCCGACATTGTTTTGAACTGACCGACGGTGGGGGCTACGGGAGAGATAGTTCTGAAGTTCTTGAAATATACACTCCAGGCGTACCAATATTCGTTGCCATGTAGCGAACCAGCGTCCACTAATAACTCACATCGTTCGCTGTCATTTGTTCCGCAATCCCCACTACCACACTGCCCCGGACGCACTTCAAAGCGAATGCTCTGTTTGCCCTTCCGAACCGGGTGTCCAGCCTTCTTGTTAACCACGTCTACGCAATAAGGGTTGTGTGGGTTACTTCCATGAGCAGTAAAATCGTCCCAACTACCTGAACCGTCATCCTCGATACCGATAGAAACCGCGTCGCCGCCTTGAAATCTTCTTTTCCACCAATTGGTGGCCTTGAGGATCGTAAAAACATCAGTACGTTCGTCAGAAATACTAGGGTTTTTGGTGGAGGTAATCCTTATCTTGTACCTACTGCTTCTGGCGACCGATGTGGGAATCTTCCAAATGTATTCCCCGTCGTTCTTGGTCTTTTTTGTTATCCACTTGTAATGCTTGCCTGCCTTTCGCAGCTCAATCTTGACCGTGGCACCCCCACCACCATTTATCCATCTTATGAAATATGTCTTGCCCCCAATTAATTCACGACCCTCCTTAGGTCGTTCTACCGTCAACCCACCCGCAGCAACGGCAGTGGAGATCGTGCTGACAAACGAGGTGGGGGCAACAAGTGTTACCGATAGAAGAACCGCACTGGCAATCAGACGTTTCATACCGCTATCTTATTCCTGTTGTGGAAATCTCACCACCCGTATGTGTGCGCCTTAAAGACATCATTCTGAACACCTGAATGTCCTGAAACACTACTATTGTGGGCTTTCATGTCCTCTCAAGGTGTAGTCTGTCCACAGGAGAGGCAACCTCTAATCATCGCTATCACCCCAGCCCGGTACATCACTTTCAGATGTGAAATCTGCTAGTTCCGGTTCAGTATTGACGTAATGTTGATAGTCTGGATGCTCCTTATCCAAGACCACTGAATCAATCGCTACAGTCTTCAATCCACATCTGCGATGTAGTGACTCTAGTTCTTCCATGATTTCGTCGTGGGTCTTATTTTTAATATCGTCGTGGGTAGTCACTTCAGATTTGTCTACAGGCTTCCACCCTGCCCTATCTAACAAATCGGTGTTTGCTTTTAGCCTGACGTTTTCACTAGTTGCGTTTTCCGCTAGCTGTTGTATCTGGCCTAAAGCTACAGGTGAATAGCCTCTTAGTTCTTGTTTCTGAACCGCCTCTATCTGATCTGCTAATCGATTCTTCAATCTGTATCCAACCGTCACATCTCGCGATTCCAAATCGATGACTTCAAGTGTTTTCGCTGGTAGTCGCGGGATCAATTCGTTATCAATGAGTCGCTGAATCCCATACTCTTTCCTCGCAGTGTAGTCATCAAAAAAGAAACTGGCAGTGCGGTTGGGCAACGCGGAGCGCCGCCAGGAAGTCGTGCTTGACGGTCCAATAGTCATGGCCGCCGTCGATGAAGCAGAAGTCAACCGGGGGCAGTTTGCGCGCTGTCCACGAGCGCATGACCTGGTCGGAACGCCCAGTCAAGCACTTGATGCTGCGACGCACGGCTGGAGGAAGGTAAGCGGACCACACTTCATCGAGCGACAGGTGTCGGATCACGGGTCCCTGCCCAAGATCGAGAGCCCAACTCTGCCGCTGATCCGTCGAGATCTGATCGATGGTCCAGACTGTGCACTCCCAGCCACCATCCGCCGCAGCCTGTGCCATGGCCGTCGCCCCCAATCCTCGCCCCGTGCCAAACTCTAGAACGTGGCGTGGCCGCGACGCTTGCACCAGTGTGTACAGCAGGGGCCCTCGCCACCAATGTCCGGCGAAGAAGCCACGAGACGGCGAGTGCTTCAGTGCTGTTACCTTCGCCAGATCACTGAGTAGCCTCCACCGATCCTCACGCGCTGATTCACCCAGCGCAATGAGCTTCTGCCGAACGCCGATCACCAACGACGTGCCTCCTGTGAGCCACGTTATATGGGCGTCTGCCCGCGTCGAACGGGCGGAGAATCCGACTTCTTGGACACGAGTCCCCCGCCCCTACTACGACACGGACGGCGAAGGCTTCATACACCACGTCTGCGGACTCTTCTAATTTCCGACCAAACCGGAATTCCTTACGCGTTGCGCTTTGGCTGGAGGACGATCTCTGAAAGATGCATGGCTCTCAGCGTCGAATCGGGGATTCAGTGTCGCGAAGATCCTCCCAGCATCATTCAAATCCCGCGTGAAGGATTCCAGCTCAAGGTACCCGGAGCTACCCTCTCCGATGAGGTGACCCTCGACCTCAGGACGACGTGATCTTCCTATGATGTCTTGACTGGACGTGACCTCTGCTTATGCCCCTGAATTCTGAAGGCTGGCCCACGCATACGGTCCTTCCCGTGTGATAGATAGAATCGTCATATGACGATGGAGTAGCTCCTCGAAAGATTCAATGCTGAAACGATGAGGATGCTTATAGTTTGGTGGTTTCCGTCCTAGTCCAAGGTTCACTGAAATGTAACAAAGCGCATTGCGCTTGAGAACGCGTACGGATTCACTAATACAATCATCAGGGTTAGTGACGTGGTCGAGCACGTTGTGACTGAACCCTACATCAAAAGAACTGTCGGGAAGAGGTAGTTCTTCCCAACTTGCGCAATGAAAGTCGGTTCTTGGGAAATGCGTCGAGAAAGTTGTCAGGTTATTGACTTCCTCAAATGTCGGGTCTACACATACGGAGCGCTCGACGGGTAGATCGTGGAAGATGTCGAAGACGCCACAGCCAAACGTAATGACATCTTTATGATTAAAGTAGTCGTCTCGGAGTCCATATACTCGCAAGACAAGTTGTCGTTGTTCCGCAGCCGCGGTTGTTGGCGTCTTGAGAATATGTCGAAGCTTCGCCGTATGAAAGCGAATTTCGTTACGATGCTTTGCATCGCAGAGATGGCGCTCTGTGTCGCTATCTAAGAGTTCATACAGATTGGTCGTCTCCTTCGTTACCGGTTGAGCGGTTGTGTATGTCAGTTCCGGTTCCTGGGGAAGCCAGTGCGCGCGTGTCTTGTTGAATCGGGATAGAAGACGACGGCTGGTGGTGTATAGACCACGCATGATATTGCGGCTCACTATATAGCCTCGAGTGCTAACTGGACGTGGAACATGTCAGATGAATTTCAGAAGAAATAGTGAGAGCGGTCGGGAAGCGTATCGGGCACAAGGTGCCCTGGCGTCAATCGGGAGGTCAACGCCTCAGACAGCTCGAAGGTCGATAGAGAGTAGCGGCTACCTGTTCGGTGCGCTCCCAAAGCGGCTCGAACTCGTCGATTCCCGGCGCGGTCGTCACCTGCTGCCTCTGACCGGCGTTTCCGTGAGGCCGGCGCTTCTGGCGACGCTAGAACGCCTTGCGGCCGAGGGCAACGACCTGTTCCTCTCGACCGCCTCTCGGATCGTCGAGCGGACCACCTTCCGGCAGAGGATTGGTGAGTCGTTTCGCATATCCTTGCCGTCAGCGACTTTGTCCTGAAACCCGAAGACATCGAGCTGTACGTCTTCGACGAGCGGAGCGTGCTTTGCCCGAAGGTCCCCCGACTCCGTCTCTAACCGACAACGGGCGGGGGCGGAGGCGAGGCGTCCGCGCCGATGGTTGACGCGTTCCGCGGAATGCCGATGGAGGAAAAATCCACGTCCCGATGGTATTCAGCCATCCGGAAGATCCGTTCGCACTGCTCCTGGGAGAGAGTCCTCTTCCCGCGACCGTCGCCGCCCTTGTTCAACCACGCCGTCGTGCCCCGTTCGTACGTCTGCCGGACGGCGCGCTCGATCGCCTCGTCGTCCTTGGACAATCCGTACAGGTCCACGATGAGGCGAAGCGTGCCCACCGGGTCCCCAACCAGATCATCGTACCGAAGCCACAAATACTTCGGCCGCTCCCCGCTGCAGTAATAGGTCCACGAGATAAAGAAGTTCAGATACCAGGGAACAGCGTAGTCGATGATCAGGTCGAGCTTCTGCTCTTTCGGGAGATCGTAGAAGACCTCCGAGACGGGCGCCAGGAACGACATGGCCTCCATCTTCGTGAACGATCGGAGTTGCACCTGTACGTGGTCTTTGTGCAAGTGATCGTAGTAACTTATGACGATGTCGAAGATGTTGCGGGTTTGGACAATGAACGGATCGCCGAACAGTTCCTGGACGGCCACGTTCCAGCCCACCGCCCGGGAATGGTTCTTGGAAACCGTGTTCGTGTTCCGCATCAGCAGGAACGCCGGCAAGTCCCCGTATTGCTCCGATCCGTTGGCCGTAAACCGCGTGGGGTAATAGCAGTAGCCGGTCAGGTTCCTCAGCAGCGCGGTCAGAAACGTCGACCCGGACTTCGGCATGCACATTATGTGGATGTGCGAGGCGCGGCCGAGCGCAGCGATCGCCCTTCGCAGACGCCTCGTCTGCACATAACCGCCCTCGTTCCAGTCCGGTCCGTGCCGCATGCACTCGCCTAGCGCTTGCAGCACGCGGTGGAACCGCCAGCGCGTCGGACGCAGCCGCGAGACGGGACACGTTGTCCCCTCCGGGACGCCGGGGCGAGGGAGCACGGACAGGCCGTTACGTACGGCGTCCAAGAGGGCCGAGGTCACCGAGAACCTTCGCAGGACCTTTCTCAACAAACGCATACCCATTCTCCCACCCATCTGAATCGGTCCGCCGGGCGGGGCGGGCCCGCCAGAAAACCCAGGCAATCATCCCACCGCACCCGGTCCTCCGGCCACAGGCCCGGAAATCGCCGGCCGTGATTGCGTATTTCGGAGCATCCCGATCGCCCGTTTCGGTCCATCGCGATCACGGATTTCGGTTGATGCCGATCACTGATTTCGGACCATCGCGATCGCTCATTTCGGAGCCGATCACGAAGATCTGAGAGCAGAGACCGCATCG
>PVBE011539021.1_pt1 | contig 50656 bp, 43 predicted proteins | sample 1631181 | NCBI WGS metagenome assembly PVBE01 (sample SAMN08397723, study PRJNA350692) | Marine metagenome, whole genome shotgun sequencing project. | isolation source: water | place: Pacific Ocean | collected 2012-04
AAAGCCTGCCGCGGAGGAAGAGCCTGCCGCGGAGGAAGAGCCTGCCGCGGAGGAAGAGCCTGCCGCGGAGGAAGAGCCTGCCGCGGAGGAAGAAGAGAACAAGAAATCTGCATCCGCTGCCGAGGATTCGTAATCACGGCACGTTAGAGAGGGTTAGAAGGTCACCATGCCGGACAAGGGCGACAGCGACAAAAAGAAGGAAGTTCTCGACCTGGTCGACGAACAGAACAAACCGTCGCGTCGTGAACGGCAACGGGCTAAGGCTGCCGAGCAGAAGACCGTCCAGGATAAGAAGGACGAGGCGCTCGACATCATCGATGAGGATGAGCAGAAGAAGGCGGCGGCGGTTCGAAAAACCGAGAAATCCGGAAAGAAACAGCTCCCGAGTATTTCGAAGCTTACGGATGAGGTCCAGGATCCGGACTTCGTCGTGAGCGGGGGGTCTTCGGAGGAGGGCGAGGCGGAGGAGCAAAGCGGAGTGGTTGAAGGAAACACCATCAGCATCAAACCGCCCATCATCGTGAGCGTGCTTGCAGAGATGATGGGGCTGAAACCGTTTGAGATCATGAAGGATCTCATCCAGTTGGAGGTGTTCGTGGCGCCTAATCAGGCCATCGAGCCGGAAGTGGCGGAAAAGGTCTGCGAGCAGCACGGTTTTGTCTTTGAGCGCGAGAAGCGCGAGAAGGGTGGTGGAGTCCACAAGGTGGAGGAAGTCATCGAGGAGCCCGAGCCGGAGGAACATGAGCCTGCCGAAAAGCTCGAACTGCGGGCACCCATCATCACCTTCATGGGACACGTTGATCACGGCAAGACCTCGCTTCTGGACTATGTCCGCAAGTCGAAGGTCGTGGACGGGGAAGCCGGCGGGATCACGCAGCACATCGGGGCCTACCGGGTGGAGCATGAAGGGCGCCCGATTACCTTTATCGATACACCGGGGCACGCGATTTTCACTGAGATGCGGGCCCGGGGCGCGGACGTCACTGACATCGTGGTGCTGGTGGTGGCGGCCGACGACGGAATTATGCCGCAGACCAGGGAGGCGATCAGTCATGCCAAGGCAGCGGACAAGACCATTATTGTAGCGATCAACAAGTGCGATGTGGCGGGTGCCGACCCCATGAAGGTGAAGACCCAGCTCATGGAGCAGGATCTCATGTCAACCGATCTGGGGGGCAAAACGGAGACGGTGGAAGTCTCGGCCATCACCGGCCAGGGAATGGACGAACTGGCCGAGTTAATGGCATTGCAGGCTGAGGTGCTGGAGCTGAAGGCGAATCCCGGAGCGAATGCGCGCGCTGCCGTGATCGAGGCCAAGGTGCAGCCCGGGAAGGGGCCAACCGCCACCGTGATAGTGGAAACGGGAACTCTTGAAGTGGGCACCCCGTTTATCTGCGGTCCCTATGCGGGCAAGGTGAAGTCACTCCTCAACGATCGGAACGAGCAGGTGGAGGAGGCCGGGCCAGCCATCCCGGTGGAAGTGCTTGGATTTGCCGAACTGCCCAACGTTGGGGATGAACTGGTGGCCATGGAGAACGAAAGGGCGGCCAAGAAGCTGAGTGACGAGCGACAGCTTGAGCGCCGGCAGGATCGTCTGGAACGTCCCAAGAAGAGCCGCATGGAAGATATGCTGGCTCTGGTCGAAGGAGGCCAGAAGGTGGAGCTCAAGTTGATCCTGAAATGTGACGTACAGGGATCGGTGGAGGCAATCAAGGGAGCGATTGGCGATGTGGAGTCCGACAAGGTGGAGGTCAATTTCATCCATGCGGCGGCGGGATCGATCAGCGAATCCGACATCCTGCTGGCCAGCAGTTCGGACGGGGTGGTGCTGGGGTTCAACGTGAAGGTGGAGAGCAACGCGGTGAAGGCTGCCAAGCGTGAGGGTGTGCAGATAAAGCTTTATTCGATTGTCTACGAGCTCATCGATCAGGTGAAGGATGCCATGTTGGGACTGCTGGAACCGGAGCTGCGGGAGAAGATTCTCGGGCATGCCGAGGTGAAGCAGGTTTTCAAGGTCAAGCGGGGACGGGCAGCGGGCTGCCTGGTCTCGGACGGCAAGGTGACCCGGACGGCGCATGCACGTGTGTTGCGGGAAGGGACACCCGTATTTGACGGGAAGATGTCCACCCTGCGGCGGATCCAGGATGATGTGGAGGACGTCAAACAGGGCATCGAGTGTGGAATCCGGCTCGGGGAGTTCAACGAGTACGAAGTCGGCGACGTAATCGAATGCTACGAACTGGAGAAGATCGATCAGACCCTGTAGCGCTCCGGCTACATTGAGGGCATTGGTAATTTATCATTCGGGAGATCCATGTCGCGGCGTACTGACAGGGTAAACGAGCTGCTGAAGCGTGAGATCAGTGGTGTCCTGCAGCGTGATTTCGAATGGGACGGATCACTGGTGACAGTGAATGCGGTGGAGGTTTCGCAGGACCTGAAGGATGCGAAGGTTTTTATAGGAGTGCTGGGCGGGCACGAAGGGAAGGTGATCTCACGGCTTAATCGAGAGCATGGATCCATTCAGGGCCGGGTGATGAAGCGGGTGGTGTTGAAGAACACGCCCGTTCTGCGTTTCCTCAGCGATGACTCGGTGGTGCGGGGGGTGGATATCGTCAACCTGCTCGACGAGGTGGCGGAGTTGCCGAAGGCACCCCAGGAAGAAGAGGAGTAGGCGGCCGGAGTGATTTTCGGAGTGTTCCTGCCCGCACGACTGCCGCTGCTGGCGGGCTGAGATCACAGGGAAACACTCTGGGTGGCAGTTATCGTCAATCCTGCCGGGTTTTCCGTTGCCATGGACAGAGATGGAAAGTCGCTTCTGCCCGTTGCGTCGTGACAATATTGCGTTGGATTTGTGATAATTATGAAAACGGGACCCTGGTTTTCCGTTTGTAATGTTGACATCCGATGGCCTTGACTGATTTGCCTCGTCATCCAGTTGGGATGATGGGAATAATCAGCTCAGGATAACCACCAAGCCACCTATTTAATGATGACCAATTCATTCTTTTTTCTGTTCCGGTGCATGCTGGTGATGTGTGCGTTTTCCATTCTTTCGGTGAGCTGTGAGAAGCCCTCCACAACGAGCAGAGGGGGGGGCGTGGGTCCCGGATCGCTGGAAACGGACAAGGTTATTGGTGACGAGAAGGAGAACGAATCGGGTGGCGCCACCCCGGGAGAGGGTGCTTATGTTCCTGACCCGGCTGAAATCGAGTGAGAGAATTACCGTCAATTCGTGAAGGTGAATCCGGGATGCTGTGAGTGACTCAGTGGATAGCACGCCGCCTTGGGAAGGCCCCCTGGACACGGCAATCATGTTCGTGGACCTGGTGGATTCATCTGCCTTTGCCAGTGTGCTGGGGCTCAAGGAGTATGCGGATTACGTCGAATCGTTCCACAAGGTGGTGCGTGTCCAGTGCGAGCATTTTTTCGAGGATTACCTGCGGGGAAAATATGAACGGGGCCGGGATTACGATTATGTTGTGCTGGGTGACCAGGTGGTCTTCTTCATGCATACGGCCAAACCCTCAAACGATGTATACCTGCTCGCCACCCTGGGCCTGACGCTCAAGGCCTCCTGGATTGCATCCCCGGTGAACCGGGAGCGGATAGAACGACGCTCGGCAGCATCCGAAATTGCGGTCGGGATTAATTTCGGGACGGTCTGGGCAAGGCAGCAGGGAACCGGATATGAGATGCAGGGCTACGCGATCAACCTGGCAAAACGGATTGAATCGCACTCCCGGGGAGGCCAGCACTTCCGTATCTTTCTTTCTGATGCGGCCTACAATCTGATTCATACGCGGATGCGAAATCTTCTGTTCAGCGACAGGGTGCTTGCCTCCGGCAAGGGAATCCTGGGCCGGTTCAGCGTTTATGAAATTGCGGATGCCTTCGTTGATTCGGTGGGGCGCCTGGCTCCGGAGATCGCCGAATTGTTTGAAGAGTTGATGGGAGATGCCATCGACAGCAACAGCCGGGATCTCTGGATTCACAGCGCCTACCAGATCTCCAGCGCACACCACCACGGGATGGTCACCGAGAAAGCGGCGGTTCGTTGTCGCAGCGTTTTGAACTACCAGCCTGAGAATGCGGTGGCCCTTTACTATCTCGCCCAGTTTTACCGTGAGCAGGGAAACCTGGAGCTTGCCGAGATCTCCTATTTGCAGCTCTTGCGGGCATGGCCGGATTTTGGCCATGGACATCTCGAATTCGGGAAGTGCCTGACTGAAATGGGAAAAGAGAAGGAAGCCCGGACCGCGTATCTTCGCGCCGAACGCCTGGGGATCGAGGAAGCCACGGAAGGGCGGGCTCAAGGCGAAGGTCTGGAAGAGACGCCGGAACAGTAGCCCGGTTCCTGGGGGCCCCTCATCCTCCACGGACTTCGGGTTGACGATACGGCGGTTTCTGTTGTCGCACTCCGGTGGAAGGGGTAGAGGGAGGCATGAGAATCACGCGGAATCCCCGGACAATCCGCCACCTGGCCCTTGCGGGTGTGCTCTGTCTGGGCTGGTTGGGATGTGAGGAGAAAAACGCCGCGAGCCAGAAGCTGCCCAAGGAGCAACCTTCCCAGCTGCCTGAAGAGGCCGGCGGAACGATTCCGGGCAGATCGTCCGAGGTGATTGACGGGAAACCGACGTCGCCGCCAGCCTCCGTGCCGTCGGAAGATCTTACCCCCCCGCCAAAGCAATCCGATTCCGCCCCGGAACCGAAGGTGGTGGAAGACGAGCCTGCTTCACCGGCGGATTTGTGGACAGTGGCCCATGCGGGATTCGCTTCGAAGTTGCCCGCCGATACGGACTACTACATGGACCTCCGCAGGCTGATGGACGTCTGGAAGTGGCTGGAGGCCTCCGGGGTGTCGGAAGAAGGGCAGAAGTTCCTCGGAAACCTGTTGGAGGGATCCGAGTTTCCGGAGGAGATCGACAAATTCCTGGACGAAGGGATTCGCGGCGCGTCCGATTTGTTTGGCGAGGAGGTTTTTCTGGCTGGCCGTGGAATGACATGGGGCTGGGAGACGATGATGGGGATGCATGCCTGGATATCCCGGGCCTTCGGCAGGACACTTGCGGAGGGACTGTCTGCCGGGAACATGGAGCTGTTCCTGGATGATGGCGTGGAACTGGAGCAGGAAATGGTGGAGAATCTGAGCAAGTGGTTCGAGGATCAGCTGGGGAAAGCAGGAGGATTTCCGCGGGTGGCCCTCTATACGGGAGGGAGGGTAAGTGACGGGAAAAGGAGAGCGGAGCTGTTGAAGTGGTTGCGGGATGTCCTGACCCCGTCCACGGGGGAGGTGGGTTCGGCGAAGTCGGTTGCATTCGAAAAATCGGGGGTGAAGTGGACCGGGTTCGAGATCCGGATTGGTGCCCTGGAGGAGATCGAGGAGGACGAAGTTCCGAGCGGATTCGATCTCCGGGTGTGGGAAAAGATGTTAGAGCAGATCGCGGAGTGGAGCGTGACAGTAGTCTGTGCGGAGGTTGGCGACTACCTTGTGCTGGCGGCCGGGAATGGCCCGGAATCGATCGAGTTGTCCGAAGACATCGAGAGCTCCCTGGCGAAATCGACGGGCTTCAGGTTTTTCGAGCAGTTCGGGGTCGAGGAGATCGCTTCGCTGAGCTGGACGAGCAAGGAGCTGATTGGGGCGGGTCAGGCCGGGGTATCCTACCTGCCTTTCTTCGAAGGAGCCCTGGAGGGGATCAAGGGCGGTAAGTTGGAAAGGGGAGCGCAGATGGTGGAGGCACTCACGGAGTTCAACAGTCACTGGCAGGCCCGGGGAACGGGTGAAGCCAGCGAATATTCCGGGGTGCTCCTGGCAGGTGAGGAGATTCGTCTGGAAACCCGTGGAGGATGGCTGGGAGCGGGACTGGATCTCAAGACTCCCCTCAAGTTCTCCGGGGCCTTTGCGGCGCTGGAGAATGTTCCATTCGTCCGGGCCCACTGGAAGATGAACGCTGACCATGTCCGGCACGGTCACGAGCAGGTCGATGCCGGGATGCGCCTGGTCAGGTTGATCGGTGAGGAGGTGATGGCGTTCCTGATCGAAGAGGCGGGGGGAGCCGGGGAGGGTGAGCAATACCAGCGCTGGGGTCGCGACTTGAGTAAGGGATTGAGCGATCTTCGGAGAGGTTATGGCGAACACTTTTCCAAGGCCTTTGGCGAAGAGGGAGCTTTCGTAATGGATCTGAGGGGTGAGATGATTCCTGCGGTGGGAGTGGAAGAGGAAGTGGTGCAGAAGGGGCGAATTCCACGTGTGGCCTGGCTGAAGCCGGTGGTCAGGCGCCAGGCGCTTTCGGAGTCGTGGGACACCTGGGAGAGTGCCCTGACGAATCTCTTTGGAATTCTTGCGGAGTCGCTCGATCAGCCCATTCCTTTCCCGAGTACCATGACGGCGGAGAAGAATGATCTGCGCACCTATTTCTTCCCCATGCCCTTTGCAACCGATGATTTCCTGCCCAGCGTTTCGGTAAGCGATGAGTTGTACATCGTGGGTAGTTCGAAAACGCTTTCAGAGAATCTTTACGAAGCCTCACTGCGGGAGAAGGAAGGCGAAGAGGAAGCCGGACTCTGGATCGATGTGCATGCCGACCAGCTCTGGGACTTCTGTGAGACATGGCTCGAAGTTTATGAAGAGAACCGGGCCGCCGCGGAGGAGATTGAAGAAGATGAACAACAGGGGGAGGGTGCTTTGCAGGCGGAGCCAGCCCCCGGGGAGCGGCGGGACCGGGGCAACAAGTTGCGGGAAGAGGAAGGGAAGGCTGAAGAGGAGGAATTGCTGGAGAGGGTGGAGAAGGAGCGGGATCGGGAAGAAGATGCGTCCCTGGATCCCCGGTTGGGGCTGGAGGGAGGTGATCCCGGACCGCAAGAGCTGAATTTGGAGGATCCGTTCTCCGGTCTGTCCCCGGAGTTCGAACCCGATCTTCTGAGGGGGTGGATCGATAAGCTGCGTATTCTGCGGGGAATCCGGGTTCACCGCCGGCTGGAGGATGGCGTCCCGCGCATGACTCTGCGGATTCGAGTCGAGAGATAGGGGATGGAATCGACCGGATCACCAGGCTGGTAACCCGTTTGCCGGAAGGTCTGGAATCGTGGGTTTCCGGTCCCCGGTGCGACTCCTTCATAAAGGCCTACTTTTGCTTGCGATCCTGCGGGTGATGTAGACAATCCGCGCCCTTCCCGCTGAACGTTCCAACCGTCCATGGGTCAACCGATCACAGTAGCCGGGCTTTCCGAGATTGTCTCCGCACACGAGCACTTCGTGCTCCTGAGTCATGCCCGTCCCGATGGTGATGCGATCGGGTCGGAGGTGGCGCTCAAAGTCGTATTGGAAGCGTTGGGCAAATCGGTCCTTGCGCTCAACGAGGATGGAGTGCCGGACAACCTGCTTTTCCTGAACGGTGTGGAGGGTATCGAGCGTCCGTCCGAACCCGTAGAGACCGAGGTGGTCATCGCGCTCGACACCGCAAACCGGGAGCGTCTTGGCGCGGGGTGCCTTGAGGTGCTGGGAGAGGGGAAGCTCTGGGTTAACATCGACCACCACATCTCGAATGAAGAATATGGCGATCACCTGTTCATCGATTCCAGGGCAGCTGCCACGGGGGAGATTCTCTACGGTCTTATCCAGGAACTCGAGTGGCCCCTTCCGGATGTGGCGCGTGATGCACTCTATGTTGCTCTCTCGACGGACACGGGATCATTCCAGTATTCCAACACGACGGTGCGTACGCACCGGATGGCGGCTGACCTGGTGGGCCGGGGCCTTGATGTCGCGGCCCTGACTGCACGTCTTTACCACGATTATCCATATCGGAGAGTGGAACTGCTGCGGGCGCTCCTTGAGACCATGCAGTTAACCGACGATGGCAGGATTGCGTGGTGGACACTGTCTCACGAAACAAAGGAACGGGTGGGAATGCAGGCAGGAGACAGTGAAGGGCTGATCGACGTCCTGCGCGCGATCCGAGGAGTTCTCGTCTGTGCCTTTGTGGAGGAGATGGCGGATGGGAAAGTACGGCTCTCGCTGCGTTCCAAGGATCCCTCCGTCAATGTGTGTGACATTTGTGCGCAGTTTGGCGGCGGGGGGCATGCCCTGGCGGCCGGGGCGCGCGCGCGCGGGCCACTGGAAGATGCGGTCGCACGACTCCTGCGGGTGGCGCAGGCAACTCTCCCTCCCCTGAACGAATGAACAAACCGAACATTGTACCAAGCGGAGTGCTCCTGGTGGATAAGGATCCCGGGATGACCTCCCACGACGTGGTTGCCATTGCGCGACGATCCATGGGCATCAGGAAGATTGGCCACTGCGGAACCCTGGATCCGATGGCGACAGGGCTTCTGATGCTGGTGGTGGGTCGTGCCACCAAGATCCAGGATCTTCTCATGAGTGAGGACAAGGAGTATGTGGGCACCATCACGTTGGGGTCGACCACCAGCACACAGGATGCGGAAGGAGAAGTAATCGAGGAGCGGGAGGTGACGGGAGTGGGCGAGGACGAGGTTCGGTCTGCATTCGAGCAATACTCGGGCGAATTCGAACAGATCCCGCCCATGGTCTCCGCGATCAAGAAGGATGGCGTGCCTCTCTACAAGCTCGCCCGCAAGGGGAAGGAAGTGAAGCGGGATCCCCGGCCTGTCTACGTGACTGCCTATGAACTGACCCGGATTGCAATTCCCGAGATCGACTTCACGGTGAACTGTTCAAAGGGATTCTATGTCCGGAGCTATGCGCACGATATCGGGTCCACACTGGGGTGTGGCGGCCATCTCTCGTCGCTGCGGCGCACACGGTCGGGGGAATTTACGCTCGATCGGGCGGTGAAGGTGGAGACCCTGAAGAACACGGAGGCCCAGGAGTTGATCGATTCGATGGTGAGTCTGGCAGAGATTTCGTTGATGCGGGGAGCTTGAAAGAGTTTCCAGATGGGGCGTGAAACGGTTTTCGACCATTGCTGATTTGGAGGAGGTCCAGGGACCTCTGCACCTCGCCATGGGAGTGTTTGATGGCGTGCATCTGGGGCATCAGGCAGTGATCGGAATGGCAGTGGAAGGTGCACGCAGGAGCGGGGGCGTGGCAGGAGTGCTGACCTTTGAGCCGCATCCCATCCAGATATTGGCCCCCGGGCAGGCCCCCCGGCGGATTCTGGTGTCGTGGGAACACAAGGAGCGTCTCCTGGCATCTTTCGGGGTGACGGTGTTGCTGGTATTGCGCTTTGACGAGACAATGGCGCGCCAGTCGGCGGAGGAATTTGGGGAACGCCTTTTTTCGGTGGCGGCCCTGCGGCAGGTGGTGGCAGGTGAGGACTGGAAATTCGGACGGGAGCGGCGGGGAACGATGGACCTCCTGCGGGGACTGGGCGAGCCCCACGGGGTAGAGGTGACTGCCGTGCCGGCGGTCATGTTGAAGGGAGAACGGATCAGCAGCACGCGTTTGCGCCAGGTGTTGCGCGATGGAAACCTGCAAGCAGCTTCGGAGATGCTGGGCCGATCATACACCGTGATGGGGACAGTGGTGCGTGGCGAACAGTTGGGCCGTAAACTGGGGACGCCTACTGCCAACATCATGCTGGGCGACGAGCAGTTGCCACCTGACGGGGTCTATGTGGTCACCGCCACCATTGGAGAGGGCAAGGAAACGCACCGGGGGGTGGCGAACCTGGGGGTGAGGCCCACTGTGAACGGGGAACGGCGTCTTCTGGAGGTGCACCTCCTGGATTTCGAGGGTGATCTCTACGAGACCGGGGTGGAGGTCTGTTTCGGGTTGCGGTTGCGGCCAGAGAAGAAGTTCAAGAGCCAGGAAGAGTTGAGGGAGCAGATCCGGCGTGATTTGAAAGAGGCGCGACAGCTCTTCAAGGAGAGTAAGGCGGGGATTTGATCCGGCCTCCCTGCCGGATGCCGCCGGGGAAGGGGGCGTTAGAAGGTGCCGTTGAGCTTTCTTCCGATCCAGAAGATGGAGAGCAGGCCCACAAGGGCGGCGGCGATGTACCACTTGTCCCACTGGGATTCTGGAATAATCTGGGGTCGAGGTTCCGGGAGGTCGTAGATTTCCTGGGCCAGGGCCTTGAGTTGGGAGGCTTCGACCAGTTTGCCACGCGAAACGCGGGAGAGCTCGGCCAGCACATCCGGGCGGGCAGGGTGGCCCGTTTTTTCGATCTGGGTTCCCTCTGCAATGATTCGGGTTCTGACCGCGCCTTTTTCGCTCTCGGATGTCCGGGCGGTAATCTTCCAGTCCCCGGGCATGGTGACTTTGAAGCGTCCGGTGAAGGTGCCCCATGAGTCATCCTCCTTGGCCAGTTCGAATCGGCGCACGCTTCCATCGGGAGCGGTCAGGTCAACGAGAACCGTTCCATCCTGCAGGGGGGCGCCGTTCTCCTGAAAGGCATTCGCGTTGAGGGTCACGTTTTCGCCGGGGGAGGGGCGCTCAGGAGTGAAGTAGAGTCGGACGCGCTCTCCCGCGGCCATGTTGCGCTGGTAGGACATCCAGCGGGCAACCTGTCCCCAGAAGCGGTAGTGGTAGAGGTCCTCCACGCCGCGGCGCCAGCGCCAGGCGGAATCGATGCCCATGAAGAGGACTTTCCCGTTGCCAGCGCGGCTGGTCACAATGAGGGGGACGCGATGCCCATACTTGGGATGCCGACGGTTGGCGTGGACGGCGAGAACCTCGGTTCCGCTCTTGGCACGGATGACCGGAGCATGCCAGTAAAAGCCCGGCAGGCTCCGCCAGATGGTGGGATTTTCCTCCTCAGTGTCGCCCAGCATGGTGAGGAGCGAACTACGGCCCTCGGTAGTGAGCGAGAGAGGGGAATCAGTGGCTTCCTCCTGGCCGTTTTTCATTGCCTCGTCGAGGACAACGGGGAGGAGTCCGCCCAGTTCGTTCTCAAGCAGGCTGAACTGGTGACCCTGCCAACCGGGAATGAAGACAACACCGGAGGCCTGGTTTTCGACGAGGCCCTTCAACAGTTCGGCCTGCTCCCCGGTGAGCATGCCATCCCCGATACCGACATCTCCGATGAAGATGACGTCGTATTTCTGCAGGTCCTCCAGTTTGTCCGGGAAGGCGGTGATGTAGTCGGGGCCGTCGCCTTCCCCGAGTTGCGGATGGAGGAGGAGGCAATCGACATCAACGCCGGGATCCCGTGAGAGGGCGTTGCGGATGAAGCGATATTCCCAGCGTGGCAGGGTCTCCACGACGAGGACCCGGATCGATTCGGGACGGCCCGCGATGTTAAACCTGCGGCGGTTGTTCTTCTCGACCAGTTCGCCGTCGGCAAAGGGGATGGAGAGTTCCAGGGTGGAGCTGCCTTCCTTCTGCAGGCGCCAGAGGATGGCATCGTAGTAGGTGCTCCCCCGCGGGATGGTGATATTCTTGGTGCGCTCCACGCCCGTCTGGTCACGGATGCGGACGATGGTACGCACATCGCGCTCAAGGGAGGACTCGATGGTGAACGGAATCTGCACGTTCTCACCCACGATACCGTAAGTGGGGGCCTTGACGGTGAGGAGATCGAGATCCGGCAGGCGGGTAGGAGCACCGGTGACCACCGAGAAGAGCGGGATGTCCTTGAGACGCATCTTCTGAGCGGCTGCGACGGGAGCGGGTTTGTCCCGGGCGTTCCAGTCTCCATCGCCGATCATGATAACGGCGCGAAGATCGGCGCGGGTGTCCACCAGGTCGGCAAGGGCGGAGTAGATGTCGGTTACGGCAAGGGAGTTGACTTCGGGGTCCTCGCTTTCCGGGGCGTCGGAGAAGGACTCCACCGAAACGCGGTTCTTGCCGTCCTTCTCGAGGAGTTTCCAGAACTCCGTCTCGAGAATGGCGTCGGACATTTCGTTGCGGGTGACTACTTCGCGGCGTTCGTTCAGTTCTTCGGGGAGTTGGGCGTCGGCGGTTGTCATGGAGCCCGATCCGTCGTACAGGATGACGATCTCCGGTTGCTTGACCGGCTCAATTGTCTTGCGCCACTCGGGATTGAGCAGGAAGAAAACTGCCGCAGTTCCGCAGAGGAGGCGAAGGAACTCCAGGAGACCGGTGCGACCCGGGCGCACACTGCGCCGCCAGGCAACCACACAGAGGATCAGGATAAGGCACCAGGCCGCGATGCCCGTGATGGCGATGGGCAAGGGGGCGCTGAAGTGGAAATTGCCGATGTTGAAACTCACGTCAGGAGGTTGGCTGGGGTGAGGGGGCCGTATTGGGATCGACGCGACGGGGTTGGAGACAGAGGAGAGCTTCCAGAATGAGGAAGAGGAGCATGGCGATGAGGAAGGCCCGCCAGATCGGACGGGACAGGCTGCTGTCGCTGGAGGCGTCCTGTTCCTCGAGGAGGCTGTAGCCGGTGTCGGCAAGGGCGGTTTCCAGATCGACGCTGGTGAGGACTTCGAGGGAATCCTCGGTAGCGGGGCGGTTTACCGCTACGGTGCGCTCGCCAAGACGGTAAACGCCGGCTTGGAACTCGACATTGCCTGAGTCGCTATCGGCACGGGAATCGATACGGCTGCGGATCTCGTCTCCCACCGGTTGGGAGGACTCCTCGCCGGCGGTGCCGAAGAAGCCCGCCCCGAGCCGTCGGCTGCCTTCGTCCAGACTGCGCTGGAGGGCCACCAGATGGAGTGCGGTCTGTTCGAAGTTTGACCAGGTGTAGCTGGGCAGGGTGGAGAGGAAGAGGATCTGGCCGGCCTCGATCACACGGCGGGCGAGGAGGGGCTCATTGTCTATCCAGCTTGCCAGGGAAGTATAATCGCCGACGATGCCCCGGCGCTTGATGGCACGAATGCGGTCCATGGGCAGCGGGGAACCGTCAAGGGCGTCCCGGAAGGCGCCCTCGCCCCGTTCCCAGTCGTTGACGATGAAGAACTTCTCCTTGGGAGCTTCCGTGACAGGGTCCCAGGAAAGTCCGCCAAAAGAGGTTTCCGAGTCATCGGCAGGCGGCAGAAAGAGAGCCACGCCGCCCTTCTTCACGTAGTCGAACAGCTGGTTGGAGACCGGCGGTCCAGGGAGGGGGGCCTTCCACACGATGAGAGAAGTGGACTCATAGTTGATCTGGTGGGCGAGATTGGGATTGCGGATGGTCACCTCCTGGTTGGCAAAGCCGGGGGCGAGCGCCTTGGTCAGGGATTTGACGGTTTCCTCATCGGTGGAGTTTTCGACCACAAGGTAGGAGTGGATGGGCGCTTCCCTGCCGTAGGCATAGTAGGAGACGTTATTGCGCTTGTTGGCGTTGTCGGCGATAGAGACCCATCCATATCCCTCCCCCGTGGCACCTTCGAGGGGCAGACGTTTCTGGAAGCGCTGGCTCTGGCCATTGAAGGCAATCTCGCTGCCGGAGCGGGCGCCCATGTGATCGATATTGACCGTGACAGTGGTTGGTCCGGTGTCTTCCTCGCGGTTCAGTTCGAGATCAAGAACCAGTTCGCCGGTTTCCCGGCGGGAGGAGAGCACACGGATGGCGAGATCGTTGCGTTCGCGGCCATTGAGGGCGAGGATCCGTAGCTTGGCCCGAAACTCCTCTTCGCTCAGGGTGGCGCGGAAGGCCTCCCAGCGATTGTCGTCGGGAGCCCAGTTCTCCTTCTGCAGATCGGAGGCGACCCAGATCTCGGTACGACCCGGTTTGGCTTCCTTGATGTAATCGAGAGCGGTTACGAGCATGCCGGGGATGTCCGAAGCCGAGTCGGTGGCTGCAGTGAAGGAGAGTTCCGGCAGGACATCGGGGGAAGGGACTTCCTGGGCCTTGCCAGTGGCGCTGTCGATGAGGACGAGGCGGGCGCCGTCCAGTTCCCCCATGGCTGCGGCCACCTGGGAGAGGACGCTTTTGCGCTTGGTCACCTGGATGTCCTTTTCCGCCCGCTCCATGCTGGCGGAGCGGTCGAGGATCAGGATAACGGTTTCCACCTTGCCACCTCCCCAGCCGAAGAAGCCTCCTGCCAGGGGCCGGGCAATAGCGAAAACCAGCGCTGCGATGGCCAGGGAGCGCATGAGGAGGATGAGGAAGTGCTTGAGTCGTTTCTTGCCCCGCGATTCCTTGGTAGCCTTGAGGAGGAACTGCATTGCACCCCACTCCACGGTGCGAAAGCGTCGACGGTTCAGCAGGTGAATGATGACCGGGATGGAGACCGCGAAGAGGCCCCAGAGCATTGCCTGTTGGAGGAAGGTCATCTTGTTTTCGGCGAACAGTCAGGAAGAGAGCCTTGTCTGGCGCTAACGGAGCGCGCCGGTCTGCTCACCGGGAATGGATTGCTTCTTGCCGGGTTCATCGTCTCCCTTTTTTTGGCAAGCGGTTGGTCAGGAAGTCACGAAGGATCTCCTCGTAGTCCTGGTCCGAGGTGACCAGGTGGTAGTCTGCGTGTACGTCGTGGCACCTGGCCTCCACCGCGACGAGGAAATCCTGGATGACGGAGGTGTACTCGTTGGCGATGAGGTTGGGCTCCACGACGATGGAGGTGTCGTCCTCAAGGTCGACGAAACGGTAGGGCCGGGTGAAATCGAAGTCGATCTCCTGCGGATCCATGAGGTGGAAGACCGCCACGTCGTGATTACGGTAGCGAAGGTGCTGGAGAGCGTCACCGAAGGCGTCAGAATCGCAGAAGAGATCGGAGAGAATGAAGATGAAGGCGCGCTGCCCGACTTTCTCCGCCACGGTATGGAGGGCATCCACAAGGCCGGTTTCTCCCTTGGGTTCGAGTTCGCCAAGAACTTCGAAGAAGTTCTGCAGGTGGGCTGGTCGCCTGCTGGGAGGCAGTTCGAGGTGCAGTTTGTCGTCGCAGCAGGACAGTCCGGCGGCATCTCCCTGGTTGACGAGAAGGTAGGCCATGGTGCCGGCGAATTTCCGGGCAAACTGGATCTTGGAGTCGAATTCGCCGGAGGCGTACTTCATGGATCCACTGCAATCGACCACGAAGTAGGCGCGCAGGTTGGTGTCAGCTTCGAACTCCTTGATGTAGTGGCGGTCGCTGCGGGCGTAAGCCTTCCAGTCGAGTCGTCGCGTGTCGTCGCCCGCCACATACTTGCGGTATTCAGCGAATTCCACCGAGGATCCACGATGGGGCGAGCGGTGCTTGCCCACTACGTTCCCGATCATGGCCAGACGGGCCTCAACCGGCAGGGCCCCGAGGCGGGCGAGGACATCGGAATCGAGGAAATCGTATTTCACGACCCCTTGAGGTTCTCAAGATTGTGATTACTCATCGTAGAGTCGATTGTTCGGACTCTGAGTTTTCCCATCCGGGTTCCGCGCCTCCTAATCCTCCCTCATCTCCTCCATCAGGCGCTCGACGACCTTCTTGGAAGTCATACCCTGCGATTCAGCGGCAAAGTTGGTGATCACGCGATGAGAGAGGACGGGGATGGCCACGGCCTCAATGTCTTCCAGGGAGGCCATATAGTTTCCGCGCAGGGCAGCCCGGCCCTTGGCTCCCAGCACGAGATACTGGACCGCCCGGGGGCCTGCTCCCCAGCCTACGTATTCCTTGATCCAGGAGGGGGCATCATCGGAGGCGGGTCGGGTCTTGCGCACGATCTCGACCGCGTAGTCGTAGATGTGATCAGGAACGGGCATGCGGCGTACCAGTCGCTGGAAATTGAGAACCTGTTCACCGGTGATGAGAGCATTGAGAGGTTCGCGATCAACCCCGGTGGTTTCCCGGGCGATGCGGCGCTCTTCGTCCTCGGAAGGATAGTCGACTTCGATCAGGAACATGAAGCGGTCGAGTTGTGCCTCGGGGAGCGGATAAGTTCCTTCCTGCTCGATGGGGTTCTGGGTGGCCAGAACGAAGAAGGGTTTGTCGAGGTCGTAGGTGCGGCCGAGGACGGTGACCTTGTTTTCCTGCATGGCCTCAAGGAGGGCCGATTGTGTCTTGGCCGGGGCCCGGTTAATCTCGTCAGCGAGGAGGAGGTTGGCAAAGACGGGGCCTTTGATGTATTCGAACTCGCGCTTTCCGGTGACGGCACTCTCCTGGATGATGTCGGTACCCGTGATATCGGCCGGCATCAGGTCCGGAGTGAACTGAATGCGGCTGAAGGAGAGATGCATGCACTCGCCCACGCTGGAAATGAGGAGAGTCTTGGCCAGACCGGGGACGCCCATGAGGAGGGCGTGGCCACGGGAGAAGAGGCAGATGGCCAGCTGTTCGACCACCTCATGCTGGCCGATGATGACTTTGCCCAGCTCGTCTTTGAGAGACTGGTAGAGCTTTCCCAGCTCATCGATGGCAGCGACATCGTCAGGAGGCAGGGTATCCAGGCTATCCAGGGTATCCGGGGCCGCCGAAGCGGGGTCGTCGGGGGCGGGAGCTTCGGCACTGGCGGGGGGTTCCAGGGGATCGGGCGAATCTGCAGGGCGGGAGTCCATGAGGTTGACGAATAGTGTGTATCAGTTAAACGACGCTACCGGCCTCGGTTGTTTTGTCTAGCGGGGATTCCGTCCGCAGCGACCCCGATTGCATGGGTAAGTGCACCGTCCGAGATGGGAGAGCATTGGTGCCCTTTCGGTGCCGGGGGAGCCGGACAGGGACCCGGAGAATCCCCCGGCAGGGGAGCTGGAGGCTCCGGCCCCTTTAAAATCGAGGATTTCCGCTTGCCAGCAAGGGCTGCTCTGCTAAATAGCCCGGCCCCTTTCGCGTCAGGCCTCTTTGGCGCGTTCACAACGCCTCCACACTACATGGCACGTATTTTCGGTATCGAGATCCCCAACGAGAAGCGTATTGAAGCTTCTCTCTGCTACATCTACGGAGTCGGGCAAACCACCGCCCTTAAGATCCTGGAGCAGGCCGGAGTGGACGGCAACCTGCGTACCGGGGAACTCTCCGAAGAGCAGTTGGTGAAAATTGCGCAGGCGATCCAGAGCCAGGAGATCGCGATCGAGGGTGATCTCCGTCGGGAGATCCAGTCTGCCCTCAAGCGCCTCACTTCCATCAACTGCTACCGGGGACAACGCCACAAGCGGGGTCTTCCGGTTCGCGGCCAACGCACCCGGACCAACGCTCGCACCCGGAAGGGCCGTAAGAAGACGGTGGCTGCCAAGAAAATGATCTAAGCAATGACGACGAAAGATTTTTCCCACTCCACTCATGGCCGAGGAAGATAATAACAAGCCAGATACGCCTGAAGAGCCTGCGGCCGAAGAGAAGCCTGCGGCCGAGGAGAAGCCTGCGGCCGAGGAGAAGCCTGCGGCCGAAGTGAAGCCTGCGGCCGAAGAGAAGCCTGCGGCCGAAGAGAAGCCTGCGGCCGAAGAGAAGCCTGCGGCGGACGAGAAGTCTCCCGCCAGTGACGGCAAACCCGAGGGAAAACCCGTCGCGGAAGGCGGGGAGTCTGCCAAAGCCAAGGAAGGTGAAGGGGGCGAAGGCGGAAAGAAGGAAGAGAAGAAAGATATTTTCGCCGAGATCATGGGCGAAGAGGCCGCCGACGCGGTCAAGATCCACAAGGCCAAGAAAAGCAAAAACATTGCCAAGGGGATTATCCATATCGCGGCCACATTCAACAACACGATGATAACCATCACCGATGAGGTCGGAAATACGATCGGATGGTCGAGTTCCGGCAAGATGGGATTCAAGGGATCCCGCAAGAGCACGGCCTACGCTGCCCAGGTGGTTTCGCAGGACGCCTGTCGCCAGGCCATGGGCCACGGCCTGAAGGAAGCGGAGATCCGGGTCAAGGGCCCGGGGGCGGGCCGCGAATCAGCGGTGCGTGCGGTGCAGGCTATCGGCATCGACGTGTCCGGAATCAAGGACGTGACGCCCATTCCCCATAATGGTTGCCGGCCGAAGAAGGCCCGCCGGGTGTAACGAGAACGAACGACCAAAGAATAAACCTTTTTCCTCATGGCACGTTACACCGGTCCCAAGGACAGAATCAGCCGCCGCTTTCTGGTGCCGCTGTTTGGTTCTTCCCGCGCTCTTGAGCGCCGCAACTATCCTCCCGGCCAGCACGGTCTCCGCGCGGGCCGCCGCAAGAAATCCGATTACGCCATCGCGCTGGGCGAGAAGCAGAAGCTCAAGTTTCAGTATGGAGTCCTGGAAAAGCAGTTCCGCCGTTGCTACGAAGAAGCCGCCCGTCGCCGGGGGGTGACCGGCGATATCATGCTGCAACTTCTTGAGACCCGTCTCGACAATGTGTGCTTTCGTCTTGGGCTTGGAAACACCCGTCAGGCCGCCCGTCAGCTGGTTGGCCATGGCCACGTGCTGGTCAACGGCAGGAAGCTGGACGTCCCCAGCTACCACTGCAAGCCAGGCGACAAGATCAAGATTGGCCCCAAGCCCTCATCGCAGCAGCTGGGGCTCCGGATGATGGATCTCACCCAGGCTATTGCCCTCAAGGACTGGCTCGCCCTGGATCGCGAGACTATGGAGGGCGTCGTCGCGCGCCTCCCCGAAGTCGAGGACATCGATCCCCTGGTCAACGTCCAACTGATCGTCGAGCTTTATTCCCGTTAACGAGCAGGTTGGCAAACACACAGAGAATCCGGAAGGCCTTGCAGCGATGCGGGGCCTTTTTTGTGGAGCTGAGCAGGAGCAGGGCCCATTCTTGAAGGGCCAGCCACCAATTTTCGTATGAATCATCACCCTCAGGCAGGCACTTCAGCTTGAAACCTGAAGTCTTAAACTTGAAGCTCAGGAAAATGGCAGACGACAAAGAGCGCAAGACTCTCGAAGAACGAAACCAGATGAGTGATCTGGAGCGTCTCCGGCACTCGTGTGCGCACGTGATGGCGACCGCGATTGCCAGGCTCTGGTCCGATGCGCAGTTCTCGGCCGGCCCGCCGGTGGAAGGCGGGTTCTACTACGATGTCGATCTTGCGCACCGCATTTCGCCGGATGATTTCCCCGCCATTGAGGCCGAGATGAAAAAGGTGGTGAAGGAGAACCAGGTTTTTGAGCGGGAAGTGATCAGCCGCGAGGAGGCCATGGACCTGGCCCGGAAAGGGCGACTGGCAGCCCTGGGTGAGCGTGATACTCCTTCAACCTTCAAGGTCGATCTTCTGGAGGACATCCCGGATGACGAGGAGATCTCCATTTTCAAGAATGGGGATTTCTGGGATCTCTGCGCGGGTCCGCATGTGGGACGGACGGGGAACTGCAAGGCTTTCAAGCTGATGAGTGTGGCCAGTGCCTTCTACAAGGGCGATGCCGACAACCCGCAGTTGCAGAGGATCTATGGAACCTGCTTCAAGAACAGGACTCTGCTGAATGAGCATCTTGAGTGCCTGGAGGAAGCGAAGAAGCGTGACCACCGGCGACTGGGCAAGGAACTGGGCCTCTTTCATTTCGATGAGATGGTGGGACAGGGCCTGCCCCTGTGGAAACCCAAGGGCTCCATTATCCGGCGCCAGTTGCAGGACTTCATTGCGGCTGAACTGGACAAGCAGGGTTATCATCAGGTCTTTACGCCGCATATCGGCAAACTGGACCTCTATCGTACCAGCGGACATTTCCCCTATTACGAGGAGAGCCAGTATCCACCCTTTGCCGAGCGCGAAGCCCTCAGAAAACTTTCCGACGATGACAGCAGCTGCGGTGACCTCATGAATGCGCTGCGGAATGGAGAGGTGGAGGGTTTCATGTTGAAGCCCATGAACTGTCCGCACCACATTCGCATCTTTGCGAGTGATCACCACAGCTACCGCGATCTTCCGGTGCGCCTGGCTGAGTTCGGAACCGTCTACCGTTGGGAGCAAAGCGGAGAACTGGGAGGCATCACACGGACGCGTTCCTTCACGCAGGACGATGCTCACCTCTTCTGCACCCCGGAGCAACTGAGTGAGGAAATCCAGGGATGCCTGGGTCTGGTCAAGACGGTCTTCGGCGCCCTGGGCATGTCGGACTACTCCGTGCGGCTTTCTCTGCGCGATCCCGATTCCTCAAAATACGTGGGGGATCCTGCCAATTGGGACAAGGCCGAGGAGGCCTTGCGGGATGCAGTTCAAACCCTGGGCGTGGACTACACCGAAGAACCCGGGGAAGCCGCATTCTATGGGCCCAAGATCGACTTTGTAGTGAAGGATGTGATTGGACGTGAATGGCAGCTCGGCACCGTGCAGGTGGACTACAACCTGCCTGAGCGATTCGATTTGAGTTATATCGGGCCGGACAACTCGCCGCACCGCCCGGTCATGATTCACCGTGCACCCTTCGGGTCACTGGAGCGCTTTATCGGGCTGCTCATTGAGCACTTTGAAGGGAAGTTTCCGGTCTGGCTTGCACCTGAACAGGTGCGTGTGCTCTCTATTTCCGAGAAGCACAACGCGTACTCCGAAGGAGTGGTGCGCATGCTGGCAGAAGCCGGAGTACGGGTGGCAAGCGATCTTGCGGCGAACAAGATAGGGGCCAAGATTCGTCTTGCGAGGCTGGACCGTGTACCCTATATGCTGGTTATTGGCGCGCGCGAGGAAGAGTCACAAAGCGTAAGCGTGCGTCATCGGGATCGCGACGATCTCGGCTCCATGACTCTTAATGATTTTGTCGACCAAGTATGCGAAGAGATTCGAAACCGCTCGCTGTGAGCGGAGCTGAGCTGTGTTGCTTTCAATGATGCAGCGACTCGTTGACCTCGGCCTTGGCATGACGCCCGGAGCACCTCTGCGTCTCCGTTCGCGGATTCATTCCGCACCCTCAACAACACTGGAGAGATACTATCGCTAAGAAAAAGAAGAAGAGATTTCGTCCACGTCGTGACATGACGCGGGTTAATGAGCGGATCAGGGCCCCACGTGTGCGGGTCGTATCCGGCAAGGGTGAACAACTTGGGGTCATGGATACCCGGGAGGCTGTCCAGAGAGCCAAGGCCATCGGCCTCGACCTGGTGGAAGTTGCTTCCAAGGCCGATCCTCCGGTATGCCGTGTGGTCGACTACGGAAAGTGGAAGTACGAACAGTCGAAGCTCAAGAAGACAAGTAAGAGCAAGTCCGTCACGCGCCTCAAGGAGATCAAGTTCCGGGTGCGAACCGAACTGCATGACTACAATATCAAACTGGGGAGGATCGAGGCCTTCCTCGAAGAAGGTCACAAGGTGCGCGCGCAGTTGCAGTTCCGTGGACGGGAAAATGCTCACCGGGAAATCGGGTTTGAAAAAATGGAGCGCATCAAGGGGGACATCAAGGGTATGGCCAATGTTGACCAGGAGCCCAAGCTGGTTGGGCGGAACGTCGTGATGGTCCTCTCGCCACTCCCAGCCAGCCAGCAGGTGCGCAAATTCAAGTTGAGTCATGGTGACCTGATAGAGGAAGATGACTTCGAGGAAGATGCCGATCTTGGTGACGAGCATGACGAAGCAGAGGGAGCAGAGGGAGCAGAGGAGAAAGCAGAGGAGAAAGCAGAGGAGTAGTGAGGCGGGCTTTTTCCCCTCCGGTTTGTGCCCGGCGACCTGGGTCTGTATGATATTGCCGGCCTCCTGATCGGCACCAGGGGGGCCGGGGTCGCACTGGTGTTGCTCACCGGAAACATGGAGGCCAGAACCATGGCGGGAACTCTCGGCGGCTCTTTTCTCGAACAGTGAGGTGCCTGTAATCCCACCCTGGTGGGGTGTTTCCGGGAAAAATTCAGGGAGATTCCGGACTGGTGTAAAAGCTGATCTGACAAGGAAATTGAGTGCGGGGGTGATCGCGGGCATACTGCCTGAGCTTCCCCGCGCGAGTCGAATGTCCCAGCAACTCTACAACCTTCTTTCGGGTGAATGGCCCCTGGTGGCCGAAAGCCGGGAACATGACTTGGTCAAGCCCGAAGGGATGGACGAACTCTGGGCGGTGGGCTGGCGCCACTTTGGGACAGATTTCTTCCGGGCCAGTCTCATGAGTGATGGGATGTGTCTCAATAGGCAGATCGCTCTGCGGATCGAAGTGGCCCAGTTCATGAGATCAAGAAGTCAACGGCGGACCTTCCGGAAGAACCGGGACTTGGAGCTCAGTTTTGACGGTGCAGCTCCTGGGGAGGCGGAGAACCGCCTTTTCGACATCCACAAGATGCGTTTTGCGGGCAACGTGCCGGATTGTCTCACGGACTTCCTGGGAACCCAGCCCGACGGGCGTCCCTGCGAGTGCCTGCAGTTGAGCGTCCGTCTGGAGGGAAGGCTGATTGCGGCCAGTTTCTTTGCTCTCGGGCGACAGGCATGTTCCAGCATCTATGCGGTGTTCGATCCAGAGTTTTCGCGTCGCCGCCTGGGAGTGTTCACCATGTTGGCCGAACTTGAGTTCGCCAGGGAACAGGGGTTCCGATTTTATTACAGTGGCTATGCCACGGTGGAGTCGAGTTGCTACGACTACAAGAAGGAGTTCGGGGCATTGCACTATTACGACTGGAAAGGGCGATGGTTGCCAGTCGGAGAGCTGAGAGCCTGAAGGCAGCCCGGAGGGAGATCCTGTTTCATCCTGCGAGTTGCATTTCGTGTGAGATTTCATACGATGCTGGCCTCCCATGAGCGCAATTGAGCGACGGACAATGCTGTGTGGATCTGCTCTGGCGGGAGCTTCGTTCCTTCTTCCCCGGCGAGGGCATGGGGCGCGGGATCCCAGGAGGATCAAGACGGTTTCGATTTTTCACACCACCGACCTGCATGGCCATATCCGTCCGACCCGGACCTACCGGGGGATCACGAACGTGGGGGGGTTGGCCCGTTGTGCCTCGCAGATTCGACAGTGGCGGAAGACCAATCCGCACTCCCTGCTGCTTGATATGGGGGACGTGTATCAGGGCACGGCGGTGGGTTGGATCACCCGGGGCCGCCTCATGATCGATCTCTTTAATAAATTGCAGTATGATGCCTGGGTTCTCGGGAATCACGAGTTTGACTGGGGACCGGAGGTCGTCCTCGATGCGGTGACGCGTTCTGCCATGCCGGTGCTGACGGGAAACATCAACCTTGAGGGAAAGCCATCCGGCACACTGGGGGACTCGTCCCATCCTCTGGCCCGGATCGTTCCCCACCTGGTGAAGACGGTGGCGGGGTTTCGTATTGGCCTGATTGGTCTGACCACCCCGGGCCTGCCCTACTGGCTGCGTCCGGAGTTGCTCAATGGCTACGAGGCTACCGATCCCGTAAAGATCCTGCGGACGAGCCTGAAGTATCTTCGAGAGGAAGCCAGGGTGGATGCCGTGGTGGTGTGCGGACACATGGGACTGAAGGAGACCGATGACTTTGCCAATCCAGTGCTGGCCCTGCTTGAGGCGGAAGACGGACCGGACATCTACCTCGCGGGACACACCCACCGGGACCAGGGCAGCAGATTTGTAGAGGGGACTCTCTATACCCAGGCGGATTACTTCGGGATCCACTGTGGGCGGGTGGATATTTCCTTTGACGTTGAGAGCCGCAGAATCGTGGAGAAGCGAGCCTATACCGTGCTGATGGATGAGCGTCTTCCGGAGGATCCGCTCGTGCTGGAGATTGCGGGGAAGGACCTGGACGACGCCAGAGGTTACCTCTCGGGCGAGATGGGGGAGTTGGCGGTTGAACTGCCTGACAGGCAGCCGGCTCCCGGAATGCCAAGTCCGCTGCAGACCCTGATTTCCTCCGCCGTGCTGCACACTGCCGCCAAGCACAAGCTTGACCCGGATGGTGTCTTTCATGGCACCTTCGGGAGCGGCACCCTTGCAGGGGGGAAGAAGACAGTCGCGGATGCCTGGTCGATCCTTCCCTACGACAATCGTCTGGTGGCTCTCTATCTCACCCGGGAAGAACTGGTGGGCGTGCTCAATGAGTCCTTCCAGGGGGGAGGGGATCGCGCCCTCTTCGGTTTCGAGGTGCAGGTGACGGAGGCCGGAGCCGCCAGGGGCGAGACAAGGAAGAGCCGCTTCGTGCGCAGCTTGCGGTGCCTGCGTCATCCGGGTCCCCGTCCGGCTGGACACCGTTATTGCGTCATCTTCAATTCCTATGACGCGCAATCAGGGGGCAAGCAGCTCATGCGCCTGCGCGCCCTCGCCCAGAGGCCCGAGTGCAAGGCCAGTCTCCTGCCGCCGAACAGTCGACAGGCCTTGATTGACTTCTTCGCGGATGCAGGGACGGTCACCGCCAGTCATCTGACTCCAGGTCCGGTTCAACCGGCTGCGGACAAGGAGGACCGGTGATGATGCCACGAGCCCGTGACCATGGTGTTTGGCTCGTAGATTTTCCGTTGCGGGGGGAAGGTTTGCGGGCCTGCCCCGTTCCTCCCCGCAGGCTGGATCAGTGCTTCAGATTGTGCTGGCCGCGGCCCGCAGGAGACGCTCCGTGGTCTCCCAGTCGATGCACTTGTCGGTGATGGATTGACCGTAGGTGAGATCCGGAAGGGGTTGGGGGAACTTCTGGTTCCCGGCTACGAGATTGCTCTCCAGCATGGCGCCAACGATCCCGTTGTTGCCCGCAGCCCGCTGACGGATGATCTCTTCGAACACGGCGGGCATCTTCTCGTCGTTCTTCCCGCAGTTGGCATGGGAGGCATCGATCATCACGGAGGCGGGGAATCCTGCTTCCCCGATCTGGGTGAGAGCGTCCCGAACGCTCGTTTCGTCGTAGTTGGGACCGCCCTCGCCACCCCTCAGGATGACATGGCAGTCGGGATTGCCGGAGGTCGAGATGGCGGAGGCAACTCCCTGTTCCGAAACCCCGAGGAAGGTCTGTGGTTTTGTGGCTGCTCCAATCGCGTTGATGGCGGCCTTGAGATCACCACTGATGGTGTTCTTGAAGCCGATGGGCATGGAGAGGCCGGAGGCCATTTGCCGGTGGGTCTGACTTTCACTGGTCCTCGCCCCGATGGCGGACCAGCTGATCAAGTCGGCGATGTATTGAGGGGTGATGGGGTCGAGTAACTCGGTGGCGGTGGGGATGTTCAGGTCAATGATCTGGCGGAGAAACTCGCGCGCGACCATCAGGCCGCGTGGGATATTGTCGGTGCCATCCAGATCGGGATCCATGATGAGCCCCTTCCAGCCCACGGTGGTGCGGGGTTTTTCGAAGTAGACCCGCATGACGAGATAGATCCTGTCCTGCAACTCGGAAGCCAGTGCGCTGAAGCGTTCGGCATACTCCAGGCCGGCCCTGGTGTCGTGGATGGAACAGGGTCCCGCGATGACCAGGAAGCGCTCGTCGTGGCCGCTCAGGATCGCCCGGATTGTCTCGCGGCTCTGCGCTACAAAGGCGGCCTCCCCGGTATCACGCTTGATTTCGGAGAGGACGAAGGCTGGCGCCGGTAGCGGGACGTTCCGGACGACGTGGAGATCAGCGACTTGCGGAGTGGTGTTCATGAAATGTGGACCGAGTTGAGATAGTGGATCACGAACAGATGCAAACCAGAAAGAGAGGAGAATCCGTATTTTTCGTGGAATCCTTCCAATGGATCGAAGATCTTGCACCGTCCAGGATTGTTTCTGGGGAACATCGTTCTCCTCCGGAAGCGAGGGAAGAGCAACAACCTTGGGATGGCCCGGAAGCAAATCAAGGAAGGCCTCCGGGCAACAGGGCCTGACGGGCACCGGATCACTTTTCCCTTCCGTGCCCGGGGAGGCCTTCTAGTCTCCGCCCATGGCAACAAAGTCGGAAACGCTTCTGAAGCGGTTTACTGAAGCCCATGGGCCGTCGGGATTCGAGGCCGAGGTGCGTGAGATATTCGTGAAGGAATTGGAGGATGCGGGTTCGTTCTCGACCGATCGGACCGGGTCGGTGGTGTGCGACCTGGGAGGGAAGGGTCCGCGAGTGATGCTGGAAGCTCACATGGACGAAGTGGGTTTTCGGGTGCAGTCGATCAGTGCAAAGGGGTTCCTGCAGCTCATCGCGGTGGGCGGCTGGTGGCCGCATGTGGTGCTGGCCCAACAGCTGGTGGTGAAGACGAACAAGGGAAACAGGATCGTGGGAGTGGTGGGATCCAAACCTCCGCACTTCCTGCCCGAGGCCGAGCGCAGCAGGGTGATGTCGCTGGAAAGCATGTTTGTTGACGTGGGGGCCACCTCGAGGGAAGAGGTGGCGGAGATGGGCATACGAGTGGGCGATCCTGTTGTTCCGCGAACGTCCTTCGAACCGATGGCACGGAAAGGGCGCTACCTCTCCAAGGCCTTCGACGACCGGGTAGGGATGGCGGCCGTGGTGGAGGCCGGCCAGAAACTGGCCAGGCTCAAGCGGAGCAATCGCGTCCTCCTGGCGGGGAGTGTGCAGGAGGAAATTGGCTTGAGGGGGGCGCGTACGCTGGCGTGCCATGCCAAGCCCGATGTCGCGGTTATCCTGGAGGGTACGCCTGCTGATGACACACCGGGGTTCAAGCCCGATGAATCCCAGGCCGTGGTGGGGGCCGGGGTGCAGATCCGCATGCACGACCCCAGTGCCATCATGAATCCACGGCTCACCGAACTCGCTCTGGAGACTGCGGAGAAGGAGAAAATCCCCCACCAGCTGGCAGTCCGGCGCGGTGGAGGCACGGATGCGGGCGAGGTGCATCTTTCCGGGGGGGGAGTGCCATCGGTAGTGCTCGGGGTGCCCGCGCGCTACATCCACTCCCACAACAGCATCATCGATCTGGCGGATTATCGGGCCATGGTGGATCTCAGCGTAGCCCTCATCAGACGGTTGACCGTCCGCCAGGCCGCCAAGCTGGTGGAGTATTTGTAGTGTTTGCCGGGGGGAATACCGAAATAGTGCTGGCAACCGGTCTGCGATGAGTTCTCTTACGAACGTGCACGTGCTGGGGACCTGGGTCCACAACCTCAAGCCGGAGATCGTCGAGATCTCCGACACTTTTGCGTTGCGATGGTATGGGCTGGCTTATCTGGCAGGATTTATCGTGGGCTACTATGGGTTGAAGTGGCTGGCGCGGAAGGAGCTGTGGGTGGTGCGGCCCGAGAAGGTGGCTGATTTTATCGCCTACGCGGCGCTCTTCGGAGTCTTCCTGGGTGGCCGGCTGGGCTACGTTCTTTTCTACATGATTCCCGAGAACGGGATTAGATATGTGCTGAACGACCCCCTGGTCATCCTGCAGGTATGGAAAGGAGGGATGTCGAGCCACGGAGGCATTCTGGGGCTGACGATCTTCACCTATTTCTATGCCCGGCGCTCCGGTTATTCCTGGACCGGGGTGGGAGACGGGCTGGTGATTTTTTCCCCTCTGGGAATTTTCTTTGGCCGGATTGCCAACTTCATCAATGGCGAGCTCTATGGCAGGGTCACCAGCGCGGGGGTAGGGATGAAGTTTCCCAAGGAGTTGCTGGAGGAAGGGAACGAGGACCGCTTTAGGAATGCGATGAGAGAGGTAGTGGAGGCCGATCCGGAACGCCTGGACGCGCTCTGGGATGGCTATCTCGCCAGTCAGGGGAAGGAGAATGGGCGGCTCCTGGAAGGAGTTCTGGAAGCGAGCAGGGAGAACCCGGCTATTGGGGAGGTGCTGGGGAACTACGTCCAGGTTCGTCATCCATCGCAAATCTACCAGGCCTTGCTGGAGGGGCTGGGCCTCTTTGTGATCCTCCTGGTTCTTCGTCTGAGGTTCCGGAACCTGGGACATGGGGTGATCACAGGGGCCTTCTTTGTCCTTTACGCGACCTTCCGCATTGTGGCGGAACAATTCCGTGAACCCGATTCGGCCTGGGTGATCGAAGGGTTCCTGACCAAGGGCCAGTTTTACTCGATCTTCATGTACGCCATCGGAGCGGTCTTCGTGGTGGCTGGCCTGAAGGGCAAGACGGGGTCGCTGGAAGGGCAGTCCGGCGGGAAGAGCGTTTCGTCCGGGAGCTGAACAGAACAAGCCGGGGCCGGGGCCTTATCTGGGGATCCTGAGCTTCTGGCCGATGCGGATGGTGGTCCCACTGATTCCATTCGCTCGCTGAATGGCGCCGACCGAAGTGCCATAGCGGCGGCCCAGGGAGTAGAGGGTATCGCCCTTGACCACGGTATGGCGAATCGTCGGCTTGGGTGCAGGCTTGGGGGAAGCGGGCCGGGGTTTTGGTTGCACTGCGGGAGCAGGCCGGGAGGGAGGCGTCTGGGAGGCCACGAGGGGCGGGCGTTTCTCCGTGGGTTTCTTCCGGCTGGCCGACACGGGGGGATCTTTTCTGGCGACCAGTTGGGTGGCAGTCTCCGGGGGCTTGGTCCCCCAGCGATGTTGTCGCACCGGCTTGTCGGCCCAGGCCTCCACGTAGTTGCCGTTCTGGTCGAAGGGACCGTAGCCAGGATTATAGGAAGCGGTGGAGGAGATCTCGCGTCCCCCACTGCAGCCCGCCAGCAGGGTGGCAATCGCCAAGGCCGTCGTAACGAGATTCAAGGGGGTGCAGGTGGGAAATAAGCAGTTCATCAAGTGAGGAGTTCGGAAGGCACTTCAGAGGAGCTTTCTGTCGGGCATTAGACTAACTCGATATTGCCTTCACAGTAGCGGATGCATGTTCTTCATCCGATGCGGTTCAGGGGTGTTGGCGGTCACCTTTTAGCGTGATGGACTGCGGATTCAAGTGGATAGGAACATTTGAAGTTGCTGATGGGCCGATCGCAGGATTTGAGACAAGAGAGGGAATCATTTTCCTTGCAGACCAGATTCACGATCGGGCCCATCGACTCGATGAACAGAGTCAATCATCCGGGGTATTTGGCACCTGCCGAGAACTGATCGGCACCTGCTGGAAACTGATTGCGATCTTATCCAGGCCGAGTAGACTTCCTCTAGTCTGAGACCTTTCAACTGAGAATCCGGTAGATCTGAAGGCGCCACAATGACCGACGCTTTGCGGGCAATATCTTCTTTCCTGTCATCTCGCAGGAAACTTTTGCTCTCATTGGGGGTAATGACGTTCGGGTTGGGCGCATGCTCCGACCCCGGAGGAGAGCAAGGTGGCGGGGAAGGCGAGTCCCGGGAAGAGGCCCCACCACAACCCGTTGGTCACCAGCGGATGGTTGAAATGCTGGCTAGGATTGTGGAGGAAACCGAGGTTGGAAACCCGTTTACCGGGGTGGCAGAGGTGAGAACCTGGCGCAAAAAACTGGACTCTCTTCCGGACAGGCCGAGTGCACAACACTTGGAGGCTGTCCTGCGTCTTGCGGAGGCGGAAGCTGTCCAGGGGAAGGAAAAGGAGGTCCTCACGCGGTTGCAGAGTGCATATGATAGATACTCCCGCCTGGGGGCAGCAATTCCTCAGAAAGCACTCAATGACATCCGTTACCGTCTGGCAGTGGCCTATCTTCGTCATGGAGAGACCCGCAATTGCTGTGCCCGCAACAATGAGAACAGTTGCATCATGCCGATTCGGGGAGAGGGGATTCATACGGATCAGGCGCAATCACGAAGTGCCATTCGCTATCTGGAAGAGATCCTGATGACGCCTGATGTTCCCCGCGTTCTCAAATTCCGCGCGCTCTGGCTTCTCAACCTGGCTTACATGACCATCAATGGCTATCCGTCGAAGGTCCCGGAGGATAAACTGATTCCCCCTGCCGTATTTGCTTCCGACGAGCCTTGGCCAAAGTTCGTCAACATTGCACCCCGTCTGGATCTTGATACGTTCAATCTGGCAGGTGGAGTGATCGTGGACGATTTTGACGGGGATAATTTGCTCGATATAGTGAGTTCCACGTTCGATTCGCGAGGGCCGATGCGCTACTTCCGGAACAAGGGTGATGGGAGTTTCCAGGAGAGATCAAGGTCAGCCGGACTGACAGGCCTGACCGGTGGATTGAACCTGGAGCAGGCGGACTATGACAATGATGGTGATCTTGATGTGCTCGTCTTACGTGGGGCATGGTTGCTGAAGGCCGGTCGGCATCCAAACTCGCTCCTGCGTAACGATGGCGAGGGTGTGTTTACGGATGTCACCTTCGCATCCGGTCTCGCGGAGCCTGCTCATCCGACCCAGACAGCCGCCTGGGCCGATTTCGATCACGACGGCGACTTGGATCTTTACGTGGGCAACGAACCTTCAGGGCGTGATGGTTTGACCAACCAGCTGTTCCGGAACAACGGAGATGGGACCTTCACCGATGTTGCCGGAAGGGCCGGGGTGCTGAACAGGGGATTTACGAAGGGGGTCACGTGGGGAGATTATGACAATGATGGCGATCCTGATCTGTATGTGGCGAATCTAATGAGTCCCAACCGCCTTTACCGCAATAATGGCGATGGCACGTTTACGGACGTGGCACCGGAACTGAAGGTCACGCGGCCCTTAGCGGCTTTCCCGACCTGGTTCTGGGATTATGATAACGATGGAAATCTGGATCTCTTCGTTGCCGCTAACCGTGGGCTACCCGAGTCGCTTTCAAGTCTGGTGGAGAGTTACCTTGGGAGGCCCTGCGACGATGAACTTGCCTGTCTCTATCGCGGTGATGGAAAGGGTGGGTTTTCAGAAGTCGCGGCCAAGGTGGGCCTGGATACCCTTGTCCTTCCCATGGGATGTAACTTTGGAGATATTGACCACGATGGGTTCCTCGATTTTTACCTTGGAACTGGCTATCCGGATTACGATGCACTCATGCCGAACGTCATGTTCCGGAACAGAGGGGGCCAGGGGTTCTCGGATGTGACCTGGGACGGAGGGTTCGGGCATCTGCAGAAGGGCCACGGCATTGCCTTTGCAGATTTTGATCATGATGGGGACCAGGACATCTACGCTCAAATGGGGGGGGGCGACCGGAGACGCGTTTTCAGATGCTCTCTTTGAAAACCCCGGTTGTGATAACAACTGGATTGCAATTCAGCTGGTTGGGACCCGCTCCAACCGTTGTGCCATCGGGGCCCGGATCCGACTGGTGCTCAAGGAGGAAAGTCCACCTGGGGAGCGCTCGGTCTACCGCCATGTGAACAGTGGGGGGAGCTTTGGGGCCAATCCCTTGCGGCAGACGATAGGAATCGGTCAGGCGGACACCATCGACCGCATCGAAATCTGGTGGCCAGCAAGCGGCATAACGCAGCACTTTCAGGACGTTACTGCCAACCGGATGATCCGGATTACCGAGGAAAGGGACACGGTCGAGACCGTGGAGTTGCCCCGCTTCCAGTTTCCCGCCGAGTGAGCTGAATTCCGGCAGGATGATTCCTGAGTTATCTGGATTCCACGCGAAGCCGGATGAACTGGGCTTCACTGCCGGCAGGAATCGGGGCGCGCACCATGAGCACTTCCACGAGGTTGCCGCTGCTGAACTGGTAGTCGACAACCGGGCCCGCGCCGCTCCAGGTGATGAGATCGGCGGAAACCTCAGCCGTGACCCGCACATCGTCGGCTCCCTTCAGGCGGGGGAACTGCAGCACCAGGTAGTTGTCGGTCTGCCCGTCGACCTCAAGGGAGGCCACCGCAGGCAGGAAGAGGTTGCCATCGGAGGAATCGTTGGGATCCCCGCCCACCGCATACTCCAGCAGGGCGCTCAGGCCATCGCGATCGAGGTCGCTTTCTTCCTGGCCAGTTGCGAGGTCATGTGTGCTGAGCCAGTCTGCCAGGGAGATGCGGTCCTCACCACCCGGGGTGCCACCCACCTCCCGGCTCGCACGCCAGTTCAGCGGATCGGCGAGATGGGCGCCGGTCGCAGGACAGGCAAGGGTGAGAGAGTAGCCATGCCCGTCGGCAGCTTCGGACCAGGGGGAGGTGTCGGAATAGGCGAAGTCCTGAATTGTTTCGCCCGTGGTATCGTTACTCAGCGTGATGTTTTCTCCTCCGTTGGACAGATCCGTGCCGTTCTGGAAAACCCCCGCCACGGGCAGTCCGGTCCCATGACGAAACTCAAAGGCGGCGGCATTCTTCACGATGAGAATGCGTTCTCCCGGGTCCAGTGCGAGGATCTCCGAGTTGCTGCGAAAGTTGAAATCGATCCCATCCTCGAAAACGATGTCGCTGAGATCGATTGGTGTGGGGCCCACATTCAGGAGTTCAATGAATTCGAAGTCCCCCCGGTTGTTATAGCCTGCAGCGATTTCCTCCGCAGAGGGGGAGCCGGGGCGGTAGTGCAGCTCTGAAACAACCAGGTTGTCCGCTCCTGCTTCCTCGGTCCCGACCACGAAAAGGGCTTCGGTCAGAGCTGACCACTCACCGCCATTACTGCGAACCCGGGCCTTCAACACGCCGGTGGAACTCAGAGGGACCGGTCCGGTGTAGGCAGTCCCCAGTGGGTTTCCCGTAAGGGGTTCCCGGGGATCGCTGCCGTCCATGGTATAGTAAATGATGCCGCCATCCGGACTGGTGATGGAGAGAGCGAAATCCTGTGACACGTTGCCCCCATGCGGGCTGAAATCAGGGGCGTCGGTGGCGGGATACCATCCACGGTTCTGGAACTGGTGGAAGACGGTGTTGGTGCGGCGCCGGAGGTAACTTCTGACAATACGGTTGCGCTCTGCCAGCCACTCGTTGCCCCGGGTGTATGGTTGGCCAGGACGCTTGTTGTCGCCCCAGCGGGCGGATTCAGCACGAATGGCACGGTCGATGATGTTGATTCGTCGGCTGTAGTGCGCGATTGCACGGGAGGGGGAGAGTTCTCCCTCATTGAAGAACTCCCGCCGCACGATGTCGGCGAAGATGAGCTTGTATTCCTCGTTGGCCATCAGGCGGTGCTGAAAGCCGGTGGGTTTGCCGCCATTGTTACGACCCGTGGCGTCGTCGTTTTCACCCTTGAGCACGTGTTCGGCATCCCACGAGTGAAAATGCCATCTGGCTCCGCGGACGCGGCGGTTGAAACTGGCGTACCAGTTGTGATGATCCCAGTCGGTATTGCCGCAGAAATAGTTTACGATCATGTATTTCGCGAAGTCCTCAAGATCGAGCATGCTGGTTGCCCGTTGGAAGTGGCCCTGGTTGGAGAGATCCGCGTTGAGGACGCTGGAGAGTCTGTTGTAGTTGGAACTGGAACCGCTGATGACAGTGCTCCCTGAGTGCTTGACCACGTCGTAGTCGTCATTGTTGCCGCCGAAGTACTCTGCTGCGAAGTTGTCATCCGGACGCTCGTGAATGGTGTGCATGCCCCAGTAGATGCCCGCCACGTAGACGTGCATGTGCCGGCCATGGGGAGCGGTTCCCCCGAGAGCATTCTGCAGGTCTGCAACATACTGGTCCCGGACGTACTGGCCGAGCACCCGCTGGCTGTGGCTGGGGTGGTTCCACACGTTGTTGAGGCGGCCGTCCACCACCAGGGTGTCGAAGCGGTTGGTGGCTTCATTGCCGAATGGAATCCAGGGTTTGTCGAAGACCCTGTGACGAAGATCGCCGTTGGTGAATTTGACGCGCATGGAGAGGTGGTTGCTCTTCCAGCGACCGGTTGACGAGCCACCCACGATTTGCACGGTGCCGTCGATCTGAAAGCCCTGTTCGGAGTTTGGATTGGCGGGATCCCCGTCCGGGTTGATGAATTCAATGGAGCAGTCCCTCTCCACGCCTTCCCCCGAAATGTAGATTCCCCCGTTGCCCCACATGTCGGCGAAGGGGAGAGAGATGGAGAGGGTGGGAATTTCCAGGAGATCGTCTCTCACGCAGCGACTGGACAGGTTGGAGTGCTCCGTTACCAGGGTGTCCATATCCCAGTCCGGGCCCGGGTTTCCCCAGTTGGCCCAGGATTGACCGGGAGTGCCCTGCTGCAGGACCTGATCGGCAAAGACATAGGTTTGAGTGTCGACATTGGTTGGTTCGTGATCGTCCTTGAAGGCGAAGGCGCGGAGCACGGTGGTGCGGGAGATTGTCACCGTGGCACCGGGAGGAGTGTTGGCGTCCGGGGCATCGACGCGCACGCCATTGAGGGGGGTGAGGGTGGGGACTGTGCTGTTGGTGGTATAGATGATGCCCGCGCCAGGGGTGGCGGAGCTGATCACCACTCTTTGCGGGGTGTCATAGAATCCGCGGTCGATCGAGAAGCGGGTATCGGCCACAAATCCCTGCACCGCGTCGGGATCGTTGGCGGCATCAGGAGTGGGAGTGAGAAAAAAACCGGATTGAAGCGGTCCGCCGTTTCCGTAGAGGCCGAACGACACGTCCTCAGTCTGGGTGGCGTAGGGGTTGAACTGGTGGACGATTTCGACTTCACCCTGTCCGGCGGGCCGGGTGAGGGCGAGAAATCCACCGCTTTTTTCCAGCGCGAAGGAGGCGTGAAGCTCATTGCCGGAAACTGTCCGGTCCTTGGTGGAGGCGAAGAGAACGAGGAAACTGTTTCCCTCCATGGTATGGACCGGAAAGGTCCACTTGGTCAGGTCGTCAGGATCGTCGGTAAGGTGCCAACCCGTGATGGGAACGGGTTGATTGTTCGGATTCCAGAGTTCGATCCAGTCGGAGCTCTCCCCATCTTCATCGAGGAGAGTGGATTGATTCTGCGTCATGAATTCATTGATGACCACGTTGGAAAGATTGCTGAAGTCAGGCCTGCTTCCGGGATCGCCCGGGTCACTTCCGGCGGAAACTTCCATCCCGTCGTTGAAACCATCCCCATCGGAATCCTCAAGGCGGGGGCTGGTGGAATGAGTGGTGATCTCGGCGCCGTCGGAGAGGCCGTCGTTGTCACTGTCCCCGGCCAGTGGGTCGGTGTTGTAGGTGCCGAGTTCCATTCCATCCGACAGTCCGTCGCCGTCACTGTCGGCATCCGCGGGATCGGTGCCGTGGATATTGAACTCGGATCCGTCGTCGATCCCGTCGTTGTCAGAGTCGGCATCATTGGGATCAGTGTTCCTGTTGAACTCCTGGATGTTGGTCAGGCCATCGGGTTCTAGGTCGCCGGTCTCGTTCTCGTCGAGATCGCCGAAATTCAGGATTTCCCACTCATCAGGCAGACCGTCTTCGTCCGTGTCGCCAGCGGTCAAAGCGCCAGCGGTCACGAGCATGCATGCGGCGGCAGCGACGGAGCAGGTGCTGAATCGAGACATCGAGTTTGGGGGTTGACTCTCAGAAACGGGAAACAATAGGTCCTGTTGTCAGTTACGGAAAGGGGAAAAGCCCCGTTCCCACGACCGGTTGGCGGCAGGAGCATCTCTCTTCAGACAACTGCCCGTCCGGGTTCGCGATCTCCCTGCCTCAGGAGAGATGGGCCTGCCATCGATCAATCTCCCCGCGCACGTTTTCGATTGAAGGTGCGCCCGGATTGGTGCGTGATCGCAGGGCGGTCTCGAGGTTGAAAACCTCTCCGGCGTCAGCGCCGAATGCCTCAGAGAGGGCAGGGAGGTCCAGGCGGTCCAGCGAGGTGTTGTGTTTCTCCGCGGTTGCCACCGCTTTTCCAACGATTTCGTGAGCCTCACGGAAGGGAATGCCCTTGCGGACGAGGTAGTCGGCGAGGTCGGTGGCCAGGAGGACCGGATCACCCGCAGCCTGGCGGCAGCGTTCCTCGTTGATCTCCATGGCGGCGATCATCTCGGCGTTTACTTCGAGAGCAAGGGTGACGGTCTCGATGGAATCGAAGAGCGGTTCCTTGTCTTCCTGCAGGTCACGGTTGTAGGTGAGGGGCAGTCCCTTGAGGGTGGTGAGGAGAGATACAAGATTGCCCACCAGTCGGCCCGTCCTGCCACGGGTGAGTTCGCATGCGTCCGGGTTCTTCTTTTGCGGCATCAGTGACGACCCCGTGGTGTGTGCGTCGCTCAGGGTGGCAAAGCCGAATTCCGCGCTGCACCAGAGGATGAGGTCTTCGCTGAGGCGCGAAAGATGGGTGCCGAGCAGGGAGATGGCGAAGAGAAGCTCCGCGATGTAATCGCGGTCTGCAATGGCATCCATCGAATTGGTGGACACCCCCTCGAAGCCGAGCTCCCGTGCGATGGCGTGACGGTCGAGGTTGATGGTGGAGCCAGCGAGGGCCCCGGATCCGAGTGGGCAGATGTTGAGGCGTTTGTGACAGTCGCGCAGGCGCAGCTTGTCGCGCTCCAGCATCTCGACATAGGCCAGGAGGTGATGACCAATGGTGACGGGCTGGCCGCGCTGGAGGTGGGTGTAGCCGGGCACGATTACCGCAGCGTGATTCTCTGCCTGGGAGAGCAGGGCGCGTTGCAGGCCGGTGCCCAGCACGCAAAGGTGATCGATGGAGCTGCGGCAGTAGAGGCGGGTGTCGGTGGCAACCTGGTCATTGCGGCTGCGCGCGGTGTGCAACTTGGCGCCTGCCGGGCCGATTTTCCTGGTGAGGGCGGCCTCGATGTTCATGTGGATGTCCTCCAGTTCAATGGAGAACTCAAACTCGCCCCTTTCGATTTCCTTCTCGATTTCGCGCAAGCCGGTTTCGATCTGTGCGAATTCTTCTTCGCTCAGAAGACCAGCGTTCATCTGAGCCCGGGCGTGAGCTATCGATCCGGCAATATCGTGTGGGTACAGACGCCAGTCGTAGGAGATCGACTCTCCATAGCGTTGTAGCAGATCAGCAGTTTGCTGCGCGAAGCGGCCCTTCCACATGGCGGAAGTTTCAAGTTTCAGGTTTCAAGTTGCAAGTCTAGTGGCGAAGATTGCCTCAAACTCCCCGGGGTTCCCGAAAAGATCACCCCCCAGGGGAGAAACGGGTCTGGTGCCGGGGCAGCGACCAGGAGCTCGATACTTGTTAGATGTCGATAAAATCGGTGTCCTCGGGATGCTGTTCGGTAGAGTCCCGGGTCCCGGTCGGGGGATCGATGATCCGGATTCGTCCCTTGAGGTAGCGCCCGAGCCGGCCGCGGATGGTGTGGCGCACCGGCGGGAAGAGGAGGAGGAAGCCCACCGTATCAGTGAGGAAGCCCGGGGTGAGGAGGACCGCCCCCGCCAGGAGGATGAGGAGCCCGTCGAGGACTTCCCGGTGGGGGAGCTGTCCCCGCCCTATCGCCTGTCTGTAATTGGCGAGGGTCCTGGCACCCTGTGATCTGGTCAGTGCTGCCCCGATCACGGCAGTGAGAAGAATGACGGCAAGGGTGGCCGGAAGGCCGATCCGGACACCAATCCTCACGAAGAGGACCAGTTCCACAATGGGGACGAGGATGAAGAGAATGAGGAGCTTGAAGAACATGGAGCCGTGAGGAGAAGACTGCCTCCGTGGCAGATTAAGGCCACAGGGCCCAAAGTCAAAGATGCTCCTGAATCAACAGTGAACCGCTGCTAGGCAATTTCGATGATGGCCTTGACGGTGCCGCGGCTGGGATCGGTAAAAGCTGCAAATTCCGTGGGGACGTCGTCGAAGGTCAGGCGGTCGGTGATCCAGATGTCGGTGTCGATTTCACCGTCGGCAATGAGGTTGATGATCTTCCCGAAGTCGGCAGGCAGGGCGTTGCGGCTGGCGAGGAGGGTGAGCTCACGACGGTGGAAGACGGGAGCGTGGGGAAAGGAGAGAGTCTCGGTGGTGATGCCCACGTAGATCACCCGTCCGGTAAAGGCGGCGTAATTGAAGCAGGTTGACATCGACCTGACACTTCCGGTGGCATCGATGACGGCGTCCGCCAGTTCACCGCCGGTGATCTTTTCGAGCTCGGTGAGATGGGATCCTTCCGGGCTGAAGACGATGGTGTGATCAATCCCAAGCTTTTCCCGGCAGAACTGAAGACGGCTTTCCACCATGTCCATCACGATGATTCTGATGTCGTGAAGCCGGAGAAATTCCAGAACAGCCAGGCCGATGGGGCCTGCTCCGATCACAAGCACGGTTTCTCCTGGTTGTGGCTCGGCCCGGATCACCGCGTGGTATCCGATGGCGAGGGTCTCGACCAGGGCCAGCTGATCGTAGGAGAGATTGTTGCCGGGGTGGAGCTTGTGAGCGGGGCAGATCCACTCGGGGCGCAGTCCCCCGTCGGTGTGAACCCCCAGAACCTGCACCCCGGGACAGCAGTTGCTGTGGCCCTTCCTGCTGGTGGCGGTGGAGGGATCGTTCACGTAGGGCTCAAGGGAGCACTTGTCGCCGACCCGGACCTGGTCCACCCCCCCGCCCACCGCGAGGACCTCCAGTCCCAATTCGTGCCCGGGGATGCGGGGGTAGGAAAAGAAGGGCATCTTGCCGAGATAGCCGGAGAGGTCGGTGCCGCAGATGCCCATGCGGTGGGTGCGTACCAATGCCTCCCCGGGGCCGGGGGCCGGGGGATCGGGCAGGTCGATCATGGTGATGACCTCGGGCCGGGTGAATTCGATTGCTTTCATGGCAGTTGGTGAATTGGTGCTGGGCGGAAGGGAGAGGGTAAAGGCTTCTCCGGAAGCGTTCAATCATGACGGGGTCGATTGGGCCACGGCGTCATCCCCGTCTTGCCTTTTCCCATCACAAGACGTCACACCGATTCCACGATGACGTTCCCATATGCGGTGGGATCGCCGGTGCGGATGAGACCGATGGCTTTGGGGACGCGGGTCTTGAACTCAAGGTGCGGTTCGCGGGTGATCTGGGCATCGGAAAAGGTGGCGAAGCACTCGTCGAATGCTGCGATGGTCTCCGACGGATTGGTGTTGAGGAATTCCTCGGCCTGCCGGATGTGGCCGACCTTGAAGTTGGGCTGGAGAAGCTTGAGGACATCGAGGACGTTGGGAATGCCGCGGGTGAGGGCGAGGTCCACGGTCTCGATTTCGCTCCAGTAGGGGAAGGCCCAGTCGCAGATGACCAGGGTGTTGGTGTGGCGGATGCGGGCGATGAGATCGAGAACATGGGGATTGAGAATACCTTCCTGGAGCATGGCCTGTCTGATGGTGGTTGGGGGCGTGGTGTGACACCTTTCACCGGGGGAGTCCAAGCCTTTTTCCCGTCCCGGGAGCATCCCGGGGGGTGGGCGTCCGGCAACCGGGGCGGGGTGGTTCCTGAAACAGGAAGCCTTTCCTGCCGGAACAGGAAAGGCTTCCAGGATCCATGGGGAAGATTAGGACTACACGTCCTTCCAGCTCCGGTCCGCGGCGGAAGCCAGGACGGCATCGCAGACCTTGGCGGTCTCGAGGGCGTCCCGGAAGGTCGGGTGGCAGGGCTCGTCGCTGCTGAGGGAGGCCAGGAAGTCGGCCACCTGGTGGACGAAGGTGTGCTCATAGCCGATGCAGAGGCCGGGAACCCACCACTTATCGAGGTAGGGGTGGTCCCCGTCGCTGACGTGGATGCTGCGCCAGCCGCGGACCTGACTCTCGTCGGAGTGGTCGAAGTACTCCAGGCGGTTGAGATCGTGGAGATCCCAGCGGATGGAGGCGTTCTCACCGTTGATCTCCAAGGTGTAGAGGGCCTTGTGACCGCGGGCGTAGCGGGTGGATTCAAAGAGACCGAGGGACCCGTTGGCGAAGTGGCAGTGGAAGAGGCAGGCGTCGTCAATGGTAACGGCCTGCTTTTCCCCGGTAGCGGTGTGCACGCGTTCCTTGATGAAGGTCTCGGTTACCGCAGAGACGTCACTGATGCTGCCATTGAGCCAGATGGCGGTGTCGATGCAGTGGGCCAGCAGGTCACCGGTCACACCGGATCCGGCGGCGGCGGCGTCAAGGCGCCAGAGACCTTCTCCCCCCTGGGGGAGTTCTTCACTGATGGTCCAGTCCTGCAGGAAGTTGGCGCGGTAGTGGAAGATCTTTCCCAGTTTTCCGGAGTCCACGATCTGCTTGGCGAGGGTGACCGCCGGGACGCGGCGGTAGTTGTACCAGACCGTGTTGGGCACGCCGGCCTTCTCCACGGCCTCCACCATGGGCTCGCTCTCTTCCGCGGTGCGGGCGAGGGGTTTTTCGCAGAGGACCATCTTGCCGGCCTCCGCGGCCGCGATGGCAATGGAGGCGTGGGTGTCGTTGGGAGTGCAGATATCGATCGCATCGATGTCGTCGCGGGCCACCAGGGCCTGCCAGTCGGTCTCCACGGATTCGAAGCCCCATTGACCGGCGAAGGCATTGGCACGCTCCTCGTTGCGGGCGCAGATGGCCTTGAGGACCGGGCGGTGTTCCACGTCGGGGAAGAAGTCGTTGACGCGCTTGTATCCGTTGCTGTGGGTGCGGCCCATGAAGCCGTATCCGACAAGGCCGATATTCAGTGGTTTCTTTTCGCTCATGCTCGAGTTTCTGTTAGGTGTTCCGGATTGCGGACGGACTTAATCCCAGCCGTGGGCGTCACGAACGTCGATCATGGACTTGAGGATGGCATTCCAGGTTTCGGGTTTCTCAAGGGTTTCGTTCGGGAACATGCATCCATCCCAGCAGATGTGCTGGATCCCGCGGTCCCGGGCCCCCTCAAGCCAGTAACCGGCGCACCTGGCGATATCGAGTTTGCCGTTGGGGTCGTCAGCGGGGCAGTGTTTGCCGGTCTTGTCATGGCTGCCGGCGCCGTGCACTTCGCCGTCGTTCTGGGCCACGTGGAAGTCGATGGTCCAGGGGCGGAGGGCGGTGGTGACCTTTTCGTAGGCGGCCCAGAACTCCTCCTCGCTGTGGTCCTTCTGCAGAAGGCCGTCCTCAGGGGCATTGTAGCCGAGCATGAAGGTGTAGGTGTGGGCGAGGTCGGCCTGGAATCCGAGGGATTCCGGCATGCCAACTTCCTCCATGAGGGCGACGGCAGCCTTCCAGGAATGGAGACCGGCCCAGCAGACTTCACCTTCGGCGGCCAGGCGTTCGCCGTGGTCGGCAGCGATCCTGGCGGCTTCCTTGAAGGTAGCGGCGATGCGCTTGAGGTTGGTGGCGGGGTCTTCGAGGAACTTGGCGACGCCGAACTCTGCGGAGTCGATACGAATGACGCCGTACTTCCGCGCGCCGTGTTCATTGAAGACCTTGGCGATGCGGCAGGCCATCTTGACGGCGTCGAGGAACTTGGCTTGTTGCTCGTCGGAGCCCATGGCGGAGTCGCCGACGGTGCCGGGCCATACGGGTGCGACGAGGGAGCCGATGTCGAAGCCTTTGCCCTGGATCAGGTCGGCGATGCCCTTGAGTTCGTCGTCACTGGCCTCGGGATCGGTGTGAGGCAGGAAGAGGAAGTAATCGATCCCGTCAAACTTCTGGCCATCGACTTCGGCGGCGGCGGTCAGTTCAAGCATGCGCTCGAGCGAGATGGGTGGTTCCTGGCCTTCCTCGTCGCCCTTGCCGACGAGTCCGGGCCACATGGCGTTGTGCAATGCTGGTTTGCTGGGCATGATTAAGAGATGTGTGATGTTAAGTAGAGCAGCGATCGAGCGGTGCGTTCCACTACTGCCGGGAGGGAACCTAGAGGGTGAAGGGCGGGACGGGGAAGGGAAAAAGTTTCTCCCGGGTTCCAGTGAAAACCACTAGGTGTGATCTTCTTCCTCAGGGATGGCGAGGGGGCGATCCTCCTCGCGGGCGCGCCGGAGTTGCTGCCTGGCCCGGTGGTGCATGAGCACGGCGCCGAGATAGCCGGAGAAGGCCAGGACTCCGAAGACCAGACCCCGCTTTCCGGCGAGCAGGGTGCTCTGGATCATCTCCTCGTGGGCGGCTTCGGAGAGGAAGGGGTCGTCGGTCATTTGAATGGTCTGCCCGAGGCGGCTGAGGGCGGATCCCATGCCCAGGATGATGGAGAGGGCGAGAAGGAGGGCGCAGCACCAGAGAATGAGGAGCCAGCGCCGCTTGGTCCTGCGGAGTTGCTGGACGGATGGCTCTCCGTTCATTTCCGCACGTCAGGGTTCGTGATCACGAAGGGCAGGGGAGTCCGGCGGTTCCTCACGGGGCCTCTGTTCAGGGGAGCGGCGTCCTGTTCACCCGGCCTTGTGCGCGCCCATTTCGGGGGCGTCGGGCTGGGCTTCGGGGCCGAAGTAGCGGAGGCAGACGAGAGGTTCGGTGTCGGAAGTGTTCTCAAAGGTCACCCCGTCCCGGGCGGCCCCTTCCGTGGCGAAAAACTCGTCCTGGGAAAGTTCGTTGAAGCGGAGAAGTTTGGGGCAGTTCAGGCGCAGCTTGTTGGCGTTGCCCTCACCCTGCACCACGATCAGGCCGTAGGCTCCGCCATCCCTGACGGTGCACTTCTGACCGGGTTCCACCGTGAGTTCCTTGGCAGTGAAGAGTTGTTCACCGTCAATCTTTCCGTAAACGATCCATTTGTCGTGGTAGCCGTCCCCCTGCCCGGAAGTGACGGGTTCAAGGTAGTGGTTGTCCTTGAAGTTTGGATCGAGGTTCTTTTCCCAGTCGAGCTGGTCGATGATGAAGTCGATGTCTTCATGTTTGTCCTCGGGCATGTCCTTGACGAGGAGGGACCAGGGAACTTCCCGGCCCTCCACCAGGTTCTGGTACATGCCGAAGACGTCGGAGCCCCATTGCGGTTCGTAGGTGCAGAGGGAGCCCGGTGCGTGCAGGACACAGGGGTCGATGAGCCAGCCAGTTCCGGGTTGCAGCTTGTAGGCCTTGGAGAGTTCGAGGATCTTGTTATCGCCCTTGTGCCAGTTGGCGATGCAGTCGTGGACCTGCTGCCGGGTGGTGCCGGGTTCAAATCCCATGAAGGTGTAGGGGAAGTTGTTGCCTACGTTGTTGTGCTGGGGAGGGAAGTAGTAGCTCTCGGGTTTGCCCTCCTGTCCCACCAGGGCGGCCTGCTCTGCATTCTGGTGCATGTGGTGGGGAATCGGGCCCATGTTGTCGAAGAACTTGGAATAGACCGGCCACTTGCTGTACTTGTCCCAGATGGTGGAACCGATGAGGTCGGCACCGCATTCGGCCACTGCATCGCGCAGGGTGAAGCGCTCCCTGCCCACCACCACGTAGGAAAGCCCTTCGTCTGCTACGCGGCCTTCGTTGGCGCACTCGGTTGTGGAGGCGAACCAGCGTTCGTCAATTCCCCCGCGGCTCAGGCCGTAGGCATAGGTGTCGTCGGGGTGGAGCTTGATCCGCAGGCCGGGCTGGAGGAAGGAGCGGGGCACCCAGGTCGGGGCGAGACGGAGGAGACCCCCGGTGTCTTCAAGGTGACCGTCCACGAGGCTGCGAACGTTGCCGGCGGCAGTAGTGAGGTCTTCGGTCGTGCGGGGATGACTCATGATATCAAGGGAGTGAGTGATGAGGGAAAAGGGGAGAGTGAATCCGGATTATCGACGCGGGCGGCCTGCGCCGCGGCAGAGAGTGAAGGGGAGGGTGGTGCTGGATGCACGATTTTTCGATTGGAGGCGGTTTTCTTCCGCGGCTTGCAGGCCGTGGGATTGGGGCCGACGGTAAGGTTCCCCTCGGGAATGAGGAGCCAGGCGGAAGGAGATTTCTGGCCGGGAGATCAGCATGTGTTTGAATCTGAACTGGTCGGTGCTTATGTCGCCCAGGCTGCGAAGCTCCAGTCCACCGCCGCCTCCACGGCGGCCCCGGTGTCCGAAGTGATGGTGACGCTCTCAGGCCCGTCAGGCACGATGGAGGACACTGCGCCAAAATCGGCGGGAATGGCGGTGACGGCCTGCACGATCCGCAGGGAGACCACCTCGTCCCTTGAAAAGGACCGGGTGGTGGGAATGTTCTCCCCGTCCAGCCGGTCCTCCCGGGAGCTGGTCACGTTGTCGGCAAAGTGTGAGCACACCTCCTCCAGGCCGAGTCGTCCGAGGTGTTGGCCATCCCAGGGAGCCCCCCGCCGCCCGCCATTGGAAATCCAGAACAGGGTAGCGGGAAAGTCGGCAGGATTCTTGAGCGAAAACCAGACGCAGCCGTCGAGGACGGCAGCGGTCCAGGCAAATGGTTGCTCCTTGCTCGCCTCTTCGTTGACGAGCATGACGAGATCCTCGAATCCCTGGCGCGCCGGGTAGCGGGTGAGATCGGTGGTTCCCGCGGCAGAGATCTGGTCCGGGGCGGAAGGAGGTTCCGCTGCAAGGGGCACTTCTCGCAGGTCGGTAAACTCCGCGCCCGGAACAAGGGCCTGGTATTCCTGGTTGGCGGGATCGGAAAAGAGTCCCGGATTGACCGATGCCCACCGGAAGGGAGAGGTCGTGACCCGGCCCTGGCCTTCTGCCAGCCCGGAGAAATCGAGGATGGGATGGGTTCCGTAACTGAAGCGCCCCTCGACTCCCGAGATGCGGTGTTCACAGTAGACGGCGGCATGTCCGGACTTCAACCGGAGGATCTTTTCGATCCGTCCCCCCACGTCACCCGGTTCAAGAGCCAGGTGAAGAAGGTTCTCTTCCTGTCCTGTCAGGGACCATTCCGCGTTGGCGGTGTCACCGTGAGGATCACCATTGTCCTGGGGACCGAAGGGAAGGCAGAAGAAGTCCCCCCTCAGATACTTGAGCAGGTTGGGAAGGCTTTCCTCGAGTTCGTCCGGTTTCCAGGGTGCGAGCGCGTAAGGAGAGAACTCCGAGTCCCCGGAACGGAAGATGACCGGAGCCAGCATGCCGGCGCTTTGCGTGACGGAGAGTTCGACACGGTCGGATTTCAACTGGAAGGAGGGTGCGCCGTGGCTGGAATTCATGATTGTTCCGCCATCCGCTAACAGGAGGAAGGGGCGGCGTCAAAATATGGAGGAGGAAAAGCAGGAGGGCTGTTTTCCAGGAAGAGAACAACCCCGGTGGAGAGTTGATACCGGTGGCCGCGAAGGGGATGTTGATCCGGGGGATGGCTCACGCCTGGATTTTTCCGAGGATGAATGACGCGTCCCCCCTGCAAGGCACGGAATATTGGTTAGAAAGCTGAACCAATTTGCGGTTTCCGGTCATCTTCAGCGTTTCTTCCCCGGGAGGCGCTGCCTCTTCAGGCGGGCCTGGATCAGGTTGGGGCAACGTCCCTCCGTCCGAAGCTCCTCGCAACAGGCTTCGATGCGCAGGGTCTGTTTGATGGAGTGGAATCCGAGCCGTCGGGTGATGCACTCATTGAGAACCTCAAGGTGGTCGTCCTCGAATTCGAGGATCTTGCCGCAATCGACACAAACGAGGTGATTGTGGGCGGGTTTTTCAAGGAAGTTGGGGTCGTAGGTCGTCTGGCCGTCGCCCAGATCGATCTCCTGGAGAAGTCCGGCCTCCGACAGAAGGGAGAGGGTGCGGTAAAGGGTGGCCCGGGATGTCCGGGTGTCCGTGCCCCGCAACTTCTCCCAGAGCTCGTCCGGGGTGAAGTGCTCATCGCTGGCAAAAATGGCCTCCACGATGGCATTGCGTTGCGGAGTGTGCCGGAGCCCCTTCATTCTGATGAAGGCGTTAAGCCGTTTGCGGACTTCCAGCGTCATGGTGTCAGTATGACAGTGCAGGCGCCGGGGTGAATCTGTTTTTTGGGTTTCGGGCTGAAACGTGTTCTTGCTGAGGGGGGGATAGCCATGTTGTTCTGGGCAGGTGCGCTGGCTGGCGATTTTTGCGGTCCTTGGGTTGATCTCGTGTTCAGGCCCCCGGAGTTCTCTGGAGATCCGGCAATACCATCTCCGCTCGCCGACGGTGGCAAAAGGAATGGGCGCCCCCCGGGCGGAGCAATTGAATCGCTTCCACGGGGCGGTTACCGCGGAAGAGCGCCGGAACCGGCTGGGCCACTATTATACGATCGAGTGGCACGGGCCGGAGGGGCAGGAGGAGAAACCAGTCCGCCTGGTGTTCCGTTACCGGCAGGCTGGGGCCGGCAGTGAGATCCGGCGTCTTGAGGTCTCGGCTCCGGCCGGGAGCAAAGGCAAGACCGAATTGCGTGTCACCGGGCCAGCTTACCTGGAGGGTGGGCGGGTTCTCTCGTGGCACCTCAGCTACTATCGTGGTGACCGGTTGGTAGAGACCGGGCAATCGTATTTATGGGAGTGACCTCCTTGCGTGATTGACGGATTGTTGATCCTGTCGTAAATTGTGGTGCTGAACCCCCTCTGCTAGTTACCCTTGATGGACTACGACGCCCTTGATGTCGGAACAACTGACGGATTTGTATGGATTCGCATCAAGGGGAAAGGTTCGTTTTCAACCAGCCCGCCGCTGAAGGGTTTCATTGAGCGCAGTCTGGAAAGCGGGGAAACGCAGTTCGTGATAGATCTGGGCGACTGTCCGGCAATGGATTCGACCTTCATGGGCACCCTGGCCGGATTGGCCATGCGGTTATCCAGGACCGAGGGGGGGCGACTGCAATTGAATGGTGTGTGCGAACGTAACCGTCAGTCGTTGCAGGATCTCGGCTTGGAGGGGTTGCTGGAGATCGATCCGGCGGACAGCGAGTGGTGTGGCCATGTCGACGATGTGCGCGGGACCCTGGAGTCGCTTTCAGCGGAAGCTCCGGGCAACCTGGACGCTGCGCATATCCTTGAAGCGCACCGGAAACTGTGTGAGGCCAGCGACGAGAATGCCGGGAAGTTTTCTGCCGTAATCGATGTCCTGGAGAAGCGGGCCGTGGGTGAATAGGGTCGAAGGACCATCGGAGAAGTGAATGCTCAGGGTTGACCACAGAGTGGGGACGGGTATTGGTCTCCCCATGCAGCACGAGATATCCGGTGAGGCGGAAACCGAAGAGCAGGTTCCGGTCGAGGATTCTGTGGAGGCTGAAGTAGCAGGGCAGGATGAGGCAGGAGAAGAGCTCCATGTGGAGGAGAGTTCCGCTGGTGAGGAGGAGGTACAGGCAGAGCCCACGGCGGAAGAGCAGATTGTGGAGTGGCGGGAGCGTGCCATGCGTGCTGCGGCCGACCTGGAAAACTTCCGCAAGAGGATGGAGCGCGAGAAGCGTGAGGCACGGTGCTATGCCAACCAGGCACTCCTGGAAGAACTCCTTCCCGTGCTCGACAACTTTCAGATGGGGCTGCAGGCCGCGGCGGCTGATTCGGAGTCGATGATTTATCGTGGCATGGAAATGGTGAAGAAGCAGCTCGACGAATTCCTGTCGAGCCAGGGGGTTGAGGAAATCCAGGCGGAGGGAGAGATATTCGATCCTTCCCTGCACGAAGCGGTTTCGCAGGAGGAGTGCACGGACTCGGAGGAGGGCAGGATCCTGCGGGTCATCCGCGGTGGCTACCGGATGAGTGAGCGGCTGCTGCGCCCCGCAAACGTGGTGGTGGCCAGAGCGCCGGAATCGGACGAGGTGCCGGCACCAGCGGAAGAAGAGGAGAACAAGTAGATGGAATCCACTGGCGACTACTACGAGGTGCTGGGCGTTTCGAAGAACTCCAGCGCAGCGGAGATCAAGAAGTCCTATCGCAAGCTCGCGATGAAATTTCATCCGGACCAGAACCCGGATGATCCCGGCGCGGAGGAGAGGTTCAAGGAACTGGGGGAGGCTTACGAAGTGCTCAGTGATGAGGAGAAGCGGGCGGCCTATGACCGCTATGGGCATGCGGCCTTCAAGGCGGGAGGTGGCGGTGGTGGATTCGGAGCAGGTGGATTTCACGATCCGATGGACATCTTCTCGCAGGTCTTTGGCGGAGCCTTCGGCGATTTTTTTGGAGGAGGATCCCCACGTGCCCGGGACGGTCGCAAGCGTGGCAGTGATCTGCGCTATAATCTTGAGGTCACGTTGGAAGAGACCGCCAGCGGGGTCTCCAAGGGTCTTGAGTTGGAGAAGTACGTGGCGTGCGGGACCTGCGACGCATCCGGTTCAAAGAGCGGGGGCGGAGCGAAGACGTGTGCCACCTGTCACGGCCACGGGATCGTGGAACAGAGGATGGAGGGATTCGGAGGCATCTTCCGCAAGCAGGTGGCATGTCCCGGCTGTGATGGTTCCGGGCAGGAGATTTCCGATCCGTGTCCCGACTGCCGTGGGCAGGGCCGGGTCGAGAAGATGGATCGTACCCAGGTTGAGATCCCGGCCGGGGTCGATCATGGTATCCGGTTGCGTTCGAGCGGCAACGGCGATGCGGGTGTGCGGGGCGGACCGTCCGGCGATCTGCACATTGTTCTGCACGTGAAGCGGCATGATGTCTTTGAACGGCGCGGAGAGGATCTCTTCTGTGAAGTGCCTGTCTCTTTCGGAACGGCGGCCCTCGGGGGTGAGCTGGGGGTTCCCACTCTGGAAGGGGCGGCTTCCATCAAGATTCCCGCGGGAACGCAGAGCGGGACGATCTTTCGTCTGCGAAATCGTGGCATCCGGGATATCAGCAGTGGACGCAAGGGCGACCTGCACGTGGAGGTTCGCGTGGAGGTGCCCACCCGGTTGAGTAGTGAGCAGAAGGAGAAACTGGAGGTCTTCACCGAGTCGATCGGAGAGGAGAACTCTCCGATGCATGAGAGCTTTCTTGAAAAAGCGAAGCGGTTTTTCAACCTGTAGGAGCGCAGGGCCAATGGTGCATTGATCTGCAGGCTGCGAAGATGGACAGATTTTTCGTGAGTGCAGAAGGCTGGGATGAAGCCCGGGTCGTGCTGGGACGTGAGGAGAGTCACCACTGCCTGCGCGTGATGCGCAAGCGGACGGGTGACAGGGTGGAGATCTTCGACGGGGCGGGACGCTGGGGGAGGGGAGTGATTGCGGAAGAGAGTGACGATCTGGTGGCGGTGATGGTGGGGGAAGAAGGGAGAGAGAGGCGGGTGAGTCCCGGGATTGGACTGGTGGTTGCCATTCCGAAGGGGAAGATGATGGATCTTGTGGTGCAGAAGGCCGTTGAGCTGGGGGTGGATCAAATCCAACCGCTGGTTACCGAGCATACCGTGGTGCGCCTGGAAGACGGAAACGGAGCCGGCAAGCGGGAGAAATGGCAACGGGTCGCGCTGGAGGCCTGCAAGCAATGCGGGCGGAACTTTGTGCCGGAGGTGCGGGCGGTTGCCTCACTGGAGGAAGTGCTGGGAGAGCGGGGTGGTCGTGCCGGGTTGCTGGCCTCCCTCCGTGAGGATGCGGTTTCCCTGAAGGAGGTCCTCGGGGGATTGCCCGCGGGACTGGAAGGGGTGGATCTGCTGATAGGTCCCGAGGGCGATTTTTCTGCCGCTGAGACCGAGTCAGCGGTGGCAGGCGGATTCCAGCTGGTGAGCTTCGGCTCCCTTACCTTGCGGGTGGAGACCGCGGTAATGTATGGGCTCAGTGTACTGGGCTATGAGTTGCGGTAAGGATTACGGCACTCCAAAAGCTTGCGAATTGCTCCGGGAACCCTGACACTACCGACACGTGCTCAAGCGCCTTCGGCCCTACACACGCTACCTCCGACCGGTGCGCTGGCAGTTTGTCGGCGCGCTTCTTGCCGGGTTGATTTACGGACTGGCCAGTGGGGCGGGCATTCCGGTCATTATCAAGGAGGTGCTCCCCAGAATCTGGGTAGAAGGGGAACAGCCGGTTCCGCTGGGTGATCTCCTTGTAATCGCCGCTGTTCTGATCGCGGGGATGGGGCTCCGAAGCGTGTCTCAGTTCGCGAACATGTATGGGATGGCCTACTGTGGGCAACGTGTCCTGGAGGCACTGCGGACGGACGCCTTTTCTCACCTTCAGAAACTCTCGTTATCGTTTTTTCAGCGACGTCGCAGCGGGGATACGGTGAGCCGTCTCATCACGGATACCGAGATCCTTCGTGCCGGCATCATCAATGTCACCAACGATATCATCAAGCAACCGTTCACCCTGATCGGGGCGGCGGGTGTCATCGTCTATCTCTCCATCGAAAACAGCGAGTTTGTCTTTATCCTGGCCTTTCTGATGAGTGTGCCTGCCTGCGTTCTTCCCATCCGCTGGCTGGCCAGGAAGTTGAAACAACGTGCGAAGAAACTGCAGGCCCAGGTGGGGGATGTTTCGGCCTACGTGACCGATAGTGTGCAGGCATCACGGGAGATCCGCGCCTTCAATCTGCAGGATGACCAGGTGGCCGGGATGAGGCGACGCGTACGGGAGCTGATGAAATGGCAGCTCAAGGTTCTCAAGTACGAGCGCGCAGTCGCTCCCCTGGTGGAGTTTGTCGCAGTCATCGGTATCGCGGGTGTCATTGTGTATTCGGGGCGCAACGGGGTCGGAATCCAGGAATTGGTTCCTCTCCTGGGGGCTCTTTACTTCTGCTACGAACCCGTGAAACGGTTGGGCAAGATTGCGGCCCACCTCAAGAGCATGGAGGCTTCCCTCGACCGATTGGAAGACATCTCTCATCAGGAGCCTGAGGTAATCGATCCCGAGTCCCCGATCGAACTGGGCGAGGTGCGCGGAGAGATTACTTTCAAGGGAGTCTCCTTCGCGTATGAGGAGGAAACTGTGCTCAGGGAGGTGAGCGTGAAGATCGATCCGGGAGAAGTGGTTGGGATCGTGGGGCCGAGCGGAGCCGGCAAGACAACTTTCATCAACCTGATCCTGCGGTTCTATGATCCTGCCAAAGGGGCTGTTTTGCTTGATGGACACGATCTCCGGGGCATGAGGCAGAAGGATCTGCATGATGCGATTTCCTTCGTGCCGCAGGAGCCTCTTCTCTTCAATTCTACCGCCAGGGAGAATATTCTCATCGGTCGGCCTGATGCCAGTGACGAGGAAGTCTTCGAGGCTGCCCGACAGGCACGGGCACACGACTTCGTCACCGGGATGGAAAATGGCTATGAGACCACCATGGGTGAGAAGGGGACGCGGCTCTCAGGGGGGCAGCGGCAGCGTCTGGCCCTGGCCCGGGCCTTCCTGCGCAAGGCGCCCATCCTGGTGCTGGACGAGGCTGCCTCGGCTCTGGATTCTGATAATGAGGCACTTGTGCAACAGGCCCTGCTGGAACTGACGAGGGACAAGACGGTCTTCATCATCGCGCATCGTTTCAGCACGCTTAGCGTTGTGAACCGCATCCTGGTTTTTGAACGGGGCATGGTGGTTGGCGATGGGACGAATGAAGAGCTGGAGAAAAGCTGCGCGCTCTACCGCGAACTCCGGCAACAGCAGAAGTTCGAGTAGCATGGCGGGAGATTCAAAGAGGGTGCTGTTTCCTGTCATCCCCGGTGACGAAGGCCGCTCCCCGGGCTCGATCACGCCCCTCCTTGCTGGTCTTTCGATCCTGACGCTCTACTTGGTGGCGGCCCGGAATTTTCCATTCCCCTTCTTCCGCCTTGACCCCGCCCATCACGCCCGGCCAAACTTCCCGCAGTGAGGATTCAAGACGGTATTTCAACCCCCTCCGCCCCCCACCTCCCGGGCCGCCATC
>PVBE010010089.1_pt1 | contig 50643 bp, 42 predicted proteins | sample 1631181 | NCBI WGS metagenome assembly PVBE01 (sample SAMN08397723, study PRJNA350692) | Marine metagenome, whole genome shotgun sequencing project. | isolation source: water | place: Pacific Ocean | collected 2012-04
GAGCCAGGGCCGCTCCATGGCATCCTGCCATCGCGGCATTGGTGCATCCCTGCACGGCAGATGGCGGGAGCGACCATCCGCGGTCCTCGTGCAATATTCGGGCTAGTCCGACAGCCACTGCAGTTCCAGCGCCGGCGAAAACCCCAGCGCTTCGGCTTGCCCGGCCGCAAGCTCCAGAGTCATCCGCGCCCCCCGGCAAACCGATAGTCGCCACGGGTCGATAGCGTCGATTGTGCGCAACACCCGGTATTGTGCATCCAGGTATACGACGTCTATTGGGTAAGACATGCCGAAAGTATGGATCGAGGCACACGGGTCGATCAGTAGGCCGGCGCCCGCCACCGGTGCGGGACGCAGTAGCAGCCCGCGGATCCGATCAAAGACGTTGGTCGTGCGCGCACAGGGGTCGATGATCACCTTTCCGGATTTCGCGATCAGCTTACCCTTCGTCATAGAACCCCTTCACCGAGGAACTTCATGGCGATCGGGAACCCGAGGACAATGAACGTCACCGGAAAGATAAAGAGTATCAGCGGTCCGACTAGTTTGATCGGGGCTTCCATCGCCATTTTCTCGGCGCGCTGAAAGCGTTCGTTGCGCCGTTGTTCGGCTTGAACGCGCATCACGGACGCCAGGCTCGAGCCCATCCGTTCCGCTTGAATTACCGCGCTCACGAAGCTCGTCGTTTCCTGAATATCGAGCCGGTCGGCCATCCGCCGCAGGGCATCCGATCGGGATAGGCCGGAGCGTAGATCCCTGAGTACGATCGAGAATTCGTTCTTGAGCGGGCTTTGTGGTGCCTTTTCCATCGCCTGCTGCAATGCGCCCTGAAAGTTGAGCCCCGCCTCGACGCACATGGTAATGAAATCGAGGTAGGTGGGCATACCGCGGATGATGGCGTTTTCGCGCCGCTTACGGTTATCGCTGAGCCACATGTTGGGGTGCGCCAGGCCGAGCAATAGCGTGGCGAGAACGATGTACGACGCCCAGGGACCGTCATATTTCAGCACTGCCATCATCAGGATGGCGATCAGCGGCCAGGCGACGATGCTCAGGATCTGGAGGCCCAGAAACTGTTCCGCGGTGAGCAGGAAACTGACACCGGTACGCTGGAGCCGGCGTTCTACCGCCTCGATCATTTCGTAGGGTAGCCAGCTGCAGCCGAAATACGCGATGACCTGGACGAAAGGCCAGATCAAATTGAGCATCGGCGGCAGCGGATCCATGTAGGTCCGATCTTCGGCTTCGACCATCCCCGCGATGACGTTGCCGAGTACGATGACGAGAAACACGGACAGCCCGGTCGAGGCCACGGCGATCAAAAACATAAATGGAGAGACGATGCTCATAGTCTTCGTTACACGTCGATAGTGGTGATCTTACTGATCATGAAATAACCCATCCCTTCCATGAAGACGATAACGCCGAGGACTGCCCAACCGATTGGGGTCGTCCACAATTTCTCCATCGCTTCGGGCTCGAGGAAATTCAACAGTACGGCGAGCAGGATCGGCAAGCCGGTCATTACGATGCCCTGCAGTTTGCCCTGCGCCGTAAGGCTGTCGATCTTCCCTTCCATGGTGTGTTTACGGCGCAGCGTGTCGGCGAGAGCCTCCAACACTTCGGCCAGGTTACCGCCGACCTCGCGGCTGATCCTGAGCGCCGAAATCACCATGCCGAGATCCGGCAGCGGAACCCGCGTTTCCATGTGCGTCAGTGAATCTTCGAAGTCGACGCCGATGCGTTGCTCACGCAAAAACAACTGAAATTCCTGCGCCAGCGGCGGTTGTTGCTCCTTGACCAGACTTTCGAGCGCGATATTCAGGCTTGCCCCGGCACGCATCGACCCCGAAATCATCGCCAGCCCGTCCGGGAGCTGTTTTTCGAATTTTTTGAAACGACGTTTGCGCCCGGTCTTATAAAGGATATTCGGAATGAACAAGAGCAAAACCAGTACCGCCAGCGCGATCTTCCAGTCTCGGAACAGGGACCAAACCAGCAGCGGAATGATAACCACCGCGCCGATGTTGATATAGAACAGTTTCACCGGATCGGCGAACGAGAACATATCGGCAAGACTGCTGCTCGCGGTCTCCGTAAACGCGGACTTGTAGTCCAGTACAAATTGCTGCCCACGCAGCATGAGCGCCATCATCAATAGCGTCGCGCAGGCGAACACAGTCGCGACGACGACGAGCCACAAGACGTCACCAGCGAGATTCAATAAGGTCGCCATCGCTATTACTTATTGAAAAATGCTCATGTCCACGGCCAGACCGCGCGAGCGCAGATCCTCATAGAACTCGGGAATACGCCCGGTAGTGACGAACTCGCCGGCAACACGGCCATCGCTGTCGAAGCCCTGTTGTTGAAAGCGAAAAATGTCCTGCATTTGCACGACGCCGGATTCGACACTGGTAATTTCGCTGATGTTGACAACCTTGCGGCTACCGTCGGAGAAACGGGTCTGTTGGACTACGAGGTCGACCGCCGAGGCGACCATTTCCCGGATCGCCTGGACCGGTAGTTCCATGCCGGTCATCATCACCATCACCTCCAGGCGCGAAATGAGGTCGCGCGGGGTGTTGGCGTGGGCGGTGGTCAGTGAGCCATCGTGGCCGGTATTCATCGCCTGCAGCATGTCGAGCGCTTCACCGCCTCGGCACTCGCCGACGACGATGCGGTCGGGCCGCATCCGCAGGCAGTTTTTCACCAAGTCTCGAATCGAGATCTGTCCCTTGCCTTCGAGGTTCGGCGGACGTGCTTCGAGGCTCACCAAGTGCGGCTGTGACAATTGCAATTCGGCTGCGTCTTCCACCGTAACGATGCGCTCGGTTTCCGGGATGAAGTTCGACAGCACGTTCAACAGCGTCGTTTTACCGCTGCCGGTGCCGCCGCTAATCAGAATATTGAGACGCTGCTCCACCGCAACCTGTAGAAATTTCACCATCTTATCGTTGATCGCGTCGAACCGGATCAGGTCGTCGTGGGTAAGCTTCTCCTTGGAGAACTTCCGGATGGTAATGCAGGGGCCGCGCAGCGCCAGCGGCGGGATGATCGCGTTAACCCGCGAACCATCCTGCAGGCGCGCGTCGACATAGGGCGAGCTTTCGTCGATACGGCGGCCGAGCGGCGATACGATGCGCTCGATAGCGGACATGACGGCATCGTCGCTGCTGAATGTGACCCCCGAAAGGGTCAGTTTGCCGCCCTTTTCGACGTAGATCTCGTCAAACTTGTTGACCATGATTTCGGTAATCTCATCGCCCTTCAACAGTTCTTCGAGCGGGCCGAGACCGACGGCTTCGTTCAGAACATCTGCTTTTAGTTTTTCGACGTCGACATCGTTCGGGAGCTTCCCTTCCATCTGTTTGATGATCTCGTTGACCATCTTCTCGACGTGTTTGCGCAGTTGCTTTTGATCCATTGCGCCGATATCGGTACGCCTGAGATCCATCATTTCGAGCAGCGCGTCATGGACTCTGTTGCGCCACATGAAGCGTTCTTCCTTGAATACCGAGACGTCTTCCTGGATCTCGGCGTGCGGATGGACTCCGATCATCGTCTTCAGCATTTCGCCGTCGATGTCTTCGACGAACTCTTCCGCGTCGGCAGATTCATCCACGCCGACCATGATGACGTATGAGCCTATCTCGATTTTGTCGGAGGTGCGCAGCGGCCCGTAGCGCGCGACCGCTTCGCCATTGATCGAGACACCGTCGTCGCCGGTCTTATCCTCGACATAAACCCCGTCGGCGTGACGGCGCAGTTCGGCGTGATGCGGGGCGATCTTCCATCCGCGCAGCTGGATCAGGTTGTCGCGCGCCTTGCCGACGCTGCATTCATTGACCGGGCAACGAACACCTTTGATTTTTTTGCCCTTATTCGTATTGATAACGATATCGAACATAACGATTAATCCGAATCCTCAGAAATCATTCAAGGATCTGTAGGTCGGGTTCGCCGACCGCTTCCTTGAATTTGTTGATGTTTTCCTCGCGCCGCCGCAGATAGGCCTGGTTGATTTCGCTGTGCGCGTCGAACACCGTCGGGGTCACGAAAATGACGAGCTCGCGTTCGACGTTGCGGATGTTCTTATTGCGAAAGAACACCCCGAGGATGGGAATGTCGCCGAAGCCCGCTAATTTGTCGACGTCCTTGGACGCCTGTTGGTCCAGTAGACCCGAAATGACCAAGGTTTCCCCGGCATTCATACTAATATCGGTTTCGGTCTTGCGGGTAAGAAAACCCGGAATGCCGTCCACCGCCACCGAGTTGTCGATCGCGCTGATTTCGGTTGCCACCTTCGCGCTGATGCGATCTTTCTTGTCGACGACCGGGGTGATCGTCATCGAGATGCCGAATTCTTTGAATTCGACATTGGATTGCCCGAGCGAACCGGTGGTGGGCAGCGGTACTTCGCCGCCGGCGAGAAAGGTCGCCTCGCCGCCGCTCCGCGTGCTCAAACGAGGCTCGGCCAGGATCAGGGCATCACCGCTGTTGACCAGAAAGTTGATCCGCGAGCTAATCTCAGTGGCGATCCCAAAATAGCCCAGTGGGCTTCCCGTCAGGTCCACGGGTAGGCCATCGGTGAATGCCGGTGTAGTCGAGGGCACGCGGAATGTTTCGTTCGCGGCGACGTCGACCGCTAAAGCCGCCGACGGACCGGCTATCGGGTTGTCCCAGTTGATGCCGAGGTTGGTCAGCTTATTCTTGTTGAACTCGGTGATCTTGACGTTCATGAAGATCATGCGATCTTCCGGGACGCCGGTAGCCGTCGTCAGATCCATGATTTCCGGGTATTTTCCGGCGACTTTTTGGACCACCGGCACGTCGTACTGATGGATGTCGCCGCGCAGCACGACGTGCGTTCCGACCGTGCCGACCTCGATACCGTCGACATCGGAGAGTAATTCACGGACGACGTTGACACTTTTGCTGGTCACGTCGATGATACTGGGGTATTTCGCCAGCACTGCAGATACGACGGGGTCGTACTCCGGCGGAACGTCGCCGCGCAGCAATACCTGGTTGCCGACAACCTCCGCTTCGACGCCGGGGATCCCGGCGAGGAGATTATTCAGCGACTGCGCCGTGTTCTCCTGGTCTTCCTTGATAATCGTAACGGTGTACTGGGCTTCGTGACCGTTCTCGAACCAGACGTGCACGTTGGTGCTTCCTTCACCCTCGGCAAGCAACAGCAGCTGGCCGTTTTGCAGCAGCGACGTACTCAAGACCGCGCTCTGCCCGACCGCCACGCGCTCGATCGGATTGAGCCGCATGAGTTTGATTTCACCGACATACATGGTGATACGCGGCGACGCACCAGCGGCGGCGCTAATGGCCATGATCAAAACCGCAAAGATTACCTTGCGCATAATGCTCCCCTTACACTTCGTCCGTTCGGTTGTGACGAACGGACATTTAATCAGTCCTGTATTGGCAGTCTGCCCACTTTGGCCTTCGCGTCTTCGCTCGCCCCGCCGATGATCATCTTGATATGGTCGACCTTATAAACGCGACGCGAATAGGCGTGTGGTGGTAGAGGCTCTTGCTTTCCTCGCGGTTGCTGATCTCCTGCCGGCGCTGCCGTGGCCTCGAACTCCTCCGCTTGGCCAGAGAGCGCCACCGACATCATCAAGCCCGCCATTGCCGCCATCAGTTGTCGTATACACACCGCGCATGCCTAGTTCGTGATCGGCAGGTTCGTTACTTTGGCGACGCCGTCTTCGCTGGCCCCGCCGATGATCAGGTCCACAGAACCCGCGTCGTCTTCCTGCGCTTCGACCAGGACACTGCCGGTAGTGCCCGCGCTCACCCCGGCCAGCACGGTGCCGTCCTTGGTGCGCACGGTGCCGTCCTCGGCGATGACCAGGTCAGCCGCGTTGTAAACCTTGCCGTCCGGCCCCACGACTTCGCCGTTTTCGTTGACCCGCATACCCGCGATGATTTTGCCGTCGGGTGTCATGATGGTACCGTCCTTGGCGACGATGAAGCCCTGTTCGTTCACGGTTACCGACGGACCCGCGAGCACCTTACCGTCTTTGGTCATGACCGTGCCGTCGGCCAATACGACGATGTCTTCCTTCGCGATCACGTTGCCGTCGGCGTCGACGTAGTCGCCGTTTTCGTTCATCGTCAATCCCGCTTCGGCCAGGATCTGCTCGTCGGTCTTGCCTGTCGCAAGTATCTTGCCGTCTTTGGTCATCACGGTACCGTTGGCCAGCACCACGATGTCATCTTTCGATATGATGTTGCCGTCGGCGTCGACGTAGTCGCCGTTTTCGTTCACCGTCAATCCCGCTTCCGCCAGAACCTGGGCCTTGGTCTTGACCGTGCCATCGGGGCCGACTATTAATTCATCGGCCGGGATCTCGTTGCCGTTGGCATCTACAAACCGTCCGTCCGCCGTCTGCACGACCACATTCTCGGGCCGCACCACATTACCGTCGGCATCGACGAACTCGCCGTTTTCGTTAACGCTCACGCCTTTGGCGGCGAGTAGTTTCCCGCTTTTCGTCGTCACCGTTCCATCGTCGCTGATAACCAGTTCTTCCTTGTTGATGACGGTCCCATCGGCGCTTACCCAATTACCGTTTTCGTCGATGGTCGCGCCGGCCGCGGCGGCCGCCGCGCGCAGTTGCGCCTCTGCTGCCATCTGGGTGGCTAACTGGAACAGCTCCGCGGGCGTGGCCCCGACGAAATCTGCGAGGCCGCGGTCGTCACGATTGCGCAGGAAAGCCTGCAACTCACCCTTGTCTTCGGCGAGCCGTATCAGCGTCGCTTGTTTGGGGCTGACCGCCACCGTGATGGTCGAGTAGCGCAGATCTTGGCGTTGCTGCGGAAGGTTCAGATCGTCGAGGTTTGCTTCGTGAGGTTCCCGCCCGGTGGCCAAAACGGTCACATCCTGAACCACGGGAATAATGATGTCCGCGGGCGGAATTTCGCGAACTTTCTCCACGACTTTCATCCACGACGGCGCCGATACCAGGTCTTGGACGTCGCTGTCGTCGATCGGCAGTGCCGCGACACCCGATTCGCGGGTGGGGATGTTGACAAAAAGGTCGACGTGATTGCCGGGCCGCAGCATCGCGGCGTGTGATCCCTGGTCATCGATCGATATCGTGATCGCGCGCAATCCCAGGTCGATCAAGTCCGAAAAATCGATCGGGAATTCATCGACCAGAAAGCTTTCGAGCAGCGGTTTCCCGGCTTCCAGATCTTCGGCCAGAAACCGGTGGCTGTTGGCCTCGAAATAAGCGGGGTAGATGACGTTGCCGTGGACGTATTCGCTCGGCATGTCTCGCACCGCGAATGCGCCGTTGGCTATCTTCGTACCTTTTGGTACGTTATCCGCGGCGACGACGACTTGCACGTTCTGCAGCTTGTCGCCCTCGAGCCGTTGCCGGATCGCCTCTTCTCGGCTCTTTAGATAGAGCGCCGAGAAAAGTGCCGCGACCACGCCGAAACCGACGGCCCCGACAAGCAGCAGCCAAACCTTTGAACCCCCTTTCGATGCCATAGTGAGCTCCCAAACGTCTATCGATTATGAACAGCACGCGCCGTAGCGGGCTCTACAGTATTGACCGGAGCGAAGTGTGAGCTTCGTTCCCCACGTGGGCGTTAATTCTTTTTCTTCCTCTTTCGGCCCTGGGCGCGAGCCCCGGCTCCTTCCCTGATCGATCAGAAAATCGAGCTGAGTATGTCTTCCGGGCTGAAAAGATCCTCTACGATGTCGCCGATATCGGGCGGTAAATCGCTCGGTAGTCCATCCAATCCCGGGATCGAACCGCTGAAATAACCCGTAATGTGTTCGAATATTGCGTCCAGGCTGGGTCCGGCGAGTTCGGTTGCGCGTTCATCGGATACGCCCTGGTCGACCAACCAGTTACGGTACGAGTTGAAATCGAAATCGGTGACTGCGGTTGACGCCGGTACGCCTCTCGGTGGCAGCACGCCGCCGCGCGTACCCGTGTCGGCCATGCCGGCGCGCGGCATATCCAGCGTCGGCGTGATCGCCTCGGCGGAACGGATATCGAACTCGGGCCATTGCGACAGGGACATCGCGTAGGAGTAGCCCTGGTAGTTATCCTGGACCGAGCGCAGGGCATATTGGATGACGTCGGTTCCCGGTCCCAGCAACACCAGGATCCCGAGTGAAGTGACGATGGTGTATTCCACCATGCCCTGACCCGCCTGTCGTCGGTATCGCCGGCTCATAGGATGTCGTGCGTCACTTCGTTGACGATGATCCGGGAGCCGTTCTTGTTGGCTTGCGCGACCACGATGTTCAAACGTTTATGCCCTTTGCGTAACGCCAGCACGTGGATCACCCCGCCAATCGATTTGTCCATGTCGAAAGCCCATCCGTTTGCGTCGAACCGATCGCGGTAGAACGCGACGTTCGTACGCAAATCATATTTGTTACCGAGCAACATCGTGCGGCCCGTTTGACCCGGGTCTTTGGACACGACCTCGTTCAGCGTGTGGCTTTCCCGCATGGACGGGAAGTCGCCGCCAAGTTTAGGCGAGCGTCCGCGCGCTGGCAAGCGGCTCAGCGCCAGAAAACCCCAGCTACCCCCGTCGTTTGTGGGCTGAACCTGAACCGTCATCAGATATTCATCTTCGACCCGCGAGACCACCGTCCACGGTGGATTGACGTTGGTTATGGTGTATCGGGGCTCATCGTCCGGTCCGTCACCCCATTCGTCGCGGTAGAAAGCAACGACGTCTTCGAGCGATTCCTTGGTGTCGAACTGGCGCACGCTCGAACTGATACCGTTGACCCGCATATTGCCGTTGACGACGGCGACCCGCGCATCGTCCGGCGGCGGAAATTTCGGCTCCTTGGCCTGCGTCAACCCGGCCGTCAGCAGAACAAAAGAGAACAGAACGGCGCGGGACAACCGGAAACTCAGCGCTCGGTCGATCATGGGATACACTCTTTTTCGCGAGTGAAGGTATCGTCGAAATCGCAGCGTCCCGCGTCGTCGCAAGTGTGCGTTTCGTCGCCGTCGTCCAGCCGGTCGCGATGTACGGCCTCGCTGTCAACGTGGCCGAACCAGAGGCTGCCGATATTGTCTTCCGTCTCGAAATCCCAAGGGTCTTCGAGGAAATTCTCACGGTTGCAGGCCCTTAGTTCCGGCGCGAGGATGCCGATGGCATCCCACACCAACGATAGTCCCGGCAGGTTGAGCAGGGCTTTTAAGAGGCTCGTCGGTACCGTGCCGGCTGCCTGGTTGTAGGTGTGTTCGCGCCCGCCCGCGTTCCAGCCGTCGGTCAACACGCCGGCGCTGCTGGTAAAAACCACCGGGGTATCGGGAATGGTGCTGTCGGGTCCGATCACCTGACCCAGCGTCCGATAGACGGGCGCGGAGGTTACCGGCACCGTCACGGTGGAAGTGGCATAGCCGTCGCTGTTGATCGCGTCAAAACCGACTGAGCTGCCGAGCATGCCGAGGAAGCTACCGACCGCGCCGAAGACCACGTCGATCACGCCGAGCAGGACGTCGAATACGGTGTCGATGACCGGCAGGCCCGGCGTGTCCTTGGAACTGACAACGCTGCCGGTGATGGCGCCGCGGTTGTACATCTGCAGACTCGTGTGGTCGTACCAGGTGAAATTGGGATCCACCGTCGACCAGGAATCCCTGTCGTCCTCGGTGATCGGAACGCCGGTCAAGGTCATGTCGCCGTCTTCGTTGACGCCGCTGATGGTACGCGTTCCGAAAAAGCGCTGGCGCGATTCGATCTGGGTTTCGTCGCGGGATTTGAACGGTTGCGCATCGTGCGCCTCGAACCCGCCCATCGGGCATTCCTCGGGGCCGCCGCCGAGCGCCGACAACACGCTGCGTGAGCAGTCCTCAGCGTACCAGACGGTGTATTCCCACGCCTCGTAGCGCGCCGCTTGGATCGTCGTATGCTTCATGTCGATGAACTTACCGAAGGTTGGGACGATCAGAAACAGCGGAATTAGGATGAAAGATGCGCAGATCAGCAGTTCGGTCATGGCCTGGCCCGACTGAACCGTCCCGATCTCGCCGCGGTGCCCGCTCACGGAATGAAATCGTCGATAGAGAGCGAACTCAAGGCGTCGATCAAGGCGGTGATCCCTCCGATCGCCGCGGTTGCGGCTTCCGTCGCGCCCGTAAAGTCCTGTTGTTGTTGAACCAAGAGCGCCGCGACGCTATCGACGTAGCGCAGTTCGGTTAACCTGGCCCCCCAGTAGGGATTGAATGCGCTGCCGTGTTCTTCGCGGCCGTCGAGTCTAGTGAAGTAGTCGAGGTCATTGGGGCGTTGGAAATACACCTCGGAACGCGCTACCGCATGCAGTTGGTTGTTCGCCATCGCTTCGGTCAGGCGCAGGTCGCCGTAGGTCATCGCGCTCCCGTCGGTGCCCATTTCCGGATGGTTGCCGGCAGAGGAGGGATCGGCGAGTGCCTGGGCGCGGTCCAAATCGTGGTCGGTATCGTCTAGCACGAGGCTGACCGTCATGTGCGGAGCGCCGAAGCCGAAAAGCGTTCGGTCCAATCCCGTCGTGTCGATGAATTGCGGCAAGCCCTTGTATTTTTTGTTCACCCGAGTCTTCGAATCGCCATACAGCGTGCCGATGTTGGTGTCCGAGCGCGCCGCGACACCGGGCGGCGTGTATTGCGGCGGGACGGCGGCGGCTATCGGCGACGGAGTCGGTATCATGTTCCAGGCGGTCGTGCGGTTAGCGGCCGCCCCGTAGGCGTCGTTCGGGACCGGCGAGTCAAAATTCAGCATCGTACTTTTATGTTTATTATCATTTACATTTGCGATCCCGGCTTCGGTGAAGGCCGCGCCGAAGGGTGCCGAGGTGGGGAAGGGGATCTCGAAGCCGGGGACGACGTCGACGTCGAAAGTGATATCCGGTACCAGTGGCAGGTTGATCGTCACACCAACCGTAAGTCCCGCAAAATCCAATTTTTCGTTTGCGAGGTCGAAGCCGCCACTTCCTCGCCCCTCCGCGCCGATGCCGAGGGCCGTTGCCCATACCCTGAGCGCGAAACTCGCCCCCAACTCCGCGGCGAGTGTATTCGTGTCGGCGCTCGACCAATTTGCGATTTCTCCGGCCATGAAATCGCCGCTCGCGGGTATCAGTAGGCGCAGTTCACTGCCTCCGTCGCGGGCGACCGCAATGCCGAAATAGAAATTGAGGTCGAAATCCACGCCGCCGTCGACGGTCGGGATGCACACTCCCATGTCCCGACACAGCGCCACCGAGAAATCGATATCGACGTTGATATTCCCATCCCTGACCGACAGCAGCGGGATCGGATCGATGATCGGTTTCATGAACTCGAACGGTTTGAGTTCCCAACTCTTGTTCAAGGTAAAGGGATCACGCGAGTCACGGACGATCGCGGCAAAACGTTCGTATCCCTCCAACGCGCCCTTGTCGCCGTCGTCGTAATCCGCTCGTTTGATTTTCTTACCTGGGCTACCGGGCCAATACGATTCCACGTATTGCGTGAATTCGTCTTTCAGCGAATCCGGTGCACCCGACGGGATCGGCGGTGAAGGCAGCGGGACCGAGCCGTACGTTGCGAAATGTGTGATCAGCGACAGGATCCCGTATTCGGAGATCCGCGTACCCGGCGGCGCATTCTGATCGAGCATTTCGGAGATCGTGCCGATGGAAAACAACGCCGTTACGGTGTGGTAGCCGAATTGGGCCATGCCGTAGAACTTGTTGACGTAGTGCAGCACGGTCGTGCCGTAGTTCGCCAGGGTACCGAGCAGGGCGATAAAGGCTTTGCCCGGAACACGGAAAGCAACCGAGGTGAAGCCGTAGACGGCCGCGGGTACCGCGTTGAGGATCGGGATCTCTTGGAGTGGCCGCACGTAGGCATTCAGAAAGTCGGCGTAGGATTCCCACAGAAAACCCCATGAAGCAAGTCCCAGCAACTGCCCGATGGCGACCTCGTTGGCGATCATGGCGCGGTTCATGTAAGCCGCGAAGTTCAGGTCGCGTGCCTCGGTCAAGGAGATGCTGTAGGCGATAGCGTCGGCCGCGTTTTGCATCTCCATCTTGTCCGAGGTGATGCGGCCCTGTTTGTACAGGTAGTTGAGCGAGATCAGGAGGATCCCTAAGAAAAGGAGCACGAACACGGCCGACTGCCCGTGCTGACGTGCTCCGCCGGGGGGGTGCGCGCCGCGGTTCAGCGAGCGCAGGCGAACCGTCTCGACTGCATCCTTAGATGCGGTCACGGCCGTTCGATGCGTACTAGTATTTGGCCTTTCCGGCGTAGTTCGATAAACCCGCGCTGGCGCTTTCTGCGGCGGTGCTAGTGGCCGCGGCCTCGGCCGAGGTTACCGAGGCTGTCCCGGCCTGCCCGGAAAGTTCGGACGCCATGCCGCCGACCTGGCTGCGCAGCGTATCGCCGAAAAACCCGTAGGCCGCGATCGCCGCAATCGCGATCAACGCTACGATGATGATGTATTCCGTCATGCCCTGGCCGAGTTGTTGAGTGAATCTCTTCATGGCGCGTCCTCTCGATCTGCAGATATAAACTGGATTGATAAACGGCGCTAAGCTACTGCCGACGCACAAAGCGCTCGCTACCGTCTATTATGGAGTGTATTCGATCCCGCAACAAGGCGTAACGACACTCGTTTACATAGTCGGTCCGCGCTCCATAATCTGGTGCAATATGAGAGTCGACAATCTGGTGCAATATGAGAGTCGACCGGACGCGTTTCCGGGTCGCCGCTTGAAATTTCGCGCACCAATACATACCTTTCGCGCCACCTTAAGACGAAATGTAACGATCCCATGGCCATAGATACTACAAAAGAAACCCTCGGTTTCGAGACCGAAGTCAATCAATTATTGAATCTCGTCATCAATTCGCTGTACAGCAATCGCGAGATTTTCCTGCGCGAATTGATTTCGAATTCCGCCGACGCCGCCGACAAACTCCGTTTTGAGGCGTTGTCGGACGACGCCCTGTATGAAGGCGACACCGAACTCAAGATCAGCGTCGATTACAGCGACAAACTCAAAACCGTGACTGTGCGTGACAACGGCGTCGGTATGGCCCGGGAAGAGGCCGTTGAGCATCTCGGCACCATCGCGAAATCGGGAACCAAGGAATTCTTCAGCAGCTTGAGCGGTGACGCGCAAGCCGATTCACAGTTGATCGGGCAATTCGGCGTGGGTTTTTATGCGGCCTACATCGTTGCCGACAAAGTCACCGTTACCTCGCGCCGGGCCGGGCTGTCGGCAGAGGAAGGCGTTCGCTGGGAGTCCGACGGAATGGGGGAATTCACGGTTGAATCGGTCCAGCGAAAAAAGCGCGGTACCGAAGTCGTCCTCCATCTGAAGAAGGAAGCCGCCGAGTTCGCCAACGGTCATCGTTTGCGGGAAATCGTCAAACATTACTCCGACCACATCGCGACGCCGATCGAGATGCCGAAAGAAGGCGAAGACGCGAGCGGATACGAGTTGGTGAATACCGCGACCGCGCTATGGATACGCAATAAGAAAGACATCTCCGATGACGAATACAAAGAGTTTTACAAACACATCGCGCATGATTTCGAAGACCCGGTGAATTGGGTTCACACCAAAGCGGAGGGCAAACTGGAATACACGACCGTGTTCTTCGTTCCAGGCCGGGCGCCGTTCGATCTGTTCGATCGGGACGCCAAGCGTGGCGTGAAGCTTTACGTCCAGCGGGTGTTCATCATGGACGACGCCGAGCAGCTGTTACCCAACTATCTTCGCTTCATCCGCGGCATCGTCGATTCGAACGATCTACCGTTGAATATTTCACGCGAGATCCTGCAGCACAACAAGGCGATCGATTCCATCCGCGCTGCATCGACGAAAAAGATTCTGGGTTTGTTCGAGAAGCTCGCCAAAGGCGACGACTACGGCACATTCTGGAAGAATTTCGGCCGTGTATTGAAAGAAGGTGTCGTTGAGGACGCCGGCAACCAGGAGCGGATCGCCAAGCTCCTGCGTTTCATCAGTACCAGCACCGAAGGCGATGACGCGACGGTTTCGCTGGAAGATTATGTCAGCCGGATGCGGGATGGGCAGGACGCTATCTACTTTCTGACCGCCGAAACCTTATCTACGGCAAGACACAGCCCGCATCTGGAAATCTTCCGTGAAAAGGATATCGAAGTGTTGCTTCTGTGCGATCCGGTGGACGAATGGTTGAGTTCGCACTTGACCGAGTTCGACGGTAAAACGCTGAAGTCCATCCTCCATGGTGAGTTGGATTTGCCCGGTGCGGGGGCCGACAAAGGAGAGGCTGACGGTAAAGAGGCCGAAACGGAAGTAGACATTGCCGTGGTGGCGAAGATAAAGGACGCGCTGGGCGACGCCGTAAAAGACGTGCGTTCTACGACCCGGCTGACCTCATCGCCGGCCTGCCTCGTTTCCGACGAGAACGACATGAGTGCGAATTTGGAACGGATCCTGAAAGCGTCGGGTCAGGAGTTACCGGTGTCCAAGCGAATTCTGGAGATCAACCCGAACCACCCGCTCGTAAATCGGCTGGATGCGGAAACGGATGAGGCGAAACTCGGCAATTGGGCGCGCATGTTATTCGAGCAGGCGCTCCTGGTCGAAGGCGGTCGGCTCGACGATCCGGCGGCGTTCGTGACGAGGATGAATGAAATGCTGTTGGAGATGGGTGAAGGCTAGCGCCCGCTCATAGGTTGGATCCTAGCGCCTCAATCGAACCGTAGACATTGCTGCGTTATACAAAATAGAACCACGAAGGACACTAAGAACACGGAGGGAGCATTTTTGTACAGTAATTTTGCATCCTTATCTCCGTGTCCTTAGTGTTCTCCGTGGTTAATCTCGATCACACAGGGTATTGAAGGCTTAAGAACTAACCGATGAGCGCCTGCTAGCTTGAGACAAAGCCCCCGAGAGATGCACGCTTGGTCTCTTTACCGGCATCCCGAGCGTGCGGTCTTCGTCCTCTTTACGCTGTCAGGTTTTGCCGGGATCATCTACGAGTCCATTTGGTCCCATTATCTGAAGCTATTTTTGGGGCACGCGGCCTACGCACAGACGGTCGTGCTCGTGATGTTCATGGGTGGTATGGCCGCGGGCGCTTGGTTGGCCGCCCGTATCGGCCCGCGGATCACCGATCTGTTAAAGGCTTACATTGCCATCGAATGCCTGATCGGTGTATGCGGGTTCGTTTTCCATGATGTCTACCTCGGCGCGACCGAAGCGGCTTACGCGCACGTCTTTCCGGATCTCGGCGGTCCCTTCTTGGTCGAAGGCTTCAAGACGCTACTGGCAGCCGGGCTGATCCTGCCGCAATCGGTGCTTCTCGGAATGACGTTCCCGCTGATGACGGTCGGGGTGATGCGTCGAGTGGCTACCGCGCCGGGGGAAACCGTCGCTACCCTGTATTTCGTCAACAGCCTGGGCGCGGCCCTTGGCGTACTCGTGAGCGGCTTCGTATTGCTGGCATGGTTGGGGTTGCCGGGGACCGTACGCTTCGCCGGCGCAATGAATCTCTTCGTCGCGACGTCACTGCTCATCGTGCTGAATTATCTACCCGCGCCTAGCACCGTACCGGCTCCCCCGAGCCCGGCGCGCAAGGTCGACGATGCGCCGTTACTTTTGCTACTGGTTGCATTGCTCACCGGCACTGCGTCATTCATCTACGAAATCGTATGGATACGGATGCTGAACATGGTGCTCGGTTCGAGTACGCATTCTTTCGAGTTGATGCTGAGCGCGTTCATTTTCGGCCTCGCCATTGGCAGCTATTGGATCCGGCGGCATATCGCCCGCATCGATCATCCGCTCGCGGTATTGGGGTTTATCCAGGTCGCCATGGCCCTGCTTGCGCTGACAACGTTGATGTTTTACGACTTCAGCTTCGCGCTCATGTCGGCGGCCTTGTTCGGGCTCGCAAAGACCCAAGCCGGCTATGCCGCGTTCATACTGGTTAGCCACGGGATCGCTTTGCTGATCATGTTACCGGTCACGATTTGTGCCGGTATGACGCTTCCTTTGGTAACCCGGGCGCTGCTCGGTCTCGGATACGGCGAGCGCAGTGTCGGTAACGCTTATGGGAGCAACACCGTTGGCGCGATTATCGGCGTAGTCGCCGCGGTCCACTTTCTGATCCCCGTTTTTGGTCTGGAAACGGCACTCGTTGTCGGCGCTATCATCGATTTGGGGATTGGCATCGTGTTGCTCGTGCGCTTTGTCCCGGCTGCCGACCGCCGTGTGCTGCCGCTGATCCTGGGCGTCGCGCTTTCGTTCGTTTTTTTTACCGCAGTGTTTGTCGAGATCGACCCCCGCAAGATGGCTTCCGGGGTGTATCGCAGCGGGGTCGCCGAGATCGGCGAGGAGTCGGATGTGGAACTCCGCCGCGATGGGAAGACGTCATCGGTAACCGTAATCGACATCAATGACACATTGCGCGTTCTGGCGACCAACGGTAAACCCGACGCGAGTATGGAACTCGATCCCGAAAAACCGTTCGCGAGAGACGAGGTTACGCAGATATTGACCGGCGCCATTCCGCTGCTCGCGCATCCCGATGCACAGACCGCGGCGATCATCGGTATCGGTTCGGGGATGAGTACCCACGCACTGCTGGCGAGCCCGCGTCTACAGCGGGTCGATACGATCGAGATAGAAGCGGCAATGGTCGAGGGCGCGCGCCGTTTCTTGCCGGCGGTCCGCAGAGCATTCGACGATCCGCGAAGTCACATATTGATCGACGATGCGCGCACGTATTTTTCGGCTCGCCAGGCTGCCTACGACGTCATCATATCGGAACCCTCTAATCCCTGGGTTAGTGGAGTTTCGGGTCTTTTTTCCGAGGAATTCTATCGTCTGGTCCGGCGACATCTAGCCGACGGCGGCGTATTCGCCCAATGGATGCAGCTTTACGAAATCGACATGACCCTCGTATCAACAGTGTTCAAAGCCATCGACCTCGTGTTCGACGAATTCGTCGTTTACGAAACGGACAACGGCAATGTGTTGATACTTGCCGCCAGCGCCGGCGCGATCGGGGATCACGCCGAGCGCGTGTTTGCGACGCCGGCGTTCCCGGCGCTCCTCTCCCGTATCGAGATCCATTCTCCGACCGATCTGCGCCTACGCCGTATCGGTAGCAAGAAGCTCTTGATGCCGCTTTTCGACAGCTACCCGCTGACGGCAAATTCGGATTTCTATCCGGTTCTCGATCTCGGGAGCGCGTCGCGGCGCTATCTCGGTCTGAGCGCCGAACAACTGACGGGGCTTTCGCGTGCGGCGACTCCGTTCAGGGAGATATTCGGACGGCCTCCGTTGCGGCGCGACGGGATCACCCTCACCGCCGAGGCGCGTTCGAAGACCGTGCAGAGCTATTCCGATGCCGAATCGGTTTATCGTTGGGTCGTAACCGGCGATGCGGCCGCCGCCGAAATGTTGAACGACGAACTGCGCCGCGTCACGGCACAGGCGTTGCGGAGCGCGAGCGTTTGCGGATCCCCGGATGATGAATTCCGTCGCCGCAACCTCACCGCACTGGCGCGACGGGTTATTGCGCGTCTCGATGCGCAGGAAGGCCAAGCCTTGATCGACCGTTTAACCCGCTCTCCCTGTAGCGACGGCGAGTGGATTGGATTCCTGCGCGCACTCGTACGCCGTGATGGGCGCGCTATTGTCGGCGCCGCGGCCGCGTTACGAAAAGTCTTGGTCGTTCCAGAAGAAGGGCTGGCGCCCGATCCCGATCGCGCGTTTTTGATCCAAGCGCAGATGTTCGGACACTTGCTCGAAAACACGCCGGCGGCGAACCTGAGTCTGTGGGAAGCATTGGCGGAATCAGAGCGCGAATCGTTACTCCGCGACCTGCCGATCAGGCTGATGCTGGCGCACTCGGGTTGGCGTCCGGCGCCGGATCGTTGAACGCCACGCAACCGCGCACGGCCCGCGAGTTGGTGTTAGACGCCGAGGCGCGGTTCGTTGCGGCCGGCCTGGTCTTTGGGCACGGTACCGATAACGCTCGCGACGAGGCTGTCTATCTCGTTTTCCATGCGCTGCAACTACCTTTCGACGCGAGTGAGGAGGTCCTCGACCGAGTGGTCACGGAAACGGAGCGCGCCGCCGCCGAAGCGATTGTCGCCGAACGAGTGACCACGCGTCGACCGGCTGCCTACCTCACCGGGCGCGCCTGGTTTGCCGGACATGAATTTCAGGTCGACCAGCGTGTCCTGGTGCCGCGGTCGCCGCTAGCCGAACTGATCAACGCCCGGTTCAGGCCCTGGCTCGAACCGGATCGGCTCTACCGTATCCTCGAAATCGGGACGGGTAGCGGCTGCATCGCGATCGCCACCGCCATCGCCGCGCGGTACGCGGAGGTCGACGCGACCGATATTTCCGGCGCTGCGTTGGCGGTCGCGACATTGAATCTCGCACGTTACCCGGCGGTCTCCGAGCGCGTGCGGTTGTTAGACGCGGATCTATTTCCACCGACCGATGATTGCTACGATTTGATTATTGCCAACCCCCCGTACGTACCGAGCCCGGTCGTCGCCGGACTGCCGCCCGAATACGCCTACGAACCGTGCCTGGCCCTCGATGCCGGGCCCGATGGCCTGTCCCTAGTACGCCGGATCCTGAACCAAGCGCCGGCGCGCCTGAACGAGGGAGGCGCTCTCATTGTCGATGTCGGGAAGATGGCGGCGGCGATTGATCTGGAGTTTCCGTCGGTGAGCTTTACCTGGATCGATCTCGAACACGGCGGCGAAGGGGTCGGTGTTGCCTACAAAAGCGATTTTCACGAATGAGCGGGTGACCCGGACTTCCGTAGGGATCGCGGCAGTGCCTGAAATCGTATTCCGGCAACGGGGGGAGCAGTAATTCAGGGCACCCGTAGTAGAATCTCGACGTGATTTAATCGGCCACGCGGTGATTACGCCGACAGGCGCGTAATGCGGGCTACAATAGCGTCATGTCCGGAAATACCTTTGGAAAACTGTTTACCCTGACTACCTGTGGCGAAAGCCACGGGTACGGTTACCTCGGTATCGTCGACGGCTGCCCGCCGGGCCTCGCGCTGGACGCATCCGATCTTCAACGCGACCTCGACCGACGCAAGCCGGGGCAAAGCCGGCATACGACACAGCGGCGCGAAGCGGACACCGTAAAAATCGTGTCGGGTGTGTTCGAGGGTCTAACGACGGGAACACCGATCGGTTTGGTGATCGATAACGTCGATCAGAAATCGAAAGATTACGAGGACATTTCAGACAAATTCAGGCCGGGCCATGCGGACTACACCTACGTCCAGAAGTATGGCGTGCGTGATTATCGCGGCGGCGGCCGCGCCTCGGCGCGGGAAACCTGTATGCGTGTCGCAGCCGGAGGGATTGCAAAGAAGTACTTGGCGGAGGAGTTCGGTGTTCGCATTCGCGGTTATCTGGCGCAATTGGGCGAGATCGAGATCGGCTTCGAATCCTGGGACGCCGTGGAGGCCAATCCTTTCTTCTGTGCCGCACCCGCGCGCGTCGATGACCTCGAAGCCTATATGGATGCGTTGCGTCATTCGGGAGATTCGGTTGGCGCGCGGGTGAACGTTATCGCGAGCGGGATGGTCCCCGGTCTTGGCGAGCCCGTCTTCGACCGTCTTGATGCCGACGTCGCGAAAGCGATGATGGGTATCAACGCCGTGAAAGGGGTCGAAATCGGCGACGGGTTCGCAGTCATAACGCAAAAAGGCAGCGAGCATCGCGACGAACTCACGCCCGCCGGTTTCGTGGGCAATTCGGCCGGCGGTATACTTGGCGGTATCAGCAGCGGCCAGGACATTGTCGTCAGTATCGCGTTGAAACCGACTTCCAGCATCCGGCTTCCGGGCAACACCATCGACCTACGTGGTGAGCCCACCGAGATAACGACGTCCGGCCGCCACGACCCTTGTGTCGGTATTCGTGCGACCCCGATCGCCGAGGCCATGTTGGCGCTGGTGTTGATGGACCACGCTTTATGTCACCGCGGCCAGAACGGTGCGGTCGTCGTCGCTACGCCTCGGATCCCGCCGTCCAGGTAACCCGGTTCTCTCCGCGAACCGGTTTGCCGCTGATCGATCCCCCGAGCCGCATGAAGATTTCCGGTCCCGCACAAACCTTGTTCGGCGGCGTCGAGAGTGTTCACGAGCAGATTACCGCGACGGTCCGCAAAGCAGGCGAATCGGGTGCGCCGCTCAATATCGTCGGCGGCGGCACGAAGGCCTTTTATGGTCGTCGAGCCGCCGGTGCGCCACTCGCGACTAGCGCCTACCGCGGCATTGTCGAATATGAAGCCTCGGAACTGGTGATCACCGTACGTGCCGGGACAACCCTGCAATTAGTGGAGCAGACCCTCGCGGAGGAGAATCAGTGCTTCTCGTTCGAGCCGCCGAGCTTCGGCTCCGGATGCACGGTCGGCGGCGTGGTCGCGGCCGGCCTGTCGGGGCCACGCCGGCCATATGCCGGCGCCGTCCGCGATGCCGTGCTGGGCGTCACCGTATTGTCCAGCAGTGCCGAACCGTTACGTTTCGGTGGCCAGGTTATGAAAAACGTCGCCGGTTACGACGTGTCTCGTTTGATGGCCGGTGCGATGGGCACGCTTGGACTGTTACTCGCCGTTTCCCTGCGGGTCGCGCCGCGACCGGAGCGCGAATGCACGCTGCTTTGGGAGTTGCCGGAGGCGCGCGCGCACGAACGTATGCGCGCGATTGCCCGACGACCGTGGCCGGTTAGCGCGATGTCCTTCGATGGGCGATTCCTCCGGGCGCGTCTGTCCGGCCACGCCGAAACAGTGCGTGATGCCGAAATCAAACTTGATCCGGAGGCCATCGCAACAACCGACTATTGGCGCGAGCTGAATAATCAGACGCTGTCGTTTTTTCAATCCTCAGAACCGCTGTGGCGGCTTTCCGTTGCGCCCGCCGCCGAGTTGCCGCCGCTGGCGGGCGACTGGCTGTGGGACTGGGGCGGTGCCTGTCGGTGGGTGAAAAGCCGTGAACCGGCGGCGCGGATCCGTGAAGCAGCGCGGCTCGGCGGAGGCCATGCGACGCTATTTCGCGGTGACGCCGGCGATGCACCGTTCGCGCCGCTCGACCGCGTCAGTCTAAAGATCCATCGCCGACTGAAAAAAACGTTCGACCCCGAGGGGATCTTCAACCCGGGGCGGCTGTACGCCGAGTTGTAAAGCCGCGCCTTAACGAGGCACAGATAGAGCATGGGAACGAATGGGAAAACAGGAAGTTCTCGCCTGTCCGACGTTTCGTCGATCATAGCGCGAGCGGCCCGGCCGACGAGCGGGGCTGACTAAGGAAATGCGGGCGAGGTTGTCGAGCGATGTGTTGGATTCACCGAACGGCGGCGAAATGGCGTCGATACTGCGCGCCTGTGTGCACTGCGGTTTTTGTAACGCGGTCTGCCCGACCTATCGACTCCGGGGCGACGAACTCGACGGGCCGCGCGGTCGGATCTATTTGATCAAATCGATGCTCGAAGGCGGTGCGATCGGGACCTCGAGCCAAATGCATCTCGATCGTTGCCTGACGTGTCGGGCCTGCGAAACGACCTGCCCGTCCGGCGTGCGCTATGGCCGCTTGCTAGAACTCGCGCGGCCGCTGGTCGAGGAGAGAGTCGGGCGTGCGCCCTGGGAGCGATGCAAACGGTGGTTGATCCGGCGCATCGTTCCCCACCCGCGCCGTTTCGCTTCGTTGATGGCGGTGGCGCGAATGTTCAAGCCCGCCTATCCCGCTGCGCTGCGGGAACTCGTTCCCGCGGCTGCGGCGCGCGAAACACGGCGCAAGGCGGCAACCTGCGAGCGCAAGATGGTATTACTGGACGGGTGCGTCCAGCAGGCTTCCGCCCCGGGCATCAATGCCGCAGCGAGTGAAATCTTCAATCGCCTGGGTGTCCAGTTGTTGTCTGTCCCAGAGTCCGTCTGTTGCGGTGCCGTGCCCTATCATCTCGGTGTTTTGCACGAAGCGCGGCGCTGCGCCAGACGCAACGTCGACGCCTGGTCGGCGGTTCTCGATGCCGGAGCCGAAGCTGTTGTTACCGCGTCGACGGGATGCGCCATGATGTTGAAGGAATATGCTGAACTGCTCGCCGACGACCCGAACTACGCGGAGCGCGCCGCGCGGGTAAGCAGCCTTGTGCGCGACCCATGCGAGGTGATCGATCCGGAAATGCTCGGGCGGGTCTACCGGGTCGCTTCGTCGCCGGCAATAGCCTTTCACGCACCCTGCACCATGCAGCACGGTCTGCGCATCGTCGGCCTGGCGGAAGCCTGTCTACGCTCGGTGGGCTTCGAGTTAACGGCCGTGCCGGACTCCTCCCCGTGCTGTGGATCGGCAGGGACCTTTTCTTTACTGCAACCGCGGCTCGGAAATCAGCTGCTCGACCAAAAGCTGGCCGCGCTGCAGAGCGGCGGACCCGGGACCATCGCGACGGCAAATATCGGATGCCTCATACATTTACGACGGCGCGCAGACCGACAAGTCGTGCATTGGCTGGAACTGATCAGGCCGCATCGCATCCGGACCGGTCAGTCGGGGCGCGAATGATAAAGAGCGAACCCTTTTAATAGATTTTCAGGATCGCGGCGTCGCCTTCGCCCTCTATGTAGTCGTCGAATCCATCACCGGGCGGATCACCATCATAGATTTTGTATTCGCGCTGCTGCCGGTAGGCCTCGCGCACGAAAGTGTAGGGGTCGAGCGCGGCCTGATCGCGAATGTTCGTTGCCTCGAGTAAGTTCGCGCGGGTGTTGATTCCGTTTACTAGGGTAGCCGGGATGCTGACCACCGGGTTCAGGTAGGTCAACGGGTTCAGCAGCATAGCCGACGCGAAGCCGGGTACGTCGCGAAATGAACTCGGGCCGGCCAGCGGGATCGTGAGGTAAGCGCCTTCGCCCGCACCCCAGACGCCGAAGGTCTGGCCTAGGTCCTCGTCGTGCGCCGCGAGGCCCATCTCCTTCGCCGGGTCGAACAGGCCGCCGATCCCGATAGTGCTGTTAACGATGAAGCGACCGGAATCCTTGAGGAATTGGCCCCCTTTACCTTGCAGCAGGTCGTTGGCGATGACGTCGAGGTAGCTCACGTTGCCGAAAAAATTGGTGACGCCGTCGCGTACCGGTCCCGGTGTTACTTTGACATAACCGCGCGCGACCGGTTGCAGGATATTGCGATCGAGTGAGTCATTGAAATTGTAGATCTTGCGGTTCGTCGCCTCGTAGGGATCACCCGGGTCGCCATCCGGTGTAGTTGCGCAACCGGTGACCAAGCCCAGAGCTACGATTAACGCTAGCAACGGCGTTACTTTTCGTTCGTATTGCATGATGATTATCCCGATGACTGAATGAATAAACCCGCGTTTTATGTTGTTATATTGCCACATTCTGCGTTGTGGTCTGCGGCCGTTACCGACCCTCCGAACCGTAATTGTCAATTTTACCATTTAATTTGGCAACAAGTGAGTCAAATCCCTCACTTTTGATAACGGCAGTGTAGTCGGCCCGCTTTAGTGACAAATCAGACACGCCGTCGGCAATAACGTTAACAATTCGCCACATGCCGTCCGCATCACGCAGTACGTAGTCCAAGGTGACCCGGTCGCCGTCACCGGTGACGATGACCGTTTTCACCAGAAGATTACCGCGACGCTCTTCGACCCCCAGAGTGGTGAACACCTCGCCCGAAAACCCGTCGAAATTGGACGCGTAGGTCGCGGCGCTGAGATTGGCGAAAAGCGTGACAAAGTCGCCGCGCTTCTCGGCGGCGAGCGACTTCCAGTGTTTTCCCGTCACGATGCGCGAAATGGTCTTGAAATCAAACGTTTCCGCAAGTACTGGGTCGAGTCGGTCGACCCGGCCGACGTATCCCAGCGTATCGGCCTCCATCATTACCTGCAGCAGCGTCGCGTGGAGTTTTTCCACTACCGCTTTGCCGGCGTCCAGCGGTTCCGCCGCGGCCGCGACCGCCGCGTTCCAGCAAACGATGAAGGATAGAATGGTCGCGCAGAGACTTATTCTCGCCATGGTCGAAATTCACCTCGTTTCTTTATAGTCGGTTCTGATGATCGAGCGGTCGGCCGCCCGAAAGTTCATTTCCGCGTAGCATTCTCGGTCGGAGCCGCACGCGCATAAGAACGGTTTTTCCACCGCGACCGCTCTCCCCGCCAATAACGGACCGCTGAAGTCCATGTCATTGCGAGGAAGAGCATTGCCGCCGCCGGCAAAGTCAACGCCCAATAACCCCGCAGCCCGTAGTAGCGAACCGTCGGTAGATAAGTTCCAATCATTGTCAGCAATGCGATCGCGCCGATCAACCGCGTGCCGGCGGGGCCTGCCACGAGGGCGACGATCGGAACGACGTAGCCGAGGAACATGAGCAGCGTACAAGCGATCAGCAGGGTCGGGGAATAGCGCAGTTGTGTATATGCGGTACGCGCGACCATGTCCCAAATACCGCTAAGATTCTCGTAGGGACGCAGGGCACGTGCGTCGTTGGAAAGGCCGATCCACAGTCGACCCGGCAGTGCTTTGATTTTTCGTGCCAAAGTGCAGTCGTCAATGATCGCATCTTTCAAGGCCGCAAATCCACCAATCGCGCGCAGCTTGTCGACGCGGAGAAGCGCGCATCCCCCGGCACCCGCCGCGACCCGCGATTGCGGCGAATTGCTCAACGCGAACGGATAGATCAGCTTGAAGAAATAGACGAACGGCGGCAACAACAGTTTCTCCCAGAAGTTTTGCATAGGTAAGTTGGCCATGACCGAGGCCATATCCAACTCATCATCCTCCAAACGTCCAAGCAGTGATGTGACGACGCCCGGTCGCAGACCGATATCGGCGTCCAGCAGCAGCACGTACCGCGATCGGCAATGTTTGAGGCCTTGTTCGAGGGCCCAGATTTTGCCTGTCCAACCCTGCGCAGGAGAGCTCCCGGCGATTACCTCGAGCGTACCGCCCGCCTCGCGCGCCGCAATTTCTCCAGTGCCGTCGTCGCTCTGGTCGTCGATGACGATGATGCGCGCGAAACGGCCTTGAGCAGTGAGTTGCTGCAGCGTTTGCGCGATGCAGGCGGCTTCGTTGCGCGCCGGTATCAATACGGTAATTTCTTCGATCGCACGTTCGGCCGCCGCTTGTTCGATGTGCAGTTGTTCGCGCGTGCTCCATGGCCGCCACGGCAGTACCAGTAATCCGGTCCACATCAGTACCGAAACCCCGACGATCCAGGTAAACATATTTCCTTTGGTACGCCCGGGCGGCGGATAAACCTGTCAGGCGACTTGCTTTTTGTCGTCGGTCTCGGCGAGTTTTGCCGTCGCGACCACTATAGGTTTCGAGGGTACCTCGTCGTCATATTGGAACGGGACCTCGGCGGCCATGTCCCCCGATGTTTTCGGGCCGCCGAGGAACACGGACAATGCCTTCCAGGGCCGCCTGAAGGTGTCGTCGACCGCCGTTGCCTCGTAGCCGCTGTGAACCATGCAATCGGCGCATTTTGGGTTTACGCCCGTTCCGTACTTATTCCAATCCGTTTTTTCGACGAGTTCTTCGAAGCTCGATGCATAACCCTCCCCGACGAGCAAATAGCACGGCTTCTGCCAGCCGAATACGTTGCGCGTCGGGGTACCCCACGGCGTGCAGCGGTAAGTCTGATTTCCGGCCAGAAAGTCCAGGTACAGGGACGATTGGTTGAACCGCCATTTGCGGCCGCGGGCGCGTTTGAAAATGTCGCGAAACAATTGGTGGCTGTTATGACGCTTGAGGAAGACATCCTGTCGCGGCGCGCGCTCGTAGTTGTATCCAGGAGAGATGGTGACCCCTTCTACTTCGAGTTTCATCATCGTATCCATGAACTCGGCGACTTCTTCGGCAGATTCGCCTTGAAACAACGTGCAATTCACCGTTACGCGAAACCCGCGATCGAGCGCCCTGGTAATGACTTTGGTACATCTGTCGTATACACCTCTCCGGCACACGGAGCTGTCGTGACGTTCGCCGTTTCCGTCGAGGTGGACTGAGAATGTCAGGTAAGGCGACGGCGTGTAGTCGTCCATCCTACGTTCCAACAATAACGCGTTCGTGCACAGATAGACGAATTTCTTCTTTGCTATGTATCCACCGACGATCCGCGGCATTTCTTTATGGATCAGCGGTTCGCCGCCGGCGATCGATACGATCGGCGCGCCGCATTCGTCGATTGCGTCCATGCACTGTTCAAAACTCAGGCGTTTGTCGAGAATTTCCTCGGGATAGTCTATCTTTCCACAGCCAGCGCAGGCGAGATTGCAGCGGAACAGCGGCTCAAGCATCAAGACCAACGGGTAGCGTCTGACACGTTTGATTTTCTGACCCACAATGTAGCGTCCAACGCGGTATTGCTGAATCAAAGGTACGCCCATGATCGATCTCTGTCGTTTTTTGGAAATTTGCTTGACTTTCAGGTAATTGCGACTGCTACCCGGCCAGGTTGTTAAGATACTTTAATGCTTTTGTAAAGTACAGTCCCGCGCTTGTCGACCGCCGCGCCCAATCGATTTCGCCGCCCAAGGCGTATCCCGTAACGGTCAGCGGCTTCGCGCCGCCGTGTCTGTCCTCGCCTGAAAACGCGAAAGAGTTTCGCGCGTGCAGGTACAGGTTCGACAGCACCGGACGGTCAGTCGCTTGCTAGCGGTGGACTGCCGAATGGAGGATAATGCCGGGCCGCTGAACGCCAGCGGATCTGCATTCCCAGTCCGGATGGTTCACCAGTAAGCGTGATGATCGGGCGGGCAATTGGATTGCACGGCGATTTTCTGTTCGACGGCAACACTCGTTGTCTTTTCGGAGGGAAAATAGCCCGGCGATTCAAATGACGGCTAAGCGCGCGGCGCGCTGGCGAGAAATCCGGGCTAACTGCTTTAAAATGAATCGCGAAACGAATTACCCTTTACTAGACAACATCAATTCGCCCGAAGATCTGCGGCAGTTACCCGAATCTTCACTCGAGCAAGTCGCCGCCGAGTTGCGCGAATTTCTGCTCGCATCCGTCAGTGCGAGCGGCGGCCACTTCGCGGCCGGCCTTGGTACGGTCGAACTCACCGTCGCGCTCCACTACCTGTTCAATACACCCGAGGATCGCATCATTTGGGACGTCGGGCACCAGGCGTACCCGCACAAGATCCTCACGGGACGCCGCGATCGTATGCATACGGTGCGTAAGAAGGGCGGCGTCGCGCCCTTTCCCAAGCGCGACGAAAGCCCTTACGACGCGTTCGGCGTCGGTCACTCGAGTACGTCGATCAGCGTAGCTTTGGGAATGGCAATCGCGGCTAAGGCGACGGGCGAAACGCGGCGTGCGGTAGCCGTCATCGGCGATGGCGGGTTGACCGCGGGTTTGGCGTTCGAGGCGTTGAACCACGCCGGCGACACCGGCACCGACATGCTCGTGATCTTGAACGATAACAATATGTCGATTTCGCCCAACGTCGGCGCATTGTCGAATCGATTCGCACAATTATTGTCGGGGAAGGTCTATACGACCGTGCGCGAGAGCAGCAAGAAAGTCTTGTCACAGGTTCCCAACGCGTGGGAACTTGCGCGCCGCGCGGAGGAGCACGTGAAAGGATTGATTGTGCCTGGAACTCTGTTCGAGGAATTCGGTTTCAATTACATCGGCCCCATCGACGGACACGATTTACACACGGTGCTGACTACGCTGCGTAACATTCAGGAACTGAGGGGTCCCCAGTTTCTTCACATCATCACGAAGAAGGGCAAGGGCTACGCGCCAGCCGAGGAAGATCCGGTCAAATATCACGGGGTTATGCCGTTCGATCCAAAGGTCGGTATCGTCCCCGCGGCGAGTGCGGCTGCCAAACCAAGCTATACGACGATCTTTGGCGACTGGCTGTGCGACATGGCGGCGCTTGATCCGCGCCTTGTCGCGATTACTCCTGCCATGCGCGAAGGATCGGGTTTGGTGCGCTTCGAACAGGAATACCCCGATCGTTATTTCGATGTGGCGATCGCTGAGCAGCACAGCGTAGCCGTCGCCGCCGGGATGGCCTGCGATGGTTTAAAACCCGTTGTCGCTATCTACTCGACATTTCTCCAGCGCGGATACGATCAGCTCGTGCATGACGTCGTAATGCAAAACCTGCCCGTGCTGTTTGCGCTCGATCGGGCCGGCCTGGTCGGTGCGGACGGGCCGACGCATAGCGGCAGTTACGACAGCAGTTTTCTTCGCTGCTTGCCAAACATCGTCCTGATGGCGCCGGCTGACGAAAACGAATGCCGGCAAATGCTGTATACGGGGTTCATGCACGATGGTCCGGCCGCAGTGCGTTACCCGCGCGGCAGCGGGACGGGCGTCGCATTGGAGCAGGAGATGAGCGCCTTCCCGATCGGAAAGGCGGAGATCCGGCGTCGTGGCGGCGGCGTCGCAATCCTCGCGTTCGGGACGATGGTCGCGCCCTGCGAGGCCGTGGCCGAAAATCTCGACGCGAGCCTCGTCAATATGCGCTTTGTAAAACCGCTCGATGAAACGGTGATCGTCGAGATGGCCGAGTCGCACGAATTGCTCGTAACCGTTGATGAGAATGCCGTTGCGGGTGGCGCGGGCAGTGCCGTCAACGAAGTCTTGGCGGCGCGCGGGATCCCGCAGATGGTCGCTAACCTCGGTCTCCCCGATCGCCTGATTCAACACGGGTCACGCGACGAGATGCTCGCGGATGCCGGGCTGACCAGTGACAGCATTGAAGCTTTCATTCGCGCGTATATCGAAAAGACCGGCGGTGATCAGGCCGCGAAGTCCGCCTGAATAGGTTCGGTAGCGGCGAAGCGTTTTCGCTTTCTGATCCATTACCCGCTGAGCGGTTATTGGGACTTGCCTAAAGACTGAACACACGTGCACCGTAGGTTGGGTTAGCCTGAAGGGCGTAACCCAACAATTCAACCATCATGTCGGGTTACGCCCTTCGGGCTAACCCAACCTACAATGTTCACGAATTATGAAAGCCTCGGTAGAAGGCTAAGCTGACGTTACGAAAGCGGAACGACGCTGGGAAAGAACCTTTAGCGACCGAGGGCGGTCGCCAACGCTTCAACTAGCCGTTCCACATCTTTGTCCGAGATATCGCCCATCATCGAAATGCGAAACATGTCCCCGGCATAGGCTCCCTGGCCGGCGTAGATGATGAAACCTGCGGACTTAAGGCGGTCGTGCAGTTCGTCGTAGTCGGCGTGTTCCGGGATCTCGTAGGCGCGCAGGACACAAGAGGACTCGTCGTCGTCGAGGAGGGGTTTGACGCCCAGCTCGCGCAGCGCGCTCCGGATCCGCCGCATGCAGTTTTGGTAGCGCGCGCGTCGCCCATCAACCCCGCCTGCTTCGGCCAATTCATCCAAGGCTTCGTCGAGGGCGTAGAACGTTTGCACCGATTGTGTGAAAGGCGTCCCCGACTGATCCTGAGCCGAAACATAGATCGCGAGGTCGAGGTAGAGGCTCCTCGGCGCCGCCTTCTCCAGCGCGCTGCGACGGGCGATGACAAAGCACGTGCCGGGTACCCCGTGTAAGCACTTATTCGCGGTCGCGGCACAAGCTGCGAGTGGCCAGCGATCAAAATCGATCGCTTCGGCGCCAAAACTACTGACGGCGTCGAGCAGCATCGCCACACCGTGTTCTCGGCAGACGGCGCCGAGGGGATCTAACTCGTTGAGTCGCCCCGTAGTGGTTTCGTGGTGGACGACCGCGACGTGCGTAATCGCCGGGTCTGCTTCGAGCGCGCGTGCGACAGCCTCCGAGTCGATGGGCGCGCCCCACGGCGCGGTAATCGTCGCGTTTGCGATGGCATAACGGTCCGCGATCTGCGTCATGCGTTCGCCGTAAACACCGTTTTGTGCGACCAACAGCTTTCCGTTCGCGGGGACCAGCGTGGTGATCATCGATTCGACCGCAGCCGTGCCGGAGCCCGTCATCAGGGCGGCTGCCCACTTGTCTTGGTCGAGCAGATAAACCTTTAGCAACTTCTCCCGTATACGATTCTGCAAGGCGGCAAATTCAGGTTCCCGGTGGCATAGATCCTCGCGCTGCAGCGCTTGGCGGACGCGCCGGCTCAGCGTGACCGGACCCGGGTTCAATAGGATCGTTCTCATGGCGTATTGATATGGCGGAGCAGTCGCTGCAACACTTCGGGCGGAGAAATCGATGGACGCGGCAGCTTATCGATGGTGCCGGCGGCGATCTTCAGGTGCAAAAAACGCGGGCCGCCCGCGGTGGGCCCGTTGAGAAACGCGGTGAGACTCGGGATATCGGCTCCACGGTGAACGGTCGCATAACCGCACGCCGCGGCGATAGCCGCGAAATCCACCCCGGCCGACACCGTTGCCTGCGCACCGGTCGAATCATGCGCTTCGTTGTCGAGCAATATATGAGTGAGATTATCAGGACCGTACGCGCCCACGGTCGCCAGATTACCCATCCGCATCAGCGCGGCGCCGTCGCCGTCGACGACGACGACGTGCAGCGCCGGTCGCGCCATCGCGAGTCCCATGCCGAGCGCCGATGCGCATCCCATGGAACCTACCATGTAGAAGTGGTTATCGCGATCGGCGGCACAGTAGAGTTCGCGGCCGGTATAGCCGGTCGTTGCGATGACTACCGATCCGCTCTGTGGTGTTGCTTCGATAATGCGCTCGAGTGCTGCCGAGCGGCTCGGGCGGCTGGTGTTGCTGCTTTCGCTGAATGGCGCGCCGACGATGGCCGGCGCGCCCTCGCGCAATGGAGCCGGACGCTCGCTGAGTGGGTGCGCGGCCACCGTGCCTTTGCGCATCACCAGCGCGTAGGGGCGCCGTTCTTTTTCGAAATAAGCGTTCACCCGAGCGAGCGTAGGTTCTATAGCGTTGCTTCGGTCGGGGAAGAATTCCCATGGGATCGCCATCGCCTCAAACAACGTGCCGGTAATTTGGCCCATCAATTCGTGCTGCGGTTCGTCCTGCAGGCCGGTGGCGCCACGGTGCGTGCAAATGATCAGCGTTGGAATGCGAAAAACATGAGTGAGCGAGGTCAGAGGACTTACCGCGTTGCCGAGACCCGAGTTTTGCATCATCGCGACGCTGCGGCGGCCGCCTATCAGGGCGCCCGCGGCCGCAGCCACCGCATCGCCCTCATTCGCCGCCGATACGTAGCAGAGGCCGGGTGTGCCAATGACGAAGTTGATGAACGGTGTCAGGAACGAACAAGGGACTCCCGCATACCAGTCGAACCCCATTTCACGTGCGGCGTCTACAAATTCCGGTGCTTCGATCATCGTTGCTGCGCGGACCGTCTTTAAGAATCCCGTTCGGCCGCGAAATCACCCGCCCGTTCCAGGTCGGCGAGCGAATTGACATCGAGCCAATGGCCGTGGATATACCAGACGCGAACGTCTCGGCCGTCCGTGACCAGGAAGTTGATCAAATCGGGGATCCCGAGTTTTCCGAAGTCGGGACGCTTGGTGAGCACCTCGATCGCGTCGACTAACCATCGGCGGCCCGCACCCTTGATGCGAATCATGCCGATCCAGCGGCCGTCGGGCGGTCCGTCACGGGCCTCCGGCGGCGTCGTCGCGATCCGCTTCAGACTCACGGGCTGACCCCACATCGACCGATCGTCGGATTCGCTGCAAAAGGCGAAATCCTGCGTACCCGAACCGTCGTTTCCGTTCGTCGCTGAGTCCACGACCACACTCACCGACGCATCACTTTCGATCAGATCGCGCAGGATGTAACTGCGGAACAGGAGATCTCCATACATGATGACCATATCGTCGGTAAACGTTTCGACGGCACAGGCCAGCGAGGCCAACTCGCCGGTCGAGGCGTGCCGTTCATTGACGACGATCTCGATACCGCTGACATCGATACTCTTCGCTTTATAACCGGCGACAACCGTGATGTCGTCGATGCCGCGCTTCTTGCACTTGTCCACTAACCGGCGCAACAGCGGTACGCCGCCGACCGGGATCATAACCTTCGGGCGCTCATCGGTGAGTCCGGCGAGGTCGCCGCCACGCGCGGCCGCCAGGATTACCGCTTTCGTGTCGGGCTGACGACCGGAAAAATACCGGCGTTCGGCTTTCGCCAGTTCATCGGCTCCCTGCAGACGGAAGATCTCATCGACGCTCGCGATCCGGTCTTCGATTTCTGTCAGGGCTTCACTCTCCTGGATCAGTGCGGCCGTTTTTTGCATCGACTGCACCGCGCTGCGGATCATGTGGTTGGCCCAAATAATGAGACTGATCTCGGCTTTACGGAAGACTTCGACCGGCGTGCTGTAGTATTTTGTCGGCACGATCACTAACGGCGCGCGCTGCGCCCACTCCGCTGCGAACTCGAGGATTTGCGCGGGCCGGGAAAGCTTGCTGTGGATCAGGATCGCGTCGGCCCCCGCCGCTCGATACGCTTCCGCCCGGCGCAGCGCTTCGCGAATATCCCAACCGGCAATCAATGCTTCCACCCGTGCGACAATACAGAAATCATCGTCGGTTTGACTGTCTTTACCCGCTGCTATCTTGCCGCAGAACTCATCGGTGTCCGCGAGCGGCTGGCGTTCGCCGCCGATAAAGCTGTTGGTTTTGGGGAAGATCTTGTCTTCGATACAGACGCCGCCGATGTTGCGTTGTTCGAGCTTGCGCACGAGGCGCCTCATATTGTTGAAATTGCCGTAGCCCGTATCGCCGTCCAGAAGGATCGGGATCGAGGTAATATCCGACATGAATTCGAGCATTTCGACGATTTGGGTCCAGCTGGCCTCATTGTTATCGCGCACCCCGAACTGCGCGGATAGCGCGAGACCGCTTGCCCAGATGCCCTTGAATCCGGCCTCTTCGACGACCCGCGCGCTGATCCCGTTATGCGCTTCGAGAATGAATTCCGGCCGCGAAGACTCGATCAGAGCGCGCAGTTGTTTGGACTTCGTCGGGCGATGGGTAGGCTTAATTTTAAGGGTCATCGATCTGTGGCAGAATTATTGTGTTAGCGCGAATGATGTCTTCCGGATAATCGATTTCTACCCAGGGCGCCCCGCCGATGTCCTCGACTAGAAAATCGTCCGGGCAGCTCAAGGAAAGGTCGCGGATGGCCTCCTCGTACGGCTCTTCGCGGCGCCCGCCCGATACATAAGCGTCGGCAATATCGGCCAACCTGCGCGCCATTTCAGCCGTGAAAGAAAAAAATCCTACCGATTCACCTACATCAGTATATTCCAAGTCCGCGGCCAGCCGTTTGCGAAACTCGACGATGCGGTTATCGCGCAAGCAAATCTTGACGGGCTCCTCGCCTGGCTCGAAGTTACGGTCGCACAGAAACCGGTTGCGTGCCGGTTCGGTGACCAAGATACCCATGATCCTTTCGGCGTACAGGACGTCGGCGTCCATCAGAATAATGTCTTCGCCAGCGCGCAGGACGTTGCGAGTTGTCCACAAACTGACGACGCTGCCTTCGCGATATGCTTCGTTCACGACCGTCGTGACGGTTTCGTACCCGGTGCCGCCGAGGAAAGAGAGGATCCGTTCGCGTTCGTAGCCCACGCACAGCGTAATGTCCGAGACGCCGTAGCCCGCGAGATTCGTGACGTGACGTTCGAGCAGGGTAGCTCCGCCGAACTCGAGTAGACATTTCGGGACTTCGCCCTGCGTCCCTAATCGTCGTCCGACACCAGCTGCCAGAATAACCGCCTTCAATTCAGCACGCCGTCGACGAGGGAACGGATTTGCTTAATCAACGGTTTCCTTTTGCTCATGGTTGAAGGCTTGTTTGGTGCCGCGACGAGCGATAGCGATTGAATCGTTTCCTGTTCTAAACGAACCGTAATATCGTCTGCGTACGCGTGCCGGTTAGATAGCCGAAGGTCGGGGCAACGCCCAGTTTCGTCGCTGAGTTCGTTCGCATCGAAAAATGAATATTCGCCAAGGATAAGCAGCAGTATGCAGGGTACCGTTCGCGGCTCAGGCGATCAATTGCATGGTGGTGACTTGTTCAATCCTATGAGAACATGGCCGCCCCGACTTCAACACGCCTGGCCCCACGAGAACACTGCCGCCTAATGCGCTACGCAAAGCTCATTTTTCTAATGTTCGGTATCGCGCTGTTGGCGTTGGTGCTGAGCCAAGCGAATCTGGACGAGATCTGGCAACAGGTGCGCTCGATTAGCATCGTAGGGATCCTCGTTGTTTTTGTTATCTACGCGCTGTATTTCGGTGCCGACGCCATGAGCTGGCAGGTCACGATCGACTCGGTCGAGATGACCGCCCGCTGGGCGGGGCGGTTATTCATAGTGCGTATGATAGGCGAGGCCTACAACAACATCACGCCCATGGCGTCGGTAGGCGGCGAGCCGGTCAAGGCTTGGCTACTAAAGACGAATTACGGGATCCCTCTGCGCGACTCCGGCGCATCGCTCGTTCTCGCTAAGACCGCCAGCATGTTTTCACTGGTAATTTTTGTGAGCATCGCAGTTGTCATCGCCTTAACGCACGAGCGGCTCAACGCGACGCACAGATTGGCGGCGGGCATCGGCCTCGGATGGCTGGTGTTCAATGTCGCCGCGTTTTTCCTCATGCAGCATCTGAAGTTGTCGACTTTTGCCGCGACCCGCCTCGGCCGGACACGGTTCGGCCAGCGCCTCGGCCGTCTCATCTCCGGTATGCAGGGCATCGACGATCAATTCGCCCGGTTTTATCGAGATCGCCGAACGCATCTGTGGTTGTCGATGTCCTTTGCCATGCTGAACTGGCTCCTCGGCGCTACCGATATGTACATTATTTTGAACTTGGTCGGGCACCCGGTGAGCTGGCTGGAGGCGTGGGTCATCGAGGCTACGGTGCAGATGATCAGGATCGCGGCTTTTTTCATTCCGGCCGGGCTCGGGGCTCAAGAGGGAGCGCTGATGCTGGCCTGCGGTGCGATCACCGGCTCGTCGAGCTTGGGGTTGGCGGTGGCTTTGGTGCGGCGTTTTCGCGAGCTGATCTGGATCGGTATGAGCCTGCTGCTTGCCACTGCTTTCCATGTCAATCCGAAATTGGCGATGGAAGCCGCGGCATCGTCCGATTAAACGAGCGCGCCGAATCAAGCTTCCATTTTCCGCCTGCGCACCTCGTTCAATATTCGCGTTAGAGATTGTAGGGGTGCCTAAACCACGCTACCGCATCTTCCAGCGCTTCGCGCGCCGGCCGGGCGCGGTAATTCAGTTCGTCGCGGGCACGCGCGGAATCGAAGTACATCTTTTTCCTCGCCATCTTCAAACCGTCGACCGTCGCCTGCGGCTCGGGGCCGTTCGTCAGCCGGGCCCAGCCCTGTGCTGCATAGGCGATCGGAAAGATGAGGCGCCGTGGTAAACGGATCCGTGGCGGCGCGCGGCTGCAAATGTCGGCGATGACGGTCAGCATTTCGCGTAGGCTGAGATTTTCACCTCCGAGGATATAGCGGCGCCCAATCTCTCCGTGCTGCAGCGCCAATAGGTGCCCGCTTGCGACGTCGTCGACATGCGCGATATTGAGCCCGGTATCGACATAAGCCGGTATTTTGCCGGCGGCCGCATCGCGCACTACGCGACCCGTGGGCGTTGGTTTAATATCACGCGGTCCGACCGGAGTGGATGGATTGACGATAATCGCCGGCAGGTCGTGTTGGCGGATGAGTTCGTCGACGCTGCGCTCGGCCAGGAATTTCGAACGTTTGTAATGGCCGATCATATCGTCGAGTGTTACCGGCGTCGTTTCATCAGCGGGGGTTCCGTCCGGGTGGTTGCCGAGGGTTGCCACGCTGCTGGTATAGACGATTCGTTTGACTCCGGCTTCGAGCGCGGCTTCCATCAGCTTGCGCGTTCCCTCGACGTTGTTTGCGTAGAGTACACCGGGGTCGCGGACCCAGAGCCGGTAGTCGGCAGCCAGATGGAACAGGGTGTCGCAGCCGCTGCAGGCGCGTTCGAGCGAAGTCTTGTCGCGCAGGTCGCCTTCGCGGATCTCCACGTTCAGTCCATCGACGTTGCGACGATCGCCGTGGCTGCGAGCAAGAACGGCGACCTCCTCGCCGCGTTCCAGGAGCTGGCGGGTGACCGCGCTGCCGATAAACCCCGTGGCGCCGGTGACGAGGATCGTCATTTCAACGTACGTCGGTCTTCGACTCGACCGTCTTTAAGAAACTGCACCAGAACGACTAGAAACGCGATCGGCGCCCCTACCGCTGCCGCGACCAGGAACGTCGTCTGTTGCTCTGTAAGGGTAACTAGCGGTATCAGGTAGAGGACGTCTTCGGTTTCGAATCCGGCGAGCTTCGCCTGCCGCGTCGCGCCTTTGCCGTGTCTGCGCTCGATCAGATTACGCAGGTGAAAAATGGCGGCTACCGCAAGTCCCGCGCTCACACCAAAGGCAACCGAACGAGGCCCGAGGTTGGCCTGAAGTCCGATCCCGAGGCCGACGAACAAACCGACGGTTACCGCCGCGTCGCTGATGAGGTCGTAGTTGTGCCCGAAACGGCTGGTCTTACCGCTCAACCGCGCAAGTTCGCCGTCGGTGTGATCGAGAAAATTCGACAGCACGATGAATAAGGCGCCGAGGTTGAACGCGGATCCGCTCGCCAGCAGCACGGCGCCGACCAGGCCGACGAAAAGGCGGGCCGTCGTCAGCATGTTGGGATGGACCGGCGTTTGCACCAACGGCGCAACGAGCCAGGCCGCAAACCGGGCGTCCCAGGGTTTGCCATTCATAACGGCGGTAGCCGGGCCACGAATAGTTTCAACATGGCCGGCAATACTAACAAGGTGCAAGCTAAAGTCGACACGATACCAATCGAAAGCACGATACCCATGCTGGCGGTGCCGGCGTGGGGGGAAGCGGCCAGGTTGCCGAAGCTCACTACCGTAGTCAACGCACTGAAAAAGACGCCCCGCGCCGTGCTGGTTTGCAACAGATTGCCGTTATCGGGCAGCGCTGTTTTATATCGGTGCAGGATATGTAACGCGCTGTCGACGCCGATCCCGAGCAGCAGCGGCAGCGCGATGATGTTGGCGAAATTGAACGGCATCGAAAACAGTACCGATGCGGCCGCGGTGATCAAACCGGCGAGGACGAGCGGCGCCAATACGATACCGACTTCTTTGAACGAACGTAGAATTACCCACAACAATGCGGAAATGACGACGAACGCGTAAACGAACGCCTGTCTGAAAGACAGTTTCACTGCGTCGCTGGCGCCGAGGTTTATTACCGGGACACCCGTCGCCGTATCCCCTATGATCCTACGCGTCGCCTCGACGAATCGCTGCGTTTCCCCTGGTCTGCTCAAGTCGGTCGCCGGATAAGCCTCGATACGAAAGCGACCGGTCCCGCTGAGCCAGCGTCGTCGAAGATTGTCAGGTAACCCGGCGGCGTCGAACCCCCCGGCAGAGAGACTGTCGCGCAGCAACGCGAGGCGGCCGTCGAAACTCGCCAGCAGTTTTTTCTCCAGTGCGTCCATTGCCTGTGCCCGTCGATCCGGATCCGCGGTGTCGATTTCCGCGCGATATTCGTTCAGCGCGCTTCGCAACGCTCTGCCCGGCGCCGATAACGCATGCCCAGGCCCGAGCGTTTCCAACTCGTCGAGTTTTACGAGCAGTCCATCAAGCGATGCGAGGGTCCGCGGTTCACCGGACGGAGCGCGTCCTGGTTCCTCGAGATCCAGCCCGAGGAGCAACGCGAGGTCGTCGATGATCGCCAGCTTTTCCGCCTGGTCTTCAGGGACAAAGGAATCGATCGATCGGACGGAGTCGACCTCGGGCAGCGCGGCTAAGGCGTCGACGAGTTCGAGCGCTCGGGCTCGCGAATCGACGGCAGCGGCGATTGCGAGCGGCGAATTCTTCGTGTCGTTCAGTAAATCGCGAAACGTCGTAACCGACTCGGCACTTTGGTCGTTGAGGTTTATCGGGTCATGGTCGAAGCGCGTAAAAGGGATGGTCAGCGCAGCAAGGATCAAAACCGCGGCAGCCGTAGCGAGGATGCCGCGCGCATGGCGCCGCGGAAGCGATGCTAGGTGATCCGGAAGCATCGCTACGCGCCGTGGCGTACGAGGCACGGGGAGCACGTGGAGCAGCGCGGGTAGCAGGAAAATGCTGACTGCGAGGCTGATGAACATGCCGACCCCCGCGATGAGGCCCAGTTCGGCGACACCTCGGTAGGCGGTTGGAATAAATGCGAAAAAACCGATCGCAGTGGTTCCCGCGCACAGCAGGAGCGAGACGCCAACGTGCCGGCTCGCGCTGTTGACCGCGTAATCCGGCTCGTAGTGACCCAGCATTTCGCGGTAACGGAGGCAGATGTGGATGGCGAAATCGACGCCCAATCCAACGTAAAGGACAGCAAACGCGACGGATATCATGTTGAGCGTGCCGACGCAGCTGACAGCGAATCCCGCGGTGAAAACGAGGCCGACGACCAGAGACGTCAACGTCGCGACGACTAGGCTGAGCGACCGCAAACCGATCAGCAGACAGACGAGGACCATGATCAGCGCGAGGGTGCCGGCTTTCTGTGAGCCGCTGATTACACTTTTCAGTTCGTCAAACGAAAGCGCCGCGGCGCCGGTAAGCCGAACCGTGAGGCCGTGGCGCGCATCGATCCGGAGCGTCTCATTCGTTCGCCGGATGAATTCGATTGCCGGCTCCGCGGGCAGCAGGGCGGAGAAATCCAGTACCGGTGTGGCCACGACAATTTCGCGGTGGCTGCGCGCCGCATCGACCTTACCCATGATCAGCGTCTGCCAGGACATCGGGATCGGGTTGTTGTCCCTGAGTTCGTCGATCGCCGTCGAGATCTGGCGCATGGCCGGTGCAACGGCGACCGTTTCCCCGTCGAGGCTGGCATCGACGGCTTCGCCCAGCAGGTCGAATAGCGCCGCGCTCGAACGTTCTCGATTCAAGCGGGCGAGAAACGGTTGTGCTTCACCCAATTCGTCGGCGAGTGATTGCAACGCGTCGCTATCGACATAAAGCAGTTGATTGCGGCGCAGGAATTCGTCGTCGGAAGGGTAGAAAACGTCGCTGATCTGTGAGGTCTCGACGCGAAGCGCGCCAGCTAATCGCGCCGCCGCATCGCGCGCGATATCGGGGGTAGTCCCTTCGATGACGATCACGATGTTATCCGAGAAATGCGGGAAGTCGCTTTTATATGCCGCATAGGCGGCGCGCCACGATAGCTTTTCCGACAGCATCTGTTCGGTGTCGGTATTGATGGCTACGCGATTCACGGTGTAGTGCACAGTCAAACCGGCTGTTGCCAGCGACAGCACGACGACCGCCCACGCCCTGCGTTGCGCAAAATCGACTATGCGGCCAATAATGGCTTCGGTCGCCGGATGAAATCTTTCAAACACGATGAATTAAGCGACCTTCGGTATAAGTCTGTGCCCCGATTTACTTCGGCGAGGCCACTGCATCATTTTGCCCCGAAGTCCGGGCGTAGCAAGCGTGCCGCCAGGCGCAGTCGCGCAAGCGCAGCACGATATCGGGCTGCCAATGTTAGCAGGGCCGGTATTTCCCAGGGCCGTCGTAGCAATTCGCGTGCGACCGGCAGTGCCCGCGGTTGTCCCCCATGCGACAAAGCACTCAACGCCGCACGTGGCAGTTCGAAATCCGCCGAGTCTACGATAACCCGTAGCGCGACGAAAGGTAGCCCCGCGTCGCGTGCGCTCCGCGCCACGGCGGCCGACTCCATGTCGATCGCGGCGCAGCCGTATTGTTGCCAAAGTGCGGCTTTTTCGACCGCCGTAGCGACCGCATGTTCCGCACTGAAGCCCGTTTCGAGCGCAGGGTTCATCGCCGATAAGGATTGCGCGAGCATTGAGCACCAGTTCGAATCGCAATCGTAGCGGTCGGTCGTGGCGTCGACGACCGCTCGGTAGAGGACCACGAAGCCGGATCCCAGCCGCGGGTCGAGACCGCCTGCGGTGCCCCACGATATCAATCCTTCCGCACCCCGGTCGAGCAGCCGATCGGCGGCGCGCGCGGCGTTATCCATACCGGGGCCCGCGATGTCGACGAGATGTCGCATCTCGGGTTCACCCGTGAATGCCAGCGTCCGCGCTTCGTCGGCTAGCGCCGTGACAAATCCAATTCGCATGGGAGTGCGCCTAGCGCCGTTAAACGACCCGAGATTGTGCTTTGTCGATGATGTCCGGCGCGGGCGCTACGACCTCACGTTGCGGGAGCCCGAGAGATGCTGCCTCGAACAGCAATCGTAGCGCCAGATTCGAACGCACCACTAGTTGCGTCGAAACGACGGTCGCTTTCACGCTGCGACGGGAGATCTTGACATCCTCGGCGTCGGCGAAATCGCGATGGCGGTCGAGTTTGCGCAAGGTCAGCACGGCCATGCCCAACGCCCATAGACAGAATTTCCGGATCCCGGTTTCCGGCCTCGGAATCATGACGGTGTAGCGCAAGGCATTGCGCAAGTGGCCGTGGGCTATCGCAATGAGCTGACCGAGGCCGTCTTCAAAATCTGCTCCCCCGCGACCCGGCCGGACCTCGCCAAGGCGCACGCCCCGCGGAGTAAAGACATCGGCCGGCAGCCAGCACGCACCCCGTTTCCGGTCGTCCCAAATATCTTTCAGAATATTGGTCATTTGCAGACCCTCGCCGAAGGATACGGCAAGACGCAGCAGTTCGGGTTTTCGCGCGCCGAGTGACGGGCAATGATCGCAGAACAGTTCGGTCAGCATCTCGCCGACGACGCCCGCGACGTAGTAGCAATAACGGTCCATCGCCGGTTGGTCCGCAAGCCCGTTCAGCGTCTCCTCTCCTTGGTAGTGCACCATCCCGTCGGCCATGGTGCGCACGCATTTTTCCAGTGCCGCGCGCTGCACTTCATTGAGGCTGTGTGTGATGCGGATCACCGCCGCCGTCTCGGCGACCAGTTCTCGTTCTGCCTCGAGCGTGTGGTCTGCCAGGCGCGGCGCCAGTTCGCTCCCGAAGTCGCCGCCGTCGGCGTCGCCGCGGATGACGTCGATGAATTGCTGCGAGAAGCGTTGTTTGTCGTCGAAGGCGAGACCCGCGTCGTCCTCGATGGTATCGGCGATGCGGCACAGGAGGTAAGCGTTGGCCACGGCCCGGGACAAAGTGTCAGGCAGGATCGGGATCGTCAACGCGAACGTACGTGACACTCCCTGTAGGATCCGCTCCTGAAAAGATTCGTCGTTCGGGGTCGGTGCGCGAGTCATGGCTATGCTAGTGTATCCGTGATGGGTCCACCGGAGCCAGCGGCGGCGAGAACGGGGCGCTGATCGGTCCGGCGGGTCGAACCGCGGTATAAAGTTTCCACGATCAACGACGCTGGACTCGCGGCGCGCGGCGGGCCCTAACCTCGGGATAAAGACATGGTTTTGGCTAAGGCTATTCGGATCAACGGCACGGGCGACGGTGCCTATGACATCGCCTGGACTCCCGCGTTCGCATCGGGGCCCGTCGATGTTTTTGTCGGCACCTTGCCGGTGGCCATCGACATGACCTTGCCGGTCGCAGTCGGTGCCAGGGGGGCGGCTCGGATCAAAGGGCTTGCGCCGCGCACGAGGCACTATTTCCATCTGCGCCCGCGCAACGGAGAAGGTGTGACGGCGGCACAACGCGCCGTGCCATTCGAAGGGGGCGTCAATTTCCGCGATCTTGGCGGTTATGCAGGCGCCGACGGCCGCTGCGTGAAGTGGGGGCGTCTTTATCGGTCCGGTCACCTGTCAAACCTGACCGCATCGGACAAAATGACTTTTGAGGCACTCGATATTCGCACCGTCTGTGATTTCAGGCTCAGGGAGGAACGCGCGAGGGAGAACATGGAGTTGCCCGGCCGTCCTCGCGTCGAAATCCTGGAAATTCCGCCGGGGGTCAAAGATCGCTTCTTTTTTCACCGCATTTTCAGAGAATCGGCCAACCCTGAGGTTGTGATTCAAGCGGTTCACGATGTCGTACGTTCGATGGTGGAAGAATCCGCCGGGCGTTACCGGCGGCTTTTCGAAGTACTGTTGGAAACTCGCGAACACAACATTCTCATCAACTGCTCTGCCGGCAAGGAACGCACGGGCGTCGCCGCTGCCCTCATACTGACCGCTCTGGGTGTACCGCGCGAAACGATTTATTATGATTTCATGCTGTCGCGGGATTATTTCCCCGCCGAGAAGGAGATCCCGAGAGTCCTGGAAAAGTACGAGGTAAGCGCAGTCGGTGATGAAGCGAAACGCCTGATCATGCCCCTGTTGGATACGCGGGAGTCGTATCTGCGGACAGCCTTCGATGCCATTGACGAGAACTACGGCGGCGGACTCGAATTCTTGCGGCAACAATACGGTCTCGGCGAAACCGAGTTGAGGCATCTGCGCGGGAGCTATACCGGTTAATATTGGCGATAGCAGGCTAGATAGTTGATCCGAAATGCGCTTCACGCTGTTCGTAGGTCCGCCTACCGTCACCCCGGACTCGATCCGGGGCCGGCATGACGAAAGTGATCGATATTTCGGAACAGTTATATAGACGCCCGCTACCGGGTGTCGGGCGCACTTTGAATTTGAGGGGACGATATGGCCAAGCTCTATGAGGACTGCGACAAGTACGGTTATCAATCCGATTTCGCGATCGTCGAGGCGTATAACGGCGCAGTGAAAGACCTGGTGCGCAGACGACTGGACGAATCCGGTCTGAAATGGAACGATTTCGTCGCTGACAGCGCCTATGACTTGATCACGCGCGACGACCTGACGGAGATCGAGCAGCGGTTGCTGGCAAACGGTTACCGCTTCGAGCCATCGGCGATGTCCTCGGCAATCGAGCGTCCCGAAGCGTATAAGGATTCCGGCCTGCATGACGAGAACTTCAGCTTCGAACACGAAGAAGCGCCCACCGCGCCGGTCGATGGCGACGGGCGCGAACTTCGCGGCGCCGGCGACAACGTAGTCAAGCGTGGCGCCAATGTTTCCGGAGTCGCGCGCCACGTGCGCACCAGCGACAAAGTGTTGGAATACCTGACCGACGGTGTCCCTGCGGATACGATCGCCATTGTCGACGATTCCGGGGGAACCCTTACGGCGCCGGTGTTGGAAAAGTTCAAGGCGGTGCTCTGCGCCGGCGGGACCACGCGTTCGCATCTCGCGATCCTGACGCGGGAGTATGGCATTCCCTGCCTGATGAACGCGCGCTTGAGTGGTATCAAAGACGGCGACAAGCTCGAGATCGAATCGGCCGCAAGAGCCAAGTCGGCGGACGATTACGCGGCGGGCGTCGACGTCCCCGCTCACGTTTGGCGCTTGAACGCCTGAGTCCGGACGATCTAGCTAAAGAGGAATCCGCAGAATGTCTGAAAGCAAAATCACCTATGCACAACTCCTGGAGACGAACAACCTGATCCAGCAGAACGCCGATGAGACGTATTGGCTCTGTGCGACGCGCACCGTGCAAGAATCGAAGATATTTCCCGTTTCGGCCTATATCCTATTTTCCTATCTCAACTGTTTTTACCGGTATCCGGCGATGCTGCAGAAAATGGAAGAGCAAATGTCGGACGAGCAGATCGGCGACCGGGCGCGCAATCAGGGGATCAAGATCACGGCGTGGACCCTGCCGTGCTTTTATCTGTTGGGCCGCGAGATGTTGATTAACTGGGGCGTCATCAAGCCCACCGACGCGGTTGCAGACGTGATCTACGTGCTCGATTTCTGGAAACGGTTTCAACTTTCCTGGCACCGCAATAACGGGAATCTCACCAACCGACAGGCCGGGCATCGTGCTCAGGTCATGCCCGAGCAGAAGCTCCAGGTATTCCACGCCGACGCATTCGAATGCCGCGAAGGGGAGCCGCTGCATAAGGCGGCGCAAGCCTTCATGGCGACGACCGCGCAGTACGGCTTTCTCGTATCCTGCGAGAGCCGGCTAACCATGCATAACCACGGTCCCTACAAGATCTCGGACAATCGGGAGATGCTCGTCCGTGATTTCCGCGAACTCTCCGAATACGATGTCCCATGGCTCGACGGGGTGGGGCGGGATATTCCGTACAACAATCTAACCGTCACCATGATCCTGGAGGATTGCCATATCAATCTCCTCGACGACTGGGGTTCGTTCGAATCCGAGCCGGAAATGCGTGCCGAACATATGGTCGCAGTGGGTTTGTACACCGCCGATAACCTCTCGAACGGTCACATCCCCGTCGGTATGACCAGCAAAGAGGAACTGACCAAAACATTCCTGGACCTCACCGATCGGGTGAAAGACGCTACCACCAAGCTCTGGGCGGAAATGTCGGGCTGGACCCGTGACCAACAACTCGACGCCGGGGCGCTGACTTATTACGCGGTCGTCAAGGAATTTGCGCACTTCGCCGGCGTATACGACGTCGATGACTGGATGATGATAGACGAGCGGGCCGAACGCTTTCGTCCGTTGCTGAACGACGAATACGGCAATCTGTTTTTGGGCGAGCTGGTCGGTTACATCACGACGCCGAGTCAACGGATGCACGATTATACGATGATGCAGCATACCGCCGAACCGTCACGGGCGTTGAGTTATATTCCGTATTCGATTTTGGATGACGGCGACTACACAGCATCGGTCGGGCCGATGCGGCCGGGGCACACCAATCTGCCGCCGAAGAACGATCGCTATCGTACGACCGAGGGCGTACTCACCCTGGAGGAATACAATCGACGCAGTCGGGAGTTCGTCCCGGCGGCATGCGCGGACCGCTACCGTTATCTGTGCGCGGACTGGGTGAAATACCACTACGATACACCGCTGGCGGACGAATTGTTTAAGCTCGAACAAAGAGAATCGCGCCTGATGAAAGACAAAGGCGCTGGTTTGCGTCGGGCCGACGTCGAGCGTCTCCGCGGCTCGGGCTGAACCGTGCCAGGTGATCGTTGTCCAGGATCGAATGGAGGAATAAGGTGGCCAGCAATCTACATCTGGTGATGCACGGCGTCGCGATAAAGAAGCACGGCGAGGCTGATGAAATTGTCGAATTGACGGGATTGCCGGCAGCCGCGGTAAGCCATGAACTCGTTGCCGCCGAGGCTGGCGGGCGTCTCGCCGCGGCCGGCGATAAATATATGCTGTCGGCGGCCGGTCAGATGATTCTGGCGGGGGAATACTCGCGTTTCTATTCGGATTTGCGCGCCGACGACTCTTTCATCGAGGCTTATGAACGTTTCGAGCGAATCAATACACAACTGAAACAGCTGGTAACGGACTGGCAGACGGTAGAACTCGCCGGAGAGAGGGTGCCCAATACGCATTCGGACTCCGAATACGACGATGAGGTGATTGGACGTCTCGGCGACTTGCACGATCGCTTTGAACCCGTCGTCGATACGCTGACGTCGTGTGAACCACGGCTCGCGTACTACAGAAACAAGCTGGCCGGAGCGCTCGAGAAGGCCGAAAACGGTGAGATCGAATGGGTGAGCGACGCGAAGATCGCGAGCTATCATACGGTTTGGTTTGAGCTGCACGAAGATCTGCTCCGGATCCTCGGGCGCGAACGTCAAGAATAGAGTCGAGGTGTACGCTGTGGGACGTGTGGATGGAAAAGTCGCGATGATCACCGGCGCGAGTTCAGGGATCGGCCGGGCCTGCATGATTATGTTCGCGCGCGAGGGGGCAGCCGTATACGGGGTCGCGCGCCGGCAGGCCGAGCTGGACGAAACCTGCCGGCAAGTTGAAGCGGGCGGCGGCCGCGGGAGCGTGTTCAGTGCCGATCTGTCGGATCCGGATCAGGCCGAAGCGGCGGTTAATCGGGTGGTCGAGGAATTCGGCCGGATCGATATATTGATCAACGCCGCCGGGATCGGTTACAGCATGAAAGAAACCAGCATCGGTTCGATGGATCCTATCGATACGACGCCGATCGACAAGTGGCGCGAGGTGATGTCAGTCAATCTCGACAGCGTGTTCTACGTCAGCCGTCTCGTCATCCGGCAGATGAAAAAACAGCAGCAGGGATCGATCGTCAACGTCGCCAGTATCTTCGGCATGGGTGGGGCTCCGGACGCGCATACTTATACCGCGACTAAAGGCGCGATCATCAACCTGACGCGCTCGATGTCGGTCGCCTACATCGACGACGGTATTCGATCCAACGCCGTCGCGCCCGGGTTCGTCAAGACCCAAATGGTCGAAATCGTGCTCGATTATCTTTTCTCGGAAGAAAACGCGGGGGCGACCTCGCCGATGAAACGTCCCGCGACAACCGAGGAGGTCGCATACGGGTGTCTCTATCTGGCCTCGGACGAGGCGTCCTACTGTAACGGCACCATCCTGGCGATCGATGGCGGTTCGAGTGCTCGGGCCTGACTCCGATTATTCCAATGATTCGCAGGGAAAGGCTTTGTTCAAGGAGTTGAGCACGAGGCTACTCGCCTCGTAATCGAGTTGGTCGGGGTGCGCTTGCAAGTACAGCATAACGGCGCCAAAAGCATGGTCGAATTTGTCTCCCTCGGGAAAACAAAAAACCGGTTCTAGACGATCCCAGAGCGACCAGGTCGCATGCGTTTCGATTGCGGCCGAGATATACCCGTCGCAAAAATGCTTCGACTCGACACCCTCACTGCCGTCGCAGAACGCGAGTAGCTGCCGGCCGCTGATCTGTTCGGCGTTCCCCGCTACTGCGGCCGTCAACAGGATTGTCGCGCTTATCGTCTTCAGGTGGTTCATGGTCGTTAGGGTCAAACCTCACCCCCAAAAGCTTCCGCTTGGTTCGCCTGTGGGATCTCCATGGTGCGGTGCGCATTATAGCGGCGGCCCGAGGGTCGGCACATCTCTGCTTATGCCGGCCTTTCTCCCGACAGTGGAGACGTGATTCTCAAGTGCCCCGATCGTTTGATCCGCTATGGCCCGCACGGTAGGTCCAAAGTACGATGCCGCTGAAGATCAGCAGCAGTAAAAGGACGGACGCGAGGGTGAACAGTGCGACGCCTACTTTGCCGAACAACCTGCCAGTATGCAGGTCGAGGATGACCCGCTCGAGCGACAATCCCTGTCCCCGGTAGCCACGGTTGATGTTGTCACGTAAGGTCGCCGGCAACGGCGCCGCGGCACTCCAATGTGCCGGTCGCGCAGAGTCATCCGGCTCTATTCGACCGCTTATCGGATCGAATCGGAATGAGCCGACCGATGATCGCACTATGATGGCCCCGTCGGTACCCGTGCCGATATGGGTGAGGCCGGCCGGTACGCCGGACGTCGCATCGAGTTTCTCTGCGACCCTTCCGTCGCCGGTTAGGAGCACCAGCATTTCTGTGGTCGCGACGAGCAGTTCGTCTCCGGCAGGGATCGCCCCGATGAGCCGACCTCGGATGTTCGACAGAAACGCCGCGTCGTAGTAGAGACGGGTACCCTGTTGTGTGATCCAGCGCTCGTTCGCCGAGAAACTCAGAGGCGGTGGTGCCGGGCGTATACCGTACCAGTCGAGCAGGCGGGCGTCGCTGACGTACCGGCTATCGAGATCGAGGTCGTCGGTTTGCATCAACAGTAAGCCCGTCACCGTCAGGATCAAGAGAAACGAGGCCGCCAACATGCCGGCGGCGCGGTGCCAGATCTTCAACATATGTGCGCTGGAATACTTGGAGCAGGCGCCTAACGTTATCCGACCGGCGGTAGTTCTGGAAGTCATTTCAAGGATCCGTGTGTTGATGAAGCAAGAGTGCGAGGCGCGCGAGGCGAATGACCGCATCCACCGACATCGTGGCGCCGGTGATACCGTCGATGCGTCGATCGAGCAGAAAATGATCGCTAAGAGCGGCGCCCCTGAATTGATCGGTGAACGCCGGATGGCGGACTTCCCAACCGCGGCTTTCGCGGTAGATCAGTATGTGGACGTCCGTAAGTTTGCCGCCATCGACCACGAATCCGGTGGTTATGGGTTGCTCTTTACCGATCTCCTCCAGGATCCAGGCCGTACGCTCGCCGCGTCGCCAGTAGCGTATTCGGAGCAGACCCAAATCGTGGCCCATGATGTTGCGGATTTTCGCCCCGATGGGTTTCGTTACCCACAGGCGGTTCGCGTCCGGAATTCTATCTTCGAACGATTGCGCCAGGAACCGGGAGGGCTCGAGATAGACATCGGTAGCCGCCGGCGTGCTTATGCAGGCCGTAGCGGCAAACAATGCCGCGGTCAGTGCATTCGTTGATTTCCGTTTAGAACTGATACCCAAGCCCCAGATTGAAGCCGTCGCGCTCGATCGCGACCGGGCCGTGGGCGTCCTGCCATTGGGCGTCGAATTTGACCACGACCTGTGGGTGCGGCCAGTAGTTCATGCCGACGTTGAACATGTCGAATTCCTCGAAGCGATAGGCCCCGCCGCTGAGACCATTCCGTTCGTCCCACTCCTGGTAGCGCAGGAAGATCCCGAGTTCGCCCGGAAGCATCGCCGCCGTGGAGAAGCGAAAAGCGGGTTCGACATACCAGCCATCAAGCGTGTCGGCGCCGACTGTCGACGGGTCCAGACCCGCCCCGGTGTCGTCGCCCAACTCCCAACGAGCGTACAAGGCCCGTAGGCCGAACCCGGATTTGTGGCGCCAGTCCAAATGAGTCTCGAACAGCCACGCGTCCGCATCGGCCGCATCGGCGGTACCGGTATAATCCGCCTGGTAGTCGACGGTGGCGGCAATCTCGAGACCCGGCGTGCCGTTGTAGAGAATGCGGCCGAGGACGGCGACATCCTGGTCATCCGCTTCGGCCACCTTTAAGCGTCCGCTTCGCGGGCGAAATGCGCTGCCGCCCGCGGTCGGTATCACCAGACCGGAGTGCAGGTATAGGTTGTAGGCAAACCCGGGCGCAATTTCGCCCCACGCTGCAACGGAGGCCTCCCACCACGTGGATGGGATGATCTCGGCCTCGACCGGGTTGCGCTCGACACCGTAAAACGTGTTCGGCTCGTGGGTCAGGTTGATCAGTCCAACTGGCAGGATGTCGATGCCCGCGCGCACGTGATGGTGTCGATCGAAGTCCGCCTCCAGCCACGCGAGTTCGATTTCGACTTCTCCCGGTTCGCCGTCGCCGGCCAGGCTGTGTTCGATCTCGATCTCGGAGGCAAACCGCAGCCAGTCGTTGAACGCGTGGCTTGCAAACAAGACAAATCGATGGAAATCGACGCGGTCCCGATCGTCGGCATCGCCGTCGTGTCTGGTCGCATTATCTTCCAGGTTGTTGTAGTGCAATTCGCCGTAACCGCCGATCGTGGTGCGATGCGCCCAACGACCCGCCGCGCCGTGCCCGCGCCCGCCGACCGGCCCCCAACGCCCGCCGGCCGAGCCGACCGCATCCGGCGCCTGCGGCAGGTTGGTCGTCGTCAGGTGGTCATCGGTTGTGGCGCCGCTCGCGACTCGTTCGACCATGTCTGCGGTCGCCTCGACTTTTGCGTCGATGGCCGCGACCTTGTCGGTGGCGTCTCGGGCACTGGTCGCGGCGTCGTCGAGCCGGCCCACCGCCTGCTCTAGCGCCACGCGGGTTCGCTGCAATTCCGATTGCAACGCGTTGATCTGTTGTTGCTGCGACTGCAAAACCGCCCATAAATCATCCATCGACGGTTGTGCAAATACCGGCGTACAGAAGGTGCACCACAGCAGCACCGCCGGTCTTTTTGGGAAGCTTTTTGTGTCAGCCATTGGGAAATCCTTTAAAAAAATGAGAATTATTGGAAGTTACGAACCAAAATATTAGAATTAACTGTAACGCGAATACGAATCATTATCAATAATAAAACACGGAATTCTTCCTCACCGGTCCAGATTGGAGGACCGCGACTGCAAAGCGAGGGTTTGGATAAGCGGGGAGTTCCGGTTGGCGTCACCGCTCGTTGCGGTTCATTTCTCTGAAAAAGCGAAACCGGAATCGGGAGATCAGTGCTACGAAGCACGGGCGTTCGTGCTCGGCAATCGAGTTCGATCATCGACCGAACGTCGGAGACGAACGCTACTTCCGGTCCGACATCACCGCGGCCGGGCGCTTTTAGGGATAGGCGCGGCGCTACCGATTTACCGTGATCAATTGCGCCTCTGCCCAATGGTCGCTGAACGATTTCTGCACATCGAGAAATGCGGTGATCCGTTTCCACATCCAGAGACCGTCGATACGTCGGTATTCCTCTTCGTACCGACCGGCGATAAAACCGCCGCCGACGATCCCAGTGGGATTGCCCTCACGGAAGACGGCCGGGCAGTCGATATACCAGTGCGCGGTCGCGGTATCACCTTCGATATTGATCACTTCGTTCATTACCCGATGCTGACACCAGCTGAGAAAGGCCGGAACACCTTTCGCATAGAAATCAGAAACCGCGTCCTTGCCCTCGAGCAGCGGCAGACCGGTAAAGTCGGCAGCGATGTCGTCGGCAAACCTGCTCACGGTTTCCGTGGCCGCCTGTTCGTCTCCGGCGACAGCGCGATCGACGCATAAGCAATAGTAATAATGTTTCAGCCGTCGGATCGCTTCTAAGGAACTTCTGAATAAGTCATCGATCTGGTCGGTAGGCAAACGGATACAGAACGAGTTAAACGATGAGCAAGCAATTGACCCTGGGTGAAGGGTTCGAGAAGTACGCGAAGACGACGCGCCGTGGGCAATTTCTGAACGAGATGGACAGTATCATTCCCTGGGCGGAAC